>Ga0105101_10000215_pt1 | contig 22835 bp, 18 predicted proteins | sample PPLLak21cMay2015_2_FD_87037 | JGI IMG/M metagenome (GOLD analysis project Ga0105101, IMG submission 87037) | Freshwater sediment microbial communities from Prairie Pothole Lake near Jamestown, North Dakota, USA - PPLs Lake P8 Core (1) Depth... | ecosystem: Environmental > Aquatic > Freshwater >... | reverse complement strand
TGTGGCAAAACAGATTGATATTTTATTTCCGCTGCCGGTGCTTTTATCTTCGCCTCCGATTACCAGAAATCTTGTGTAGTTATTTTTGTATGTTTCAATACCTGCTGCAAGTATCTCAAGTCCGTAGATAGCCGCAGCGTTTGAGGAAGCAATTGCTGCGATCTTTTTCAGTTTATGTTCTGAAATTAACCTGGCGCTCGAGGCCGTATCGTCAGCTTCGACAAGTGTAATTGCAGGATAGTTGTTCAGAAAGGTCATGCATTGGGCCAGGGCAATCGGATGAGACCTGATCTGCCGGATATCTTTAATTGTCTGTCCCGGGAGTGCCATGAGGTTCTGCACTACCCTGAGGTTGTGTTCACCAAGCATCTTCAGCCCCGACTCCCTGATAAGATTGTAGTTGTAAAGCATGCTTCCGGAACGGGCGTTTTCGATTGCCATCATTGCCAGATCGGCTCCTCCTTCAATTACCGAGTTAAGTGTGCTGTCAAAGGTTGTACATGGCACAATATCAATAGTTTCGTGATTAAAATACTGCCTTGCTGCAACTTCGTGAAAACATCCTCTTTCTCCCTGAATCGCTACTTTCATATTCTATTTATTAAAAAAAAAAGGGCCCCTTTTTCCGGGACCCTTGCTTTATCTATAATTTCTTATCAGTATACAAAAATCCCTTTATCTCCTTTTAAAGTAAAAAAAGAAGTAAAAATAAGGGGCAAAATAGTTGTAAATGATATTCATTTTTATGCACTATCGGATCACAAAAGTAATGTATTTTTTAAAAATCCAATAAAAAAGAAGGTTTTTAATTAAGAATTGTGAATATTTTAAATTTTTTGCAACGTTCAATTATCTGTTGCTAACAGCAAAGTTTTGCAGAGTATAAGTCGGGTTCGCAAAGTTGAGACCTATAAAATTCTCACTGCGCTCTCTGCTATAACCTGGCGATCACTGCGGTCAATTGATTTCTTTATGCCGATCTGAAAGCACTTCTTCAATATCAGTAAGTGATATTCCTTTGGTTTTAAGCAGAATAAGAAAATGATAAAGCAAATCAGCAGCCTCATTCTTAAAGAGTTCCTGGTTGTCATCTTTTGATTCGATCACAAGTTCAACAGCTTCTTCCCCTACCTTTTGGGCAACCTTATTAATTCCCTGCCTGAAGAGCTTGTTGGTGTATGAGTCCCGGACATCATCGTCGATCCGTTGATTTATGATCTGTTCCAGTTCGAATATAAATCCCTTTGCCGTCTCCTCATTAAAGCACGATTTGCTTCCCAAATGACAGACAGGACCGGCGGGATCGACCTTAATAAGCAGTGTGTCGTTATCGCAATCTATCGCTATTGCCTTTACGTAAAGAAAGTTACCTGAAGTTTCGCCTTTGGTCCAGAGCCTGTTTTTACTCCGGGAGAAGAAGGTTACCTTATCCTCCGCAAGGGTCTTTTCATATGCTTCCTCGTTCATGTATCCTGCCATCAGCACCTGCAAGGTGGTGTTATCCTGGATTATGGCAGGAACAAGTCCGTTGCCTTTTTTAAAATCAATTGTTACCATATTTATCTGATAAAATCTCTGTATAACTCTGTGTGCCTCTGTGCATCCTCTGTGGACCTCTACGTCAGTTCTTAATTATTTTTTTAGTTTCACAGATTTAATGAGTAGAAACAGATTGACGTAGAGGATTAACTAATGTCTGATGTTTATGCCTTTCAAAGACAGGTACTCCTTCAGCTCCGGGATAGCTATCTCTCCGAAATGAAAAATGCTTGCAGCCAGTGCTGCACTGCAATTTGTTTTTGTAAAAACCTCCCTGAAATGTTCCATGTTCCCGGCCCCTCCGGAAGCAATGACAGGAATATTTAGCATTTTACTCACCTCACGGGTTATTTCAATTGAAAAACCTGTTTTTGCCCCGTCGGCATTCATAGAAGTAAGCAGTATTTCTCCCGCTCCATATTTTTCTGCCTGGAGAGCCCAGTCAACAGTTTTCAGCTGGGTCGGGGTCCTTCCTCCGTCAATAAAAACAATCCATTCATTTTTCTGGAAATCGGTATCAATTGCCACAACCACGCACTGACTGCCAAACTGCCTGGCAATCTGTGAAATAAGTTTTGGATTCCGGACTGCTGAAGAGTTTATTGTCACTTTGTCTGCACCGGCCCTGATTAACTCGGCTACATCTTCAATTTCATGAATTCCCCCGCCGACGGTAAATGGCAGATTAATTTCCTTTGCAATTTTGCCAACAAGTTCGGCCAGGGTCTTTCTTTTTTCAATAGTGGCGGTAATGTCGAGGAACACCAGTTCGTCAGCCCGCTGTTCAACATATTTCCTGGCAAGTTCCACCGGATCTCCCGCATCCCTGATGTCTTCGAAATGAACTCCCTTAACCGTCCTGCCGTCTTTTATGTCGAGGCATGGAATAATTCTTTTCTTTAACATAAGTGCATTAGTTCTTTCAGTGTTAATTTTCCTTCGTAGAGGGCTTTTCCTATTATAGCGCCTTCACAACCTGCCTCCGACAAGTCCTCAATATCCTTTAAAGTTGTGATGCCACCGCTTGCTATCAGGTTGATACCCGGGATCCGGAGGATCTCCTTGTAGAGGTCAACAGAGGGTCCTAACATCATCCCGTCCTTTTCAATATCAGTACAGATTGCGTATTTTATACCTCTTTCACGGTAGTAAGCGATAAAAGTTAAAATGTCAGAATCAGAACTCTCAGCCCAGCCTTCTGTTGCGATCTTACGCTCCTTGAAATCAGCTCCCAGGATAATCTTCTCAGGTCCCCACTTTGAGACCCATTCCAGGAAAAGTTCACGATTGGTCACCGATATACTTCCTGACGTTACCTGGATGGCGCCAGAATTAAAGGCAATTGCAAGATCATCTGATGACCTGATGCCTCCTCCGAAATCAACCTGAAGGGAAGTCCCTGAACATATCGATTCAAGAATGGGGTAGTTTATGACACGTTTGTCCCTGGCACCGTCGAGATCGACCAGGTGAACATATCTGATCCCATGATCCTCAATTTCCTTTGCCATGTCAAGGGGACTTTCCCTGTATACCCTGATAGTCGAAAAGTCGCCCTTTGTCAGTCTGACACACTTGCCGTCCATTATATCGAGAGCAACAATTATTCTCATAGCTCCAAAAAGTTCTTAAGGATCCTGATACCTGTATCAGCCGATTTTTCAGGGTGAAACTGGACAGCATAAAAATTGTCCTTATGCATGGCGGCGCTGAATGGCAGGACATAGTCACAAATTGCAGAGGTGCAATAGGTTATCTCGGCATAATAGCTGTGAACGTAATAAACATCGTCTTCAAAGCCTACTCCTTTGAACAGGTCACCTTTAAGCGCTGAAAAATTATTCCATCCCATGTGAGGCACTTTGTCGAAAGGCGGAAACTTCTTGACCGAAGCATCGAATATTCCAAGGCACTTTGTTCCGCCTTCATCCGAATAGAGGGACATCAGGTGCAAACCGAGACAAATTCCAAGGACCGGTTGTTTCAGCGATTTTATTGTATTATCCAAACCTCTTTCCCTGAGATATTTCATTGCAGAGCTGGCTTCGCCTACCCCGGGAATGATCACCTTGTCGGCCGATACGATCTCTTCTGCGTTATCGGTTACCTTGCATTCGAGTCCAAGGTTTGACAAAGCGTTCATGACAGACTGGATATTGCCAGCATTATATTTAAGTACTGCTATCATAATTTGCCTTTTGTTGTCGGTAAATTATAGTTATCTGTTCTTTTAACTGCCATTTTGAGAGCCCTGGCAAATGCTTTGAAGACTGCTTCAATTTTATGATGTGAATTGTCTCCGGTAGCTTTGATATTCAAATTGCATCCTGCATTGTCGCTTAAGGATTTGAAGAAATGAAAAAACATTTCTGACGGTATCTCGCCTATTTTTTCACAGGCAAACTGAACATCCCACACAAGCCACGACCTTCCGCTGAAGTCGATGGCTGTCTGAGCAAGCGAGTCGTCCATTGGAAGAAGGAATCCATACCTTTCAATACCCCTCTTGCTCCCCAGGGCTGAAGAGATAGCTTCTCCAAGGGCAATTGCCACATCCTCAATTGTATGATGAGGATCCACATTCAGATCACCGGTGGCAATAATGCGAAGGTCAACATCACCGTGTCTGGCAATCTGCTCAAGCATATGGTCAAAAAATCCGATCCCGGTTTCAACTTTACTTTTTCCTGAACCATCAAGGTCTATTTCAACTACAATTGCAGTCTCCTTTGTCTGCCTTTCAATCCTCGCACTCCGCGGCGTGAGTTTAAGGAACCGGTAAATATCGTTCCAGTCTTTTGTATTGAACAGTGCATCGGGGTGTTTATCATCGCTAATATAGATGGCTTTGCAACCAAGGTTCATTGCAAGCCGGATATCAGTCAACCTGTCGCCTATGACGTATGATGATCCAAGGTCGACACCTCCGGCAAGATACCTGGTAAGCATGGCAGTGCCTGGCTTTCTTGTCGGGGCGTTTTCTTCGGGAAACGTCCTGTCGATGAAGATTTCACTAAACTCTATCCCTTCTCCCCGGAGGATCTGAAGCATCTTATTGTGAGCAGGCCAGAAAGTCTCTTCAGGAAAAGATGCTGTCCCGAGGCCGTCCTGGTTGGTTACCATGACAAGCTCATAATCGGTTTCCTGAACAATCCTTGACAATGAAGAGATCACTCCCGGCAGGAACTGTAATTCTTCCAGGTTGTCGACCTGTTCATCAACAGGTTCAGTAATGATGGTTCCGTCCCTGTCTATAAATAGTACCTTCTTCATATCTTAATGGTTCGTAAGAACTGCATCAACCTGTTATTCTCATTTCTTTTACCAACCGTTATCCTGATACAACCTGCAATCACTTTATTCCGGTTCCTGACAATTATCCTGTTTTCTATCAGCATGGAATAGATCAGGTCAGGATTTTTGGTCTTTACCAGCAGAAAATTTGAATCGGAAGGGAAGACCTTTTCAATTATACTCAATTTTCGAAGATTTATTGCAAGCCTCTCCCTTTCGGTTATGATCCTGCTAACCTGACTATTGAACAGGTCGGTTTGTAAAAGCTTGTCTATTGCAGCCTTCTGATTGATCGTGCTTATGTTATAAGGCGGCTTCATCTTATTAAAGTACCGCACAATTGAATGATCCGTGAAGGCCATGCCAACTCTTGCAGCTGCCATTCCGAGTGCTTTGCTGAAGGTCTGCATCACAATAAGGTTCGGGTGCCTGCCTACCGAAAATCTGAATGATGTTTTTCCGGAGAAGTCATTGTAGGCTTCATCAATCACAACTATCCCGTTGAAGTTTGAAATCAAATAATCAATGTCGCTTTCCCTCATCGAATTTCCTGTCGGATTATTGGGTGAGCAGATAAAGATCAGCTTCAGTTCCGGAACAGACAGCCATGGATTGACATCGGCCAGGTTTATCTGGAAATCATCATCGAGAGGGATTTTGACCAGGCTTACGTCATTAATTGCGGCAGATACTTCATACATTCCATATGTCGGGGTGAATATGAGGGCTTTGTCTTTTCCCGGGTTGCAGAATACCCTGAAACACAGATCAATTATTTCATCGCTGCCATTGCCCAGGAATATATTCTCCTCCCTTACTCCCTTTATCCTGCCTATGCACGATTTGAGCTCTTTCTGATAGGGATCGGGGTACCGGTTGAGAATGCCATACGGATTCTCGTTGGCATCCATGAATACCGCATCACTTCCCTGATATTCATCCCTGGCGCAGGAGTAGGGGACAAGCGCTCTTACATTTTCTCTCACCAGCCGGTCAAGGTCAAACATTTTTCAATGATTTAAGGCGAATTGTTATAGCATTTTTGTGTCCGTTCAGTTGTTCAGCCGCAGCCATAAGTTCAACAGGAGGACCAATGATGTTCAATCCGGCGGGGGTCACCTCCTGAAAGGATATTTTCTTCATGAAGCTATCGGTCGAAATACCGCTGTAACTCCGTGCAAAGCCGTTTGTCGGCAGGGTATGATTTGTTCCCGTTGCATAATCACCGGCGCTTTCGCAGCTGTATTTTCCAAGGAATACTGATCCGGCATTTTGAACCTTTCCTGCAAGTGCCGCAGGATCAGATACCGAGATTATGAGATGTTCCGGAGCATAAAGGTTACTAAAATCCATGCATTCCTCCGGTGATTTCAGTTGAACCATCAGGCTGTTTTCGAGCGATTTAAGAGCAATCTCTTTCCGGGGTAACTGGTTAATCTGCTCATCAATTTGTTTTTTCACGCGCGGGATCATTTCCGGATTGTCGGTAACCATGACAACCTGGCTGTCAGGTCCGTGCTCAGCCTGCGACAACAGGTCAGCAGCAACGAAAGAGGGATCGGCTGTTTCGTCTGCGATTACCAGCACCTCGCTGGGTCCGGCAGGCATATCGATGGGGATGCCGTCAAGCTGGACAAGTTCTTTCGCTTTGGTGACATACTGGTTGCCGGGGCCAAAGATCTTGTCAACCGCGGGTATCGTTTGCGTACCGTAAGCCATAGCAGCGATTGCCTGAGCCCCGCCGACCCTGAAAATATTTGTTACTCCCGCGATCATGGCAGTGTAAAGGATAAGGGGATTTATGTTACCATGCCTGTCGGGAGGGGTACACAACACTATATTTTTGCACCCTGCAATCCGGGCGGGGATCGCCAGCATCAGCACTGTTGAAAAGAGGGGGGCAGTGCCTCCGGGTATATACAATCCGGCACTCCCGACCGGAACGCTTTTTCTCCAGCATCTCACCCCGTAGGATGTTTCGATCACCGGTTCATCAATAATTTGCGCACTATGAAATTTCTCGATATTGGCTTTTGCAACAGCGATCGAATTCCTGAGATTTTCCGGCACAACTTCCCCTGCTGCGTCGATTTCGGGCAAAGAAACTCTAAGATCCTTTGGCAATGCACCATCGTACTTTTCCGAAAACTCATAAAGAGCTTTGTCGCCCCCGGCCTTTACCTTGCTCAGGATTTCCCTTACAGTGGTTTCAAGCCCGGTCATTTCAAAAACAGGCCGTTTACAAAGCGATGCCCAGGTTTCGCGGGGCGGGTTTATGATTGTCTTCATCAGAGTATCATTTTTTCAATTGGAATGACCAAAATTCCTTCTGCACCTGCATTTTTGAGCTGGTTGATACGTTCCCAGAATTCATCCTCTCTGACTACCGAGTGCAGGCTGCACCAGCCTTTTTCAACGAGCGGAAGAATGGTCGGGCTTTTCATTCCGGGTAATATTTCACAAATGCGCGGTATTGCCGCTTCTGGTGCATTGAGAAGGATATATTTATTTTCTTTCGCATTCTTGACTGCCCTGATCCTGAAGAGCAGCCTTTCAAGGATCTCACGTTTTGCAGAGTCGAGATCTTTATTTGAAATCATGACTGCCTGGCTTTTAAGGATTGTTGCGACTTCGCGCAGTCCGTTTGTAAGGAGAGTGCTGCCTGAACTGACTATATCGCAAACCGCGTCAGCCAGTCCGATCCCCGGTGCTATCTCAACGCTGCCGCTTATCTCTTCAATTTCAGCAGTGATATTATGACAGGCAAAATAGTCGGATAATAGTTTTGGGTAGCTTGTAGCGACTTTTTTATTTGTGAAGTATTGCGGTCCGGAGAAGGTTTCTTCTTTAGGGATTGCCAGGCTCAGGCGGCACTGGGCGAATCCAAGCTGCTCAAGAATTTCAACATCCTTGTTTTTTTCATAGACCATGTTTTCTCCGAGTATACCTATATCAGCCACCTGCTGTTCCACATACTGGGGAATATCGTCATCCCTGAGGAAGAGGACCTCTATCGGGAAGTTGCCTGCTTTGCTTTTCAGGACGTTTGCGCCGTTTGAAATTTTTATGCCGCATTCCTCGAGTAGTTTTCTGGAGTTTTCGCTCAACCGGCCTGTTTTCTGGATTGCAATTTTAAGTTCACTCATTTTTGATTTTTGTTTTGAAATCGTCAGGGCAAAGCATCAGGTAATAAAAAACCCGTCTGTTTTGCTCAGACGGGTTTATGATATTTCTTTTAATACAACATATCATTTTCATCTCGCCTGAGAGCAAGTGTGAAAATGATGGTGGTGTAATTGAATAGTGTACATTTCTATTAATTGTGAAGGCAAAGATAAGGATTTTTTAATAAATGCAATGATATTGATAAAATGCTGCAAGTTTTATTTTTCATCTGGGGCTGAAATGGTGGAATACGAAAGCCGAACCTGTTATCAAACCCTCTCCGCTACCAGATCACCTACCTCAGTGGTCGAATATCCCATTTTGCCGGCACCCATATCCTTGAGCTTGTGTGCCGTGACATCCATAACAGCATTTTCAACAGCCCGTGCAGCCTCTTCCTCCCCAAGATGCTCAAGCATCATGGCCCCGCATGAAATGGAGGCCAACGGATTAATAACATTCTTACCAGTGTACTTCGGCGCTGACCCACCGATCGGCTCAAACATCGAAACACCTTCAGGATTGATGTTGCCTCCGGCTGCAATACCCATTCCTCCCTGAGTGATGGCACCGAGATCAGTAATTATATCGCCGAACATGTTGCTTGTAACAATCACATCGAACCATTCAGGATTCTTGACCATCCACATACACGTGGCATCGACATGGTAGTATTCCCTTGTGATATCGGGATAGTCAGCTTTCCCGATCTCATGGAATGCCCTCTCCCAGAGGTCAAATACATATGTCAGGACATTGGTTTTCCCGCAGAGCGCCAGGGTCTTTCTCCTGTTTCTCTTCCTGGTGTATTCAAAGGCATATCGCAGACACCGTTCAACCTGCATGCGTGTGTAAACCATGTTCTGTATTGCTACCTCGTCAGGAGTCCCTTTCATCGTCACACCTCCCATACCTGTATAGACATCGCCGGTGTTTTCCCTTACAACCACATAATCAATATGCTCGGGACCCTTATTCTTTAGCGGGGTTTCGACGCCGGGGTAAAGTTTAATCGGACGGAGGTTTATATATTGATCAAGCTCAAAACGAAGCTTCAGCAGGATCCCTTTCTCGAGAATGCCCGGTTTTACATCAGGATGTCCGATGGCACCAAGAAAAATAGCATCATACTTCTTCAGTTCGTCGGCAGCCGAATCAGGAAGCACCTCGCCAGTCCGGAGGTAGCGTTCCCCTCCGAAATCATACTCCCTGTAATTGATCTTAAACCCATATTTCGATGCTGCAGCGCTCAGCACCTTCGTTCCTTCCCTTACTACTTCAGGACCAGTTCCGTCTCCCGGTATCACGGCAATGTTGTATGATTTACTCATTTATCTGTTACTTTAATTGTTTGGTTATCTGATTAATTACAATTGCTACAGTCTTTAAGACTATGCTGTAATGAGCTTGTTTTCATTCTCATGGATGTCCTCTGCCATGTTACCCATTTTATCAACTATATTCAGCATTTTTTCGGTAGCCTTTATTGCCGATTCGGTCTGATCAGCGTCAAGGCCCTTGGTCCTGAATTCCCTGCCCCTGTGGTTCCAGGTAATTACCGTTTCAACCAGGGCGTCGGTTTTTCCTCCAGGAGGTATGGAAACCTCATAATCGGTCAGATTTGGCAATTCCTTTCCAAGCCTGTCGTATATTATCCTGAGAGCTTTCATAAAGGCATCGTACTGCCCGTCGCCGGAAGAAGTTTCCTGGTACAGTTGTCCCTCAATCTCGATCTGAACGCTTGCTGACGGCTTAAGTCCGAAAGAAAGGGAAAGGGAATAGTTCTTTATGAAAATTTTGTAATCAGTCCTGTCATTCCCGAGTACGTCGGATATTATGAATGGCAGATCTTCGGTAGTGACATTTTCCTTCTTATCCCCAAGCTCAATAACACGCTGCGTCACTTTTGTGAGCGATTCGGGGTTAAGATCAAGCCCGAACTCCTCAAGGTTTTTCCTGATCGTCGCCTTTCCCGACTGTTTTCCCAGCGCATATTTTCTTTTTCTCCCAAATCGTTCAGGAAGCAGGTTATTATAATAAAGGTGATCCTTGCTGTCACCATCGGCATGAACTCCCGAGGTCTGGGTAAAAACATTCTCACCGATAATGGGTTTATTTACCGGGATACGTATACCGCTGAACGTCTCTACCATCTTGCTGGCTTTGGTTATTTCAAATTCATCGACGCCGATTTCCGCATCCAGGTGGTCGCGCAGTAAACCGATAACACTCGACAATGGTGCGTTGCCTGCTCTTTCGCCAAGACCGTTGATCGTCGTATGCACACCTCTGATTCCTGCTTTTACAGCAGCAAAAATATTAGCGACTGCAAGATCGTAATCATTGTGGGGATGAAAATCAAAGTGCAATGTCGGATACCTTTCAGTCATGGTTTTGCAGAAAGTAAATGTCTGGTCGGGATTGAGAATTCCCAGGGTATCAGGCAGCATGAATCTTTGAATCTTTTCATCCGTCAGATTATCAATCATATAGAATACATAGTCCTGCGAGTTCTTCATACCGTTCGACCAGTCCTCGAGATAGATATTCACTTCCATTTCAAGTTCTTCAGCTTTTTTAATAATCGCCTTAATATCGGCTACATGCTGCCCGGGCGTTTTTCTGAGCTGCTTTTCAAGGTGCCGGAGAGATCCCTTGCAAAGAAGGTTAATCACTCTTCCCCCTGCATTATGTATCCAGTTGATCGATACATCTCCGTCGACGAAACCCAGAACTTCTACCTTTCTCTGAAGATTATTCTGACGGGCCCAATCGGTTATTTTTTCCAGGGCTTCCAACTCTCCGCATGAAACCCTTGCGGAGGCGATTTCAATCCGGTCGACCTTCACGTCCTTAAGCAAGAGTGTCGCTATATGGAGCTTTTCAAGTGGAGAATAAGAAACCCCCTGGGTCTGTTCACCGTCTCTCAGAGTGGTATCCATTATTTCGATTCTCATTTCATAACCTGTTTTTGATTTCAAAAGAATTTATCAGATCCTTGATACCAAGAAGGTAATCTATATCATCAAGGCCTTTCAGCAGGCACTCCTTTTTATAGGGGTTTATTTCAAAACTTATGGTTTCTTCAGTGGGAAGAAGTGTAAACAGCTGTTTTTCAAGGTCAATTCTTACCCTGGTGTCAGGTTTCTTCTGAACCAGATCAAGAAGATCTTTCAGAAACCTGTCCGGGACCACGATCGGGAGCAATCCGTTGTTAAGGCAGTTGTTCTTAAAGATATCGGCGAAAAAACTCGACACTACTGCTCTGAATCCGTAGTCGGATATTGCCCATACTGCGTGTTCACGGCTTGATCCGCTGCCAAAATTTTTCCCTGCCACAAGTACTTTTCCTGTATATCCCGGATCATTAAGTACAAAATCCTTATTTATATTGCCCGACTTGTCATATCTCCAGTCGCGAAAAAGTTTTTCCCCGAATCCATTGCGTGTCGTAGCACTTAAAAACCGTGCCGGGATAATCTGGTCAGTATCCACATTTTCAAGCGGTAGTGGGACGCAAGTTGTTTCCAGTAATTCAAATTTAACCTTAGGCATTTCCTGAGTATTTGTAAAAATTATTAACGAATAAATTCACGCGGATCGGTAATCCTTCCCGTTATGGCAGCAGCAGCTGCAGTAAGAGGACTTGCCAGAAGAGTGCGGGCACCAGGTCCCTGGCGGCCTTCAAAGTTCCTGTTTGATGTCGAAACTGCATATTTTCCTGCCGGTATTTTATCTTCATTCATTGCCAGGCATGATGAGCAACCCGGCTGGCGTAATTCAAAACCTGCTTTATTAAGGATTTTTACAAGTCCTTCTTCAATGGCCTGCCGTTCAACCATTTTCGATCCGGGAACAATAAATGCTGTGACATTGGGAGCCTTTTTCCTTCTTTTCACAAGTTTCGTGAATGCCCTTATATCTTCAATTCTGCCGTTTGTACAGCTTCCGAGGAAGACATAGTCAACTCTTTGGCCGATCATTTTCATACCCGGAACAAAACCCATATAATCAAGCGATTTCAGGAACGATGAAGATGCTTCGCCGTTAATATCGTCCAGTGACGGTATGCTATCGTCGATCGCGATACCCATTCCCGGGTTGGTTCCGAAAGTAATCATAGGCCGTATCAGATCTGCATTGAACTCAAGTTCACGGTCAAATTCAGCACGCGGATCGCTTTTCAGTTCCTTCCATTTCATCAGCAGAGAATTCCAGTCAAAGCTTTCCGGGAAGACAGGTAGTTCCTTGAAATAGGTGAAAGTTTTTTCATCAGGGGCTATGAGTCCGCCCCTTGCACCCATTTCAATGCTCATATTGCAGACAGTCATCCTCGCTTCCATGCTCAAGTCGCTGATCGCGGTCCCGGCAAACTCCACAAAGTATCCCGTTGCCCCGCCGGTTGAGATCTGGGAAATTATATAGAGAATAATATCCTTTGAAGTTACCCCTTTATGAAGCTTTCCGTTAACGGTGATTCTCATCTTTTTCGGCTTTGGCTGTAGTATGCATTGTGTTGCAAGGACCATCTCAACCTCGCTTGTCCCGATGCCAAACGCGATCGCGCCAAATGCGCCATGGGTTGAGGTGTGGCTGTCGCCGCAAACAATCGTCATACCGGGTCGGGTGTAACCCAGTTCGGGGCCGATTACATGCACAATACCATTCTTCGGGTGGTTCAGTCCAAAGAAATCAATCCCGAAAGTCCTGCAATTCTCGGCAAGCTTTTCGACCTGGTTCCTTGAAAGCTCATCCCTAATTGTCAGGTGCTGATCAATTGTCGGGATATTATGATCGGCAGTGGCAAGTGTCCTTGATGGTCTGAAAACAGTTATACCCCTTTGTTTCAGTCCATTAAACGCCTGAGGACTGGTGACCTCATGAATATAGTGCTGATCGATATAGAGGACATCAGGCCCCCCTGCTATCGAATGAACTACATGTGAGTCCCAGATCTTGTCAAAAAGTGTTTTTTGCGTCATCCTTATTTTATCTTCGAAATTGCATCAACCAATGCCTCCACGGAGGCGGTAATTATATCGGTATTCGCCGCAAAACCGTAATAGGTTTTCGACTGGTGTTCTATCTGGATATGTACTTTGCCCAGATCATCACTTCCTTTCGTAATAGCCTGGATCAGAAACTCCTCCAGATGAATGGTCTTGCTGATCAGATGCTTTACTGCAGTAAAGGCAGCATCGATAGGACCATTTCCGGAAGCTGTCGAAGTATGCACTTCCCCGTTTATCCGTATTCCGACTGTTGCCACAGGGATCGCTGATTTTCCGCAGGTAACCTGGAGCAGTTCAAGCTTCAGAGCTTTTTCCCCTGAAAAGACCTCTCCCGAAAGAATTCTCAGATCTTCATCATTGATCTCTTTCTTTTTATCAGCCAGAAGCAGGAACCTGTGATAAATATCATCCAGTTCTTCCTTGCCAAAAGAAGAGCCGAGCGACTCGAGCCGGTGATTCAGGGCCGCGCGTCCGCTGCGGGCGGTTAGTATTATCGAGGATTCTTTTATTCCAACCTCGAGAGGATCAATTATCTCGTAGTTTTCCCTGTACTTGAGCACTCCGTCCTGATGAATTCCCGAGGAGTGGGAAAATGCATTTCGCCCGACAATAGCTTTGTTTGCCTGGACAGGCATGCTCATGAGTGTCGAAACGAGCCGGCTCGTGCTGAAAATAAGCTTTGAGTTTATGCCAGTGCTGAGATTCATCGAATGGTGACTTTTTATAATCATTGCCACCTCCTCAAGCGATGTATTTCCTGCACGTTCACCTATGCCATTCACTGTAACCTCCACCTGTCTTGCTCCGTTAAGAACGCCCATAGTTGTGTTTGCGGTAGCCATTCCAAGGTCATTGTGGCAATGAGTTGATATAACGGCTTTATCTATATTTGGTACATTCTCCTTAAGATATTTTATCTTATCACCATACTCTTCGGGGAGGCAATAGCCGGTGGTGTCGGGTATATTGACAACTGTTGCGCCGGCCTTGATAACAGCCTCTATCACCCTTGCAAGGTATTCGTTTTCGCTTCTTCCCGCATCTTCAGCATAGAATTCGACATCTTCCACAAATTTTTTGGCATATTTGACTGCATCCACGGCTCTTTTCAGGATCTCTTCAGGTGTAGTCTTGATCTTGTATTTTATATGAAAGGGAGATGTCCCGATACCTGTGTGTATTCTTTTCATCTTTGCATACTGAAGGGCTTCCGCTGCCACTTCGATGTCCTTTTTAACAGCCCTTGTCAGTGCGCATATCACAGGATTCGAAATCGCCTTTGAAATTTCAACAACTGATCTGAAGTCACCGGGACTTGATATCGGGAATCCGGCTTCAATCACATCAACTCCGAGAGCTTCAAGGGCTTGTGCCACTTCAATTTTTTCGACGGTATTCAGCTGGCAACCCGGTACCTGTTCTCCATCCCGGAGGGTGGTATCGAAAATTATTACCTTGTTTTCCATTAGTGATTTGTTATTGCTTTTATAGTTTATTTTAACCCATCCCCGACCCCTCCCGGGAGGAGAACTCCAGGAATTTACTTTTTTTTACACTGCCCCTTACGGGGTAATCTGAGGTTTTAACTCTTATCTTTTATTTATTTGGCCTTAATTTCCTGACTGCGGCACCTGCCCTCCATAATTCTGAATTGCCAAGTTCATTTAGTTCGGCATTAAGCATCTCCTTGTAATTGGGAGCGCCTGTAGAATTCAGTACCCTGACGCACTCTTCACCCGATTTTACCTTATTATAAAGATCCTCAAAGACAGGAAGGACTGCGTTTTTGAATTTCGGGCGCCAGTCAAGAGCTCCACGCTGGGCTGTTGCGCTGCAATTGGAGTACATCCAGTCCATTCCCTTTTCATCAACAAGTCGGATCAGGCTCTGCGTGAGTTCTTCGACGGTCTCGTTGAATGCTTCAGAAGGAGAGTGCCCGTTCTGACGGAGCACCTGGTACTGGGCATCCATTATTCCTGCAAGAGCCCCCATTAAAACTCCGCGCTCTCCCGTAAGATCGCTGAAGACCTCCTTTTCAAATGTTGTTGGGAACAGGTATCCCGATCCTATTGCTATTCCAAGTGCCAGAATACGTTCCTGTGCTTTGCCGGTGAAATCCTGAAAAACAGAAAAGCTTGAATTGATCCCGGTTCCTGCAAGGAAATTCCTTCTGACGCTGGTCCCTGAACCCTTGGGTGCACAAAGAATTACATCAATGTCGGCCGGCGGTATAACACCGGTATGCTCCTTATAAGTTATTGAAAATCCGTGTGAAAAGTAGAGTGCATCTCCTTTTTTAAGGCATGGCTTGAGCTTTGGCCAGAGGATCCTCTGGGCTGCGTCCGATACCAGATACTGAATTATCGTACCCTTTGTTGCTGCCTCTTCGACTGTGAACAAGGTTTTCCCCGGGACAAATCCATCAGCTACAGCTTTATCCCAGTCAGCCTTAAATTCCGGGGCCTGACCGATAATTACATTTATGCCATTGTCCTTCATATTAAGGGCTTGCGCCGGACCCTGAACCCCATAACCTATCACTGCAACAATTTCGTTTTTAAGTACTTCACGTGCTTTCGAAAGTGAAAACTCATCTCTTGTAACTACATCCTCGAGAACTCCGCCGAAATCAATTTTTGCCATTTTATTAAGTTTTTGATTTGAAAATATTCTTACTATTTTTTTGCTACTTAAGATTCAATTTGTTTTATCATCCTGTCATCATATTCCGCGTTGATGAGGGAGCCGTTCAGCACAGCCTATATCGTCTGCCAGAGGCAGGTTACTGGCTAAATGCTTCTGCTGTTTCGGGCTTATATCTGTTTGCCTCATCCATCTCGGTAAGGTAGGCGTTAAGCTCCTTTACCTGCTTTGTGATTGCAACTCTTCCCGACCTTACAAACTGAAGAACTCCGCAGGGTTCGAGCTGTTTGAGCAAATCGGTTATTTCAGTTTTATGCCCGGTCTTTTCAATTACCACATATTCCGGTGAAACTTCAAGGATGCGTGCATGGTGCGTACGTACGATATCTTCAATGATATTTCCTGACATGAGACCCCTTGTTTTAACCTTGTAGAGAGCGAGCTCCTGGTAGATTATCTCATCGGACGAATGCACGAAAACTTTTAATACATCCACGAGTTTCTGCATCTGGCGGGCGACTTTCTGCACCATTTCTGCTGTGGTGCTTACCACCAGGGTCAGCATCTGAACGCCTTTGACAGCTGATTCAGAAGCTGTGATACTTTCAATGTTGATCTGCCTTCGGGTAAGGATTATTGTGATCTGGCTCATGATCCCTATATGATCCTCGGTGAAAAGCGAAATTGTGAATTCCTGTTTCATGGCTTTTGCTTATTTTTTTCCCAATCCAATCCCGGGTGGGAGGCGATTTTTAATATTTTAAAGTTACATCTGAAACTGAAGCACCGGGTTCGACCATCGGAAGAACATTGGCCTCGTTGTCAATTTTAATCTCAAGCAGGTATGGACCCTTTGCGTCAAGCATCTCAATGATCGAACCTTTGAGATCCTCCCTTTCCGTCACACTCCTGGCAGGTATGCTGTACCCTTTGGCAACCGTCACAAAATCCGGATTAATCATATGAGTCGAAGCATAGCGTTTTGAATAGAACATATCCTGCCACTGCCTTACCATTCCAAGGAAACTGTTGTTCAGGATTATGATCTTTACCGGGACATTGTACTGGAGAATCGTTCCAAATTCCTGCAATGTCATCTGAATACCCCCGTCGCCGATAAACGCAACTACCTGTTTTTCGGGTCTCCCGATCTTGGCGCCAATGGAAGCCGGGAGCCCGAAGCCCATGGTTCCCATTCCGCCTGAGGTGACAAGGCTGTTTGGCTCGGTAAACCTGTAATAACGGGCCACCGACATCTGATTCTGCCCCACATCGGTCACGACAATAGCATCTCCTCCCGTGAGTTCAGAAACGAGCCTGACCACCTCACCCATTTTCAGATTCCCGTCCTCCGGTGTTGTTTCATGCCTGATCACTTTTTCATATTCTGTCTTATCACAGATCCTGAACTCCCTGATCCATTTTTCATAAGATTTTTCTGCTACAAGAGGCATGAGACTATCAAGGACTTCCCTGGCGTCATTGTTGATTTCAACATCTACAATAACATTCTTATTTATCTCGGCCTCATCAATTTCAATATGGATAATGCTTGCGTTTTTAGCATACTTTTTAAGATTACCCGTTACCCTGTCGTCAAAACGCATTCCGATTGCTATTATAAGGTCGGCCTCGTTCGTAAGGATGTTGGCCCCATAGTTACCATGCATACCCAGCAGGCCGGCATAAAGTCTGTGCCTTGTTGGAAAGGCCGACAGACCCATAAGGGTAACTGCAACCGGGATACCTGTCTTTTCGGCAAATTTCATGAGCTCTTTTTCGGCTCCTGACAGTAGTATGCCATGTCCTGCAAGGATCAACGGCTTTTCAGCATGGTTTATCAGTATGGCCGCCGATTCAATTTCCCTTTTATGCAAAGGTATGTGCGGGTTATAGCTTCGAATGTAATTGCACTTGGCATATTTGAAATCGAGCATTGCAATCTGTGCATCTTTTGTAATATCGACCAGCACGGGACCCGGCCGCCCTGTCGTGGCTATGTAAAATGCTTTGGCCAATGTTCCAGGAATGTCCTCCGGCTTTTTAATCTGGCCGTTCCATTTTGTGATGGGCATTGAAACGCCAAGTATATCTGTCTCCTGGAAGGCATCGGTTCCGATAAGGTTCGACAGGACCTGTGCTGTAATAAAAACCACGGGTACGGAATCGAGGAAAGCATTGGCAATTCCCGTGATCAGGTTGGTTGCTCCTGGTCCGGAGGTCGCAAAACAGACTCCCGGCCTGCCCGTGACCATTGCATAAGCCTGGGCAGCATGTGCCGCACCCTGTTCGTGACGGGCAAGTATATGCCTTATCCTCCCTTCGTAATCGAGCAGTTTGTCATAAACCGGCATGATGGTACCGCCGGGATACCCGAAAACCGTATCAACCCCCTCCTCAATAAGACATTTCAGCACTGCTTCCGCTCCTGATACATTCTCATATCCGTTACTTTGCTTAACTGCCTCCTGCTTCTCTTTTTCAGCTTTCATAAAATCGATTTTTACTATTTCAACTCACCGATAACCCCTCCTGGGAGGGGATCTTTAGTATTTTCTATCCTTTCAAATTCTTCCTGATCACAAAGCTATCCCGGGTTGCCCTGTCTGGTCCCATGTTCCAGGATCCAAACCGAGGGCCGCGGGCTCCATGCCTTTTCAGATCAGCCGTACAGCTCCCAGGTCCGCCGAACTGACAAGCGCTGAATAAGCTTTTAGTGAAGGAGGAATTACCCTGTTCCTCGACTTTGGCTTGTACGCATCAGCACCTTTCATCTCTTCCTCTCTGTGCCTTGCAGCGATCTCACCTGCCGATAACATCACATCTATCTTACGGCCCGTTATATCAATCTCTATAATGTCGCCAGTCCGGATCACCGCTATCTCTCCCCCGGCTGCCGCTTCGGGTGATAGATGTCCGATGGACAGTCCGGATGTTCCTCCTGAAAACCGACCGTCGGTTATAAGTGCACATTTTTTATCGAGAGCCTTTGATTTAAGATAAGAGGTAGGATAAAGCATCTCCTGCATCCCGGGTCCGCCTTTCGGACCTTCATACCTTATCACAACGGCAGTGCCGGCACGGACCTTGCCGCTCAGGATACCATCCACAGCTTCTTCCTGTGATTCAAAGACTATGGCAGAGCCCCTGAACCTGAAAAGCGAAGGATCGATACCGGCTGTTTTCACTATGCATCCCTTCCCTGCAATATTGCCGTAAAGTACGGCAAGTCCGCCATCCTTGCTATACGCATTTCCGACGCTCCTGATACACCCATTCTCACGGTCGGTGTCAAGTGCCTCATAGGCACTTTCGTTTGAGCCCAGTTCAAGGTTCTTCCTGCCAGACGGTGCGCTTTTACAGAAATCAAATGCTATTGGTTTTGCCTTTTCTCCCATGATATCCCAGTCAGAAATGGCATCATGCAGGGAACTGTAATCAACACGTTTTACAGTGCTGTCAATCAGATTATTTCTCTCAAGTTCACCCATTATTGATAAGATTCCGCCAGCCCTGTTCACATCCTGGACATGGTATTTCGAACTTGGAGATACCTTACAGATATTAGGGATCCTGCGGGAAAGTGAATCAATATCCTTCATCGTAAAATCAACTCCGGCTTCATGAGCTATTGCCAGCAGGTGGAGTACGGTATTTGTGGAGCCGCCCATCGCAATATCAAGCGACATCGCGTTAAGGAAAGCCTGCCTTGACGCTATGGAACGGGGGAGGACGCTTGCATCTCCGTCATAGTAGTACCTTTTGGTGTTCTCAACTATCAGTGCCGCTGCTATTTCAAAAAGCTTCAGGCGGTTCCTGTGCGTAGCCACGACCGTCCCGTTACCCGGAAGTGCCAGCCCCAAAGCCTCAGTAAGGCAGTTCATTGAATTGGCTGTGAACATTCCCGAGCATGAACCGCATGTGGGACAAGCCGACATTTCAATTTCCTGAAGTTCAGTGTCGGTAACAGATTTATCGGCCGCTGCAACCATGGCATCGATAAGGTCGAGATACTTTCCATTGTAATTTCCGGCTTCCATAGGTCCGCCTGATACAAAAACGGCCGGGATATTCAGCCTCATGGCTGCCATCATCATTCCCGGTGTGATCTTGTCACAATTGCTTATACATATCATTGCATCGGCCAGATGCGCATTGCAAACATATTCCACGCTGTCGGCTATCAGTTCCCTTGAAGGGAGGGAATAGAGCATACCGTCATGCCCCATTGCTATACCGTCATCAATGGCTATCGTGTTGAATTCTGCCGCAAATAATCCGAGTTTTTCAATTTCCTTCTTAACCAGCTGGCCGATATTATGAAGATGGACATGTCCCGGCACAAACTGTGAAAATGAGTTGACGATTGCAATGACCGGTTTTCCAATCTGATCCTCCTTCATCCCGTTTGCACGCCAGAGGCTTCGTGCGCCTGCCATATTCCTGCCGGTTACGGTTTTTGAACTCCTGGTCTGGATTTTCATTCAATTAATCAGTTAAAAAAAAAAGCTTCCCGTCTTTCCGGGAAGCTTTTGTATACTTTAGGTATAACATATCATTCCCGGATCATGCGCCTGAGGCTATAATAAGGATGAGGGCGATAATATGTATTAATGTTTTATTCACTTTTCTTTCAAATTGAATGACAAAAGTATTTCTTTTTTTAATATATCAAATAGAAAATGCATTTTTTCTGCATTTTTTAATTTAAATCATATTAATGGTTGAGATTTGTCAATTTATTTTTTGCTGAATATCAATGATTTGAATAATATATATCAGTATTATTTTTACAACTGAGAACATGCATTCAAGGGAAGCCTTTGCACCTTTATTTAAATTGTTTTACATATTCGAGGAAAGCCTTTGCGCTTTTGTCGAGGTTCTCAACCGAACCTCCACCCTTAAGCACTTCACACATTTCATAAGCGATGTAACCCTGGTATCCGATCTCTTTGAGCGCTGTTATAAAACTCTTATAATCAAGAAATCCCTGGCCCATCGGTACAGCTCTCATCTGCGATTCGGAGGGAAGGTAGTTTGTGTGGTTTGAATCGTATTTAAATCTTGGAAGTTCTTCATAATCGGCTGTCGTAGTATGAACAATGTAGGGCTTCATCGTATGCACAGCTTTCTTTATTTCATCGGATGACAAGCCTTCGAGGGTAGGTGACCAGCAATCGAAAGCAGCTTTTACGTTGGGTAGGTTTACTTCGTCGAGGAGCCACTTCATGGCATCGTGATGTATTGCAATATCATGGTGATTCTGTATGATCAATGTAACCCCGTAACCGGCAGCAAGTCTGCCTGCCATCTGCAATCCTTCAACCACCATCGAATACTGCTTATCGTAAGGAATGCCTTCCCGTTCATAACCTGTATAAATCCTTACCATGCTTGTCCCGAGGTCCCTGGCAAGCCGGGCGAGTTCGCCTACATAAACAGCCTGGATTTCAACGTTCGGAACACCTGCCTTATCAACGCCAGCCGTGAAATCGGTATAGCCGGCAAGGCAGACAAGTTCAAGACCAAGTTCCTTAATTCTTGCCCTCAGTTTCTGACGTGCTGCATCATCATAGTCAAGCAGTGATACATGCGGCCGTTTGGCTGCGATCATAACGCCATCGAAACCAAGTTCCTTTGCCTTAAGAAGGAAATCATCAACGGTCAGGGTCGCCTGACCCCGCCAGATGCCCATATAGCTGACGGAGTGGAGACAGGTTTTGACTTTGAAATCGGCAGGGTTTCCGGTCGGGATTTTCTGTCCGGGCAAGAGGGCCGCATTTATTAAAATAACCAGCCCCGTGAGAAGGATTTTATTCATGATTTGGTTTTTGTAATTACAGGTGAGAATAAAAGTAGTTCAAAGTAGGATCATGTGCAAGATTTAATGTAATTTTCAAAATGCTAAATTAAATACTTTTAAGATGAAGACCTGGTTTTTAATTCTTTCTGCTCTGGTTTCATTTATTCCCGTGGCCCTTCCACAGAAAACTGAAGAGGTCTACAAAAAGCCTTTGAAGGAGGTGCTTTCAGAAATCGAAGTGCGTCATGGTATAACGATCCGGTACAGCGAAAATATTGTCAGCGGAGTTGATGTCATGTATCCGGCCTGGCGGTACAGGACCGAAACTGAATCAACTCTTGAAAATATCCTGCTGCCTCTCGATTTTGTCTGGCAGAAAACAGGCGATAATGTTTACCAGATCAGCAAATTTGTTTATTACCAGCGTTCCCCGGAAGACGGCAGGAAACATCTTGACCAGCTTATTTCGGCTTTTCCCGATCTGAAATCCTGGGAATTGCGTAAGGCTGACCTTCGAAAGTGTATTTTGGAGGAGATGAAACTAGCTCCCCTGCCACGCAGGACCCCGCTGAATCCCGTTTATACCAAAAAAAGAAAAATGGATGGTTATACTGTTGAAAATGTGGCAATTGAGACATTACCTGGAGTCTTTTTATGCGGTTCGCTTTACAGGCCTTTGAAAGGGAAAGGTCCGTTTCCTGCAGTTCTTTCACCACATGGTCATTTTAACAGTGAGAATCTTAATGAATATGGCAGGTACCGGCCTGATCAGCAGTACAGGTGTGCGATGCTTGCAAGGATGGGAGCAGTTGTGTTCAGCTATGAGATGTTTGCCTGGGGCGAATCGAGGCTGCAATTCAACAGTGAAGTGCACAGAACCGGTTTGGCCCTGACGATGCAAACAATTAATTCGATCCGTGTCATTGACTTCCTGACATCACTCGAATATGTTGATAATAAGCGAATAGGAGTGACCGGTGAATCGGGCGGAGGGACACAGAGTTTCCTGATTACTGCAATCGACGACCGGATCTCAGTAAGCGTCCCGGTCGTAATGGTTTCATCATATTTCTACGGTGGATGTCCGTGCGAAAGCGGATTGCCGATTCATTCCTGCTCAAAATTTGGTACAAACAATGCAGAAATTGCCGCCATGGCGTCCCCCCGTCCGATGCTTGTGGTTTCTGACGGAAACGACTGGACACAAAATGTCCCCTCAGTTGAATTTCCGTATCTCAGGAAGGTCTATGATCTTTATGGAAAATCTGAAAATGTTGAGAATGTGCACCTTGCCGCAGAAGGCCATGATTACGGGATCTCAAAACGGCTTGCCCTTTACGGTTTCATGGCCAGGCATCTTGGACTGAATCTTGATG
>Ga0105101_10000213_pt1 | contig 23037 bp, 25 predicted proteins | sample PPLLak21cMay2015_2_FD_87037 | JGI IMG/M metagenome (GOLD analysis project Ga0105101, IMG submission 87037) | Freshwater sediment microbial communities from Prairie Pothole Lake near Jamestown, North Dakota, USA - PPLs Lake P8 Core (1) Depth... | ecosystem: Environmental > Aquatic > Freshwater >... | reverse complement strand
ATGGATGGGGGCTTGGTGCTAGAGAATGCGACAGGAGTGTTGCTTATAGAATGTCGCCAGATGAATGGACACATTTTTTTACAATTGCAGACCGGAAGCTTAGGCCAATTGAGGAGTATACTGAATACTCTTTAACTGATAGAAATCGCAACTAAACATTAACTTCTTTTTTCATTTTTCCCTTTTTTATACCTCTATCTATTTGTTCTGGAAATCACCCCTTATTCTCTTGATTCTCTAATTAAATATATAAGAAATATGGGATTTTAGAGAATTTTTTATTGTTGAAAAAGAAGGATTTTAAGGAATTATTGAGAAACGGGAAAATTTAAAAAGATGACAACCTTAAAATGTGTATGGGAAAAAAGAGGGGGTATAGAGATTTGATAATAATTGTAGTCGCAATTATTGGAACAATTCTTATTATTTTCCAGAATGCAAATATATTTTTTCTACCTGTCGGAATTATTATGCTAATTGTGGCGTTGGGGATCAGCTTGTCGAGATGGTTAATAAAATGAGGGTATAAAATGGATTTGGGAGAAATTCCGAAATATGTCAGATATGATTTTTTAATAACTTTTCTGGGTTTATTTTTGATAGGATCGGGATGGTATTTTATTTATGTGGATCCCATTGATTCTCAAGATTCTACCAACTTTCTTTTTATTATTGGACTTCCATTGATAATATGGGGTTTTGGAGAGATGTATAATAATTATCGTGAAAGCAGAGACTTAAGGCAATTACAAATAATAAATGAAAAGGTAGATTTGTATAATAATCTAATAAAACATAAAGTTATCGATAAGAAAATAAAAACTGTTTTTGTAGACTCCATAAAAGAAGAAATTAATGAAATAGTAGAAAAAGAAAAGGATAACAGATCTAATAAAAGCAAGTAAGTAATTTTTACTTCTCTAATAAGTTTTTCATTTCTTCACATAATGCCTGAAGGTTTTATCTTCAGGATTTATGCATTCTATAAATCCTTTCTTTTCTAAATCAATCATAATCCTGCTTATTGAGCTTCTTTCTTTTTTTAATTCCTTTGCAACTTCTGTTGGTGTCTTTGCTTCTTTAAGGTTATCCCAAACCAACTGCCTTAGTTTGCTCTTCTTCAAAAATATTTTTAGTTTCAAGTCTTTTTCCATATAACATTAGCGTAACACTTATTAAAAAATGAAAGAAGCTGAAACTACGATATCACTATAATTTTCTTACTTGCAGATCAATCAATGGTTTAAGGGGCCCAAAATTCAAGGTTTTGGCATCTGCTTCAGATTTGATACATTTGTAAGTATCATTTTCTGGTTTTAATACATATCCTCGATGATCAATTATAGTCCCATCATCTTGAATTTGTTTTACATTTAAGGATAATTCAGGAGAGCTTAAAAGGAAATTTCCTTTTGGAGTGATAACCTCTAATCCCCACTGCCCATCAACCCAGCTATTTGCAGAGAACATTCCTACTCTCCAGGCAACATAATTCCCATTAGGGCTCAACGAATAACCATAATGGCTTAGGCCAAAAACCTGGCGCAATTCTTTCACCTGCCCAGTTAAGACATTGACTAATCTATTGTTTGCAAAAAAGCCATTTCCATCCTCGGTAAACTGTGGGTTACTGTCTGGATTTCCCAACTGATGATATTTTACTCTCATATTATTTTCTAAGTCAATCAAATACACTCCCCCACTTTCAGATAATTCAAAAGATTCTTTTGGTTCATCAGCAGTCCCAAATTTTACTATTTTGCCTTTTGCCCCAGATGGCGGAGGAGATGGAATTGTCTTTGATAATCCTAAATACAATAAATCTCCTTTATCTGATAAAAGGCCCTGTAAATCCAAATTTCCTTCTAAATATCGAAATATTGTTTTTGTTTTCCTGCCTGCATCGAAAAGAACAGCAGCCCTTTCTCTTGAACTTTCTGATTCTGTTCTTTCATTTAGAAGATAAAATGTTTTTCCCCCGCATGCAAAGCTTTTAACCCAGACTGCAAAAATCTTTTCTTTATCGCAAATGTTTTCCTTGTACGGACTATCTGTAAAAGTCACCCACAATCCAAAACCCCGCATCTTTTTTCTTGTTTTTTCCAATTCTACATCACTTGTATCTGTTCCTAAAACATCAATTTTTAAATAAGGAATATCATAAGCTGTATTTACAGTCATACCAGAATCTGCTTCAGAGGACTGCTTTTCTAAATCTGATTTTTGAGGCATCTTCGTTCCTGCTGTTCCTCCAGCCAAACACTGCCCGCCTAAAACAATAGAGATTAATGGAGAATTTTTTAAAAGGTCTCTTCTTGTTAAAGCCATATAAGATTATTATTTTTAAAGTTTATAAATATTATTATTCTGGAGGGGGATGATTAAAACTAGCAGAAATTCCTAAATCAAATTAGTGCGTCTTCTGGACTATTGTACGAAGATGCCTTTTAACTCCTTTTATAGAAGTATCTTAATAGTGGTAACAAATACAAAGACTTATATAATAAAAAACTCCCGAAATAGAATAAAATGTTTATATAAAAAATGCCGCAAAGAGATATTCTAAAATATGAAACTTTCACAGGAGCGTTTCGAGAAGAACTTGCTGCGTTCCAAGCAGGCTTACTGGGAAGAACATCAACTGATAAAGAATGGGCAAGAGCATTATCAATAAGCAAAAACACAGTAAGAAGATATCTCAGCAGGGCAGTTTCAGAAGGAGTGATTAGTGAAGAAGATCTAACTAAACGAACGAAGAGAAGTGAGGTGATAGAAGAACTCGTACAAGAGATACAAGCGCATCAAAACAGAGAAATATCAACACTAAAGGGAAACGAATACTATGCGCAACGAGCAGGAGTAAAATCAGGCAACTTTTCTTCAATAATAAGAAATAAACTGCCAAGACCCCTTCTGGACTACAGAGCAACGCAACTAAGAAAGCAAACAGCGCAAAGAAGATGGCAAGAGTATCACCCAGATTTAGGTGAAGTAATTGAATCTGTACCAGAAGAGATACAAAGGTGCAAGCAAGGACTAATAAAAAAACTCAGGACAAACCCAGAACTCGCACAACTGGCAGGAGTAAAAGGCTTAGGAACAGTTTCAAGAGAGTTAAAAAGATTGGTTGACCAGGGAAAATTAACACAGGTGGACAGAGACTACAGAGAAGATCAAATAAGAACCGATGCAAATTTGAATAGGCATCAAACAAATTCACCGGAAACAAGGAGAAAATTATCAGAAGCATTAAAAGGAAGGGAGATTGGGCCAGTAACTGAAGAGACCAGGAAAAGAATATCAGAAGCATTAACAGGAAGACAAGTTTCTGAAGATACCAGGGAAAAAATGCGTGAAATATGGGCAAAAAATAACAGAGGAGGAGTGATATGGGAATTAAGCCAGCAAAGATATGAACACGAAGGGGTTTATTATGCATCAAAAACAGAATGCGCAACAGCATTAGCCCTTGAAAAATATATTCCGGGATACAAGATTGTTAAAGGCGAAACCTTCCAGGTACAGGGAGATACTAATTGTTGGTTTGACTTCCTGCTTCCTGGCACTGGAAAAATAATAGAATGGCATCCAACAGACATAAGACATGATGGAAAAAGGCTCCTGCCATTCGACTTTTGGGCTCTACAAGAGGACGAACAAACCAGCAAACAAAACGAAAAAGCACTTATATACCGAAGAAGAGTCTTAAAGGCAGACCTGGCAGCAGAATACTGGATGCAAAGGCAAGAAGCAGTAAATAACTCACAAGTTTATGGCGGGAATGAGGTAATCCATGTAAGAACCCCCGGAGAACTTTATGACTTAATAATAAGCGAATACGGAGACCCGGAAAAAATACCCATAAGATCAGATTTTGTGAAAGAATTCGAACAGCTGACAAAAGAAGCAAAGCCAGTCAAAAAATAGGGATAATGACAGTTTTAAAGACTGCTGCACTAGAAATATCGAATGATTTTATTGTTGGACTATAAAAGCGGATTATCTGGTAAGCTGATCGATGCAGCGTTGTAATTTTGTTAACACCATGCCGTGCTTTTTCATTGTCTCGGCTGCCTCTGCAGTCTGTCCTCGAAACCCCTGAAGAATGTTCAGCGTTTGATAAAATATTGGGACATTGGGATTAAGGCTGATAGCTTTTTGCAAATCAGCATCTGCATTTTCATATCCCCTGGATGCTAAACCCATATAAGCCATTCCTCTTTTGAAATAAGCGAACGCAAGTGCTTCATCCTCGTTCTGGAGATATGCCGAACCTAAGATATCCTTACTGTCTAATACAACAAGCCTGTCTGCACCAACCCTGAATGTTCCAAACCGGTCTTTGACTAACTTCAAGATTCCCCCTACCATACAAAAGTGAGACGGGTCCATTATGACCTCTGTTATACCTTCATCTTTGAAAGTTGGAGTATATATTGACCAATCAGAATTTCTCGAGCCAATTTCAATTGCCTTTGAAAATTCTGGGATTGCTTCCTCCCACTTGTAACATGAGGCTAAAAAGAAGCCCATATCATAATGGGCAGCGAAAAGTTTTGGATTTATTTCAATCGCCTTTTTAAAATCAGCTACAGATTCTTCTAATGCCCTCAACCTGGACGCCCCTGCTTCTAATTTTCCAGCAGTATCTCCTCTTATAACCCTTCTTGCAAGCCCCATTGCCTCTTCTTTCCCAGGCAATGCCATATAGCTTCGCATAGCCCCCCTGTTTACATATGCTCCCGCGAGGTTTTTGTCAAGCTGCAAAGCCCGGCTATATCTTGCCAAAGCAGTTCTTTGCTTTTCATCTGGATCTTTCCTCTGGTCCATCAGAACTGTATTACCGGCGATAAACCAAGCCATAGCTGACGAAGGAAATCTTCCTTCAATACTTGATAACATATCTGCGCCTTCAACTTCTCTTCCTGCTAATTTGGATATTGCAGTATTATAGTATTTCTCCAATTCGCCATCGCTGCCACTTGCTTTTAATGCGAAACCTGAGGCAGCTAATAGGGTCAAAAATCCCCTTCTTGAAATAAATTCAATGCTATTTTTCATTTTAAATTTTTTTGTATTGACATTCAGCCTTCTCTTGTTTCAAATTTTTTCACTAACAATCGGTTCATCCGTTCTGAATAAGCATTTAGTTTCTCTATTGTCTCTCGACTTCCCCTCTCATTTCCAGCTAGACGCTGGGCAGTTGATAACACTAGATACGGCCTAATTCTGGGATTTAGGCGGACAGACTCGCTGCAGTCAGCAATTGTTTTCGCATAGTCCCCTAAATGTGCATGGCAGACGCCCCTGCAGTAATATGCAGAAGCTAAAGGGGTGTTTGGACTCTGAAAGTGAATTCCTTCAAAATCATCAGATAAGAGCACTAGCGTTTCCCCATCAATTTTATAAGTTCGGAATCTGGCTATATAGTGTTTCATAAGAGCACTGTTTATATACAAAGGATGCGTTGATATTGCCACCTCAGTAGACCTTTCCTCCTTGAATGTTGGAGTATGTCCTGACCAATCTTCATCTTTAAGGCCAATTTCAATTGCCTTTGAAAATTCTGGGACTGCTTCTCTTGGCATTCCTGAATAAAGCAAATATTGACCTTTATTGAAACGCGCTGAAAAAAGCCTCGGCCTTAATTTAATAGCCTCGTCCATTACTTTATTCGCCGCAACTAGGATGAGAGGCGAAGTGGATTTCAATTCGTAAGGCTTTCTGAACTCGGATTGATAGAAGGAATCAGCCATCCCTTTCAGCTCGTTAAATGAAGGCCCAGCAACAATAAAGGATAAAACTGCCCAGTTGACCATTGCCTCAGCAAAATTTTCCTCCAGAGTCATTGCCTTAGTATAGCCTTTAACTGCGCCCATTACCCGATTTTCTCCGCCACCTGTTAAACCAATGATGCGGCTATTGGATGCAGTGAAATATGCGTCGGCAGAAGATGGAAATTCCGTTTCCATCTGAAGAAACATTTCTAAACCTTCATCGTTTTCCCCAAGAGAGAGTCTTGATATTGCTTTATCGTAAAGTTCAGCTAAAGAAGCTGGCTTGTCAGCACCTTCAACTCCCATACCTAAAGTTGCCAAACCTGCCAAAGCGCCTAGAATTTCTCTCCTTGTAAAATTACCAATTCCTCGGGCCATTCTTAATGGTGAAACATTCTTAAGTTTATAATTATTGTGGTGATGAAAAGAAGAGATTGTTGCATTGAAATATAGAAAAGGTTAAATAAAAGAGGAGCTTAAAGAGGATATGGGTAGAGGTCTTGAGGGAAGATTAAAGGACAACCAACAAGGAATATGGAGGCCTGCAGCACTTGGCTTATCTTTAGTTCTTGCGATAACTTCTGCAACTTATCTTGGATGCAAGAAAGCTCCTCCAGGCTATGGCAGCAGAACACCTTCAAGAGGCTTAACTAAACTAAGGTCTGAAGAAGCAACATTAGCCGTACTTTCGAAGAATTTGCCTTTCTGGAAACCTTGGGACCTGCAGATTAACAAAGACACTGGCGCAAAAGTTGCATACGAGTATATCTTAAAAGAGAAGCCCCCATTTTATAGGGGGGAAATGCCCCTTAGATATACCAGCGTCCAAAGGCCTGAGCTGCCAATGATTGCTGAAAGAGACCCTGTTAAGCTGATGTACGATTTTGGAGATTTCAAAACCTGTTTTGTATATGATGATTCTGCTAACTTAAAGGGGATTGTTGCTGTAGATAAGACCAATACAGTTGTTGCAGAAGCAAACGTTGAGCGCGACCCTTCAACTTACGAGCGAACTATGTACGAATTCCACTACTCTAATGGAATAATAGTATTCAAATGCAAAAGCAAGGTTGATGACATGGGAAACAAGACTGAAGAAGGGTCCAAGATGGGCCTGAAACGGAGAGAATATTTCTTCCTTGTGCCTGAAATGTTTCAATGAAAACATTTGTTGTTGCAGAAAAAATAGGGTTTTATTTTTTAGTTTACAGGATATTTTTTAAGATAGTCATCTATATAATCCATCCCTTCTCTTAATGCTCTTCGCATATTTGGGCTGGCTTCTCCAAGGAGCAATTCATTAAATATAGCCCTTGTTTCACGAGGGTGATACCCTCCAGGATAATTCCAACCAGTAGTAGATATTCCCGACTCAAATGCTTCTTGTCTTTTTTTATCAGGCATTTTACCGGCTAGAACCATTGCACTATGTATATCTCCTTTAGCTGCTTCTAGACTGCCTTTATCGATATAAACCCTCGCCCGTTTAAAATAAAGCTCGCATAATTCTTCGTCTATGCCTACCAGAGTCTGGAAAGGCTTGCCTTGCAATGCAGCTTGAAGTTCTTTGCCCCGAGATACTCTAGCAACAGTTCCCCTGAGTGCTTCATACTGCTGGATAGGCAATTCTTCCTGTTTTCTTTCAGATCTTACAGCTGATAAATAATTCGGTAAACTATCTGTAAGTAACTCTTGCCTGAATAAAACAGGCTCATTAGAATCTTCTATAAAATGCAAAATTCTTTCTAGCCTCTGCTCTCTTGGAGTGCCATATACTGTAGCAGCAGCCCTTACTTTCGCATCTGCATTTCTCTCTTTAATCAATTCGCCCAGACGTTTTAGAGTATCAGAGTCCTCCCCATAATGCTGGCCCAGACTTTCAATTGCTAAAATTTTTACTTCAGGACTTATATTGCCTAATAGGTTCAATAATCCTTCTTTTCCAAAATAAAAAAATACGTCGCGTGCAAGCCCTCTTACATAATAATTTTCATTACCATCTTCCCATACCCTGAGTACAGTGTCTCTAGCCCTGTCAATATTGATGTGTTGCTCCCCTAACAGCCGAAGAGCTCTCATCGCAGTTTTTCTTTGGCTTAAATTTCCTCTTGAATATTCCATACAATAATCAATAGCTAAATCCCCAAATTTTGACACTTCAGAAGCATCTTTTTCTCCTGGTTCTACATAATTAGGCTGGCCCATCCACCATCCCCAACTTGTCTTCTGAAATAAATCTTCTACTTGTTTTTTTCTTGCCTCTAGATCATTAATGCCCTGCTTTTGTGAAGTTGAACTATCCCTAATTGCTTCCTGAGAAAGAGACGGCTGAGAAGATAAACTAGCTGCTCCCAGACACGCTAAAATAACTATTTCCTTTAGTTTCATTCTATATAATATAATTTGCTTCTATTATTTAAGTTTATCTTAAAATTTGTTTCACAAGGCAGTAGAAAAATTTGAGGGCCTTTAAAGCTATAAGCTTAAATATATTTGTTACTTTATGGGTTAATGGCGCTTGAAAGAGTAGTCAGGGCAGCTTTATCTGGACTAATTTTAGTAAGCGGGGCATCTTTAGGTTCTAGATGTCTTGCTCAAGGTACAGAGCAAACTAGGCAAAAAACAACACAGGCTCCTGCAGAGCAAAACCAGGAGTTAGAAGAAGCATATAGAAAATGTCTTTTAGAGTTTGAGGGACAAAAGATACTTGATCCAAACACCTTCTCTGTACTAGTAGAAAAAGCTCCTAACGATCCTCGCACACATATGATTTATGGAAATGCCTTATCTATGTCTATAATTACTCCGGACAACTTTAGAAGAGCTATTAAAGAGTATGACAAGGCAATTGAATTAAATCCTAAAGTTGCTGCATTTTATATCAACAGGGGGATAGCAAGATATGCTATAAATGAGCCTACAGAAGAGATACCAATGTGGATGATTACAAATGAAAATATGCCAGAAGATTTTGTCAGTGGAGCAGAACTTGCAATTAAGGATTTTGACACTGCAATAAGACTAAATCCAAGGCTATTTTCTGCTTATCTCAACAAAGGGGTTATTTTAAAACGTCTTGGGAAAGATAGAGAAGCAGTTTCCTGTTTTAAAAAAGCTATAGAAATAGGGCTCAAGAATAAAAAACCTCCTTTTCCAACTGTTGCAAACGAGGATGGTGTTGAATTTGTTGGGACAGGGCATCCTATGATGGCTATTAGCAATTTCAGAAGATTTGCGCTAGATACAAAAGCAAGCATAACAAAAAAAGAGGGGACAATAGTCCTTTTTAATCCTAATGCAGTCTATGTCTCCAATGAAAATGACCCTCTTGCGCTGGCTTACTATCACATGGGGACTGCGTATGCTTCATCAGTTCTAAGGGATTATCCTCCGGCACTTGACTGCCTTGACAGGGCAATTAAATTAAATCCTGGCATGCCTTTTTTGTATTCCACAAAATGGGTAATTTATAGGGGGCGTGGAGATACTGACAAATTAGAGGAGCAAGTTCTCCTGTATAAAGAAGTGGCTGCAAAGATTAACAGGATAAGAGAAGCTGAAGAATAAAAAACTTATTCTTCTACTTGGCCAACCAGATACCATCTATTCATTCTTCTATACTCTCCAACCTCATTACAATCTGCAGCGGGCCTAGCGCTCTCTAAAGTTGGGCAGAGTATTACAGAAGAACCAGGAATGTCTAAAGAATTTATCTCTGCATCAGGCATAAATATGTATCCCCTATTACCGTTCCTATGCGAAAATAGGAATTCTCTGCTTTTTCCAGCTTGCCAGGGGTAGACATGATCGAAAAGCTCTTCTGTTTCAATTCTTTCTTTTAATGGGCGAACTGAATCAGAATACTGGCGAACATCTGCCAGTCTAACAAGCGCAGAGAGCATTAACTCTCTTCTTCTTTTAGCAAATTCATGGAAATCAGCAGGTTCTGAAGGCGCTGCCTTAAACATCTCAGCCATAAAAACAGGGTCCATTTCTCCGCCATGAACTGCTGCAGAAATATTCAGATACCACCATTCGCAGTGCCCAACTATCCTGTCATAAGCAGTCTTTGCAGTTCTAATTCCCCCTATCCTTTTTGTTGCTTCTTCAAATTCTTGGCCCATGATTCTTTTATAGAATTTATATTTTTAAATATTGTTACATTGTTAAGCATATAATTAATTGGATAGGAAAAGGGCTTAAAATGTTTGTTGTTGTGAAAAACAAAGAAAATAAAAATGGGGGGTTTTTAAGATGGCAAACCCAAAACTCTATGGAGTTGTTGGGGAGTGGTGCCTTTTTTTAAAACATAAACCCATTTATCCTCTGTACCTCCGCAGGCTGCAACTACATCTTTTACGAAGCCTCTTTCTTCCAAGATATTCAAGTAATTAACACGAAAATCCTGCCAGCTAAGGCTAGGATCCACTTTTGCTCTTAGGCTACCAAGATCGAAATAAACAAAACCCTTCATCTGAGTTTCAAAAGCCCCATAAGTGGCTTCAACTGTCTGTGCTGAATTATCTACAAAAACACCTGCATCCCTTAATTTTCTCAAAACCAAATCTCTTGGCATTATATTCTGCCTAGTTAGCTTATCTTCCCATTTTCTTAAGGCTGCAAGCCTCTCCTGTTCCTTTTGCCCACCAGGATCAAGAGGGTCAGTAGGGCCAGGAGGCCTTCTGCCTGAACAAAGCTCCTGGAGTCTTGGAAGGTCCCTTTTCAGTACATAATGCTCTCTTAATCCAGGGGCTTTCCTTACATACTCAGAAAGTCTAGGCTCTTCTAAGGCTTCTAAAGAGATTCCCATTTGAGCAAGTTTTGATTTTGTTGAAGAGCTGGACAAGTCCATCATGCCATTTACCCGATGTACGTACCTGACTAAATCTCTGCCCTCCATCTGTCCATCTTTGATTTCAAGTTCCTGAAATATCCTTTCTACAACAACATCTGAAAAAACTGCTTGATTAACTTGCCTTAATAACTCACCAACTTCATTTGGAGTATACATTCGTGAAGGAAACAACTGGTAAGGTCTTTCAGAAATAACCACTTCTACAGGCTGCTCCTCTGGAGTTGGAGGAGATTTAACAGGGGCTGCAGGAGGCCTGGCAAATGGTTTTGAAGGTGCGTGAGGTACTGGTGTATGGGGAACAGGTGTAAGAGGGAGAGGAGGGGATGCAATTGCAGGAGAAGCAGCAGTTTTTTCATCTTCAAAGCCAAGAAGAGATTCTGCCTGTTCTTTGGTAATGCCAAGCAGATGATAATTATCTCTTGTAACCTCAGCTTCATAAGCGCATCCAGTACCCTCTGTACGCCTCTTTAAATTAAGCGAATCTTTATCAGCGGTCATCCTTTTTCTCATTGTAAAAACACTCAATCCAGTAAGCTTTGCTAAATCAGTAGCTGTTAACCTAACACTTTTACCAGAAAGGCTTACAGAAGGTTCATAAGTTCGTAAAACTTCTCTTGTTGCAGGCCCAATACTTTCAACTATTAATTCTAGACCATCACCTTTACGAACAACTTCCTTGACTCTATAACCTGGAACTGAAATGTAAAAACCAGCTGGCTGAGGAGTTTGCTCAACTGCCACTCTTGTTTCTAGAACGGGCTTTGACCTCAAATCAATGTCACTTGGCCAACTTCCAGCCCCGGAATCCTCTATGCCAGGATAAGCGTGTTTCCTAATTTCTTCTATAACTCCTGGCAGTTCCCCTTTAAGAATATAAGAAATCCTTGGAGACAATTTCCTGATTTGATTTCCTGCAACCTCGCTCAGATGCGCGGAAACTTCTCCTATATTGACTCCTGCTTCTCTTGAAATATAATCAAACAAAGTTTTTCCAAGAAAAGCCGCTTCCCTAGCTTCTAACAACAGTCCTATTAACCTGCCGCCATTAATTTTTTCTCCTAAACTTCCTGCATTTTTTTCAAATAGTTCTTCAAGAACAGCAGGATTTGGCTCATCTGGCAAAACTGCCCTAAACAAAGAAGCAAAATTCCCGTAATCATAATCTGCATCTGAAGAAACAGTGTAATCCTTACTTTTATCCTGAGTTCCTGTATGGATAACAACCTGGCTAGAACTTGTCTTTAAACTAGTTCCTCTAAAATCAATATCACCTTTTATTTTTAATCTAGAAATGACATCAGGAGTCATTAAAACTTCTAATGGTCTCCCTTTAGAAGTAGCGTGCCGAGTCGTAAACATCCCGCCTGAAGAAACAAGCTTGTAGAGATACTTGGGATGTAATGTCGAGCCAGCTTCTTGTATCTGCTTTAAAGTCATCCATATTTCTGTTGTTTCTTGCTCCATCTTAACTAGTTAAGATAAATGAGCCAGTTTTAAATATTGTTACATTATTAAGCATATAATAACTTGGATAGAAAAAGGGCTTAAAAATGTTTATTGTGATGGAATAAATATACATTTGAAGATAATAAAGAATAAAAAGTAGAAAAGGCAGATAAAAACATGGATGCTTATGAAGACAGACATGGAAAACCAATTGAAAAGGGGCTTTATGTTTCAGCTTTTTCTCCGGGAGAGAGGACTTATTTTAAGATAGACCATAATGATGTGCAAGGCTGGTTTGTAACAAGCAACTTAAACCCTGAGTTAATTGATTCCCTCACTCCAGAACTTGCAAGACGGCTCACCCCTCTGGTTGCAGGAGAAGCTGAAGTTCGGGGATTAAGAGATACAGCCAATTGGCTTGAAGAGCAGCTAAAAAAACAGGAAACTTAAAAATGTTTGTTGTTCTTGAAAACAACAAAGAATAAAAAGGGGGAAAGGCAAGGGAAAAGATGGCAAAGCTAAAAACAATGGAAATACCAGTATGGCAGGCATGGATAGGAATCAGGCTTGGAATTAATCCAAGAGAGCTAACAGACACAAAAGCTGATGCAAGGCTTGAAACCGCAGTTGCAAAACATCCAAATTTTCCAGGAACAATAACATTAACAGAAACTGATTTTGTAATTGAGACTACTGATGAGCTCAATGGCTATCAGAGGACTACAACTACCCGCATAGAGTGCGCGGGGAGCAATCTGGCTCCATTTATTCAGTTCCAAAGAGCCTATCTTCGTGAAGGAGACTATACTGGAACATACCACGATGCACAACAGGCATACCTAGATGGACAAAAAGCAAGAACAATGTGGGATAATAAAGAAGAAGATGTGCCTGTGGATTTAAGTGCTTAAAGAATAGGTTAATTAAATATTTTTAGTCATTCATTACTCTATCGATTTCTTCCATGGTGGCGCCAGCAAGAATTAAGCCATCAACAAACCTCTTGTTTTTCCAGTCTTCTTGACTTATCCATTTGGGATAACCATTATAGGGATTATCAAAATGCCTCATTTTAAAAGGAACAAGATAGCCTTTGCAATTAGGGCATTGAAATTTTCTTGTAGTCTTAGAGGTTTTTTCTTCAAATGCAACTTTTTGGCTGCATAATTTGCATTTTCTCACCTTATTTTTCATGCCTATTTATAGCTATTTTAGATTTTAAAGGTTTCTATACCTGCTACAGTTGGATTACCAAATTTATAGAAATTTAAGCAGACTGGGCAATCAACCTTGCAGCCCTCTCTATCCCGCTGAAATGCAAGATTTTTCTTGCAGTTGTTTCATAATCTATTTCTGTTTCTAATGGTATTCCCATTATCGAATCGCCTGGTTTTATGCTCCCTACATCTATTTCTTTTGGTTCATATTTAAGAAGCCCTGTCTCGATAGAATCCCCTAACCTTATAGCGAGAGAATCTGCCCTAACCAGCCTTCCTACTTTACCTTTTTCATCTGGAACATAAAATAATCCTACTGCTCCCCATCCTGCAAACGGACTTTTACTCTGAATAATGCCCCCTGATGTCAAGCGCATGCATACTCTGTCTAGATGATAAAGAAAAACTGCCCCTTTTAATCCGTTTTTATTATTAAAAGGCAAATCAAAATCTTTCATATCTAAAGGAAGTTGACAAGAGCCATATGTAAATGTATTATTTTCTCCATCCCTTGAACGAAGAGCATGGTGTTCCTCATCAGAATACCAAGATACGCAACTATCTAAATCGCCAGATCTATAACCCAGGCTTCTAGGAAGATTTCTTGGCATTGTATTAAGACGAGCGACAACAATCCTAGAATATTCCCTCGCCTGTTCCCAGACAGTTTTAGGAGTTTCTTTTTCTTCAGGCTGTTCAGAAGAAAAATCAGGGACCCCTGCCCAAAGTGCTGCAGTTGCTAATGAACTTCCTTTCAAAAATCTTCTTCTTGATATTTCCATTTTAGTTTACTCTAGAATCACCTTAAAATAAACATACTATTAAGTTATTTAAATTTATCCCCTTTCTGAGCTATGCTTGGAAACTTTAATTGTTATTACTGAGAAATTTAAATAGCCTAGGATTTTGATATCCCTAATCTTGTTCTTATAACCTCCCATTTAACCCCCTGTTTTCGCGCTATTTGCTCTTCAAATCTTTGCTTCAAATTGAATTCACTAACATCTGCCCTAAGAAACAGGTAATTTAAGTTTACTCCTTCTTCAAATCCTTTTAACATCAATTTTTTTGCTTTTCTTAATTTTGGAACTGTGCGAATCAAATCGAATGCTGGCAAAGAAACAGCACTCAAAACTCCTCCAACCCAGCCAAAAGATTTATATCCGTATGCGGTTATTGCCAGAACAAGAATAGGGGCTGTTAAAAGAGCAGCCAAAGAGGAATACGCTGTCCCTAAAATAGAAATTAATTGAGCGGTTTCTTGGGGAGAGCTATCAACTATGTAGGCCATAGTCTCTTCTAAACCCCTGGTTCTTGCATCACCCAAAAAAGTTTTCCACTGACTTCTTACTGAATGAACAGTTTCATGGATAATACGGTTTTCTAGTTCATCTTTTTTATGGGTATCGACAATAATTGGAACCTTTAATCTGACGGTTTTATCAGGATAAACAACAGTTCCATCAGCTCTTCCAAGAGTAACATAATATGAAAGCCGATATCTAAGAGAAGCACTTTTATACATCTTCTTAAAATCTTTTCTTTCAGCAACAATAGCTGGAAGTGGAAGTGTATCAAATTTATGTACAAACTTTTCTGAATTTTCTCCACTCACAGTCTCAACTCTAAAGTTTCCCTTAATAAGATCATTAGGGCTGCTTTGTAGCTTATCAAGCATTCGACATTTCTGCTCTGCTTCTCTCAAATACCCAGAAATATCTATTATTCCTCTTGAAGGAACAATTCCCATCCTATCATAATATACTACATCCGAATTCATGTCTAATTGTGATATTTTTTCTTACTATGTTAATTTATCAGAACTCTTATTTTTATAAAAACAGAGAGTTCTTGAGTTTTTAAAGCTTATTTTAAATCACAATAAAGAATAAAAAGTAGAAAAGGCAGATAAAAACATGGCAAAAGATGACACTCAGGTAATAGCAGATAAAGTCGGGCTTTATATTGGCATGCAGGGAGAAGATCCACAAATTAGTTGGGTTTATATTCAAGATGGGGGACTTGTCGCAAAGACTATAACAGACGCGGGATATTCTCTAGACGCAGTTGGAGCGGAATTTTTTGACAACCATAGGAAAGTTGATCCAAGGTATGCAGAAACAATTGCGCAGGCCCATAGAACAAGAGCAGAGATTCTATCTAGAAGAGCAGAACTTATAGAAGAAGGATTAGGACGACTTACCAGATAAGGGCACTAGAAAATAAAAACTTAAAACTCGTTTTTCAGACACGTTCTTAGGCAGCTACTACTTCCTGAGAAGCAGAGGGGTCGTATGTAATTATTCTAGCGTATGCAATTATTCTAGAGGAATCATATACAACTAATTCTCTGAGGTCATGTGCAAGAAATGATGTGCAGATTCCTGAAAAACCCTCTTCCATTCTGTCTAACTGAGGATTTGTAATAGTCCCGCTAGATGGTGAGGCAGATTTTCTATATATGGGGTTGCTATCTATCATTCTCTGCATTCTTTCAGATAATTCCTGCATCTCTCTTAATGAAGCACCCAATGCTCTACAAATATCTCTGTCAAACAAGGCTAATCCGCGCATCTCTCCTTCCCTTGCTTGTTTTGGTAAAATAACTTCTTGAGACGATCTAGATTTGTCCATTATTATGACAGGAAAAAGGGGTTTTTAAGCATTATTGTAAAGAACAACAAAAATTAAAAAGATAACCAGTTATCAGAAGCCAAAGAAAGAGGCCCGCCATAAGGTGGGACTGGCTCCAATTCAGGGCGTATAGTTACATAGCTGGATGAAGGAAGCAAAAAATCAGTAACTTTAAAGCCTCCAAAAAACTTAGGCTGAACAATACGATGGGCTTCTAACTCAGCATCATAAACAAGCTGGTCATCTTTAGAAGAAACACCAATAGTAGAAAGCCCAACCTTAACATCCCTGGATTTTTCATCTGCTCCCAAAGGAGTGGTTAGCTGAACTATCTCGTCCTCACTAACCCTTTCTTCCAGGTAATCCAACAGAGGATTTCCTGTAGCAAAACCCTCGTCCCACTTCCTTTCTAAAGCAAAAAAACGGTTCTTATCAGCAAAAGGCTTCTGAACAACTACTTCATGAGCCCTGAAACGACTATCAGAAAAAAGCAAGAAAGGACTACACTTATAGTTTAAAGCTCTCTGAACAAAACCTTCATAAGGGTCACTAACCGTATCTGTCAAGAAAGGCACCCCGCATTCCCTTAAATCCTCCAGTCTATCATAAACGCGCCTAATACTAAGCCCATTAATACTGCCTTCTCGAAGGTCTGTTCTCAAGGCAATCAACTGGCTGGTTAGCTTCATGGTACATAAATAAATTCAAGAGTTTAAAAGTATTATTGTATAGAAAAAGAATGGAAATTATGTTTTTTATAAAGTGGATTCATCTCCCATATCTTCATCTCCCATTTCTCTCAGCATTCTTTTATGGCGCCTGCTGATTAATTTCCAGAATCTTTTCAGGTTGTTACGGGCAGATGCTTCGTCTAATTGGGCACTTAGAGATATTCCCTCGCCTATTTCTCCATGAAGCTTGGCTATTCTGGCTGTAAAATACAACAGGGCTTTATCTCCAACATCTCTTCTAAGCTCATCAGCAACATCTTCTATGTCATCAAATCTTAAATTGCGCATCAGACCAGGATTATCCCTCAAAATACCATAAGCTTCTTCACCATAGCCAGAATAAATTAAATCCATAAACTGGACATAGTCTCTTTCATTTCTTTCTGGATTATACTCTCTCATATTATTTATTGCAAAAAGGGCATTTATTTTTTAAATATTGTTGCATTATTAAGTATATATAGGGACATAAAGAAATTAGAGAAAACATGAATATATGAAAGATAATTTTTTAGAACTAGAAACTCATAATTATTTCGCCGGTCATAGCTTCTTTGGAATTCAAAAGCTCATCCTTGATTTCCTCTGCCTGCTGCTTTTCCTCATCAGTCAGCTGTTCTTCTTTTGGCCCCTCGTTGGTTTCCATCATCATGCGCATAAAGCCGTTGACAAGGGATTTTACCTCTTTCTTTCCTTCTTTTGGCTCGTACTCGGCTGAATTTATCAAGTCTCTTACTTTAAAGAACATTTTGATTCCATTAACTGCCTCTTTTATCTGCCTGACTGGTTCTACTTTTTCTTTTTCCCATGGAGGCATTTGTATCTGTTCTTTTTTCATGTCTTTTTCCTGAGTGCTTACTAATTCGTAAATCTTATCAAAATCAAGAGTGATTGAAAGGTCTGTTTCAGGAGTTTTCTCTGGAAGCATCGGCTCCATGGACAAGATATCCTGTTCATTGACTTTTACGAACAGATTGAAAATAATCTCACCTGTCTGATAATCTTTTATCTGAACTACTCCATCATAGCTTCCTCCATGGCTGTCTGCAAGCTTCTTTATTGTTTTCATGAATTTGGCATTGTTCCTTATCTTATCTTTTTCCTCTTCCTTCAAACCCCCTTCGTTTTTCCTTTCCATCTTTTCTTCAGGCGAGCCTGGAAACTCCCCATTTTCCATTGCTTTTTTCATCTCATAAACGAGAAACTCCCTTGGTGGGAAAATCCAGAGTTTCATATATGGGGAAACAATTTCAACTTCCTTTTCGCTTAATTCCGGAAGCCTGGCTGTCTTGCGCTCTTCCCATAGCTCTAAACTCCCATATTCAGTGTTATAGCTTATATTAATAAGATTAAATTGAGGAAGCTCGGTTTTTCCAGTACATTCCGTCATTTTAACCATCTGCCTCTGGTTTTCAACAATCCTCCAGTACAACTCATAAATCCCAGAAACATGCTGTTCCCAATCTTCTGCAGAATTTGCAAGATATTTTTCAAAGAACCATGCAGCATACTCTTGATTTAGGCTTTTCTCAATCTCTTTCCTTTCTTTTATTAAGCTCTCAAATTCAGATTTGCACCAGTCAGACTCTCCGCCTTCGTAGTATTTATTTTTCAGGCTTTGAATCCTGTCAAATGGATCTCCCCAGCCATTAAAATATATAAAAGACTCAGTTTTTTGCTGCGAAGTTCTGCATGTACCACCAAAATTGAAAACCCCTTTTTCCTGCTTGTTTCCCTGAGGCCAGTCTATCTGGCACCAATCCTGAGTCTCGCAGGTATCTGAACATTTGCTTACGCAGTCTTTAATTTCCTGAGCATGTTCTTCTGCGCAATTTTTCTTGCAGGCTTCCAAATCCTGCTCTTGATTATCCTTAAACACGCACTGCCCAACACAGTCCATAACATACCTATTGGCGCACTCTCTCTCGCTGTTTTCCTTGCAGTTCTGAATTCTTCTTTGCCTATCTTCTTCAGGGTTATACTCCTGCCTTTGTTCTGGCTGAGGGGATTCTTGGTAAGGTTGCTCTTTAGGCATCTGCTGCTCGCCTGGCTGAGTTGGTTGTTCAGTTGCAGGCTGTTCAGGCTGATTTTCTTGTGGTGGCTGAGGCTCCTGGACTGCAGGCTGCTCTTGGGGCTGTTGTGTTGCTGGCTCTGCTTCTTGAACTACAGGCTCTTCTGTCTGGTGGCCTGTTACAGCTGCTGCTGTTAATTGATTATTATCTGCTGGCTCTTCTTTAGTTTCCTCTTGCTGTTCTTCAGGCTGTTCACTTTCTTCAGCTTTTTCTTGCTGTTCTACTTGTTCTTCAGATTCTTCTTTCTCAACTTCTTCTGTCTTAGGCAAGGTAATGCATCTGCCATTGCTGCAAACATCATCTGTATTTCCGCAATCTTCCTTAACACTGCACTCGTTTCCAACTGACTTATCTTCTTTTAGCTCTTCTTTCACTGCTTCACATTCGCTTACCCCTGTATTAATCCATTTTCCTTCTTGGCATATTTTGATTATTCTTTTTTCATTATTCCCACATAGCTGGGTTTTTTCTTCTCCTTCTACACATTCTGCTTCTTTGCATTCTTCAAGCCCTGCTGTTTTGCATATTCCAATTCCATTTTCCATTACACATTCTGCCTTGCCGCAAAGAGGCTGAGGGCAGTCTTCACTTTTCTCGCATGCTTTCTCTTCTATGCATACTGGCTTTAATGGACAGCCTTTTTCATCTTCTCCGCTGAAAATAACTTTTCCAGAACATGGTATAGCTTCGTAGGCTTGGCAGCTCGCACAATCTTCTGGGCATTTTTCTCCTGCCTCGCAAAGATGGTTCCCGCATACAGGCTGCTCTTTCTTATAAGAATCATCTTTAGGCTTGCATTCCTGGCTGATACAATAAAGCTGTACTTTCTTTTTAACAGGAGCTGCCTGCGGCGTTGCTTGGCTAGATTCTGCAGATGCAGTTGCTGTTGTAGTTTCTGTAACATTTACTGGTGTTGATTCTGTTACATTTACTGGTGTTGTTTCAGTTTCTGTTACATTTTCTACTTCTGTTTCCTCTATCACGTTTCCGGTTATAGAAGAAACAACAGAGACATTTCCCCCTCCACCTCCTCCTGCTGCATTTGCTACTTCAGTTTCTACCCGCTCTACTTGTTCTACTTGAGGTGCAATGGGCACTTCTTCTACTTGCTCTATGGCTTTAACCTGCTCTGCTTGTTCTGCTTCTCCCCAGCCGCATATTTTCCCCCCACACTGGTCTTCTTGGCAGTCGATCTGCCCGTTTCCATTATCATCTTGATTATTATCGCAAATTTCTTCTCCAGCCTCTGTGAATTCCTCTATAAGCCTTTTCTCCCACTGAGCCTGCTGGAAAAAATACTCTTTCTTCTCATAATCAGAAAATAACTGAGAAAAAAATTCCTTGGTCTTTTGATAATTTGCATCCTGGATCTCCTTTGCTTTTGCTCTTTTCTCTTTTTCCAGGGCAACCCACCAGTAAGGATCGGGATTGTCTTTTCCAAGGGTTTCTCCTTTTTTCTTATATTCTTCATCCAGCTGTTTCCATACATCGTTAGATGCCTGGTTCCAGCCCTCGTTTAAATTCCTCAACTTGGTTCTTTCCCTTGAATATTCTTCAAAGTCTTTATTGTCCAGAGCAGACTTAAGGTTTTCAAGAACCTGCTGGATTTGAGTTTTAAATTCTTCAAAGCCTATCAAAGCTGGTTTCTCTCCATTTTCTTGGGGTTTTTCTTCTGGCATTTTTATTTTACCCCTTGTGTCCAGCCAAATATCCATGCCGACATAATGGTTGGAGCAGTCATCGCACATCTCTAATCTTGCCCTTGCATCAAAATCATCACCTTTGTAAAAATCTATCTCGTTCACAATCAACTTCTGCTCTTCCCTCTTGTTCTCTGCTCCAAACAAGCTGTTCATAACATCTTCGCAGTTCTGGCCGCTCTGCCTAAAATAGGATTCAAAGGACTTTTCTATATTGACACTTGCCTTGGCAAGAGCTTCTGCATTATCTTGGCTTGGGTCAGCATTAAAAGTCTCTGCAAGTTTCTTTACTTCTTCCACTCTCCCTTGTATATTCAGCTCTTCCTTGGGCTTTTTGAATTGCGTATAAAAATTAAGCCTATAGATCAGCTTGCCTTCATTCTCACTTGGCTTTTGGTTTTCTTTTCCTTCAGAATCTTTTTTCTTGAAAATAGAAGGGTAGGAATTCAGCCTTATCTGCAGCTTTTTCCCGTCAAAAACTATTTTTTCCCAGTAAGGCACTTCCTCATCCATTCTTTTTTCCTGCTCTTCTCCCTCTACCCAAACCCAATCAGTATAACCGCTTGGCTCACCTAAAACTTCTTTTATCTGCTCTTGTTTTAGAATCCCGCCGTCTTCCTTGTTGCTTACTCCCAAAAGCTCGTTTAAGTTTTCCCTTATCGAGCTGGTGTAAGTCACTAATTGAACATAATTAATATTGCCTGTTTCGTATTCTTCTGCATAATAAGTAAGCTTTTTTATTTCATCATCTACAGAACCAGCTAAAACTAAAGGAAGCAATAAAATTATTGCTACCAACAATATACCCCTCTTTTTCATAGTATAATATAGGAGAAAAGCCTATTTAAAGGTTTTCTAGTTAAATGCTACAATTATAATTGCCTTCTGAGGTCAAACTCCCTTCTTGTAAAAGATTCTGGAATTGGAAGCTCAAACTGCTTTATGACCTGTTCTATATTTGTTCTGAGATCGGATTGAAAAATTAAAACCCCTGCACTTTCTGTTCTCATGTTATCAAGAGGGTTGCGTATTAAGACCCCATTAATCATATAGCCCTCTCCCCTGATATAACGAGCTCCTTCGTCTCTTTCAAGAATACTAACTACTCTTCTTATCTCGTTACATCCTATTAGAACCGGAACTAGCTTGTTCCATTCTAGATAACCCCTCCAGTAGCCCTCGCTTTCTTGGTCATAGTAGCCTATTCCATATATCCTTGTGCTTACTCTCTCGCTTATATCAGACATCTTATATCAAGAACTCTTTTATTGATTAGTACCTTAGTGTATTTAAAGGTTTTCTAGTTTAAGGCTCTTAATATTAATAAAGTTTTTAAATCAGCAGTTGTAAGATTAAACATGCTTAATGAATATGATAGTGGATTACTGAGAGGAAGATTACAGACAGCAGGCTTGTTTTTAATGGTTGCAGCTCTTCTTTATATTGGTACGATAGGAAAAAAGCCAAAACCGCCCCAGCCATCTGAACTCGAAACAAAAATGGGCTACCTTTCTATTGTTAATGATGATCTCAATGGTGATGGAAGCAGGGATTGGTCCTTTGAAATATACAACATGCAAGGGAAACAGATATTCAGAAAATCATTTTTACAAAGACCGGGTTTGGGTAGAGTCTATATAGATGTTGATGAGCCAAACATCCCTTATAACGGAGATCCTAATGAAACATTTGAGAAACCTGGTATTAGAGACAACGCAGTATAAATTTTATCTGCCTTTGGGTTTTACTCTGTAAAGCCAAGGATTAAGGCTCTCCTTTGCCTTTTGTATCTCTGCCGAACCTGCTGGAATTTTTTCTGAAGCAATCATCCTGTCTGCAAGAGTTATTGCTATCGCAACTCCGGGCGCTCCATGGTTATTATCCAAGGCGTAATCTGCTAAACCTTTTACAAGCTCCTCTCTTGTGCATCCGCCTTTTCCAAGCTCAAGCGCTCTTGCCCTATAACTTTCTTCTAATGTTTGTTCCATTTTATTGTTTCCTCTCCCTTAAAATTTCTTTCCTCCTCATAAAATAGGTTTCTATTGGCCCTTCAGTATACTCCCCAATTGAAAAAGTTTCTGGTTTTCTATGAATTTTGTAAGTTTCTCCTGTTGCTAATCTAACCAGAGTGAATCCTTTTCCTGCAAACTCCCTCATTTTAACAACCCTAGTTTCATTTTCAGGCTCTTGGCAATAGGAGATACGAAGACTCCCTTCTGAAGGAGCAATATGAAATGCTCTCTCTTTTGAACTTGAATTTAAATCCATTCCAATCTTTATACTCCTCACGCTTCCTTCCTCAGATTCCAAGCTTAAATCTGAAAGCGCCAAAGTTTCTAGAGGGTCAATCAAAGCCATGTTAGGAAAGGAGAAAGATCTTTATATTTTTTGCGTTCATTAAATATTTATTAATAGAGGGCAATATTTTTAAACTGGCTGGTGGATTGTTTTAAATGGCTACTGAAATATTGGAGGGACAGGAGCTAGTTGATTAGAAGGCCTTGAAGAGAGCTATAGAGAAGGAAATTAAACTTCTCTTCCTCTGAATTGTTCCATTTCTAGAAACGCAGCCTCTCTATTTCGCCTTACTATCTCCATAGCCCCT
>Ga0105101_10000207_pt1 | contig 23609 bp, 19 predicted proteins | sample PPLLak21cMay2015_2_FD_87037 | JGI IMG/M metagenome (GOLD analysis project Ga0105101, IMG submission 87037) | Freshwater sediment microbial communities from Prairie Pothole Lake near Jamestown, North Dakota, USA - PPLs Lake P8 Core (1) Depth... | ecosystem: Environmental > Aquatic > Freshwater >... | reverse complement strand
TGAATGAAGCCGGCGGCAATTGAAGAATATCCCCTTTGGGCGGAAGTCATTTCAACTATTGCTTCCGTTGGGGCTAAAGTTACCTTACCGTCGGCTTCAGCCGACGTTAGCCGAAGCCCTCTACCCCTTATGGGACTTTAGTCCCAAAAAATATTCCTACCTTTGAGTTTACCAATATTTAATCTCAGGAATTCTCAAACCATAAAACCAGGGAGGCTACCATGAATCTGAAAAGGATATCTCTATTTGTCAGCGCTATTTTTGTAAGCCTGTCATTATCCGGACAGTTGCCAGATCAGGGCAATAAGGATGATTTACTCCGTGCCGGCATCGCAAAGGCCGATATCACCCCTGATTTACCGGTAAAGCTTTATGGTTATGCTTCGCGAACGAAATATTCCGAAGGCGTTCACGATCCGCTGTTTGCCAGGGCTGTCGTTTTTGAGAACAGTGGTAAAAAACTTGTTATAGTGTCCTCTGACCTGGGTTCTTATGGAGGTGAGGTTCTGACAAGCTTCAGAAAAAGCATTATCACCCGATTCAACCTTCAGGAGTCAGAACTCTTCCTCACTGCCATCCATTCGCACAGTTCTCCCATTCTTTCGCTGAACAGGGAGAAAGGTGACCCGAATAATATCATCTACACGGAAGCCCTCAACCAGAAACTTCTTAACCTGATCGGGGAGGCATTCAATAACCTTAAACCTGTGAATACAGGTGCAGGTGCCGGGTCATCCCCGGTAGGGTCAAACCGGCGCGAAATGAAACCGGATGGCTCAATCACCCTTGGCAGAAATCCTTATGGCCCCGCTGACAAGGAAGTACTTGTAATGAAGGTCGTATCATCCGACGGGACTCCCCTGGCAGGGATCTACGACTATGCAACTCACGCTACATCCCTTGGGCCCGGGAATCTTCTCGTCAGCGGCGACGTAATGGGGATCTCGGCTCAGTTTGTTGAGAAGATCCTCGGGAAGGATTTCATTGCCCCGGTCTTTACAGGAGCTTCAGGTAATATTGATCCGTGGTACAGGGTCCTTCCCGGCTTCAATACAGAATCAGGCTGGATCCCTGAACCGGTCCTGCTGGGCACCCTGCTCGGGGAAGAAGTTGTAACCGTATTCCGTAATATTAAAGAAACTGCTCCCGGCGGCAAAATCAGCACTTCATTTGAAACAATCGAACTTACCCGCAGGAAAAGGCCGGAAGGGAATCAACCGGCAGAGCAAAACCTGCCGCCAACGGTACCAGTCAATATAACCGCAGCCAGGATTGGCGATGATGTTGCTTTTATCGGCTTCAGTGTTGAAATGCTGACTGAAATAGGGATGAAAATCAAGGAAGGCTCACCATTCATGCATACATTCGTGATCACCCACTGCAACGGGTACAGCGGTTACCTGCCACCAGCCGGACTTTATAAGGAAGGCGGATACGAGGTGACGTCAACCCCGTTTGAGATCGGATCAGATGAAACGGTCGTCAAAAATGCACTCAGGATGCTGTATGAATTAAAATAGTGTCCCGGATAATTGTTTGGATATTCCTGCTCTTAAAGCGGGAATAAGGGCCTGCTACTTCTTATCATAAGCAACCGTGGTCCTCATTTCTTCACCATCACGGCCGGGCCTTACAGATTCAATTAGGAGTAACTTTCCCCCTTCCGAAAGCTTCCACGTCTCGGTTGATTTCATCTCCCTGGTTTCACCCTGCATATCAAATTTCATTGTTGAAGCAATTGTCAGGGATGATTTATCCTCTGACCAGGTTACTGTTGATTTCCTGGTCGAGTTGAACATGAGGTTTTCGCTTTCTTTGCCGTCGAGGGAATATCTGGCGGATGTATTGATTTCGCCGCCGTCACGTCCCTGCATGGTGCTTTCGACGTTCAGATTGCCTGCATCCTGGGTAATAACCATCAACGAAGCTGCAAAACGGAACTGACTTTCCCCAAAGTTGCTTTTTGACTCATTGAAGGCCCATGTACCTGAAAAGTCTGCCTGGGCTAACAGACCGGAAGCGGTCATCATACAAAATGCCATGATGCAGGCAGAGATCCTGATTTTTGATTTGTCTGACTTTTTCATGATAGTTTAGATGAAAGAATTATAAATAAATATTCAACCTGATGAACTAATTATTCTTTTTATGATTTATTTCTGTTGATGTAAGATCAACAATACCTGTTAAATTCCGGATTTAATTGATATTTTAGCATGAACGAATAAAATTAATTAAAAATCCGTCATGAAGATTAAAAGAATCAATCCGCTTCTGCTGATTACGCTCTTTTTTATTTGCAGCTCATTTCAGAAACTGCCCGGACCCGCTGACAAAAAAGCAACAAAGGAAACAGTCAGTCTCTTCAAGTCATTGTTTGAACTTCAGGACAAGGGGATTATGTACGGGCATCAGGACGATCTGATGTATGGCAGTACCTGGTGGTACGAAAAAGAACGTTCCGATACCAAAGATTTTACCGGAGACTACCCGGCTGTTGCAGGCTTTGAACTCGGGCATCTGGAACTTGGACACGAGCGAAGCCTCGATTCGGTCAGCTTCGCACAGATTGCCGAACAGATTAAAGCCCATTATAAACGGGGAGGAGTCATAACAATCAGCTGGCATGCAGACAACCCGCTCACAATGCAGGATCCGGCCAGTAAGTCGCGCCGTCAGGGCGGAACAGCCTGGGACGTCAGCTCAAAAGAGGTCGTTGCATCCATACTTCCCGGCGGAAAAAACCATGAGATGTTCAATACCTGGCTTGAACGCCTTGCAACATTCTTCAAAAGTCTTAAAGATGACGATGGCACCCCCATACCCTTTATCTTCAGGCCATACCATGAACATTCAGGTTCATTTTTCTGGTGGGGAACAAATATTTGCACCGACAGGGAATATAATGACCTTTGGCGTTACACAGTCCGGTTTTTAAGGGATAAAAATGATATCCATAACATCCTCTATGCTTATAATACCGACAGGGTAACAAGCCTTGAGCAATATATGAGAGGTTATCCGGGCGATGACATAATAGATATGCTGTCGCTCGACATGTACGACCGGGGTGAAGTTTTTGGAAAGGAGCTCGACACGGCCCTGAATTTCATTACGGCTGAGGCACTCAAAAGAAACAAGCTGACTGCTCTCAGCGAAACCGGCGGCAGGAGGGGAATGACGGACTGGTGGTCAACAGTGCTCCTGCCAACAGTAAGCAAATACCCGGTTGGATATGTTCTTACCTGGAGGCACGCATTCAGACCAGGGTTTATCAGGCCTGGCGGATCAAGCCAGCCATTCCCTGAAGATTTCATTAATTTTTACAATTCACCGGGGACTTTATTCCTGAAGGAGATCGAGGTGGTCAATATTTATAAGAATAAATAATCCGGTAACAAAGTTCGGCATAATGGTTCCCGGGAAGTGCCAGGGAATTCCCGTTGCTAAAGATCTTTTGTCATCCAGATGTTACAGCCGAAATGGCCTGAGTTGCCCAGGGCATTAGGTATATGCCTGAAACCTGACCTTATATACATCGAGACAGCTTTTTCAAGTTCCGGCAGCGATTCCAGATAGAGTTGCCTGTATCCAAGCAGTTTGGCCGATTCGAAACATTTTTCCATAAGCGACCTGCCGATACCTTTGCCTCTCCACGGGGCAAGAAGATAAAATTTTACCAGCTCTGCACATCCATCTGGCAACCCAGGCGTAGGAAATACACCGCAGCCACCTATCATCCTTCCACTTTCCTCGGCTATCCAGTATACCGACCCTGGATTGCTGAACAATCCGGACAGATCATCAGTTGTCGGATCGAAATAGACAGTCCCGGGACGATCAATCCCAAACTCCCTGAAAACACTTCTGATTAGTTCTGCAAGCTCTTTATTGTCCCTGATCTCTATTTCCCTGTATGTAATGCCCGATGTTTCCATTTAAGCCTTCTCCGATTTTGAATTTCTTAAAATTACGAATAAATGCTTCTTTTTATTAATTTTGGTCAGTTTAAAACTCCGTCCCTACCAAACAAAATGAAATCACCCTCCAGATCCCTACTGAAAAAATTCCTGTTGCCGCTTATGGTATCAATCCCGCCGCTGATTAACCTCTCCGCCATCGATTATGTTGTAACAGGCAGGGTAACAGATCCGAACGGAACACTTATACCAAACGCGAAAGTTGCGATGACGGCAGGTACCAGGGAATATGCGGCCATAACACGACCGGATGGGACTTATTCGCTGAGAATCTCAGGACTTTATGACAATATATCGGGGCTGATGGAGGTAGGCATGCCTTATCCTAACCCTTTCAGCCATTCCGTAAATATTCCGTTTATAATTAACAGTCAGGGTGATATCCGTTTCAACATCTACAATTTTTCCGGACAGAAGGTTTATGAAGTCCTTTTTAATTCAGTTGAAGCCGGCAGTTACCAGATAGTGTGGGATGGGTGTAACCAGGGCGGAGCACCTCTGCAGGACGGATTCTATGTTTATGCCGTCACCTTCAAGGGAAAAACCAGGTCAGGCAAACTGATAAAGGCAACAGGTATCACCTCATATTCTGCCGGTACTGCCCTTCAGCCGGTCATGATGCCGCCGGTCACTCCTCCCCAGTCGGGCAGGCTGCGTTTTCCGGTAGTGACTGCTGTGACATGCCAGAGCTATTATCCGCTCAGGCTCACCGATATAAGCATTGCCAGAGATACAGTCATCAATTTTGAGATAACCCTTAAACAGGATATGCCGTTCAGGACCACAACCGACAATATCGCCATGCATACCGGAACTGATTACAGGTCACTCCTCCTTAAGGGCATCAACCTCGGATCTTCTCCTCCGGGAACCTTCCCCGGGGAGATTGCTTACGCGATAACGGCAGAAATGTATGAGGAGTGGATAAAAAACATGGGCGAAGCAGGGTTCAACAGCATTCGTGTCTATACTTTGCATCCGCCTGTTTTTTATGAAAAACTGGCAGATTATAACGAAAGGCATACTGATAATCCTCTGCTCCTGTTCCAGGGAATGTGGCTTGAAGAAGTTGAAGACCGCCATAATCCTTCTGCCTATAATCTTTTAAACCGGGTCACTCCTTTCGTGAAAGAGATCCGCGAGGTGATCGATTGCATAAACGGTAACGGCGATATTGCCTTCAGGTACGGAAAATCATACGGAAGATACCTGACTGATATCTCGCGCTGGACAGCCGGATATATTATAGCAAGGGAGATAAGTCCCCAGGAGGTGGACTCAACAAATAATTCAAATCCTTCATTAACAGCGTTCTCCGGCAATCAGTTTAACATTTCCGGAGCCACAGCATCAGAAGTTTTTGTCACCCGGATGCTTGACGAAACAGTAACATATGAATTCCAAAAATACTCTGTCAAACGGCCTGTCAGCGTTTCAAGCTGGCCAACCCTTGATCCGCTGAATCACCCTACTGAAATATTCACAGATGAGGACAAAGCAGATTATGACATTACAAAAATCCTGGTGAAAGGCCAGCAGGCCGGGATATTCGCAAGCTACCACGCTTACCCCTACTACCCGAACTTCATCAGCGAGGAATTGTCATATCAGAATTACAGCGACGCTGAGGGACCAAACAGCTACCTGGGTTATCTGAATGCCTTAAAAGAACATTATTCGGGAATGCCGCTGATAATAGCCGAATTCGGGGTTCCGTCGAGCTGGGGAAGCGCACATCAGTCGTTCAGTGAAATGCATCATGGAGGCTACTCCGAGCAGCAGCAGGGAGAAAAGAACATGAGGATGATGCACAATATAATCAGTTCAGGATGTGCGGGCGGCTTCATGTTCGCATGGATGGATGAATGGTTCAAACCCACCTGGATTGTAACCTACCTTGAAGCTTACGGACTTTACTCGGGAGGGACCATGATACCTACACGGCAGATCTGGCATAACCTCACATCACCCGAGCAGAACTTCGGGCTTCTGACCTTCGACCAGGAAAACACTCTTCCGTTGGTATCGTTTGATACGGATAATCCCGGGGGTCGTGTTGAAACAATAAGTGCAACGAACGACAACAGCTATTTTTATCTTGAGATCAGCACAAACGGGGTATTATCAGATGGAGATACGGTAATTGTCGCTTTCGACACCTACCTGAGGGGTTTGGGAGAATCGGAGCTTCCCAACGGGAAGAAACTTACAAACAGGTCGGAATTCATGCTTGCAATGACCCTCGGTGAAGACACAGCCTTGTACCATGTTACCGAAGCTTACGATATGAACGGACTTACGCCGCGTTTTGATCTCACTAACCATTCGGTCCAGAAATTTCAAAGCACTGTCACCGATGGAGCCCCATGGAAACTAATGGAGTGGATAAATGATGGCAACACGCTGAAAAAACAGGAAATTGGCAAGCTACCATTTGAAAATTCACCGGATTTCAGCTTTGGCCAAAAAACAGCTGTTGCATGGAACGCGAATAAGATAAAGGTCAGGATACCCTGGACATTGCTTTATTTCTACGATCCGACACAGATGAAGGTTATTGACGGGGCGGTTTCCTATGACGGAGGTTACAATTATGAAATATCGACAGCAAATTCCGATGGTATAGCTGTTTCAGTCTATCTTGACGGTGTTGTGACCTCATCCGATAGCAGATACACATGGCCAAAATGGCTTATCGTTCCACCAACTGTTGCCAGCGAGAAAAAATCGTATCAGGTTGTAAGATCCGGATTGACTGCTATCCCGGGTTTCACCGATTAAAAATCGTTGTCTCCGCCTGATTTCCTTCTTGACTTCTTTTTCTTGTCAAAGCCATTGCGCTCGGCACTCCCCCATCCTTTTTTTCCTCTCATTGCTTCGAGGTTACCGCGTACTGCAAAGTAGGTATGCACAGGATAGAAGAAGGGTTCAAAGAGGGCAATTGAGAGGAGTTTCAGGACATCTCTCTTCCTCTTGTATTTATGGAATGTGATCTCTTCAAAAAGAACTGCCCATGTTGAAAGGCTCACTGCAAAAGTGTAGACAAAAACAAAAAGAAGAAGGTAGAAAGGCCAGTTGAGCGCATTTGTAATTATAAGATAGATCGTATAGATGAATCCGGCAAAAGCGATCAGCGGGGACATCCACTCAAAGAAAAACCAGTAAGGATAGCCAAGTATGCCAAGTTTGCCATATTTGGCATTGAAGAAAATATGGTGGTGGGTTCGGAGTGATTCCACAAGACCGCGTGTCCAGCGGGTTCTCTGCTTACGCAATGATTTGAGGTCTGAAGGTACCTCCGTCCAGCATAAAGGGTCAGGAATGTACGTAACCTCATATTTCTGATTATTATCAGTCATATAGCGGCGCATCCTCAGTACCAGCTCCATATCTTCCCCTACCGTGTTGATACTGTAACCCCCCGCCCTGATCACCGTTTCCCTGTCAAATATACCCATTGCACCGGAGATCAGCATAAGTCCGTCAAGATGGCTCCAGGCCATTCTGCCAAGTAAAAATGCCCGTGTATATTCAAGTACCTGAAGTCTCGGCAATATCTTGGAAGGGATTTTTATCTCCCTGATATGTCCTCTTTCAACATCGCATGAATTAACAATCCTGATCACCCCCCCCGTTCCTATAACCTTGCGTTCTTTCTCTTCCAGGAATGGTTTCACGAGCTTCAGTATTGAATCGGCTTCAATAATTGAGTCGGCATCGATTGAAACGAATAACCCGCTGTGACAGATATTTATTCCTGCATTGAGCGAATCGGCTTTCCCTCCGTTGTTCTTATCAATTACTGTCAACCTGTTATAAGAAGGATTCTTTGACCTGTAAACTCCTTTAATTCTTTCACACGGGATCCTGTAATCGAAATAATAGTTGACCCTGATCAGATCATAGGCTTCCTTTACCAGATCAAACGTATTGTCAGTCGATCCGTCATTGACGATGATCACTTCAAAGTTGTTATAGTACAGTGAAAGAAGTGTCCGGATGTTATCAATAATGGATTTACTTTCGTTAAAAGCCGGAGCTATGATCGAAATCTTCGGGCTGAGCGGAGAAAGCACCAGCGAATTGTAGTTTATGTAGCTGTTTTTCCGCAGGTATTTACGGAGCGCCAGGGCCGAAAAGATACCAAGCAAAAGATATGATACGAACAGGAACAGCGTAAGGAAAAAGATAATATGTCCAAAAATAAATCCCATTTCAGTTAGTATATTCTTCGGTCAAGTACATGTCTGACAATAATATTATAGTTCTTATATTCCGATTTCATCAATTTAACAAGAGTTCGTACCCCTTCTTCACCATTGTTTTCAATAGCCTTGGTGGCTTCGATCTGCAACTGGACATCATCTTCCTTATCCAGGACCAGTTTAAGGAATCCCATCAGTGACGGATCGGGCATCTTGGCCATCGATTTAATTATCTCAACACAGGTTTGATAATCCTGATTCTTGTACATCTTCTTCATCGGCTCAAGCGTGGAGCGCATTTCAAGATCTCCCGCAACCTGCACAGCAAGGCACCTGACCTCAGGCGAGGTATGATCGAGGGTTTCCCTGACATCATCCTCCGCACCTGTTTGTCTGAACTCCCTGATCATCCTGAGTGCAAACATTACAACTGTCGGATTAGAAGCCTTGAGCCATTTTTTGAATTCAGGTACCGGCAGGTCATGCTGGATCATAAGCTCATGAAGGGTGATCTGTTCCCACAGGGAAAAAGGCCTTATAAGGTGAAATAAAAAACCGAACGGATCATCATCGCTTAGCCGTACGAGTGCAATCTGGGCTTCCATCCTGAGGATCTCATTCTTTGAGTTCAGGGCTTTGTACATCAAATGATTTGCATCCTTGATATTCATAAACGCTAGTTCCCGGAATCCCTTGATCTTCTTGTGCCAGCGGAAATCATTTGCACGCCTGATCGAATCGCCGTCAAGACCAAGATAAAGATAGAGGCCGCCAAGTTTCTCTTCGGCATCGCCTTTCAGATTGACACTGACGTCGATCATCTGGTCGATCAGAGCCTGCCTTCTATAGGTATCGGATGCAACCGGCCGGAACCTGTCCGGACTGCTGTCGGTAAAAAGATAGTCGATTATCATCCCCTGGTAGGTCTCGGCAAGATATTGCTTTAAATGTTCCTCTCTTTCCATCTTAGCCCTGTTGAGAAGGATCACAATAAGCATTATGATCATCGTTGCGATTGACAGGATTATAGTAATTATAAGGGCATTTACAAGGGCAAATGATTTTCCGAAATAGTTAATTCTCTTGAGCCAGGGACTTTCGCTGTTCAGAGGGAAAAATTTCCGCTTTGTCACTGTGGACTGCTGCACTGCCGTCGAAGTATCGACAACGGTATATGATACAGGCAGGCTGCCGAATGATTGAGGCAAAGTGTCAATAACAGGTCCGGTAAGGATGGAATCCTTTGCCGGTTCCGTATATGCAAGCGTATCATCAGACAATACAGCTGTCTGATCCTTCAGGGAAATGTCTGTTACAACCTCTTCAGGTTCCAGGAAATCCCTGACTTTTTCCTTATCAAGTGTTGTTACCCTGACCTTGTAGTAACCGTCCTCTTCAACCACCATCACGTCCTCACCCAGTACTTCAGCTATCTGGAAGTACATCTTGTCGGCATTTGACTTTTGCCTGAATGCACCTATCTGAATAGGTTTAATCTCCTGTGTCAGAGTTAAAAGATTTTCTATTTTAGTACTGTTATATTCACGCGTAAAAAGACTGATGGCATCATTGTAATAAACGGGAGTCGGACGGACTGCGGTAGAAGAGGATTTAACAGGGAAAGTATGTGGCTTAGCAGCAGTAAAACAAAGAAGTGATAATATGATTAGCAGCCTGTATTTCATCACTTCATTTTGATAGCATAAATTAAGTTAAGATTCCCTTCAAACCTGTTTCTGAGAACCGATTCCTCATATTCCTCCCTGGAATAGCCTGCGCCTACCCTGATAAAGAGTCTGCGTGACACCCTGCCATAATAGGTCAGCCTGACGCTGTTTGCACTCAGGCGCATGATATCTGATTGTATATCAAATGGTTCATCAGGAGCGGTGCCGGTCCCCAGTGTTAACTGAAGATAGTCAATATCATTGAAATAACGCCGTGCATTGAAATAAAATGAAGTTGTCGGGCCATCATCCTTGAAATAAATATAGCACTTGCCTGAAAGCCAGTACTTACCAATATATTTTTCAACTGATGCCAATGCGATGAAAATATTCCTGTCGAAATAATAATAATTCAACCCTGCAGAAACTGCCCACCCGGCCGGCAATACCTGCCACAGTTCAACCGCGGCCCTGTGTGTCGGGAAGTATGTTCCGGGGCTGTAGGCATAAGCCAGGTACGCGTAATTCTTATTTGAAAGACGGGGATAAGCCTCTGCTTCAATTTGATATTCGGTAGCTGTCACGGGTGTATCGCCGTTAATGTGCAGGTTTCCAATGTTAACTCCTGCAGCGGCCGGTCCCCATTTGAACCTGTGTCCGGCCCCGGCGCTGAAAACCTGCCAGAATCTATTGTATGGTTCGGAGAATGTGTCGAAATAATATCCAACTCTGAGATCAGTGGCGACAGGGGTGTTTACCTTTGACCAGAGTGAAATATCCTTTCTGGCCGACAGAGCATCGGCATTATCAGGTTCAGTCATAAGAAGAGTGTCAATTACCGCGGCGGCCTGTTCGTAATCCTTCTGCCAGGCCAGGATCCTGCCGAGAAGGATGCGGGCATCACCGTAAGTTGGATAGGCATTGACAAGCTTGCGGGCGGCAGCGGCTGCAGATGCATAATCCCCATCAAATGCCATTGTTCTGATCCTGAGGTATTCGGTTTCGGGATTATAGTTTTCCTGTGAATAAAGCTGCGGGTTATTCAACAGGGTGTTTATGAAAAGCCCAACAAACAAAATTATTAACGGTCTGCCCATGTTACTTGTTGAGAATTGATTTGATCCTTGCAATCAGCTCTGCAGGATTAAATGGTTTTACAATATAACCGCTGATCCCCAATTCACCAGCCTGACGCTGCATCTGTGGATCGCTGAATGCTGTCAGTATGAGAGCAGGAGTATCTTTACCCTGGTCGGACCTGACATATTTAACCAGCTCAAGTCCGCTCCTGTATGGAAGATGTATATCCATAACCAGAAGATCATAATCATTCTTTTTAAGCGATTCCAGAGCAATATTCCCGTCTTCCGCTGTGTCCGCCTCATACCCCTCCCGTTCAAGAACAACCGCAAGAGTCTTCAGTGCCATCGGATTATCTTCACAAATGAGTATTTTCATTATCTGAACTTCTACGGTAACGAATGTAATTCAAACAAGATCTTTTCAGGCCAGGGTTCAAATCAATCTCTCAAAATTGGGGAATTTTATCATCCCACCAAAGAAAAAGACCATTATTTTGATAACCTGAACCATTTCAAAGATGAACATTACGGTTTTATATGATTAACTTTTTGCGGTCACAATGAAAACCAGTAGTTTAGTTTAACAAGAAAGATATTTTCAGGAAACGCATCTCCCAAAAAACGGTATGATTCACCGAAAGAGGAACCCGAGTCAGGATTGCTTCCCGTCCGGTCGCTCGACCATACAAAATAGATGAATGATCCGAGGCGGTATTCCCATTTTGCAACAAAGTTGGAGCGGAACTGGTGGAAATTGAAATCCGGATTGCTGACAGTGTAGTATTCCGGAAATTCACCGTCCTGATCATACAGCTGATATTGACCATCAACTAGCTGAGGGTCATCAAAGAGTTCGAACCTGTCGCTGTAAACCGAAGCTTCCGGATTTGTCACCCTCTTCAGTTCCGAATAACTTCCCTTCGAAATGAAAGGGCTCCCGTAATATTGAACGGAGAATTCCGGCGTCAGATTAAGGTCAGCCCTGAATGTCAGGCCAAGAGTTTCCTGGTTGATAGTGCCCAGGATATACCTTCTGCCAGGTTCTGTAAGAACCTTTGTATCAACATACTGAAGTTCATCCCTGTTCTTTTCAAATGTTGCAGTTACATCTACTTTGAGCATGCTGAACGGGCGGATTGAAACCGCCGGCTCAATTGCAAATGACGATGCAGAATTATTTCCGGCTTTCTGGTATATGTATGCAAGTGACGCTATCGTCTTCTTCGACGCATCAGTTTTAAGCCTGGCGGAAAAATTCATGCTTGACGGCATCATCATATCAAAACCACCCCGTAATATCTTCGTGTCAATGTCTTTTGAGTGGTATGCAACCTGAGTTGAAAAACTCCATTGGTTCTTAAACTCCGTTGACAAGGCCACCTCTCCGTCCGATCCAAGGTAGGTGCCATTGAAATTCCAGGAATTCCTTTGTTCGAAACCGAAATAGAAAGCCCTGAAGATTGAAACAGGCTTCGTAATCAGATATGAAATCTCATTGGTATTTTCAATTTCATCAGCTGTCCTCAGGTATCCCATATCATTAAGCTCCAGACCCGGTGTAAGAAATGAAAGAGCCGTCGAATATCTCCAATGCCCCCCGGAACCCTTTCCGACCTTTATATTGCCTCCGAGACCGCTCAGGCTGGTTTTTAAAATATCGTAGTTGAGGTAATCGGCGCCGGGCCGCTGGTAATACCTGGCAGATGATTCCTGAAGCAATCTGATCGATTCCTGGCTGCCGTCAACATAACTCCCGACGAATTTTGCATCAACAAAGAACTCCTTATTGTTCCAGTGATGCAACAGGTCGATCCCTCCCGTATATGCATTATTGCTGAGAAACTCAAGCTCATTGTTTTCAATGAAACGGTTTGTTGAAGTGAACATTCCCCCTATCATTGTATTTCCTGCCTTGTATCCCTTCTGAATACGGGCAACCAGGTAGTTTGTAAGAGGCTCGACTAATTGTTTCGTTTCGTCTCCTTCCGGACCGGTTATCCTGGCAAACTCATTTGCTGTCACACTCTGTATCAATCCAACCGACAAACCCTTTGAAGTTGTTCCGCTGAATTTTGCCGCACTCATGATGGTCGTCTTATCGGGTGATTTCACATAATGTCCGGGGCCCGGGTTGATGCCGAGAGAGGGTTGATGCCCTATCCGCCTGGAATAGAAAAGCTTTTCCTGCCCGAATTTGTAATCGAATATTGTCAGCCCCTCAAGGAAGAAGGGCCGCTTTTCCTCGTAGAAAGTCTCAAATGCCGTTAAATTCATAACTGACGGGTCCGATTCAACCTGTCCGAAATCGGGATTTACCGTAAGATCCACCGTAAAGTTGCTTGATACTCCTATCTTGGCATCCAGACCAAGGTTTCCTCCCCAAATCCTTCCGTTTTTTGTATAGGGATCCCCCGGCACCTCTTCAATTGTTTTCAGATCACCAAGTACGAATGGCATGATCTCGAGCCTGTGTGATTTTTTCAGTCCCCTGATCCCCTTGAACTCACCGTAGTTATAAAGCATACCCGGACCGATTTTGGACTGACGTTCCCAGTTGCTTTCTTCCTGGTACCGGTCTATCCATCTCCAGGTGTGCATGCCCCATACCTGCTCATCCTCTTTGCTGTAACGCAACTGGTTTAACGGGATCTCCATCTCGGCCACCCAGGCAGAATCCTCAAGCCCCACCTTTCCTTTCCAAACTGCATTCCAGTTAAAATCCCAGTCACTTGGATTGAACAAAACCAGGTCAACCTTCTGTCCCCATGCTGTTATTGTGAATTCAAATCCGGTCCTGTAATCACGATAGCTGTCGAAGTTCACACCGACCATGTCGCCCACAATCTCATCCCTTAAGCCGGCATATCTGTGTACCTTGCCCGGCTCGGGATCAAATGCACGGAAAGCTATATAGATGTTCTTATCATCATACTGGAGATTCATTTCAGTGGGGTACGTTGGTTTCGCACCCTCGTTGGGTATAAATTGATGGTAATCACCGGCCCAGTTCCCTTGCTTCCAGCACTCGTCATCAAGTTTCCCGTCAATCACAGGTTTTGGTGTCACAAGACGGGTTGTCGTATATTCAGGCTGTCTGAAGGCAGAAGTCTGCTTCTGCAATGTATCCTGCTGGCAAAAAGCGGAAATGGACAGATAATTAACCGGAAGCAGGATGAAAAGGATAATGGCAAACCGGATCCAGAGATTTAAGTTTTTCCTGATCATTATTGTTGAAGGTTTAGGGAAATAAAAATTTCCCCAAAAATAAGAGAATAACTTAAGAATAACCATTACAAAATACCATTTGCTTTTTAAAGATAAAAGCCTGCCTGTATTTCCTGGACCTGAATTATTTTTATGTTTCAGATTGGAGTAATATCTTTATGGCCTGAACTACTCCGGCGGATTTTTACCATTAATTATATATAACGCTATGAAGAAGCTTATCTTGTTGATCATTACTCTTTTTACTTTAAATCAGGTTTCACCCTCCCAGGATCCGCAGGGACCTCCCTCCGGGGGAAGACCGGGAGCGCAACAGGCACAGGACCGGATTATAGAATTCGGAACTAAGAATATAAGCCTTGTTTTCAGGGTCAGCGCAAGGGACGGAAGGCTTTACCAGGCATACTTCGGCAGCAGGCTTGAGAATACCGATCAATTAATGCAGACGAGGGATGCAGGTCACCTTGCATATGCTACATTCGGCACCGACAACCTTTTTGAACCTGCTGTTCGTGCTACCCATAATGACGGAAATCCTTCGCTTGAATTGAAATTTGTTGATCAGTTTATTGAAACGAGTGACGGAAAAAGTAATGTTACCCTGAGCAAAATACTGCTCAGGGATCCGGTATACCCGTTTGAGGTTACACTTAACTTCAAAACCTATTATAATGAAGATGTCATCGAACAATGGGCTGAAATCAGGCATGATGAAAAAAAGCCAGTAACAATTTTTAATTATGCCTCCTCCATGGTCCATTTCGATGCGGAAAGATACTGGTTGACACAGTTCCATGGCGATTGGGCGGAAGAGATGAAGATGAAGGAGAGTGAGCTTACTCCCGGCATCAGGATACTCGATTCAAAGCTGGGTACTAGGGCACATATGTACCAGACACCGGTATTCCTGCTGTCGCTGAATGAAAAATCGGACGAAAACAAGGGAGAAGTTATTGCTGGTACACTCGGATGGTCAGGCAACTTCAGGTTTCTGTTTGAAGTTGATGAAAAAGGGTCACTCAGGGTGATCTCGGGAATCAATCCTTTTGCATCGGAGTATTCGCTTGAGCCCGGAAGAGTATTTAAAACCCCATCAATGATCTATACCTGGTCAGCAGCCGGGAAAGGCCAGGCAAGCCGTAACCTCCACCTCTGGGCAAGGAAATACGGAGTGCTTGACGGCACCGGTTCAAGGCTTACACTCCTTAACAACTGGGAGTCGACCGGTTTCAATTTCGATGAAAAAAAGCTGACAGGGATCCTTGATGAAACCAAAAAGATGGGGCTCGATCTGTTTCTGCTCGACGATGGCTGGTTTGCAAACAAATATCCAAGAAGCAACGACCGGGCCGGGCTGGGTGACTGGCAGGAGAACAGGGCAAAGCTGCCCAACGGTCTGGGCTATCTTGTAAAGGAAGCTGATGCCAGGGGCGTAAAATTCGGCATTTGGATAGAACCCGAGATGGTGAATCCGAAAAGCGAACTCTATGAAACCCACCCCGACTGGATACTGAAGCTTCCGAACAGGCCAGAGCACTATTATAGAAACCAGCTCGTGCTTGACCTTACAAATCCGAAGGTCCAGGAGTTCGTCTACAATATCGTCGACGGAATGCTGACTGCCAATCCGGGGATCGCCTTTATCAAATGGGATTGCAACAGGATGATGACCAACGCCTATTCCGTTTATCTGAAAGACAGGCAATCACATTTATATATCGATTATGTTAACTGCCTCTATGGGGTCCTTGACAAATTGCGGCAGAAATACCCCAGGCTTCCTGTAATGCTTTGCTCGGGCGGAGGCGGGAGGGTTGATTACGGTGCCCTGAGATATTTTACTGAGTTCTGGGCCAGCGATAATACCGATCCTGTGGAAAGGATATATATGCAATGGGGCTACTCATATTTTTTTCCTGCCATTTCAGTCTGCAACCATGTAACCTCATGGGGCAAACAATCGCTTAAATTCAGGACCGATGTTGCCATGATGGGGAAAATGGGTTATGATATTGAGGTTAGCGGCATGACGGAAAATGAATTGAAATTCAGCCAGAATGCGGTTGCCAGTTATAAAAGGCTTAGTGATGTGATCTGGCATGGCGATCTTTTCAGGCTTGTCTCACCTTATGATGAGAACAGGGCGGTGCTGATGTATGTGAACGATTCAAAAAGCAAAGCACTCCTTTTCGGTTACACACTTAACTCAGGATACGGCGAATCATTTAATCGTGTGAAGCTCCAGGGACTCGACCCTGCCAAAACATACAAGGTGCAGGAGATAAACGTGTCAAACGAAGGACGGCGTCCGATGATTTCTGAAAGCGGGAGAACATTCACCGGAGATTACCTGATGAAGGCAGGCCTGAATGTCGGGTCCGCACAGCCCCTGACGAGCGTTGTGTATGAAATAAGTGAATAGAACCTATTCCCCGTCCCGGCCGGTCAGCCTGGCCCATAGCCACCAGGCAGCGCAGGCTTTCTGGTTTGCATGTTCTCACTGCTTGGGGTCAGGTTCCACAGATGATTGATATTCAGGAATATCCGAGTGTCTGACAACAGGTTCGGAAGCTGTCTGGATCCCGGAAATTACTTCGGGTATGAGTCCCATTTTTACATAGACAGGACGGGCGATCCTTTTTAGCTCAGGGAGTTTTTTATAAAAGAAAAATGCTCCCGCCATGCAGCATATCCCTCCCGTCATAATCGTCAGGGGAGTGCCGATCACCCTGGCCAGGCTGCCGGCCAAAAGGCTCCCGAAAGGAGCTGTCCCCATAATTGCCATTGTATAGAAACTCATCACCCTGCCGCGTTTGTCATCGTCGGTAATTGTCTGGATGATCGTATTGCTTGAGGCAGTGTGGAGCATTACTCCAACTCCGATGATAACCATAAGCAAAAGTGAAAGAGGAAAAAAGCGCGTAAATGGAAGAACGACAAGTCCCGCCCCGAATAATGCCGCAGCAATGGGTATCAGCCTTCCGAGCCTGATTACCGATTCGCGCGACGCCAGAAAGAGTGCACCGATCAAGGCGCCCGCACCGGCCGCACCCATCAGGAATCCGAAGGTGCGCGAAGTCCCGTGCAGGACTTCATTTGCAAAAACTGGCATCAGAACCTGATAAGATGAACCCATCAGGCTCACTATCCCAAGTAGGAGGATCAGGTGTTTGATCGGTGCAAACCCAAAAGTATAGTTAAATCCTTCCTTCATTTCCCGGAACATATTCCCCGGTTTTTTCTTCTCCTCCTTATCCTTTAATTTCATCAACAGAAGGGAACTGATAACGAATATATAACTGATGGCATTTATGAGAAAACATACCCCCTCTCCTGTCGCCGCCAGGAGAAGCCCTGCAACTGACGGACCTACCAGCCGTGCTCCGTTGAACATCATTGAGTTCAGGGCAATCGCATTCCCGAAGTCCTCCTTCTTCTCCACCATTTCAATTACAAATGAATGCCTCGACGGGACATCAAAGGCGTTGATACAACCCAGTAAAATGCTCAGGGCTACTATCTGCCATATCTCAATTGCTCCCGTAAGCGAAAGCGCGGCAAGAAGCGATGCCTGAACCAGCGACAGGATCTGGGTTGTAAGGAGAACCCTGTATTTGCTGAACTTGTCGGTTATAACACCTGCAAAAGGGGCCAGCAGAAAAGTGGGAATCTGGCCTGCAAAACTAACAATGCCAAGAAGGAATGCAGATCCTGTTATATCATAAACGAGCCAGGGAAGTGCGATACGCTGCATCCATGTGCCTATCAGCGAGATGCTTTGTCCCGAAAAAAAGAGGCGGTAATTCCTGTAGCCAAGTGACCGGAATATGATGTTTATTCTCGACGATAAGCTGGATGTATTAACATGTCCCTCCCGCACTGTCCTGAAAATATTTGGACAAATATAATTCTATTAAAATTCAGATAATACTAAAGATACAGAGCAGTGCGATGACAATTATCGTCAGTGATGAAACTCCGATAGGGAACCAGACCGGTGCTATCCAGGGTACCGGGATAAGAAACAATACATCAATCGTCTTAAATGTCGGGGGCCACCTGATAAGAATATAAAGCGAGATATAGTAAAACAGGTCCCAGAAGGCAAAGGTCCACAGGAAGAAGATCACCCTCCCGGGCCAGGTGGTCCCGGCAAGAAAGGCAATTGCGACAAGCATAACAATTGTTGATACTTCCCTCGATATTTCAATATTCAAATATCTCTTTGGGAACTTTTCGATCGATTCTTTATTCGATTCCACATCAGTCAATCCAAGAACATTTCGCAGATAAACAACCACCACACCTTCGAGATGTGCCATGGCAATGCCGAAAACCGCCAGTACGATTAAAATAACCGGCGTACTAAGTGATCCATTCATATCCATGAGTTTATTTTCTTATTACCTGATCCTGAAAGTCCGTCATCAGCTTCTGACCAGTTCAAGTATTTCAGGCACAAATATGATCAGTCCTGCAACCGCCGCCCCGATAGCTGAAACCAACACCCCTGCCGCGGCCAGATCCTTGACTTTCTTTATCCTTTCATCTTTTTCCGGGCAAACAAAATCGGAAAGGTTTTCAAGTGCCGAATTAAATGCTTCGGTTGTAATAACCAGGCTGCTCACAACCGCAATGGCAATCCAGTCGGATTTTGATATCCCCAATAGAATTCCGGCAATTACTACAATGGCAAGTATGATGACATCGATAACAGCATTGGGCTCATCACTGAAAAGCGCCGACAATCCCCGAAAGGCATATCTGAAGCTGTTTAACCTGGCCTCTGAAGAGAATCTCTTTTCTGAACCCTGATCACCCATTACATGATAATTTATTAATTTCGAGCTAAGATAGGCAATTTAAGCGTCGTGTAAAACCGGTTACTTAACCCTGTTGAGTTTTTCCAGATATTTTTCTATATAGGATTTTTTGGTACCTGTCCTGTATTGCATTATAAACCGCGGATGCTCAAGCGGCTCAATCCTTTCAAAATAGTTATGTTCTTCATTCAGCTTTGACAGGAACGTAAAATTCTTTCCGGTCCCCAGGCAATAGCAAACATCTGTCAAAATCCCGAATTCAAGTTGTTTTTCAAGATTTTCGACAATGAAACCACGGAGTGAATCCATGAGTTTTTTATTATCATAGTAATTAAAGTTAAGTTCCCTGCCGTTTTTCCCCTTAATTGTAAATCCAAGAGGAGATACCGCACTAATATAGAAATCAGAATAGAACCTTGCCGGTCCGCCATATTCATCAATCATTTCATATATAAATACTGAAGAGGTTTCGTAGGTTTTAAGGCCGGTAACCGTGAGGCCGCATTTTTCTTTCAGCCTCACGGAATCGGTGAACGGGATGCCGGTCACACCAGCACCGAATCTTCCGGGATTTATACCCAGAATCAGGTGCCTGGGTCTGGTGTCGGAGTAGAATTTTAAGTAAAATTCCGATGCAGTAACGACTACATCAGGGTTGCCGGCAAACGGATTCATAACTGAGATACCCTCGGGAAGGGAGCCCTTGAAATTGAGCTTCCTGTTAAAATCAATAACCTTTTCAGCGAATGTTAACATTTTAATAATGATATGAGTATGCGTAAAAGTAACCTTTTCACCTGCAAAGTATTTAAACAGATCAAAAATATTTAACTTTGGGCGCTTGTAACCTGGTTAAAAGGAAAAAAGTGACCGATGAACTGAAACCATATGGAGCTAAACAGAAGACCTTCGATCAGAGGTATCTTGAAATGGCACTTATATGGGCACGCAATTCTTATTGTGTCAGACGGCAGGTAGGAGCCCTGATCGTAAAGGGGAAGATGATCATCTCGGATGGTTACAATGGCACTCCGGCCGGATTTGAGAATATTTGCGAGGATGAGAATAATATCACAAAACCTTATGTTCTTCACGCCGAGGCAAATGCGATCACAAAAGTTGCCAAATCCCATAATTCGAGCGAAAATTCAACACTTTACGTCACAACTTCTCCTTGTATGGAGTGTTCCAAGCTTATAATCCAGTCGGGTATAAAAAGAGTTGTATATTGCAACCGATATCCAAAAACTGACGGACTTGACCTGTTAAGGAGAGCAGGAATTGAACTGGTTTTTTTAGACCTTGAAAACGACATCTATGAAATACAATAATTCAAGCAAGAGTGTACTTCTACCTGTTCTGATCGCTTTGGCGCTTGCCACAGGGATACTTATAGGCGTTTATCTTCCCAGGAAGAATCCTGTTTCCCAGCAATTAGCCTTCAGGGTGAGAAATGACAAGCTCAGCAGCGTCCTCAACGTCATCGAATCTGATTACGTTGATTCGGTAAACCGTAACGACCTGGTTGAAGCAGCCATTCCGGCTATCCTTAAGAAACTTGATCCGCACTCTGTTTATATTCCTGCCAAGGATCTGGTCCGGGCCAACGAACCTTTGCAGGGCAACTTTGACGGCATAGGTATTTCATTTAACCTCCTTACAGATACAATATTGGTTATAAGTACCATACCGGGAGGACCATCTGAAAAGCTTGGTCTGCTTGCAGGTGATAAGATAATATATGTAAATGACTCCCTCGTAGCAGGTCAGAGGCTGAGTGATGAGAAAGTCATGGCGATGCTTAAGGGACCGAGGGGAACGGTTGTAAAGATCAGGGTACTGAGGAAAGGCTACAAAGACCTGATATCTTTCGATATTACCCGCGGCAAGATCCCGATCAACAGTGTAGATGTCAGTTATATGATTGATAAGAATACCGGTTTCATCAGGATTAACAATTTTGCCATGACAACCTTTGATGAGTTCATGAAAGGCATGAGGGAACTTAAGGATCAGGGCATGACTGACCTGATACTTGACCTGCGTCAGAATTCGGGAGGCGTAATGGAATCTGCCATAAAGATTGCTGATCAGTTCCTCAGGGAAGGTGATCTGATTGTATATACACAAGGTCGTACGCAGCCTAAAAATGAGGCAAAGGCCTCAGGCAAAGGCGAATTTGAAACCGGAGGTCTGGTTGTACTTATTGATGAATGGAGTGCATCAGCCAGCGAGATCCTTGCAGGTGCTATCCAGGATAATGACCGGGGGACTATAATCGGAAGGCGTTCATTCGGAAAAGGGCTCGTGCAGGAACCGATGACTTTTGCCGACGGGTCAGGCATGAGGCTTACTATTGCGCGTTACTATACGCCTACAGGCCGATCGATCCAGAAGCCCTACAATAACGGATTTGACGAATACTACGAAGATCTTAGTGCAAGAGTTGAACATGGTGAATTTTATGTCCCCGACAGCATTCATTTTGCTGACTCTCTGAAGTTCACAACTCCGGGAGGAAGAGTGGTATTCGGTGGCGGAGGGATTATGCCCGACAAGTTCGTTCCTGTCGATACTACGGGGATTTCCCCGTATTTTCTGGCCTCCAGGCCTTTGATCTACAGGTTTGCCCTGAATTATACTGAAACGCAAAGGGAAATCCTGAAGAAATTCACTGATGTAAGGGAGATGGGAAAATACTTCGACAGTCAGGATCTGCTGGGCAAATTCACTGATTTCGCCGCCCGCAACGGAGTGAAAAAAGATCCTGAGGGGTTGAAGATCTCGGGAAAAATAATCCATACCCAGCTAAAGGCATATATCGCCAGGAATATATTGGATAACAGAGGTTTCTATCCAATCTGGGAGGAGATTGATACGACCCTGAGATATGCAATAGATTACCTGAACAACTAGGCTTTTACTGTTCAGCTTTTCAGCTTCTCAATAAAATCGGTCATTATCTTAAGGGAGGTTTCCTCTTCTTCAATAAAACCAAGATGGCCTGACTTCTCCAGGATAAACAACTGGGCGTTTGAAGGTACCCTGACCTTTTCAAGCACGGAATCACAGGAAATATACTTGTCATGCCTGCCCAGTATCCACAGGCACGGGACAGTCGCCTTTTCCATGATTTTAACCCTGGAAGGCCTGGCCATCATACCGTTCAGTACCGCTATAATACCCTCATCGCTAAGCCGCGAAGCAATATCTTTTAAATGCTGAACGGCTGCTTTTAGCCTGTCCAGGTTCTCATCGGCGAACATCTTTGAGATATTTTCAGGGTAGATCAGGAATTTCCTTCCTGATCTTACAACTTTTATTTCCCTCTCACGCTTCAAAATCACATCAGGAGTATCGGCAAGGGGATGGGAATGGAAAAGGCAATAACCCTTCAGCTGTTCAGGGAATTGCTCAAGAAAGGCAAGGGCAACATATCCTCCCAGGGAATGGCCTGTAAGGAATATCTTTTTGATGTCGAGACTATCGAGAAGGCCTTTTATCATTGTGGCCATAAACTCCATGGAATGGCTTTCTCCAAATATTGTAGAATGGCCGTGCCCCGGAAGATCCATGGAAATGACGCGATACCTGCGTGAAAGTTTTTCTGCGAATGCATTCCAAACCTCCGATGATTCAAGATAGCCATGCAGGAGAACAACGGGGCTGCCTTCACCGGTATCGGAGTAGTAAAGCTTGCCCCCCTTGCAATGAATGTAATTTTTCATGCATCATCTGATTTGATGGTTAGACCGAAGCATAAACAACATCTGATCTGAAACAACATTTCAATAATAAATATACTCATTTACATAAATTGTTAATATGGTTAATTAGTTTTATTTTTATAAAATATTGCTCCCGGAAAAATACAGGACCCTAAAATCGCATAGCCAATGAACAGAGTAATTTTCTCATCCGTGACCAAGAAATTAGTGATGGCGCTGGCAGGAGTCTTTCTGCTGCTTTTCCTGCCTGTTCACCTGTCAATAAACCTGCTGCTGCTGAAATCTGATCCTGAGCCGTTCAATAAGGCAGCACATTTTATGGCCACATTCCCTGTCATCAAAATAATAGAGATCGTACTTGTTTTAGCAATACTGATCCATATTTCATGGGGTATATTGCTTCAGATCCAGAACTGGATCGCCCGTCCGGTCACGTATTCAGCCCGCAACAGGTCGGAAACATTGTTCTTCTCAAGATTCATGATCTGGACAGGGGCTTGCATCCTTACATATTTTATAATTCACTTTTTCAATTTCTGGTTTATGAGGCTTGGACTGGTTCCGGGAGATCCTGAAAACTTTTATGAAGTGGCACACAATCTTTTCAAGCTTCCCGCCTATAACATTATTTACCTGGCAAGCTTCGTACTTCTCGGACTGCACCTGTTTCACGCCTTCACTTCGGCATTCCAGACCCTTGGCCTTAACCACAGGATCTGGAACCCGGTACTCAAAGCCGTGGCGTGGATCTATGCAATTGGGATCCCATTGGGTTTCGCCACAATCGCAATTACTCTCTGGCAATTCAGATAGAAAATCATTATTCAGATGGAAAAACTAAACTCCAGGATACCGGATGGTCCTCTTGAACAAAAATGGACCAGATATAAAGCTTCCGT
>Ga0105101_10000206_pt1 | contig 23620 bp, 22 predicted proteins | sample PPLLak21cMay2015_2_FD_87037 | JGI IMG/M metagenome (GOLD analysis project Ga0105101, IMG submission 87037) | Freshwater sediment microbial communities from Prairie Pothole Lake near Jamestown, North Dakota, USA - PPLs Lake P8 Core (1) Depth... | ecosystem: Environmental > Aquatic > Freshwater >... | reverse complement strand
CTTGGAGCGCGTTGTCTCCATGGTCTGGGAGCAGGCCGGGCCGCTCGAGTCGTCGATCGACGCGCGCTGGCTGATGGCCTACAGCGCCGGGCTCGGCGAGACCGATCCGCGCTACTACGACACCGAGCGCGGCGTCATGGCGCACCCGCTTTTTCCCGTCTGCTACGAGTGGCCGGTGGCGCAGCCGCTGCGCGCGCTGCCGGCGCTGAAGCCGCTGTTTCCCCAGCTCCTGCACGCGCAGCACGATCTGCGCATCCATCGCACGCCCCGCGCCGGCGACACGCTGCGCACCTCGGCGCGCATCATCGCCGTGACGCAGCGCAAGCCCGGCGCCTTCGTCGTCTTCCGCTTCGAGGCGCGCGACGCCGCAGGCGAGCCGGTCACCACGACCGACTTCGGCGCCCTCTACCGCGGCGTGATCGTCGAGGGCGGCGACCGCGCTCTCGAGGAGGTCCCGGACCCGGCGCCGCCCGAAGCTTCGTTCCCGGAATACTCCAAGATCGATATTCCGGGCAACGCCGCCCACGTCTATACCGAGTGCGCGCGCATCTGGAACCCGATCCATACCGACATCGCGTATGCGCGCGCCGCGGGACTGCCGACCATCATCCTGCACGGCACGGCGACGCTCGCGCTGTCGGTATCCAGGCTTCTTCAGCAATTCGATATCGACGCCACCGCGGTGCGCCGCGTCCAATGCCGCTTCAGCGGCATGGTGGAGATGCCTTCGACGCTGAGCGTTCATGCCGCGAGGCAGGACAAGGCGGTGCGCTTCGAGACCCGCAACGCGGTCGGCGAGACGGTCATCGGCCGCGGTGTGCTTCTGCTAGAGTAGGAGCCCGCATGTTCCGCAGCACCAAGATCGTCGCCACCCTCGGTCCTGCGTCCTCCGAGCCGGCCGTCCTCGAGCGCATGATCCGCGCCGGGGTCGACGTGGTGCGCCTGAACTTCTCGCACGGCAGCTCGCAGGACCACGAGGCGCGCGCCAACCTGGTGAAGGAGCTCGCCGCCAAGACCGGGCGCACGGTGGCCATCATGTGCGACCTGCAGGGCCCGAAGATCCGCATCGGCAAGTTCAAGGACGGCAGGACCACGCTCGAGAAGGGCCAGCGCTTCATCCTCGACGCGGGCTGCGCGCTCGGCGACGGCGATCGCGTCGGCCTGGATTACAAGGAGCTGCCGCGCGACGTCGAGGCGGGCGCGCTGCTGCTTCTCGACGACGGCAAGATCGTGCTCGAGGTCACCGACGTGCGCGGCGAGGAGGTGCACACGATGGTGCGCCACGGCGGCGTGCTCTCGAACAACAAGGGCATCAACCGCCAGGGCGGCGGCCTCACCGCGCCGGCGCTCACCGCCAAGGACATGGAGGACATCAAGACCTCGGCCAAGATCCAGGCCGACTACCTGGCGGTGTCCTTCCCGAAGACCGGCGCCGACATGTACATGGCGAGGGAGCTGATGCGCGCCGCCGGCGGCAAGGCGTTCCTGGTCGCCAAGATCGAGCGCGCGGAGGCGGTCGGCGCCGCGGCGCTGCTCGACATCATGCACGGCTCCGACGGCATCATGGTGGCGCGCGGCGACCTGGCGGTGGAGGTGGGCGACGCCTCGGTGCCGGCGCTGCAGAAGAAGATGATCCGCCTCGCGCGCGAGCAGAACAAGCTGACCATCACCGCCACGCAGATGATGGAGTCGATGATCTCGAGCCCGGTGCCGACGCGCGCCGAGGTGTCCGACGTCGCCAACGCGGTGCTCGACGGCACCGACGCGGTGATGCTCTCGGCCGAGACGGCGAGCGGCAGATACCCGGTCGAGGTGATCGAGGCGATGGACCGCATCTGCCTCGAGGCCGAGCAGACGCAGCCGATCAGCCTCGAGCAGGAATTCCTCAACCGCGTGTTCACGCGCGTCGACCAGTCGATCGCCATGGCGGCGCTGTTCACCGCCTACCACCTGAAGGTCAAGGCGATCGCCGCGCTCACCGAGTCGGGCTCGACCGCGCTGTGGATGAGCCGGCTCAACTGCGGCGTGCCGATCTACGCGCTCACCTCGCAGACGGCGACGCGCTACCGCTGCGCGCTCTTCCGCGACGTGTTCCCGCTGATGGTGAAGTACGTCGGGCACGACCGCGAGGAGCTGCTGCAGGAGGCCGAGCGGGCGCTGGTGCAGCACAACGTGGTGAAGCAGGGCGACCTGATCGTGCTCACCATCGGCGAGCCGATCGGCAAGAGCGGCGGCACCAATACCATGAAGATCGTCAAAGTCGGGGAGCACCTCAAGTCATGAGCCAGGTCATGGATCTCGCTTCACGCTTCGTCGACGTCGAGCGCCTCGCGTGGCAGAAGACGCCGTTCCCGGGCATCGAGTTCAAGCCGCTGCTGGTCGACAAGCCGAGCGGCGTGATGACGCTGCTCATGCGCATGGCGCCCGGGGTGAAGCTGCCCGACCACGAGCACGTCGAGATCGAGCAGACCTACGTGCTCGAGGGCAGCCTGGTCTGCCCGGAGGGCGAGTGCGGCGCCGGCCAGTTCGTCTGGCGTCCCGCCGGCAGCCGCCACGAGGCCTGGGCCGGCCCGCAAGGCGGGCTGATGCTCGCCATGTTCCAGCTGCCGAACAAGTTCTTCCAGGCCGACGGGCGCGAGACCGACTTCCTCGGCAACGACTGGCAGAAGACCTGGGGCCGGGCGCGCTAGCCCACCCGCCTCGCTCGCATGCGCATCGCGCTGTGCAACGAGGTGATCGCGCCGATGCCGTTCCCGGCGCAATGCGAGTACGCCGCCAAGCTCGGCTACGACGGCCTCGAGCTCGCGCCCTACACGCTTTCGGACGAGCCGCACCGGATGGGCACGGCGCAGCTCGCCGCCACGCGCAGCGCCGCAGAAGCGGCGGGCATCGCCATCACCGGCCTGCACTGGCTGCTCGTAAAGCCGGCCGGGCTGTCGATCAGCACGCGCGACGACGCCGTGCGGCGGCGCACGCTCGAGGTAATGCGCGCCTTCGTCGAGCAGTGCGCCGAGCTCGGCGGCCGCTACCTCGTGCACGGCTCGCCGCACCAGCGCCGCATCGACCCCGGCGACACGCGTGCCGCCGCCCTGGCGCGCGCGCAGGAGTGCTTCGCCGCCGTCGCCGAGCACGCGGCGAAGGCCGGTGTCGTCTATTGCGTCGAGCCGCTCTCGGCCGAGCAGACGCCGCTCATCAACACGCTGGAAGAAGCTGCCCAGGTGGTGAAGTCCGTGGCTAATCCGGCCCTGAAAAGCATGCTCGACTGCAGCGCCGCGGCGCGCAGCGAGAAGGAGCCCGTCGCCGCGCTGGTGGACCGCTGGCTGCCGCAGGGCGTCATCGCGCACGTGCAGGTGAACGACCGCAACCGGCGCGGCCCGGGGCAGGGCGAGCAGAAATTCGCGCCGCTCTTCGCCGCGCTGAAGCGCCATGGCTACGGCGGCGACATCGCGGTCGAGCCCTTCGACTACGTGCCCGACGGCCCCGCCGCCGCGGCGCGCGCCATCGGCTACGTGCGCGGCATCATCGAGGCGCTGGGGTGAGATTTTCCATCACCGCCATCGATCTCTTCGAACGCGATGTCGTCCTGCGCATGCCGTTTCGCTTCGGCGTCGTGACCCTGGAGCGCTTGCCGCAGGCCCTCGTGCGCGCCGGCATCCGCCTCGCCGACCGCCGAGAGCCGACCGGCGCGGCGGCCGAGATGCTGGTGCCCAAGTGGTTCGACAAGGATCCGGCGCTCAGCAACGAGGACAATCTCGCGCAGCTGCGCGCCTCGCTCGCGCTCGCGCGCGACGCCTACCTCGCGGGCGGCGAGAACAGCGCCTTCGGCCACTCGATCGACAACTACGGGCCGCAGATCGCGCTCGGGACCGCGCAGGGGATGAACAGCCTGGTGGCCTGCTACGGCCCGGCGCTCATCGACCGCGCGCTCCTCGACGCGCTCTGCCGAGCCGTTGGAGTTTCTTTTTATCAAGCAGTGAAAGCGAATCTGCCATCCATCTCCGCGCCCGGCTGGCAGGGCGACCTCATGGCTTTCGACATGGAAGCCTTCCTCGAGGACCTGACCCCGGCGCCGCGCATCGCCGCGAGGCATACCGTCGGCCTGCTGGATCCCATTACGAAAGGATCCCTGGACGACGGGCTGCCGGAGACCCTGGAAGAAGTCATCGCGCGCTACGGCCATCGCTGGTTCAAGCTCAAGGTGAGCGGCGACGTCGCCGCGGACCTCGAGCGCCTTGCCGAGATCGCCGCCGTGCTCGAGCGCATCGGCGAGCCCTACCACGCCACCCTGGACGGCAACGAGCAGTTCGCCTCGGCCGACGCCGCGCTCGACCTGTGGCGGCGGATCAAGGCCGAGCCGCGCCTGCGGCGGCTGGCGGCGAGCGTGGCGTTCATCGAGCAGCCGGTGAAGCGGGCCAACGCGCTTTCGCAGGACGTCTCCGAGCTCGGCGAGGAAAAGCCGGTGATCATCGACGAGTCCGACGACTCGCTGGAAGCGTTCCCGCGCGCGCGGCGCCTGGGCTATGCCGGCGTATCGTCCAAGACCTGCAAGGGCCTGTACAAGTCGCTCCTCAACGCGGCGCGCTGCCGCATGTGGAACCGCGAGGAAGGCACCCAGCGCTACTTCATGTCGGGCGAGGACCTGACCGTCCAGGCCGGCCTCGCGCTGCAGCAGGACCTGGCGCTCGTTTCGCTCCTGGGCCTGACGCACGTCGAGCGGAACGGCCACCATTACGTGAACGGCATGGCCGCGCTGCCGCAGGCCGAGCAGGAAGCCTTCCTCGCCGCGCATCCCGACCTCTACGAGAAAAGCCATGGAGCGGTCCGCGTTCGAATACAAAACGGAGAGCTTCAGATCGGATCGCTGGGTTGCCTTGGTTATGCGAGCCAGGCCATGCCCGACTGGGAGGCGATGAGGAGGATGCAGTGAGCGAAAGGCGCATCGGCATCATCATGCACGGCGTCACCGGCCGCATGGGCATGAACCAGCACCTCGTGCGCTCGATCCTCGAGATCCGCAGGCAGGGCGGCGTGGCGATGAAGGACGGCACGCGCCTCATGCCCGACCCGCTGCTGGTCGGGCGCAACGCCGCGAAGATCGAGCAACTCGCGAGATCGCACGGTTTGCAGCGCTGGACGACGGACCTGGACAAAGCTCTCGATTCAAAAGACGAAATCTTCTTCGACGCGGCGTCCACGCAGCTGCGCCCGACGCTGGTCAAGCGCGCGATCGCGGCGGGCAAGCACATCTATTGCGAGAAGCCGGTCTCGACCACGCTCGCGGAAGCGAAGAGCCTGTACGCGGCGGCGAAGAAGGCGCGCATCAAGCACGGCGTGGTGCAGGACAAGCTCTGGCTGCCTGGGCTGCTGAAGCTCGCGAAATTGCGCGACCAGGGCTTCTTCGGCCGTATCCTCTCGGTGCGCGGCGAGTTCGGCTACTGGGTGTTCGAGGGCGACCGCCAGCCTGCACAGCGCCCCTCATGGAACTACCGCAAGCAGGACGGCGGCGGGATCATCCTCGACATGCTCTGCCACTGGCGCTACGTGCTCGACAACCTGTTCGGCGAGGTGAAGGCGGTGTCCTGCCGCGGCGCGACGCACATCCCGTGGCGCTGGGACGAGAACGGGAAGAAGTACAAGGCCACCGCGGATGACGCCGCCTATGCGACCTTCGAGCTCGCCGGCGGCGTGCTCGCGCACTTCAACTCCTCGTGGACCGTGCGCGTGCGCCGCGACGACCTGCTCACGCTGCAGGTGGACGGCACCGAGGGCAGCGCGGTTGTCGGATTGCGCCGCTGTTTTTTTCAATCCTATGCAAAGACCCCCAGACCCGTCTGGAACCCCGACATCCCGCAGCCGATCGACTTCTTCGCCGGCTGGGAGGAAGTGCCCGACGAGAGCTACGACAACGCCTTCAAGGCGCAATGGGAGCTTTTCCTCCGTCACGTCGCCGGGGAGCGCGGCTGGCGCTGGGGGCTGCTCGAGGGCGCGAAGGGCGTGCAGCTCGCGGAGCTCGGCCTGAAGAGCTGGAAGCAGAAGAAATGGCTCGACGTGCCGCGGCTCAAGGCATGAAGCGCGACACGCTCCTCACCATCAAGCTGCCCGTGGGGGGAGGAACGGAGGAATTTCCCATCCATGAGCCCGGGAAATTCGACAGGCCCGGACGATCATTCACGCGCAAGGCCCTTGCCGCCGCGCACGTCGTGGCCGATCCGCTTTCGACGAAGGAGCCCTGGCTCGAGGCGGCGATCGACTGGGACGCGACCCTCGCCTACCGCCGGCACCTCTGGTCCTGGGGCTTCGGCGTTGCCGAGGCGATGGACACGGCGCAGCGCGGCATGGGCCTCGACTGGCCCAATTCCCTGGAGCTGATCCGCAGAAGCGTGGCGGAAGCGAAGCAGGTCCCCGGCGCGTTCGTCGCTTCCGGGGCCGGCACCGATCATCTGTCTCTCCACAAGAGCTACTCCGTTCAGGAAATCATTGCGGCATATGAATCGCAATGCGCCGCCATCGAGAAGCTCGGCGGCAGGATCATCCTCATGGCGAGCCGTGCGCTGGCCGCAGCGGCGAAATCTCCCGACGACTACGCGCGCGTCTACGAGCGCATCCTTTCGCAGGTCAGGGAGCCGGTGATCATCCACTGGCTGGGCGAGATGTTCGATCCCGCGCTGGAAGGCTACTGGGGCGCGAAAGATCATGGCGCGGCGATGGACGTCTGCGTTTCCATCCTCGAAAAGAACAGGAGCAAGGTCGATGGCATCAAGATCTCGCTCCTGGACAAGGAGAAGGAGATCGCCATGCGCCGCCGGCTGCCCGCGGGCGTGCGCATGTATACGGGCGACGATTTCAATTTCGCGGAGCTGATCGAAGGCGACGCGCAGGGCCATTCCGACGCGCTGCTCGGCATCTTCGACGCGATCGCTCCGGCGGCCTCGCAGGCCTTGTCCTTCCTTGCCGATGGAAGGAAAGAGCAATTCAGGGAAATTCTCGAACCTACAGTGCCTCTCTCGCGCCACATCTTCTGCGCGCCGACGCGCTTCTACAAGACCGGCGTGGTGTTCATGGCGTGGCTGAACGGCCACCAGGAGCACTTCGTGATGGTGGGCGGGCAGCAGTCGGCGCGGCACGTGCTGCACTTCGCCGAGCTCTTCCGTCTCGCCGATGCCGCCGGCCTGCTCGCCGACCCGCCGCTCGCCTGCGCGCGCATGAAGCACTTTCTCGCGCTGCACGGCTGCGGCTGAGCGTACACTCACGCATCACCTTCAAGGAGGAGGAGACATCATGAGGAAGGTCCTGTTCGCTGCCCTGGCGGCGTTTTCCCTTTCCGCCTGGGGGCAGGCGCTCACCCTGCACGGCGCCTCGCAGTTCAACGACGACCACGCCTTCACCAAGGCGATGGCGAAGTTCGAGGAGCTGGTGAAGAAGTACTACGGCAAGCCGGTCAGCTTCGTGCTGCACAAGAACAGCGAGCTCGGCCTGGAGAAGCAGTACTTCGAGTACATGGCGCAGGGCAAGGCGGTCGACTACGCGATCGTGTCGCCGGCGCACATGTCGACCTTCTCGAAGGCCGCGCCGTTCATCGACGCGCCGTTCCTGTTCCGCGACCTCGCGCACTGGAACAAGGTGCTCGACCAGGACGTCCTCAAGCCGGTGGCCGACGAGATCGCGCAGAAGGCCGACGTGATGCTGATCGGCTACGCCGGCGGCGGTACGCGCAACATCTTCGTCAACAAGCCGGTGCGCAACATGCAGGAGCTGAAGGCGCTCAAGGTGCGCGTGCAGGGCGCGCCGATCTGGAGCCGCACCTTCCAGGCCGCCGGCATGGCGCCCACCGTGATCGCGTACAACGAGGTGTACAACGCCATCCAGAACGGCGTCATCGCCGCGGGCGAGAACGAGGCCGCCGGGGTCGAGCAGATGAAGTTCTACGAGGTGGCGCCGCACCTGTCCATGACGCAGCACGCGATCACCATCCGGCCGCTGTGCTTCTCGGGCAAGACCTTCAAGAAGCTCGACAAGGGCCTGCAGGCGGCGGTGCTCAGGGCCGGCAAGGAAGCCGGCGCGTACGGCCGCAAGATCGAGTCGAGCGAGGACGAGGCGAAGCTCGTCAAGATGGAGAAGGAAGGCAAGCTCAAGCGCGTGCCCTTCGCCGGCCGCGACCAGATGAAGAAGCTGGTCGACCCGGTGATGCGGGACTACGCCAAGGAGATCGGCGCCGAGAAGATCCTGGCGAAGATCAACGCCATCAAGTAATTTTCGACCGGGAAGAAACGGCGGCGCTCCGGGCCGCCGTTTTTTTATGCTGAGGAAGATCACCTCCTGGTACGGCACGGCGCTGTCGTGGCTGCTCGCGGCCTCGGTGGCGATCCTCATCGTGCCGGTGTCGCTGCAGATCTTCTCGCGCTACACCGCGCTCATCCCGAGCTACATCTGGACCGAGGAGATGGCGCGCTTCTTCTTCATCTGGTCGATCATGATCGGCGCCATGGTCGGCATCCGCGAGGGCACGCATTTCGTCGTCGACCTGTGGCCGCCGATGAGCGCGCGCGCGCAGGCGCTGCTGCGCCTGGTGTCGAGCGTCTTCGTGCTGGTCTTCGCGCTGGTGTTCCTGTGGTGGGGCATCGACTTCACCCGCTTCGCGTTCAACCGCATCTCGGAGCTCGCCGAGCTGCCGCTGTGGATGATCCACCTGCCCTGGCCCCTCGCCGGGGCGACCTGGCTTCTGTTCCAGGGCGAGCGGATGTGGGGCGACCTGCGCATCGTCTCGGGAAGGGCGGCATGACCGGCGCGACGCTCCTCGATCCGGGCACCGCGAGCCTGATCATGTTCGGCGTGTTCTTCCTCCTGCTCGCGCTGCGCGTGCCGGTGGCATTCGCGCTCGGGCTCGCCTGCCTGCCGATCTTCCTCATCGAGGACCGCCTCACGCCGCAGAACCTGGTGCAGGAGACCTTCAACGCCTACAACTCGTTCATCCTGCTGGCGGTGCCGTTCTTCCTGCTCACCGCCAACCTGATGAACGTGGGCGGCATCACCACGCGCCTGGTGCGCCTGTCGCGCGACCTGGTGGGGCATTTCCCGGGCGGCCTGGCGCAGGTGAACGTGGTGCTCTCGCTCTTCTTCGCCGGCATCTCGGGCTCCTCGACCGCGGACGCGGCGAGCCAGTCGAAGATCTTCATCGAGGCGCAGAGGAAGGAGGGCTACCACGACAGCTTTTCCGTCGCCATCACGGCCGTCTCGGCCGTTCTGGCGGTCATCGTGCCGCCGTCGATCCTGATGATCGTCTGGGGCGGGCTGCTCACGGTCTCGATCGGCGGCCTCTTCCTCGCCGGCATCGTCCCGGGGGTACTGATCGCGCTGGTGCAGATGGGCACGGTGCACATCTACGCCAAGCTGCGCAACTATCCGACCTATCCGCGCGCCACCCTCGTCGAGACCTTCAAGGCGATCGGGGTCGCGGTGCCGGCGCTGATGACGCCGGTGATCATCATCGGCGGCAAGATCTTCGGCTGGTTCACGGCCACCGAGTCCGCCTGCATCGCGGTGCTCTACGCGGCCGCGCTCACCATGCTGGTGTACCGGGAAATGGACTGGAAAGGCCTGCACGGCGCGCTGCTGGAGACGGGGCGGCTCACCGGCGTGGCGCTCTTCTGCGTCGGCACGGCCTCGGCCTTCGGCTGGCTGCTCGCCTACTACCAGATCCCGAAGGCGCTGCTCGCCAATGTCGCCGCCTGGGGCATGGGCCCGATCGCCACCGGCTTCTTCATCGCCGCGGTGTTCCTGGTGGTGGGCTGCTTCCTCGACGCGATCCCGGCGATCGTCATCGTCGGTACGGTGCTCGAGCCGCTCGCGAAAAGCGTCGGCATGGACCCGATCCACTTCGCCATGGTGGGCATCGTGTCGCTTGCCTTCGGGCTGGTGACCCCGCCCTACGGGCTGTGCCTCATGATCTCGGCCCACATCGCCGGCATCCGCGTCGTCGACGCGCTGAAGGACGTGTTCATCATGCTGCTGCCGATGTTCGCCGTGCTCGCGCTGGTCATCCTCTGGCCGGACCTGGTGCTGTTCCTGCCGAAGCTCTTCCCGCCGGGAACGCTCTGATGGAGCTCTCGCTCAACAGCGCCACGGTGCGCAAGCAATGGAACCTCGCGCAGATCGTCGAGGGCTGCGCGCGCCACGGCATCCGCGGCATCTCGCCCTGGCGGGATCAAGTCGCGCATCTCGGTCTATCGAAGAGTGCTTCGTTGATCAAGAAGCATGGGTTGACCGTCACCGGGCTGTGCCGCGGCGGGTTCTTCACGGCGAAGGACTGGCGCGACGACAATCGGCGCGCGATCGAGGAAGCGCATGCGCTCGGCGCGCCGTGCCTGGTGCTGGTGGTCGGCGGGCTGCTTGCCGGTTCAAAAGACTTGATTCTGTCGAGAAAGAGGATCGAGGACGGCATCGCGGCGATCCTCCCCGAAGCGCGCGCCGCGGGCGTGCCGCTGGCGATCGAGCCGCTGCACCCGATGCAGGCGGCCGAGCGTGCGTGCGTCAACACCCTGGAGCAGGCCCTGGATCTGTGCGATGCGCTCGGCGAGGGCATCGGCGTCGCGGTGGACGTCTACCACGTGTGGTGGGACCCGAAGCTGGAAGCGCAAATAAGGAGAGCCGGGAAGCGCATCCTCGCTTATCACATCTGCGACTGGCTGGTGCCGACACGCGATCTCCTCAACGACCGCGGCATGATGGGCGACGGGGTCATCGACCTGTCGTTGATCCGGTCCTGGGTCGAGGCCGCGGGGTACAGGGGCTTCCAGGAAGTCGAAATCTTCTCCGAGCGCGACTGGTGGACGCGCGATCCCGACGAGGTCCTGCGTACCTGCGTCGAGCGGGCCCGCGACGCATGAAGCTCGGCTACTTCACCATGCCGCTGCACCCGGTCGGCAAGGACTGGCGGCAGACGCTCGCCGAGGACCGCGAGGCGATCCTGCTCGCCGAGCGGCTGGGCTTCGAGGAGGCCTTCATCGGCGAGCACCTCACCGACCTCGCCGAGACCATCACCTCCTGCCTCATCTTCATCGCCACGCTGGCCCGGGACACGCGGCGCATCCGCCTGGGCAGCGGCACGGTCAACCTGGCGAACCGCCACCCGGCGGCGACGGCCGCCGAGGTGGCGATGGTCGACACGCTGCTCGAGGGCCGCTTCATCCTCGGCATCGGCCCCGGCGGCCTGCGCTCGGACGCGGAGATGATGGAGAACCTCGACGCCGATCGCACCGCGCTCTTCATCGAGGCGATCGAGCACATGATCGCGCTGTGGACGCAGGAGGCGCCGTACCGGCTGGCCGGGCGCAAGTGGCAGCTCAGCACCGAGCGCACCTGGATCCCCGACCTCGGGCAGGGCGCCATGCTCAAGCCGTTCCAGCGGCCGCACCCGCCGATCGTGGTCACCGCGATCCTGCCGCATTCGAACGGCATCGCCGCCGCCGCCGAGCGCGGCTGGACGCCGATCTCGGCCAATTTCGTGCACCCCTGGGTGGTGAAGACGCACTGGCCGAAGTATGCGGAGGGCTGCGCGCGCGCCGGGCGCGAGGCGAGAAGCGACGACTGGCGCGTGGCGAAGAGCATCTTCGTCGCCGAGGACGACGCGACCGTGCGCCGCGTGACACGGCTGCCGGGGAACCTTTTCGCCCACTACTTCCGCAACCTGCAGCGCAAGGGGCAGGCGACGCGCGGCAACGCGTTCTTCAAGCACGACCCCGCGGTTCCCGACACCGCGCTCACCGACGAATACCTGGTCTCGCAGATGCTCATCGCCGGGACCGTGAACGAGGTGGTGGACCGCCTGCTCGCGTTTCGCGAGCAGGTCGGGCCGTTCGGGCGCCTGCTCTACTGCGGCCACGACTGGGCAGATCCGGCGGCGATGCGCCGCTCGATGGAGCTGATGGCCGAAGAGGTGATGCCGCGGGTGAACCGGGAATTAAGGGAGGCCTAGGATTTTCGGGAACCTTAGAAGTACGCCGTGCCCTGCGCGTTGACGTAGAGCGAATACAGCGACGTGGTGGCCGCCATGAACAGGCGGTTGCGATCCAGGCCGCCGAAGCAGACGTTGGCGCAGCGCTCGGGAAGCTCGATGCGGCCGATCAGCCGGCCCTCGGGATTGAAGACGTGCACGCCGTCGAGCTCTTCGGCGCCCATGCCCCAGCCGCACCACAGGTTGCCCTCGGTGTCGACGCGGAAGCCGTCGGGCGTGCCGCGCGGGCCGGCGTCGACCAGAACCCGTCGATTCGAAAGAGATTTCTTGCCGACGTCAAAGGCCAGTATCTTGCGGGGCACCGAGCGCGACTCGACGACATAAAGGATGCTTTCGTCGGGAGAGAAGGCGAGCCCGTTGGGCTGGTTGATGCCCTCGGCGACGACGCTCAATTCCCCGTCCTGCCACCGGTACACGTGCGTGGGCAGCTCGGCCTCGGCCTTCGCGCCCTCGTACCAGCCGAGGATGCCGAAGCTCGGGTCGGTGAACCAGAGCGAGCCGTCGGACTTGCACACCACGTCGTTCGGCGAATTGAGTCTCTTGTTTTCAAACCGCTCAACGATCGAAACAATTCTTCCGTCTGGCTCGGTCCTGGACACGCGCCGGCCGCCGTGCTCGCAGGTGACGAGGCGCCCGAGGCGATCGCGCGTGTTGCCGTTGGCGTAGCCCGACGGGCGCCGCCACACGCTGACCGCGCCGGTCTCCTCGTCCCAGCGCAGCATCTGGTTGCCCGGAACGTCGCTCCAGAGGAGGCAGCGCGCGTCGCCGAGCCACACCGGCCCTTCCGCCCAGCGCGTGCCGGTATGCAGCCGCTCGATCTTCGCGAGCGGCAGCCGCAGGCGCGCAAAGGAGGCGTCCACCTCCTTCACGGCGGCATCGGGCACGCGCGGGCTGGGTTTCCAGTCGGTCATTGCGATACGATGCGCAGCATCATACCGCCCAGGATCCTTCTTACGCATTCGCCGGAGGCGCTGGCGAACTACTACGGCGAGCGCGCGCTCGCGGGCCTGAAGGCCGTGGGTGAAGTCAAACTGAGCGCGGCAGACACCCTGGAAGGCGAGGCGCTCATCGCCGCCGCTGCGGACTGCGACCTGATCGTTTCCTACCGCCAGTCGCCGGCGCCGGCGGCGCTTTTCGAGCGGCTGCCGCGCCTGGTGGCCTTCCTGCGCTGCGCCATCGACATCCGCAACGTCGACGTCGCCGCCGCCAGCCGCGCCGGCGTGCTGGTGACGCAGGCGAGCGCCGGGTTCGTCGCCGCGGTCGCGGAGCAGGTGTTCGGCTTCATGATCGATCTCTCGCGTGGCATTTCCCGCTATTCCAGTCTTTACCACCAGAACAGCGTTCCCAAGGCCGGTATGGGCAGGGAGCTCCAGGGCAGCACGCTCGGGGTGATCGGCTACGGCGCGATCGGGCGCGAGGTGGTGCGCATCGGCAAGGCGCTCGGCATGCGCGTGCTGGTCTGCGATCCTTACGTCAAGGACGTGCAGCAAGCACCTTTCGACCAGCTTCTCCAGCAAAGCGACTATGTTGTGCCGCTTGCCGTGGCGACCGCGGAGACCGAGAACCTGATCAACGCCGCGGCCTTCGCGAAGATGAAGCCCGGCGCGTTCTTCATCAACGTGTCGCGTGGCAATCTCGTCGACGAGGCGGCGCTCGAGGCGGCGCTCGACTCGGGGCGCCTCGGCGGCTGCGCGATGGATGTCGGGCGCGCGCCCGACCAGATGCCCACGCCGCGCCTCGCAGCGCGGCCCGACGTCGTCGCCACGCCGCACAGCGCCGGACTGACGCGGCCGGCGATCGAGCACCAGTCGCTGGAAACCGTCGCGCAGGCGGCAGAAATCGCTCGAAAGGGAATTCCAGGAGGAGCAGTGAACGCGGAGCACTGGACGCGCAGGGAGCTGCTTCGGTGAGCAGGCGGACCGGCCATCTGGAGCGCCCAGGCTGCCGCCTCTATTACGAAATCGCGGGAAGCGGGCCGGCGCTGGTGTTCGCGCACGGCCTGGGCGGCAACCACCTCTCCTGGTGGCAGCAGGTCGCGCATTTCGCGTCCCGCTACACCTGCGTCGTCTTCTCGCACCGCGGCTTCCCGCCCTCCAGCCCGGTGCCGGGGGCGCGCGCGCCCGATGCCTACGCGGACGATCTCGCCGCGCTGATCCGGGAACTCAAGCTGGAAGACGTCGCGCTGATCGCCCAATCCATGGGCGGCTGGACCTGCCTCGAATACACGCTGCGCGAGCCGCAGCGCGTGCGCGCCCTGGTCATGGCCTCGACTTCGGGAACCGTTGATTTCAATCACCTGGATGTTCCCGAGCTGAAGGAATGGGTGAAGAAATCCCCTGGCATGCTCGCGGAGCTGCAGGCGCGCGGCTTCCACCCGGCGAGCGGCGAGCGCATGGCGCGCGAGCAGCCGGCGCTCGCGCAGCTCTACTGGCAGATCTCGCAGCTCGCGCCGGCGGACTTCCGCGAGGACGTGCGAAAGCGCATCCGCGAGCTGCGCAGCCGGCCGCCGTCGCTGCTCGCACAGCTGCCGATGCCGGTGCTCTTCCTCACCGGCGACGAGGACTGGGTGTTTCCGCCCGCCGCCGGCCCGGCGCTGGCGCCCCTCGCACCGCGGGGGAGAGCGGTCCGCGTGCCCGCCGCCGGGCACTCGGTGTACTTCGAGCGCGCGGCGACCTTCAACGAGCTCGTGGAGAAATTCCTATGAAGACGATCCTGATCACGGGCGCGAGCGGCGACGTCGGCACGCACCTGCGCCGGGAGCTGGCGGGCAAGTATCGAATGGTGTTGTCTGATCTTCGGGCGCTCAAGCCCAAACAAATCAGAGAAATTCATCCGCGCCGATATCGCGAAGATGGCCGACGCGCTGAAGATCACCAAGGGCGTGGACGCGATCGTGCATCTGGGCGGCTACTCGGTCGAAGGCCCCTGGCCGGCGATCCTGCAGGCGAACATCGTCGGCTGCTACAACGTCTTCGAGGCGGCGCGGCGCAACGGCGTCAAGCGCATCCTCTTTCCGACCAGCAACCACGCCGTGGGCTTCTACCGCCGCGACCTGACCATCGACCACCGCGTCTACCCGAAGCCCGACAGCCGCTACGGCGTGTCCAAGGTGTTCGGCGAGGCGCTCGGCAGCCTCTATGCCGACAAGTACGGCATGGAGGTGTTCCTGATGCGCATCGGCAACGTCAACCCGAAGCCGATCGACAAACGCCGGCTCTCCCTGTGGTTCAGTCCGCGCGACCTGGCGCAGCTCGTCTCGATCGGCATCGACCGTCCCGGCATCAAGTTCGAGATCGTCTACGGCATTTCCGGGAACAAGCGCGCCTGGTACGACAACGCGAATGCCGCGCGCCTGGGCTACCGCCCGCAGGATGATTCCGAGGTGTTTGCCGAGGAAGTTCTCGCGAAGGAGAAGCCCGGCGGCGACGCGATCGCCGAAGCGCACCAGGGCGGCGTGTTCTGCACGGCAGAGGAGGTGCCGAATCCCGCCGCCCCGAAGCGGCCCGCTAGAGCTCCCGCACGAAAGCGCCGATCAGGGCGTTGACCGCCTCCGGCGCCTCGAGCATCGCGAAGTGCCCGGTGTTCGGGACGATTTCGACGCGCGCGCCGCGGCTTCGCAGGAGCTCGAGCCACGGGCTCGTGTCGCCCGCCTTCATCGGCACCCGGCGCCGGCCGGCGTCCATCATCGTGCTCTGGATGGCGAGGAGCGGTGCGCGCACGGCGGCGAGGGCGGCGTCGAGCATGGCCGCGTCCCAGCGCGCGACCCGAGGCAGAAGATCGGCGCCGAAGCCGGCGCTCGAGCGCACGGCGCGCGCGACGATCGCCTCAGCCTCCGGCGAGGAGCGGAAGAACGCCTGGCGGAAGAACTCCTCGGAGAAGGCCGCGTAGCCCTTGGCCTCGATCGCCGCGCGGGTGGCCGCCTCGGCGGCCTGCGGGTCGCCGGTGCCCAGCCGGCTGCCGTCGACGAGCACGAGGCCGGCGACGCGCTCCGGCGCGAGCCGGTTCGCCTCCAGCACCACGCGGCAGCCCATGCTGTGCCCGACGAGGACCGCTTTCGGCAGATCCAGGCTGGCAATGAGCGCGGCAACGTCTCCGCCATAGTGCTCGATCGAGCACTCGTGCGCCCGGCCGGGCGTCGCGCCGTGCCCGCGAAGATCGAGGGCTACGACTTCACGGCTTTTCCGGAATTCTTCGATCTGGAAATGCCAGTCCCCGTGCGCGCACGCAAAGCCGTGCACGAACACCAGCGGCGGCGCGCCGCTCCCGTGGCGGACGAAGTGCAGGCTAGTCTTCCGCGCTCGCCTGCGGCTTGTGCGCCGCCACCAGCCTCTGCTGCAGGTGCGGCGGCGCCGGCTCGTAGTGGCTGAACTCCAGGCTGTAGGAGCCGTGGCCGGCGGTGAGCGACTTCAGCCGCGCCGGGAAATGCTCGAGCTCGGAAAGCGGCGCCTGCGCGGTGATCTGCACCAGGCCCGGGCGCGGCGTGTCCGAGCCCTTGATCTGGCCGCGGTGCCCGGAGAGCTCGCCGGCGATGTCGCCCATCTTGCTGTCGGGCGCGGTGATCTCGACGTTGACGATCGGCTCGAGCACGATCGGCCGCGCCTTGCCGAGCGCGTCGAGGAAGGCCTTGCGCCCGGCGGACATGAATGCCACGTCCTTCGAGTCGACCGGGTGGCTCTTGCCGTCGTAGACGGTGACGCGCACGTCCTGCAGCGGGTAGCCGGCGACGAAGCCCGACTCGAGCACGCTCCTCACGCCCTTCTCGACCGAGGGGATGAACTGGTTGGGGATGGCGCCGCCCTTGACGCTGTCGACGAATTCGAACCCCTTGCCGCGCGGCAGCGGCTCGACCTTGAGGTAGACCTCGCCGAACTGGCCGGCGCCGCCGGTCTGCTTCTTGTGCCGGTTGTGGCCATCGGCCTTGGCGATGATGGTCTCGCGGTAGGGGATCGACGGCGGCCGCGTGTCGAGCTCGAGCTTGTACTGCGAGGCCATCTTCTCCAGCACCGTGCGCAGGTGCATCTCGCCCAGGCCGCGCATCACCATCTCGTTCGCCTGTGCGTTGTGCTCGATGCGAAAGCACGGGTCCTCGGCCATGATCTTGTGCAGCACGTCGGAGACCTTCTGCTCGTCGCCGCGCTTCTTCGACTGCACCGCCAGCCCGAACACCGAGGTCGGCATCTCGAGCGGCCGCGCGTGCACGTGCGCGTCGGAGGCCGAGTCGTGCAGGATGTGGTCGAACTGGATCTCGTCGACCTTGGCGATGGCGCAGATGTCGCCCGGCAGCGCCTCGCTCACCTCGGTCTGGGTCTTGCCGCGCAGCTGGTAGAGGTGCCCGGGCTTGATCGGCTTGCGGCTTTCGCCGACGTAGAGCTGCGTGCCGGGGGTGAGCCGCCCCTGGTGCATGCGGAACACCGCCAGGCGCCCGATGTACGGGTCGATCTCGATCTTGAACACGTGCGCGAGCACGTGCCGGCCCGGATCGGGGATCGGCACGAGGTCGGTCGGCTCGCCGCCGCCCGCGGGCGTAGAGACATACGCGGGCGGATTTGCTTCCGTCGGGTTGGGCAGCAGCTCGACGATCACCTCCAGCAGCTCGGCGATGCCCGCGCCGGTTTTCGCGGAGGTGAAGACCACCGGGATGAGGTGCCCTTCGCGCAGCGCCCGCTCGAGGGGCTCGTGCAGCTCCTCGGGCGTGACCTCGCCCTTCTCGAGGTAGCGCTCCATCAGCTTCTCGTCGACCTCGACCACCTGGTCGATCAGCTTGCCGTGCGCGTCCGCGACCGAGGAGAAATCCGCTTCCCCGGAGGGCGTGAAGAAGCAATCGGAGACCTTGCTGCGGTTCGCCGCCGGCAGGTTGAGCGGCAGGCACTCGCGGCCGAAGGCCTGCTGGATGCGCTCGAGCAGGCCCTCGAGGTCGACGTTGTCGGCGTCGATCTTGTTGACGATCACCAGGCGGTCGAGGCCGCGCTTCGCCGCCCATTGCATGAAGCGGCCGGTCATCATCTCCAGGCCGTTCTGCGCGTTGACGACGATGCCGGCGGTCTCCACCGCCGCCGTCGCCGGCAGCGCATGGCCGAGGAAATCCGGGTAGCCGGGCGTGTCGAGCAGGTGGATCTTCGTGTCCTTGAAGTCGAAGCTCGCGACCGCGAGCTTGAGGGAGTGCTGCAGCTGCTTCTCGAGCGGGGTGTAGTCGCACACGGTGGTGCCGCGCTCGACGCTGCCGGCCGCCGGGATCGCCCCGGCCTTCGCCAGCAGCGCCTCGGCCAGGGCGGTCTTGCCCGCGCCCGACTGGCCGAAGAGCGCAATCGTCCTGATGCGTTTGATGGAATGCGGCACGGACCTGCCTCCTCGGAGGAGATGCCTCCGAGGAATTTATAGCAGCAAGCCTCGGGGCAAGGGAAGGCCCCTGATGGGGGAGCCTAGCGTGGGACGTGGCGGGGGGCGGACACCGCCAGGAAGATCTCGCGCAGGAAGAAAAGCAGGCAGGCGATCAGCGCCAGCATGGCAAAAATGAACATCGCGCCAATGGTGTACGAGAGGTCGGCGCGCACGAAGGCGCCGAGGAAGGCGCCGACGATCAGCAGGCAGATGAACAGCGCCGAGACCACGGCGAACAGGATGGCGAGGTAGACGAAGCGGATGCGCCGCGCGATCGTGGCCAGCTCCTGCCGGGCTGACGCCACCTCCGCCTGCGACATGCGCGGCAGCCATTCCTCGAGCGCGCGGCGCCGGTCGACGGCGCGGCCGAGCCGGCCGCCGAGCGCCGCCAGGATGGCGCCCACCGCCGTAAGCATGAACACCGGCGCCACCGCGAGCTGGATGACGCCGGCGATTTCCGGCACGTGCGGGTCGAATGCCACGCCCCGCAGTCTAAGCTAGCAGACTTGCGGGCAGGGCTCCTGCTGCTGCTGCTGCTGTTGCTGAAGCTCCTGCGCCTGCTGGAACTGCTGCTCCTGTGCCTTGTCCTTCCGGCCGGCTGCGACTGCAGCGGCGACGGCCACGCCACCGACGACCACCCACTTCACCTCCAGGCCGCCGAGCGGCAGGAAGCTGAACATGCGGCTGTCGATGCGAACCGTCTCGTACGCGCGATTGCCCCGGAGCTGCAGGCCGAAGGCCGGCATCTGCTCCTTGGCCGAGCGCGCGTCGAGCGGGATGCTGAGGTAGAACATCGTCGACGGGCCTGTGTCCCGCAGGTCGTCGAACGCGGCTGCCGGCGCGGCGAGCATCATCGCCGCGGCGAGCGCCGCAAAGTGCTTGATCCCCATTGCCATGCCCCTCCTTTAGTGGGCATGGAAAGGCTAGGGCACGGCGTGCGATGCCCTCTATCGGGGCGGCGCGGAAAATCCTGATCCGCCCGGGCCGGATTCCTATTTCTTCGTGTCTTGTTGCTTCTCGAGGAGCTCGGCGCGCTTCCTCAGCGTGTCCTCGAGCTTGGCCTTGGGCACGAGCAGCACGTGCTGCGAAAGGAGCTTCTCGCGCGGCTTCTCCTCCTGGCCGGAGGCCTGGAAGCTGACGTAGTAGTTCTCGCCCTCGAGGCGGCCGACCTTGATCGCGTAGGCACGCCCGGCGAGCGTGGTGGCGTTGATGAGCGTGGGTTTGTCGAGGCCGGTGTTGGCCGCGTCCTTGGGCGCCACATCGGCGAGCTCGAGGAGGCTGAGCGAATAAGAGGCCGCGTTGGCCCGGCCGGTATCGACCTTCTCGCCGGGGCGCATGCCCTCGAGCCGCCAGTCGGCGTTGTCGGCGGCGCGCTCGATGCGGTAGCCGCCGCCGTCGGGGGTGCGCACCTCGAGCGCCTTCACCTTCTCCACCTGGAACGAGGTGCGGTCGATCCAGTCGGCGGTGCGCGTGCTCGCCTGCGCGAGCGGGTCGGAGACGAGGACCACGTGCTTGGGATCTGCCGGCACGCCGACGAAGCGCCCGTCGGCGGGCGTCTTCTCCGGGCTCTCGGGCTCCCGCTTCCAGTACTTCTTGCCCACGGTGAGGCCCGCCAGCGGCTTGCCTTCGGCGTTGCCGAGCTCGACCTGGGTGCCGGAGGCGTCGAGGTTGAGGCGCGCGCGGTCTTTCTCGCCGATCGGCTCGCTCTGCCCGACCTTCAGCGCGGCGAGCTTGAGCACGAACTCGCGCACTCTTGCGAGGTCGGCCGGGAAGCCGTCGCGCTCGGCGATGGTCCAGCCCTCGTCGCGGCGCTGCACGGTCAGCGTGCTTTTCGGCTCGACGATGCGGATCGAGGCGACGTCGGCGATGCGCAGGTCCTGCAGCAGCGTGCGGCCGAGCGTCGCCACGTTCTGCGGCCGGCGTGCGCGCTCCTGCTGGTAGTAGAGCAGCGCCCCGCCGCCCAGCACGGCGAGCAGCACCAGAAGGATTGCCGCGACGCGGGCGTTCACGCCGTTTGCCTCCTGCGCAGCAATGCAATGAACAATCCGAACACCGCGACGAGCAGCGGCATCAGCGCGATGTTCGCCACCTTGGTCCAGAACACCAGGCCTTCGGCGTCCTGGCGCAGGTTCTTGCGCACTTCCTTCAGCGCGATGCGCGTCTCGGCGACGGTCTTGCGGAAACGGTCGAGCTCGGCCTGCTGCTCGGGGGAGAGGATCTGCGCCGACTTGGCGCCGGGGCCACCTTGCGCCTTCTGCAGCTCCTGCAGCTTGGCGGTGGTCTTCTGCAGCTCGTCCTCCAGGCCCTGGATCCGGCCGAAGTACTGCTTCTGCGCCTCGGCCTCGAGCTCGCGCACCACGGTGAGCGGGCGGAAAGCCGCGGCGCGGCTGCGCAGCGAGACGAGCTCGTTGCCGGCGGCGAACTGCTCGACCATGCCGATGGCGAAGGCGAGGTTGCCGTTCGAGGGCACGATCACCTTGCGGCCGAACACCTCCTGCACGTCGACCGCCGCGCCGTCGGCGAGAAGATCGACGTCGGCGACCAGGATCACCGAGTTCTCGGCGGAGGTCTCGCGCAGCGCCGGGGTGCCGGGAACCGGTTTGTCCTTTTCCGTCAATCCATCGGCAAAAGCTGTTCTGAACTTTCCCGTGAGCCGCAGCGCGAGCGGCAGCGATTTTCCCGAAGGCTGGAAGCCCTTGGTGGCCTCGTCGCCGCGCCGCGTGGCGTTGGCGCTGTCCACCAGCATCGACTCGGGCGAGCTCTTCACCAGCTCGGTGACGTGCAGCCCCTCGACCGGCTTCACCTGGAAGGCGCCGCCGAAGGCGTAGAGCAGCGTCTCGATCGAGCCGGTGACGATGTCGTCGCGGCTGAACGCGGTGCGGTTGAGCGAGAGCACCGTGGGCGTATAGTTCGGCCCGCCGCCGGAGCCGAACACCACGTCGGCGATCACCTTCGCCGGGTCCATCTCCACGCCCCAGGTCTTGAACAGCAGCGGCAGGCTCGAGCTCGACGCCTGCGGCGGCATGCCCGGCATCTGCGGCATCGACTGGTCGAAATAGGCGTAGGGATCGACGAACACGATCAGCTTGCCGCCGCGCATCACGAACTGGTCGAGCGCGTACTCGGTCTGCGGCTGCGGATCGCGCGGGTGGATGAGCAGCAGGACGTTCACGTCCTTGTCGATCTCTCTTGCGCTCATCGGCACTTCCTTCACGTCGAACTCGCGCCGCAGCTCGTTGGCGAGCACCCAGGGCTCGGAGCTCTGCCGCGTGAAGGGGTTGAAGCGCTCGCCGCTCACCGGCAGGCCGGCCATCAGGCCGATCTTCGGGCGCGCGGCGGAGCCGACGCGCGAGACGGCGCGCACCAGGTCGTACTCGAGCAGGCGCTCGCGCTGCGGCGTGATCGCGGCGATCGCCTGCTTGCGCTCGAGCTGGCTCACCGCGACGCCGAGGTAGAACTGCTCGCCCGAGACGAGCTGCTGCGGCTCGATGCCGTCGAGCTGCGCGGCGTCCTCTTCGTCGGAGTCGGGCTGCGGGTTATAGCGCTGCACCCGCAGGTTGCCGTTGGAGGCGGCCTGGAACTCGCGCACCACGTCCTCCACGCGCTGCGCGAAGCTGCGCAGCTGCACCGGCACCGCCTCGCCCTGCGAGACGTAGAGCTTCAGCGTCACCGGCGACTCCAGGCCGCGCAGGACCTTCTTCGTGCCCTCGGAAAGCGTGTACAGGTTGCCCTCGGTCAGGTCGGCGCGCAGCGACGCGGTCGAGGCGAGGTAGTTGAAGGCGACGAGCAGCAGCAGCAGCGCCACCAGGCCGACCGCGGAGTAGATGAGGTGCTCGTATTTCTTCATGCGTTCCCTAGCCGGAGCGATGGCCGCGGATGACGACCCCGGTCGCGAACAGCGCGAAGCCGATCACCGAGAGGAAGAAGAACAGGTTGCGCGTGTCGATCACCCCGCGCTGGAAGCCGTCGAAGTGCGTGATCACCGAGAAGGCGGCCACCGTGTCCACCACCGCCGGGCTCGCCCAGCGCACCAGCAGGTCGGTCACGGGGTTGAACCCGGCCAGGATCAGGAACAGGCACAGCACCAGCGAGAGGATGAACGCGACGACCTGGTTGCGCGTCATCGCCGAGGTCATGCAGCTGATGGCGAGGTAGGCGCCGGCGAGGAAAAAGCTGCCGAGGTAGCCGGCGACGATCATGCCGTTGTCCGGGTCGCCCAGCACGTTCACCGTGATCACCGCGGGAAAGGTGAGCGCGAGCGCGACGGCGAGGAACGCCCAGCTGGCGAGGAACTTGGCGACGATCGCCTGCCACGGCGCGACCGGCATGGTGAGCAGGAGCTCGAGCGTCCCGGAGCGGCGCTCCTCCGCCCACAGCCGCATGCCCACGGCGGGCACCAGCACCAGGTAGACCCAGGGGTGCCAGCCGAAGAACGCGGCGAGGCTCGCCTCGCCGCGCTCGAAGAAGTTGCCGGCGGTGAAGGTGAAGAAGCCGGTGAGGAGCAGGAAGATCACCAGGAACACGTACGCGACCGGCGAGGTGAAGTAGCTCGTCAGCTCGCGCTTCATGATGGTCCAGATCGCTCTCATCGCTTCACCGTGTCGGGCAGCGTGATGCGGCGGAACACCTCGTCGAGCTGGCCCACCTCGTTGTACATGCCCTCGACCTTCCAGCCCTCGCGGCGCACCAGGTCGATGACCGCTTGTGCAAGCTCTGCAGACTTTGTCTTTTCCCGGGGGTAGATGCGGAATGCCCCATTGATCTGTTCGACGCGCCCCAGTGCGGAGAGCTTCTCGGCGCTCGCGCCCTCGGCGGCGAGGGTGACGGCGCCGTGCAGGTCGGACATGGCGCGCAGCTCTTCCGGCGTGCCGTTCGCCACGATCTTGCCGCGGTCGATGATGATGGCGCGCGTGCAGGCGGCGTCCACCTCCTCGAGGATGTGCGTGGAGAAGACGATCGCCTTGTTGCGGCCGAGCTCGCGGATCAGGTTGCGCACCTCGTGCTTCTGGTTGGGATCGAGCCCGTCGGTCGGCTCGTCCATGATGAGCACGTCCGGGTCATGGATCATCTCCTGCGCGAGGCAGGTGCGGTGCTTGTAGCCCTTGGAAAGCGTGTCGATCGACTGGTGCAGCACCGATTCGAGGAAGCACAGGTCGACCACGCGGCTCACCGCCTGCTTGCGCGCCGCCCCGGACAGGCCGCGCAGCTCGGCAGCGAAGCGCAAAAATCCCT
>Ga0105101_10000204_pt1 | contig 23656 bp, 25 predicted proteins | sample PPLLak21cMay2015_2_FD_87037 | JGI IMG/M metagenome (GOLD analysis project Ga0105101, IMG submission 87037) | Freshwater sediment microbial communities from Prairie Pothole Lake near Jamestown, North Dakota, USA - PPLs Lake P8 Core (1) Depth... | ecosystem: Environmental > Aquatic > Freshwater >... | reverse complement strand
GTAATGCCGAATCTTTTCAGCATGCTTGTTATTGATTGAATGGTAAAAGAAGATCTGTGGCTGTCACCGGTTCCGGCAAGACCAACAACCAATCCATAGCCGATGATCTGTTCAGATTTGTCTCCTGTTAAATAAGCAACATCCTTAATCCTTTGTCCAATTAAGGAAGGGGAGACAATTATCAAAAAAATTATAAGACAGCGGACTGTTTTCATAAAAGCACCTAAAATATCCAGTGGAAAAATTTTGTCAGCCAGCCTGGTTCCTGGGAATCATGGATGAGGCCCGTTCCTTCAAAAATAATTTCAGCATCGGAAAGGTTGTATGAAAGAACAGAGTTATCTGCCATGATATCTGAAGTCCTGACAATTCCTTTTATTGAAACAATCTGTTCTTCGCCGTTAATAATAATCTTTCTGCTTCCTCTTACAATAAGATTACCATTGCTAAGAACCGAATCAATTGTAGCGCTTATTTTTGTTCTGACCATTCCGCTGGTTTTTGCAGAACCGGAACCTTCAAATTCATTTTTAGTACCGAGTCCAACATCGGCATTAGGAATTGGCTCTTTAGCTACATTGCCGCTAAGATTGAACCCAAGATCACTGCTTCTCCCGGAAGATTTTTCAGCATTGTTGGAAGCCTGTGAAGATTCAATCACAATAATGGTGATTGCATCCCCGATTTTATTCGCCTTTTGATCCGCAAAAAGAGACTTGAATGAATTTTCTCTCATATCCTGGGCAATAATGGAAATGTTAAGAAAAAATATAATACTAAGCCAGAGGCTAACGGGAGTTCTCCTAAGAAATCCGTTTAGGCGTTTCTTAAAGAGAAGCCTCCGGCTTAAATAAAATTTTTTGTTCATTTAATTACTCAATTATTATTACTTTATTTAAATCTTCTACTTTTGCCTTAAAGAGTTTGCGGGAGCCATTCACAGGTATTTCGATTTTTATAACATCTCCTTTTGCACCCTCTTGTTTGCTGAACGCTTCAGTGGAAACCGAAACATTGCCTCTTTCGAGGATGGCTGCAATCTTATCGCCGGCAAAAACCAGAGGTTTTTTCTTTGTTATTTCATTTATAAGAACTGTTCCCGGATTAATTGAAATTTTAACTTCGTATTGATTTAACTCATCAAATGAGGTGAATGGAGTTCCGTTTAATTCTGCGACATTGATTTTTGTTAAACGGAAATCTTCTAGTGAAAGAGGTTCATCCTTTTTTATCAGTTTAGTTGAGAGCAATAAATTTTTGTAAAGTTTTAATCGCAAATTAAGAATTGTTCTCAATTCTTCGTTATTATGTACCAGCTTAATTTGGACATAGGCCAAATCGCCTTTTATCAATAATGGAGTGTCTTCAATAATTTCCGCTTTATTCTTTTTTTGATCCCATTGCCGGGATATTATTTCATATTCAAAGCTGTCAAAAGATGATAGATTCTTCCTGAGGTAGTTTTCCAATTGCTGTTTAAAATCAGCCTCAGGCGCATGCAAGATTGAAAAGAATATAATCGAGAAAATCCAGGAGAACATTAATTTTTATCCTCTTTTCAGATTATTTGCCATTGTCATCATCTCTTCCACTGTTTTTACGGTCTTTGAATTTATTTCATAAGCTCTTTGAGCAGAGATCATCGAAATCATTTCTTCAACAATATCTACGTTTGAAGATTCCAGAAAACCTTGCATTACTTCGCCGAATCCTTCGCTTCCCGGAATACCTAAAAGCGGAGCCCCCGAAGCCGGAGTTTCCACATATAAATTATCGCCTATTGCTCTGAGGCCGCCGGGATTTATAAATCTTACAAGTTCTATATTTCCAATTACAAAACTGTTTCCGCTGCGTTCGTGAGCTTCAATAGTACCGTCGCGGCCTATCGCAATGCTCAAAGTGGTATCATCTATTTTTATATCGGGCTCCAGGTAATATCCGCTGTTGTTTACGATTGCACCTTCGGAATTAATTTTAAACGCTCCGTCTCTTGTATACGCATAAGTGCCGTCCGCTTTTCTTAACTGAAAAAAACCTTCACCTTGAATTGCTGCATCGAGTTGATTGTTTGTCGCAGTAAGATCGCCCTGCAGAAATATTTTCTGCGTAGATGCCGGCTGAACTCCGTTGCCAATCTGTATTTTGTCACTGCTGGGTTCATATATTCCCGGAGTAGAGGAGGAGAGGGGATTAATCTGAACATCCTGGTACATTAAATCCTTGAATTCAGCTTTGTTTTTCTTAAAGCCTGTAGTATTAATATTGGCTATATTGTTGGAGATTACTTCAACATTAACCTGCTGGGCATACATGCCGGAGGCTGCGGTTCTTAAGGCTCTTGTTGACATTTTTATATTCCTTTTATTTTATATTTTCCCGATTTCATTGGCTTTGCCGAGCGAATCATCCAGTGAAAGCATCATTTTGTAACCCGCTTCATAATCGGAATTTGTCTGAATCATATTTTCCATTTCAATAACAGGATTAATATTCGACTCTTCGATGTAACCTTGAAGCACCTGGAAATAAACAGGATCAGCTTCCTGGAATCTTCCGTCTTCAAAAACGAAATTTGTTGCATTTACTTTTCTCAATTCGGAATGATTATCTATCTGGGCAATCAGTAAATGATCAATAATTTGATCGCCGGCTCTGATTTCACCATCCTGAGTAACAATTATATCGGTTTCCTTGTTTAGCATTAGCTGCGAAAGATTAATCTCCCCGTTTTTGCCGATAACTCTGTTCCCTTCTTCCGTAACTAAAAATCCGTCTCTGGATAATGCGAATCGGCCGTTGCGGGTCAGTTCAAGCCCTCTTTCTGTTTTCACAGTAAAGAAAGCCTTACCGGAGAGATAAAAATCAAATGTATTCGAAGTAGCTGAAGGAGTTCCTTCCTGGAAATCTGTTATCTGCCGTATTTTGATATCCCCGGCTTTTGATATAACCTCAGCAAAGGGAACGTCTCTTTTAAAACCTGTTGTGTTCATGTTCGCAAGATTATTTGCAATTACTTCCATGCTTTTCATTTTTCCGTCGAGGCTTCTCCCGGTGAGGTAAATTCCTTTTATCATTAAAACTCCTCTGCTTTATTTTGGAAATCAAAACATTTTTTGCTTGAAACTATCTGCTCCAATTGATACGATCTTATTTTTGATGCTAGTTGAAATTCTCCTTTGGCAATACTCAAATTTTTCGCAGCTTTTGAAATATTATTTCCCGGTTTCTTAGTTATTCCGTCAATCAAACAGAACGGATCAGCGCACAATAATTTTCTAATATTATTCGGATCTAAAGTAACCGATCCGGAATCTCCTGCAGATAAACTCTCTTTAATAGTCTTTATGTTATTAATAAATGCCGTTTCTTTTTTCATTTTAAATAATTTTAAAATCAGCATCAGCAATGTTATTCCCAGTATAAACATTACCGCAGCAAGGGTTTTAATTTTTGATTCAGCTGAAATTGAAGTAAGTGAATTGTACTGCCTGAGGATAAAAGCGAAGAATTCTTCGGAGAAATTTGCTTCCTTTATTAAGTCGGCAGAAAAGCTTGTCCGTCCGGGATTTTCTTTTGCGAATTTTATTTGTTCTTCAACTATCCCGGCAATATTAATAGAGTCTTTAGATCCGGTGAAATTTTCACTAGCCCCAAGCGCAGATAAAGTGAGGTTCAGCAAAGCGGATATTATTATAAATTTAATTAACATATTGTTCTCTTCAACGGAAAGTTTAGAATAACTGCAGTCCCTTTATTCATTTCAGAGGATAATTCAATTTGTCCTTCGTGCATGGTTATCAGATTCTTAAGAACTTTTAAGTTTATATTTTCCGGATTGGTTTCAATTGTAATGGGATCGGTAGATATAATTATAAGCTGTACATGCTCTTTCTGATGCCTGGTGCGGATTAAGTATCCGCCGCCATGCCCGTTTGCAGATTTTAATAAGCCGAAGGTTGAAATGAAAAGCTGCTTTAAATATATAGGAGAACTTAAAATCGGCGGAAGATCATTCTCGAGATCAGGAACAATTTCATAATTATTATTTAAAAAAGAAGAACTGAACAACTCCAGAAATTCATTTAAGGATTCATTTAAACAGCACGGCTGCTGAGGGAATTTATTATCCTTATTAATATCCGAAAATTTCAAGACGCTCTTTAGAAGTTTATCGACTTTGGCTACGTGTTTCTTTACACTATTTATTTCTGTAAAACTCTTTTGGTTTAATGACAAACCCGGTCTCATAGGGGGTTTGTGCGTACTTCCTGTTTCCAGCAGACCTATACTGCTGAGTATTACCTGTAAAGATGAAAGAATCTCCTGGCTAATCCCAATAGTAAGTTCACCGACAGCCGAAAGCCGGCAGTCCTTTAGGAGTTTGGACTGGTAATGCTGGGTTTCTGTATAAGCATCCGCCAATTCTCTTTTCTTGTAAAGAAAACTTAGATGTGAAATAAAATAATTTGAGAGGAGTGTCAGATATTTAAAATCAATAGACGAATAATTTAGCTTCTCAAGAACAGTTTCAATGCAGATTAATCCCTTTTTATTTGCTCCCTCAAATACCGGGATTACGATTTTGTTAAACGGAATTTCGGAAACTAAGAATTTTATCTTGCCGTCTTTAAAAATCTGTTCCAGATCTTTATTAAGCTCCGATAAAACTTTATTATCATCTTTCCTGCTTGTGTACTCTAATCTTAGGTTCAGCTCCTTATCAAACAGGAACAGTGATAATTCTTTACAATATTGAAGTTCGGTAACTTTGTCTTTATAAACCGAGATCAGCAACTGCTGATCATGATTATTATGAATTTCATCTGCGAACTGGGATAACTTCATCAGATAGTTGGGATATGCGCTGCCGGCATTGAGTATTTGTTCTTCAATTACAGATTGCGGCTGCTGTTTAAAAACTGTTTTTGGTGAATAATTTATCATTCCTGTATTTTTATCTAAATCCTTATTAAGCCTTGAAAGAAAGGATTCATACTGCATAGTATTTTCTTTAATCAATCTCATTCTTCAGGTCTTCCAGATTAATTAACAAAATGCTGTTCAGATCTCTTATATAATCATTCAATCTTTCTACATTCCCGAACTTAAGGTACTCTACTATATTTAAATCCAATTTCAATTCGTCATCCCATTCATAACCTTCTATGTCGACAGATGAAGCCACATAATCAGCCAGATTAATTATTGCTGATAAACTTTTATTTTCAGATTCTGAAGGATTATGATGGTGCCGGATTGCATTGATAATTGGTTCCGGGAAATTCCATTTGGCAGCCAGATGGTAACCTATTTCTTCATGTGTCAATCCGAGTATTTCCTTTTCAACGGCAAGATGATCGCTTTGCTTGGTGTTATACATATCGTAAATATCATTGAATTCCTTCTCGAAATACTTTTGTATTGTGGAAATTCCAAGATCGTGCAGAAGTCCGGCCGTAAACGATTCGCCGATTTTCGGGTAGCCGGTATTTTCAGCAATTCTCTTGCACATCCCGGCAGTCAGCAATGAATGAAGCCAAAAAGATTTTCTGTTCCAGTGTGTAGAATCGTTTCCTTTTACAACTTCAAGAATGGTAAGCGTCAGCAGCACGTTTTTCAATTCTCTGAAGCCGATAATTGTAAGTGCAAAATCAACCGTCGATACTTTTCTCGGCAATCCGTAGAATGGGGAGTTTGCTATACTTAGAATTTTTGCAGTCAGGCCCTGATCTTTATTAATCAGCTTCACAAGATCAAAATTTGTAACTGACTTGTGTTCAAGTAAGTCAGAAACTTCAATCATTATAGCCGGCATGGCCGGAAGATTATTTATACGGCTTAATCTGTTTTTCGTATGGTTCGCTGTATTAGGCATTGATAAACGCTATCCTTGACTTTAGCTCTTTAATAATTTTTGTATGGACTTGTGAAACTCTGGAAACAGTAATATTTAATACTTTTGCTATTTCCTTGTAATTTAATTCTTCATAATAGTACAAGCTTATTATTAACCTGTCTCTTTCGTTTAACTCTTTTATTGCTTTAAATAAAATTTCTTTTGCTTCGTTGTTCTGCAGAGTATCGTCCGGCCCCTCTGTATTGTCCGAAATAGTCTCATAAACCAAACAGCTTTCTTCATCGTCGATGGAAGAATTCAAAGAAACCCTGGAATAATATTTTTGTTCTTTTCCGTCTGAAGAAACTATTTTTGGATTCAGCTTCAGTTTCCTCAGCTCGTCAATGATTTTCCCTTTTATTCTTTGAATTGCGTACGTTTCAAACTTTGTCCCAATGCTTGGATCAAAACGGTCTATTGCTTCGCTTAAGCCTTCGATTCCAAACTGGAAATAATCCCTTTCGTCAAGCAGTTCCGGATTTGCAAAATTTGATTTATGGATTACATAGTGAACGAGCTTTAAATAATTTTGTACAAGCTGTTTTTTTAATTCCGGTTTCAAGTTTTTCTTATACCGCGTCCATAACTGGCTGTTATCCATAATCAATGACCTTCCGGACTTTCTTTAGCTGTTTTCTTATTGTTATCCGTATTTACCGGCCTCCGGCTTAAAGATTTTGCTAGAAAAAGTATTGTAATCTGTACAAGGATTGTGACTGCCAGAGATATAATTAATGACCTGAAAAGAATATCCTTTATATCCAGACCGTTCCTGGAAAAAATGATTAAAGAAATAAAGAATAACAGTAATCCGATTTGTAAAGGTATTTTATCCATCTTTTTAGAAAATGTTTGAAGGAAAAATTCAAAATGCATACCACCTATGCAGTTTCTTTTTTATCGGTTTACCGGGAAAGAATTGGAGAGTCTTTTTTAGCTCTGGTGAATATTAGCCATCTGTTGGATTTCAACTAATCCCGCTGCAAGCTTTTTAATTTGAGAAAAGGTTTTTGAAACAGGGTTATTTACGTTAGAACACGTATATTTTTTCATAAATGGAGTTTGATCGATAATGGTGCGAATTATTTCTTCATTGTACTCTACCATTCCAAGAAGATTGAGTTTTTCTCTCAGGAAATTGACCGAAGCAGAATTTAAATTGACAAATGTATTTTTACCTTCTTCCAAACTGCTGCATTTGTTTATTACTACGGTTTTATAACCTTTATAAGAATTTGCCTTCATGACCTTCAATAATACGTATGCATCCATTACAGATGTAGGTTCGGGAGTTGTCGCAATGACACTGATATCCGAATCGTTCAGGAAATTAATTACATTCTCACCGATTCCTGAACCTGTATCGAGGAAAATAAAATCGTATTCCTTCGCCAAATCGCGAAGTTCCTTAAAAAACTTTCCTATAATATTTCCGGAAAGAAGGGGATGATTAAGTTTTCCAGATTCACCAAAAATAAAATGAAGCTTGTTGTCTGCTTTGAATATTAAATCGGCAAGTGAGCAATTACTTTCAAAGTAATCACAGATATTTTTTGATACAACGTCATTAAGCATCAAGTGAATACTTGAGAGATTTAAATCCAGATCGATAAGGAGCATTCTTTTATTTCCGGATAATGCAATTGCGGTATTTAGAGAAAGAAAGCTTTTTCCCGTCCCTCCCTTGCCGGAGCCGAAAGCAACTATTTTCGGCTCGCCTCGAATTGAATTTTCCGGTTTAGCAGGATTCTCTCCATTAAGCTTGTTTAATTCAATTAATCTTGCGGCCTGGCCGGCCGATTGTAATTCATTGTATTTGCCGGAATGATTCATTTAGTAATCTTGCCGGTATAAATCATATTGGCTATAAATTCCGAATCAGCCGCGATAATATCGTCCGGGATTACCTGGCCGTTTGACAAGAAACTTATCGGCGCATTTTTCTTAACTGATACGTTAAGTATATTTCCAAAAGTTACGGCTTCATCTATTTTCGTATAGATGACGGAATTATAGTTAAACAGCTTGAACTTCTTCAAAACATCTAACAGAAGCTTAGTGGAGCTTGTTGAGCTTACGACTAAGTAAGTTTCATCTACTCCGGCGGTATTTAAAAATTCTTTGGCTTCATAAAGCTGTTCGATATTATTCTGGCTTCTGCCTGCAGTATCAATAAAGATTAAATCTTTCTTCCTGAATTTGTTTATAATCTCCTTCATTTCTTTTGCTTCATAAGCAACCTTCAGTTCAATATTGCTTATCTCGGAGAATATCTTCAATTGGTCGATAGCTCCTAAGCGGTAGGTATCTATCGAAATTAAACCTACGTCAAGGTTATGTATTAATTTTGAAATAACCGAAAGTTTTGCAATACAGGTTGTTTTTCCTACTCCGGTCGGTCCGACTAATGCAACTTTTTTTCCTTTTTTGTTTCTTTCCAGCTTAAGCTTATTAGTGGGAATTAAGGATGCTATGCTGGAAAGAACATAGCTTTCAGCAGTTTCCGGGCTGAGTAACTTTTCATAATTTTTCAGGCCTTCTGCGATTGTCTTTAGGGCAGATTTCAAAACATCTCTATGATGTAGAGTATCAAAAATTTTCTTTAATTCAACATTTACTGGTTTTTGTTTTAATGAGTTATGGTCTCCCTTATCCAGCTCCGGTAATTTTGAAACGGTTGCATGATCAGGAATAATTCTTTCCGGCTGATGAGATTGTGCAGCTAACCGCCGGTTGAATATTTTTTCCTTTAATTGAGCAATTTCATTTTCATAATCTAAACCCGAGTTTAATATTCCGTTTTCTTTAACCTCATAGTTTTCCTTCCTTTTCATGTTTGATGGAATTTCAGGAAGCTTTCTGTCATTGATAAGTGAAAACTCAGGTTCATCCTTTTCAATTCCTGCGGTTACTTCAAACAACTTTTGTTTTATTTTACCGCCGTTAACATCACTTCTCTGAGTTGACTCTATTACTCTCGTTCCAAGAATAATTGCTTCACCGCCCAGCTCTTCTTTCATTTTTTGCGCTGCTTCTTTAAGAGTGGGCGCGGAAAATTTTTTAATCTGCATATACTACCTCTATTTTATCAATGAATTCTATTTCAATATTAGACGGAAGCTCCGAATAAGATAAAACTGCGAAATCGGGATAGCTCGAGTTAATTAACCGGTAAAAGTAAGGCCTTATAGTAGCTGATGTAATGATTACAGGAATATATCCCAGCGTTTTAAATTTTTGCACAGCTGTGTCGAGTTTTTTATTTAATTCGGCAAGAGTTGCCGGACTTAGGCCCAGTGTATGAACGGCTTCTTTCTGGCTCTGCAAAGATTTTGTAATTGCACCTTCAATATTTTCACCTAGTACCGCCGAATGAATGATCCCGTTATTATCTTTGTAAATATTTGCTATGGTTTCACCTAATGAATGCCTCACGTATTCAGTCAATACATCAATATTTTTTGTTACTTTTGAGTAATCGATCAGAGCTTCAAGTATCTGCACCAAATCTTTAATAGGGATTAATTCTTTAAGAAGATTCTGGATAACTTTCTGAATTGTACCCAGAGACAAGACTTCTTTGTTTATATCATCGATTACAGCCGGATAATCTTTTTTAATATTCTCCAAAAGATTTTTTACTGCCTGCCTGGATATAATTTTATCGAAATTTCTCTTTAAGGTTTCCTGTAAGTGAGTTGAAAGAACTGAAGTACTATCCACTACTGTAAACTCCAGCAATTCTGCTTTATCTTTTTCTTCCTTTGTAATCCAGTAAGCATTTAAATTGAATGCCGGATCTTTTACAGGTATGCCGGAAAGTTTTTCTTTTATATGACCTGGATTCATTGCCAGATATCTTTCCGGCTGGAGTTCATAATATGCAACGATGTTGCCTTTGATCTTAATTAGGTATTGATTAGGATCTAACTGGAGATTATCGCGTACTCTTACCGGAGGAATTAGTACACCGTACTCCAATGCAAGAAATTTTCTTGTAGATGAAATTTTATGGAAAAGACTGCCGCCTTGTTTTTCATCGACAAGAGTGATTAATCCGTAGCCGATTTCAATTTCAATCGGATCAACCTGAAGGTACTGCTCAACTTTTTCTTCCTGAGGTTCCGCAGATTCCTCGGCCGTTTCTGCCGCTAGCAGTTCGTTCTCGTTCTTTTTTGTAAAATAAGAGCCTACTCCTAAGGAAATACCCAGCAGTGCAAAAGGAACTGCAGGCATCCCCGGTAATAATGCAAATAGGAATACTGCCCCTGATACTGTTGCTAGGACTCTCGGATTTCTAAGCAATTGAGTTTTCATCTGGAAATCAAGTGAGGTACCGGCAGCACTTCTGGTTACCACTAATCCAGCCGCGGTTGCAATAAGAAGTGCGGGAACCTGGCATACAAGACCGTCCCCGATTGTTAATATTGTGTATGTGTGCAGCGCATCGGTGAAAGTTAATCCTTTTTCAACCATACCGATTATAAATCCGGCGATGATGTTTATCCCGTTAATTATTAAGCCTGCTATGGCATCACCTTTAACGAATTTGCTTGCACCGTCCATTGCACCATAAAATTCAGCTTCCCGGCTGATATTATCTCTCCTTAGCCTTGCTTCTGCTTCACTTATTAATCCTGTATTGAGATCCGCATCGATAGCCATCTGCTTCCCGGGCATAGCATCCAAAGTAAACCTTGCTGCAACTTCAGAGATTCTTCCCGAACCTTTGATTATTACAATAAATTGAATTACAACTAGAATAATAAAGATGATGAATCCTACAATATAATTCCCGCTCACTACGAATGATCCGAATGATTCGATTACTTTCCCGGCATAACCGTCAATTAAAATTAATCTTGTGGAGCTGATGTTCAATGAGAGTCTGAACAAAGTTAAAACAAGAAGAAGTCCGGGGAAGACCGAAATATCGAGCGGAGATTTTATATAAAGGGATACGATTAAAATCAAAACTGCGGCGGTAATATTTATTGCAAGGAAAAAATCAAGCAGCCCGGGAGGCAGCGGTATAAGCATTAAGGCTAGCATAAAGATCAGCCCGAATGCCAATAATATATCGCTGTTTTTTCCGAAAATTTTCATATTCAGATTATTGATGTCTTTGCTTTGTTATTTTTCAGTTGGTATACATAAGCCAGAATTTGAGCGACTGCCTGGAAAAATACAGCCGGAATTTTATCTCCTACATCGCAGAGTTTATAAAGCTGTCTTGCCAGTTCACGGTCTTCATGCTGGGGTATATTATTTTTTAATGCTATTTCTTTAATGCGGACAGCTATTTCGTCTACACCTTTTGCAACTACCTTCGGAGCCGAGTCTTTATTCATCTCATATTTCAGGGCAATTGCATAGTGCGTTGGATTTGTAATTATGACATCTGCCGTCGGAACATCCTTCATCATCCTGCTGTGAGCCATCTGAATCTGAATTTTTCTTATCCTGGATTTTATGTACGGGTCGCCTTCCGTCTGCTTATGCTCTTCTTTAACTTCCTGTTTAGTCATCATCATATCTTTTTTAAATTTCTTCTTCTGGAAAACCAGATCAATCACCGAAATTATTCCGAACACTAAGGCAATTTTCCAGAGGAATGAGTAACCGGAGTTGATCATAAAAGAAACAATTTCATCAACAGTTAAATCGATAAGTTTTGTTGATGAGGCTATCAAGTCGTTTAAAATCAGATATGCGAAAATCCCGATTACTACCACCTTCACCAGCGATTTTGCTATTTCTAAAAAAGACCTTGACGAGAATAATATTTTTTTAATTCCCTTGATAGGATTGAATTTTTCTAATGTAGGCAGTAATGCCTTGGGAGTTATTTTAAAACCTACCTGAGAAACAGAAGCAATAAATGCAACAATCATAATTGAAGCTAAAACCGGGCTGACAGTAATTAAAAAAAATAAGAATCCTTCCAATGCATAATCGCTCAAAAGATTTTTATTTATCTCGAGAACATCTAAAGAATTGAATATCCTGATTGTCAATTTTGAAAGCATGGAGCCGATATGCTGGTGAGATAAATAAAGTATCAGCAGCCCCGTTGTAAAGATTGCAAATGAATTGATCTCTGCACTCTTTGCAACCATTCCTTTTTCTCTTCCTTCATGGAGTTTCTTGGAACTCGGCTGTTCAGTTTTTTCCTGTCCTTCTGCTTCCGCCATTTCAGGTTACCATCGCTTTTAAAAGATGAAAAAGATTATCTTCATATTCCTTCAAGAGGTTTTTAATTGTGTAAACATAAAGGGGAGTGAGCGCAAACAGGAGAAAAAATCCCAATCCGATCCTTAAAGGCTGCGAAACAAAAAAAATCTGCATCTGCGGAATAACCCGGGCGAGGATTGCTTCGGCTATATTTACAAGAAAGAAAGATACTATGAAAGGGGAGGAAATCTTTACGGCAATAATAAAGACTGCAGCAGAGTGCCCGATTATTAATTCGTATAAAGGTTTGCTGAAGGAAAAGTCCCCGATTTGCATTAATTGAAAAGACTGGGCCAATCCTCTAATTATATAGTGATGACCGTTTATAAGAAAAAAAATTAGGATGGCGCCGATATAAATTACTTCACCGATTATATTGTTCTGTGTATCTTCCGCAGGATTAAAAACATCGGCAATCGCTAAACCCATTTCAAATCCTATAAGTGTTCCGGCGTAGGAAATACCGTAAAAAACCAGGTTGAGCATAAACCCAAGTATTAAGCCGGAAAAAATTTCTTTTAACGCTGTAATGGAAATCCACCAAAGAGAGAATTGTACATTAAGTCCGGAAGTATTTGTGCTTAAAAAAACCATGTATGAAATTAAAAAAGCCAAAAAAAGCTTCGGAATCATGGGGAACGCTTTATGTCCCATCACCGGAGCGGCTATAAAAGCAGAGGTTATTCTGAGAAAAATGAGGAGGACAATTATAAAGTCTTTTACCAAGATGTTCGTCATTTTATAACCGTGCTGAACATTGTAAAAAACCTTGTAGTAATTTCAATCATCTTGTCCATTATCCAGGGAAGCAGAAAAATTAAAGTCAATGCAGTGAATAATATTTTCGGGACGAACGTTAAGGTCATTTCCTGCAGAGAAGTGGCTGCCTGAAAGAGAGAAATAATAACTCCCACAACTAGAGATACTCCCAAAATCGGGAGAATAATTATTAAAGTGGTATAAAAAGTTTCTGTTAAAATTTCAATTACCAATTCTTCAGTCACTATGAAAAACTCCTAACTAATGAACTTACAATTAAATTCCATCCGTCAACCAGAATAAACAATAGAATTTTAAAGGGAAGCGAAACCAGCATTGGCGGCAGCATCATCATTCCCATTGACATAAGTATGCTCGATACGATCATATCAATCATTAAAAATGGTATAAAAAGAAAGAAGCCTATGATAAATCCGGCGCGTAATTCACTTAAAGCAAAAGCCGGAATAACAATATAAGTCGGCAATTCAACCCGACTCTTGGGACGGTTTAAATTCGAGAGGCTGATGAATAATTCCAGATCTTCATCTCTCACATTTTTAAACATAAAATCTCTTATCGGTTCGATTCCTTTGTTGTAAGCCGAGTCGAGAGACATCTTCCCGTCCATTAAAGGTTTTAATGCTTCATCGTTCACTGATTTCCAGGTAGGGGCCATTATAAAAAAAGTGATGAACAGTGCAATTCCGGCGAGCAGCTGGCCCGGCGGCATCTGCTGTGTACCCAGCGCATTTTTCAGAAAGTGAAAAACTATTATGATTCGTAGGTAAGAAGTTGTCATTATCATTATCGAGGGTGCTAATGCAAGCACCGTCATCAATAGAAGGATCTGCAGTGTAACGGAAATGTCGTCAGGCGAATCAGCGGTTCCGATATCTATCCCTATTTTCGGTAGCGGAATAGTTGGGTTCTGCTGAGCAAAAATTCCATCCTGAGCCAGCATAAGAAATAAAATTATAACTTGTAAAAACAATCTTAACCTGTTCATTTAAAACCCAGGTTCTTTTTCAGTATGCTTAAAAAATTTTCTTTATCGAAATTTGGATTTATTTCATTTTGAGGAATTAATGAAGATTCCATATCCTTGAGAACTGTAATAGAATGTTCGCTGATTCCAAGCACGAGCAGCCTGTCTTCAATTTTTACAACTGAAATAAATTTTTTCGGCATTATCATTTGAGTGCTAATCAGCTTTATATTCAGGGATCCGTGGTTCGTTTTATTTTTAAATGACAGCCCGTACTTCTTAACAAATACCAAAACGCCGTAAAGAAGGCCTACCAGCAATAGAAGGGGAATAATGGCTTTAAGGATTCCGAATAAGGTCATTGCTGCATCCCGGTTATATTTTTATCTATCTCCAGAAGATTTGTAATCCTGATTCCGAAATGTTTATCGATAACCACTACTTCTCCTTCGGCAATTTTCTTGTTGTTGACAAAGATATCTACAGGTTCACTCGCGAGCTTATCCAGTTCTATTACATATCCTCTTTCCAGTTCGAGAATATCCTTTATCTGCATTTGAGTTCTTCCAAGCTCAATATAAACGTTAAGCTAGAGATCTTTGAGGAAGTTCAATTTATCACTTTTCGCTTCTTCTCCATGCAGCTTAGAATCATCCATATCGCCGAATTCCACTAAATTAGCCCATACTTTCTGGCCTGCGTTAGCTGCGGATGCATTTTGAGACTGCTGGTTTTCTGCGCCTTGCTTTTGTGCTGAATCCTGCGCCGCCGGCTGATTTTCTTTTTTAATATTATCTTCCATAGAAATTACCTGTTCTTATTTTTTTCCGTTGTACAGCATTTTTGTAATTTTGATAGCTTTATGGTTATTTGCGATTCCACCGCGTCCTGCAAAAAAATTAATGTTGCTTACTTTAACTGTGTGATCTTCATTTATTTTATTATCCAATTTTATTATGTCTCCAACCTTCAATTCAAGCAGATCATTTATGGTAATTTTTGCACTGCCGAATTCTACTACTACAGGAAGTGTAGTTTTAAAAAGATGATTTGAGATTATTTCACGGGCAGTGGTTCCTTTATACTTAACCGGCTTTACAGATGAGAATTTCTGGGAAGACATTTTTGCAAGGATAGCATCAAATGCAAAAGTTGCAAAGCAAAGATTCATCATGTAGGACTGTTCGGCAATAATCAGTTCAAAAGAAATAACCAGCACAGCTTCATTTTGCGAAGTAATCTGTGCAAAATCTATATCCGGTTCAAACCTTTCAATCTGGAAGTTAAGATTATCAACTGACTGCCAGGCTTTATTAAGGTCCTGCATTATTCTTTCAACAATCACATTCAGCACTTTTTGCTCTATAGGAGTTATAATCTTTGTCTGTTTATTTCCTTTACCACTCCCTCCGAGTAGTCTATCAACAAGATTTAGAGCAAGGTCTGTATTTAATTCAAGTATTGCTTTAATATCCAGGCTGCCTATTTGAAATGTGAATAAACAAGCCGGGTTTGCAACTGAGAGGACATATTCCGAATAATAAATCTGATCGATCGATGTAACGTTTATCGTTACCATCGTTTGAAGTTTTGAAACTAAAAAAGAACTGAAGCTTTCCGAAAAAATTTCATGAATGTTACGAATTGTTCTCAGCTGATTTTTGGAAATTCTGTTCGGAAGCCGGAAATCAAAAGGTATGATTTCTTTATCGGAACTTTCAACATGCAGAGTTTCCTGCCCGCTCTTCGCATTATTAAGTAAGAGATCTATTTCCTGCTGTGATAATACTTCCGCCATATTACTGAGCTATATATTTACTGAAATAAACCGTATTTAACTTTACACTTGGAATCAGCCTTGTGATTCTTTCCGATAATTCTATTTTTAAACTGTCTTTAAAACTGCTTGTATTTAACTGATCCCATGTTTTGCTGGAAAAAGTGGTAATGATGATATCCTTGAGCAGAACTTCTTTTGATTTTAGTTCTTTCTGACTCTCTTCATCATTAGTATCAAAACCTAGTGAAGTGAGTAAAAGTCTTTCACCTTCTGAGCCAGCAGGATTGACAATAATATCTTCTATCAGAAAAATGTGTTTTCCGAGTTCAGCATTGATAAGAGAATCTTCGGGAGCAGTAAGAGTTTCTTGAGCATCTTTTTTCACATCGGAAGCCGATTTGCTCATGAGAATATTTGCGGTAATAAAATAAACAACAACAACCTGAATAATAAAAAGAGGTAAACCGATTAGAAGTATCTTTAAGCTGATGGAACCGGAATTTGGCTTAATAAATTTTTCCTGGGGTTTTTCTGCACCAACCGGTTTTATTTCTACTTCTTTTTGGTTTGGCGATGTCGGCTGCTTTTCAGGAGACCCTTTGCCTGACGTTTCTTTCTTCAGATTGTCAGGCGGTGCAGGAATATTCTGTGCCGCATATTTTTTCTTTCCGAATTTCATAGCACCGGATTAGTCAACTGATATGCCATTGGTAATAGAATTGAAAGATTACAAGATTGAAAGACTACAAGATTTCAGGATTGAAAGATTGGATTAAAAGATTAAAATAAATCATATTTTCAAGGTTTTCATTTCCCATTTTCCATTTGCCATTTCCCATTTACCATCATCCGGATTCCATTTTCCATCTTCCATCAACCATCATCCATCTGCGCTGGTTACTATTGTACAGATGGCTGAAATTAATAATGAAATAAATCCAATATAGAAGAATAGAGATAAATTAGGCCGGAATAATTCCGGCCCTTGATGATATATTTTATCTAATTAGATTTGTTATTTCTTGAAGCAGAGTATCTGCAGTTGTAATTACCCTTGCATTTGCCTGAAATCCTCTCTGAGTAACAATCATTTTAGTGAACTCTTCCGACAAATCAACATTTGACTGTTCCAAAGCTCCCGATTGTACTGTGGTGCCGGTTTCTTCTCCAAGGCTTCCAATCCGGGGCTCGCCGGAGTTAGCATATGCACTGTACATATTGTCTCCCATGCTGATCAATCCATTTAAATTGGCAAATGTAGAAACCATTATCTGCGCGAGCGGACGTGAATTGCCGTTTGTAAAGATCCCAACAATATTTCCATATTGATCGATATTAATATTGGAAAGGGAAGCGGAAGCAAAACCGTTTTGGCTTAAAGCAGAAATAACGGAACTTGCAGATGTTTGGGTTATTCCGCCAAACCCGCTTCCAAAATCGAGATCGATAGCTAAAGGATTTGCACCGCCGATTGGAGTAAAGGTTATTTGCGGATTGTTCGGCGAAATATTACCTGGATTCAGCGTACCGTCTGAGTTGAACAAAATTGTTCCTGATGATGAAGCCGGCTGTCCGTCATTGGTACTTGTTCCGGGTACAGAAGCTGTCCATGTCCATTGATTGTCGCCGATTTTCGTAAACCTCATTGTTATCTGATGTGAAGAACCGAGTGAGTCAAATACGGTTACTGCGCCGGTCACTACGTTAGGAGTGCGGTTTCCGTCAGCAGACATTGATAAAGTCTGTGTACTAGAATTTTGTGTAATCCTGCTTGCATCAAAAACAAAATTTATATTGCTTGTAGGAATATCCACTCTGTTATTTACATCATCAAATAAAGCTATTGATGCCGCATCCAAAACAAAATTACCCGTTCCGTCGTCTACAAACTGAAGGCCAGGAATTGATCCTGTTCCTACTGAATTACCTGCGGAATCTAATACTTCCCAACTCAAGTCATATTCATCCGGATTAGCGGTTTTTGTATAGGTGGTTCTGAAATCGAAAGCATCGCCATAATCATTGTAAACTGTAGTATTGGTTGTAAAAGGTCCCGGAAGAGAGGAATTAACATTGCCTCTTACATCTACACTTTCCGATTTGGTAAGAACAGAATTACTCTCAAGATTACCGCCCCATCGGATTAAAGTTGTTGCAATAGCGGGGAGCTTTAAATTTGTATCGATTATAATATCTTCCAGGTTATTTCCGGGAGGAATTACGCCTCCTTCATTAGCAACTTTACCCTGAACAATTGCTCCGTTCTGAGTGCTGACTAATTTACCGTCTGCATCAAGTACAAATGAGCCTGCTCTCGAATAGAAATTTTCACCGTTGCTTTTTAAAACAAAAAGACCCGGTCCCTGTAAAGCTAAATCTGTAGTAATTCCGGTTCGTTCGAAAGTACCCTGGCCCCAGTTCCTGTCTATAGAATTTATTTTCATTCCGAGGCCAATCTGAAATGTGTTGGTACCGCCGGTTGTTTCAGTTGGATTTGTACCGGCTTTTAAGAACTGATTAAAAGTGTCGCTGAATGTTACTCTTGATCCTTTAAAGCCGATAGTATTTACATTGGCTATATTGTTGCCGATTACGTCCATCATGGATTGATGGTTTCTTAAACCGGAAACTCCCGCAAAGAGAGAATTGAGAAGTGCCATTTTATCCTCCTAAGGATTTATTATCCCGATAAACCGGGACAGGTTTTAAGATGATCCGGCTTCAGTCATTCGGCCGGACCGAGAGCGTCCTTAAAAGGTCCCGCTCTTTAGTTAATTAATTTCTTGCCGCAGTTTATGCGAACACTACACTGTCTATATTTGTAAAAATATTTTCTTCCGCTGTTTCAACAGGGATTGCCGTTATCACGGTTCTGTTCGGAATATTTACAATAAAAGCTGTTCTCATTCCGTTTAATGGATTTTGCATCATTACAAGTGAATCCCTTGAGCCTTTCATTTCAGCTTTGTTTACTGCTTCCTGAATTTTATTCAAATCATCTTCACCAAGCTGAATATTTCTGTTCTCAAGTCTTTTCAGTGCATGACTTGAAAATTTTACCTTCTCAAGCTCGGTTTGAAAAATGGATTCGAAAGAGTTTGAAGAATCTGCATGATCTATTCTGCCGAAATCTTCTTTCGGGGCTACAGGAACAAATGGTACCTGAATTCCATTTATTATTGTCATTCTGCATTTCCTCCTTCTTCAATAGAATTTAATATCTCAAGTATATCGGAGAGCATATATTCTGCATTTCCGGATAAAAGTTTAGTACCTGATTCGGTGAATCTTACGCCGTCAATTAACCCGAATATGAAAGAATTCACGGTAATGTTCTCGCCTTTATTATCAACTGCTTCCACTTTAAATATATATTTTCCTTCAGGTATCCTATTACCATCATTATCGGTAAAATCCCAATTAAGTTTATTTTCTCCCGTAATTATTTCCGGATTGGATATAGTTTTTATTAAAGCATTGTTTTCATTATAGATATTTATCTTTACGGAAGCTGTGCTTGCGGGAAGATTATAACCTAGTTGAATTTCATCCTGCCCGCTATTTTGAATCGTATTTCCCGAGATTTTTATCCTCTTGCCGATTAATGCGGCAGTCATTGTGTTATTTATCGACTGCGTCAGAAGAAAGTTCGCATCGATACTCTGGTTTACCGCTTCATTTAGATTCGATAATTGTTCAAGTGAACTGAATTGAGCAAGCTGGGCAGCGAATTGTGTCCCGTCCATCGGGCTTAATGGATCCTGATGCCTCAGCTGTGCAAGCATCAGATGCATGAAATCATCTTTACCTAAAATGGAATTGCTGCTTCCGGCTGCAAGGTTTGAATTATTTGTTGAATTATTTACTGCATCCAGCATAATTTCTCCTATATTAAATATTCGTAAGTATTGTAGCCCAATTTTTTAGCTGCCGTTTCACCGTTATCAACCGTTTTAACTTCTTCTTCGGATCTGGTTTCTGAATATCTCGGCTTTTTCTGATCAAATGTTTTGTTTGGCTTCTGTTCGTAGTTATTTAATGTAATGTCCAATGAAGTAAGCTGAATTCCATGATTAATTAAATTTTGTTTCAATTGATCTATGTTGGACTGCACGGCCTGTTTTACAGATTCATTGCTCACTTCAATGCCGGCTCTTATTCCGTTGTTAACCATGTCCAGTACGACTTTTACTTTTCCCAGTTCTTCCGGATGAAGTTTTAATACTACCGACTTAACTTCATTTTCTTTTATTATTCCTGAAATTTCTTCAGTAAGATTTGAATAGCTGATAATTCTTGTTTCTTCGGATTTAAAAGAGGGAAACGGCAGGTTCCCTTTTTGTACTGCTTCCTTTACCTCAGTTTGTCCATTGCTTAGATGTGAAGAAAAGTTTTTTCCTGAATCTAATGAAATTGAATCCTGAATTTTTGTTTTTACCGGATTGGAGGCATCCTCCGGTTTGAATTGTTCAGAACTGTATTTCTTTTGATCATCCGTCAATTCTTTTTCCGGGATTGAACTGGGCAGATCATTCTTTTCATTTAAGTCGTTCTTAATTGTAATATTTTCTCTAAAATTCTTAACCGGGACATTGGATTTTTCATATTCGCTTAGTGACTCTTTTCCATGAGAGATTCCATGACTAAATAAAATAGGTTTTTCTTTACTCACAGCTCCGGATGTCTGCGCATCGATTGAATCCTTCCCCTGGGCTTTAATTTGAGCATTTGATGTCTTAATATCCCCGGGCTGAATTTTTATTTTACTGTCGGAGAAATTTTCTTTAGGCTCAATTTCTAATTTTAAGTTTAGTTTACTTTTTAAGTTTTCAAATTCAATATCATCTTTAGAGAATTTATCAGCGGTATTTACTTGAATCGATTTTATACCATTTTCTTTTCCATTTTCCGGATAAAATAATTTCAAATCATCAGATTTCTTGGAATAGGTTTTATCCGCAATAATTGTATCCTCCTTTTTCAAAGTTTCCAAATTCTTAACCGATTCATCCGCAAAAACTTTTGTGAAGTTTATTTTTAATTCGGATTCATTCATCTGGGATCCCTGAAATTTGTTCAGAATGCTTCCGCTATTAATTTTTGTGCCGGATAATTCTTTATTCTCGACCTTTCGTATTTCAAGAGTAAAAATTTCTTCAGGTGATTCTAATTTAAACTTAATAGATCTACCTTCATTTATGATAGACGAAATGGATTCTTCTTTTTCGGGAGAAATTTGATCTAATTCTAAAACTGAAAGGAATTGTACGGTATTAGATAATTTAAGAGACTCTTGATTTAAGGAGGATTCATTAATGCCCTTTAAACGGAAATTTTCATTAATCTGTTTTACAAATAATGGAAGTATATTTCTAACTTCATTTTCAGGTATGCTGGAGCTTATTTCAATATTTCGAGCCTGGCTTTTTAAAATTGATATCTGCGGACAAGTCTGCAGAATAGCATTGGCCATTCCTGCAAAAAGTTTTTCAATTGAAGAGTTACCGATTTCATCTAAACTTATTTTCAATTTATTCCCCGGTATTTCCTCTGCCGGCATCTTTTCGGAAGCGATATTACCAATGTTATCGAAGGCATCAAGAACTGATTCAGCTTTATCCTGAGTAAGGTCTGTGTTAATTGATTCCTCACGATTTTGCTCGGCATTTTCACCCAGAAGAACTTTAATTATATCTGAAAAAAGATAAGAAACATTGCTGAGTTTATTAGGCCTTGAAAATTCAGGAGAAGTCTGGTTAGTATTAAAAAAAAGGGGATTGAACTGCATTATTTCATCCTCGTAATTCTGGATGCAAATTCAGGACTAAGTTCGGCCAATATTTCCGCTGCTTTTTTCTTCTTCATTGTATAAATAATATCCCTTGCCATATTATCGGAGTAACTTGAAATTATTTTAGCGGCTTTTTTCGGTTCCATATTTTCATACAGCTTTGCCGTAGATTTCATCCATTTATTATAGATGCTGTCAATCTCTTCTTTGTTAGTTGAAATAAATTTAAAGTCATTCCCGGCGGACCTTTTTATTTCAGCAGTTTCTGTTAAAGGGACATCTGTCTTAGGTTTAACCGGAGCAGCATCTTTCTTTATCAATTTTATTTCCGGTTTCTGTTCTGCGGACGGAGGAGTATTTTCCAGAATTGGCTTTTCCGGTATTCCGGCCGCTGTTGTAGAATCTTTGAATTTATTTAAAGCTGCTGCATATAACGAATCAGCAGTTCTTTTTTTGAATGCTGCTCTCTTTACGGAATCGGTATCAACCGATATTGATGTGTCTTTAATTCCAGAACCGGTACTATAAAACGATTCATTCAGTCCTTTCGGAGTGTTATTAGGCGTATCGGCCGCAGAAGATAAAGTCTCTGCCGGCCTGAAATCGAAAACAAATATATTGGCATACTTTGAGTTGAAGTAAATAATAGCTGCAGATGTTAATGCAAATGCAGCAAGGAAAATTGATATATATATTATTTTATTCTTCACTTATTATGCCTGGAATATTTTTGCACCGCTATTTCGTTAATAAGCTGAGATTCCGACCTGTTTTCTTCTTTTTTAAACTCCTGAAAATAATTTTCCTCGAGTGTATTTAAAATTTTATGTTCCAGTGATTTTTGAATCAGCTCGGAAATTTTATTCTCTTTTTCTTTTTTAAGCTTTTCTATTTCCACTTTTAAGAATGCAAGTTTTTTTGATATAAGAAACTGATAATTCTTTTCAAACCTTAATTCAAAAGCTTTCATGCTTGAAAGATTTAATTTTTTTCTCCTATCGGCTTCATTCTCCTCAATCGTTTTAAATTCTTCATCCAGCCTTTGAATCTCAACATTCAATGCTGCAACTTCTTTCTGAATTTTTTTCTCTTGATTTTTCTTTACGTTTTTTATCGTTTCATATTTGTACAGAAATTTCGGCATAAATCACTATAATGGTTGTTCAATTAATGTAAATAAATGTTTTTTAGATTCTTCAAAATCCGATTTTTCATTCATATCCTGTTTCAGGAATTCCCTCAGCTTATTTATTTTAGATAAAGCATGATCGATTTGAGGATTGCTTCCCCGTACATATGCCCCGATGTTTATTAAATCCTCCGCCTCTTTGTAAACCGACAGTATCTCGTTGAAGGCCATTGCTCTTTTACGGTGTCCGTCATCTACCACATCCGGCATAACCCGGCTTATGCTTTGTAAAGGATCAACTGCGGGATACTGGCTGCTGTTTGCGAGTTTTCTTGAAAGAACAATGTGTCCGTCTAATATTGATCTGACTGCATCGGCAATCGGCTCATTCATATCATCACCATCCACGAGCACCGTATAAAAACCTGTAATAGAGCCGCGGCTGATGCTTCCGGCTCTTTCCAGTAATTTGGGAAGCAAAGCAAAAACAGAAGGTGTATAACCTTTGGTGGTGGGGGGTTCACCGATAGTCAATCCGATTTCCCTTTGAGCCATTGCAAAACGGGTTACAGAGTCCATCATTAAAACGACATTCATTCCCTGGTCGCGGAAATATTCTGCAATGGTGGTACCTATAAAAGCTCCCTTCATTCTTATTAATGCCGACTTGTCGCTCGTGGCAGCAATTACTACCGATCTTTTCAATCCTTCCTCGCCAAGATCTTTCTCAATGAATTCTCTTACTTCTCTTCCTCTTTCACCAATCAATGTAATAACATTAATATCCGCATTAGTATTTCTGGCAATCATTCCAAGCAGAACACTTTTTCCTATACCGCTTCCGGCAAAAATTCCAATCCGCTGGCCGTTACCAACAGTAAGCAGTCCGTCAATTACTCTAATGCCGGTCTGAAGAGGAGTAGAAATCCGTTTCCTGTCGAGGGGGTTAGGTGGTTCTCTGTAAATATTTAATGAAGCTGAACATTTAATTTCTCCTTTGCCGTCTATCGGATTTCCAAGTCCGTCCATTACTCTTCCAAGAAGCTCTTTACCGACGCCCACAGAAAGACTTTTACCGG
>Ga0105101_10000203_pt1 | contig 23704 bp, 15 predicted proteins | sample PPLLak21cMay2015_2_FD_87037 | JGI IMG/M metagenome (GOLD analysis project Ga0105101, IMG submission 87037) | Freshwater sediment microbial communities from Prairie Pothole Lake near Jamestown, North Dakota, USA - PPLs Lake P8 Core (1) Depth... | ecosystem: Environmental > Aquatic > Freshwater >... | reverse complement strand
ACGGGAATCAATACAGGGATGCGCACCGGCAGTGCTGTCACAGCATCCGGGTACCAGCCGGGCAGGGATCAGATCAAACCATACACCTCAACCGATGAAAACAATTTCTTCAGAGGAGCTGCTGCGGAATTTGCATTTAAGAGGGTGGGATTGTCACTTTTTTATTCACTTAATAATCTTGACGCTACTACAAGGCTTTCAGACGATTCAACAATTATTACAGTGGATAATTTTTATAAAACAGGATTGCACAATACTTCTTCTTTGTTACATAAAAAGGATGCCGTTACCGAAACATATTACGGAATGAATGTCACATACAATTTTTCATCATTGAGGATTGGATTCAACTGGTCGGAAAGTAATTTTTCCCTTCCTGTCAATTCAGTCAGTCCTGATGCAGCGGATCTTTACGATTTCAGCGGGGAGAGGAACAGTATTTTCTCAGCTTATTATAACAGCCTGATCAACAGGATTTTGTTATTCGGGGAAATCTCCACAAATGATACAAGACAATTTGCACTGGTACAGGGAATCACCTTAAGGCCTTCCGACAGACTGACCCTGAATTTCCTGTACAGAAATTACAGCCCGGGCTTCATAAGTTTTCATGGAAGAGGGCCCGGCAGCAATTCAATTACCGGAAATGAACATGGCATTCTCGGCAATTTCACCTTTGAAGCTGCAAAGCACCTGTTCATAAGTGCGGGTTGCGATATCAGCCATTTTCCATGGCTTAAGTACAGGGCAGGCTTCCCTTCAATGTCGAAGAAGCAGGAAATAAAAATCAGATACCTTCCGGTTGAAGATCTTTCATTTGAAATATCATATAATTACAGATATTCAATGACTGACAGCGATGAGGATCAGGGCATTGCCGGTATTGAGGAGGTGACATCACGAACTTTCAAAGGGATTGCCGGATATTCGGTAAATGAGAATCTCACACTTAAAACACGAATTGATTTTAAGGCAGTTGAACACTCAGGCAGCAAAGGGATGCTTATGCTTCAGGATATAGTTTATGTGTTCCGCAGAATCCCCGCATCACTGTGGTTAAGGTACTGCATCTTTAAAACTGATGACTGGGACTCCAGGATTTACACCTACGAAAATGATCTGTTATACAGTTTCAGCATTCCCGCATATTCAGGAGAAGGCAGCAGGGCTTATATTATGGTAAAATGTGAAACAGGCAATAATGCTGAGCTCAGAGTCAAATATGGAATTACATCTTCCGGTTCACAGGGAAATCAATCTGATGGCAGGGATGAACTGAGGATGCAGTTCAGGATATGGTTTTAATTCCCCTGATCACAGATCATACAACATCCTCAGTGCTTTTTTTATCACCATGTCGGAGGATCCGATCTCAAACCTTGTGGCTGTGATCTCGTAGCCTCCTTCTTTATAAAGTTCCGGTGGCGGAAGATATCCGCTTGCCCCATTACAATGCGTGATGACGAAAGTATGTTTAAATGGTGAACCGGCTTTTATTTCCATACCTATTTCGGTAAGCATCTCTAAATTAAATCCGACAAATGCCACATCTTCACCGATCCGTGCCACAGTGATATTTACCGGTACGGTTGCCGGCTGCGGTTTGTCAGTTGTGCCCGGGATTGCTGTTGTCTTTTTACGAGGACATTCAATTGTGGCAAAAGCTGTGCTTATTTCGCCACCCGGGTGCATTGCATTTATGCTGCGGAAAACATGTACTACCTCTTCACCCAGGAGGGTGCCCAGCAGAACGGGTTCAGGTATCCAGCCCGGCTCATTGTTGAATTCGGGAAGAACTCTGTACCATGGATCAATATTCCCGGATGCACCGGCAAATACCGGTGTGATAACTTCTTTTCCGAGAATTTTTTCAACAAACTGTGCTGATAAACCTAATATGTCCCCGCTGATCTGCATGTTACGCCCGCCCAGTGAGGTTGAGTGAGTTGCATAGTCATACAGGGCGCCTACCATTTTGCCGTCAGGGGTGGCGATCTTCAGAACCAGTACCTCTTTATCTGTAACACCATATGGATTTCTTCCCAGGGTGATGGAGCCATCAGGTCTCATCTCACGTCTGTTTGAACCCACCGGCGAAGAGCCTGTCCCGGCACCGGTCTGAACTGGCTTCAGATTCTTCATTGCCTCCCCGATAAGGGTTAACAGTTTCTGTTGTAATGATTTAGTATATTCAATATTGTTGGGATCTCCGGTTTCAGCATTCAGCGACAGGATCGGTGAACTATGCGAATGGATGGTTGACAGAAACAGTTCGGATTCTTTAATGCCGAATTTTTCCATTATACTTTTCTGCATTACAGGGAAAACCTCACTGCTATATGATCCAAGGTCGGAAGAAACCAGAATAATTTTTTTACCGTTGTTTTCAAATACAACGGCACGTGCAGTTAAAGGATCATGAATGCCCTCCGAGTAGGTTGTCCGCGAGGCGTAGCCATAAAGTTTCACAGGAATAGAAGGGGTAATATCGGTTTTTGCAATTCCTGCACGAAGGGTACCCGTGTTACTTTGGGATTTGCTCACCTGTCCGAAGGCTATAAGGCTTATCAGGGGAAGCAAAACGGCAATAATCAATTTTTTCAGGTTCATATTTTGTGTATTAATTTTCCTATTGATATTCAAATATAAAATCAATTTCAACAAAAACCTCGGCTTCGGAGTAAATCTCCTTAGCATTACATAACACTGCAGACCTTTCAGGTTTTATGATATTTTGATTTCACCAGGTTTATGGTATTTAATGCCAGCGAGATGATCAGGGCTGCCAGGAAAGAGTATAATGTTATTTTGTCAACCATGACAGAATTGAAATCCTGCCCGGTAATCCTGTCAGCCAGGTATTTAATATATGAATTGGGAAGGCCGGTCTTTCCCAGTTTTTCGAGCACTGTAAAATGCCAGTCGGTGAGCGGACAATATCCGAATACCCCGACAATCCAACCCAGGATCAACCATGATGCGCCCGTAATAAGCAGGGTAATCAGGTTCCAGATCCTCGTTTTCTTCCATATCCATCCGAAAAGGTTGAAGATGATCAGAAAAGAATGAAAAACAACAAAAAATATGTCAAGAATATTATAGATCATTATATATTAAAATACTATAATATTATGGTTTTTGAATATATATGATTATGATATATATAAGATTCTTTAATATTATTATTTCAGAATATGGCTGACTAATTCTATCGGTCTCCTTTCACCATTTTCCTGATACAGTATGTCACAAACCGGATGCTCCTGTTATTTATTTTCCGGCGTTTTTATATCGCGGATATTCAGCTGCAGATTCCTATTGCCCCGGAACTCATTCATTTCTACGGAGTAACAGATGTTGAAAGGATTTCCCCCCCTAATATATTCAAAATGATCAGCCTGGCTGAAGGCTATGGCCGGCACAGTTTTCATCCCGCCTGATTCCTGGCATAGTTCCAGCTTGAGATGTTCCCCGTTTGAACCAACCATACGTCCTGTTCCAGTGTCAAAGACATTACGCGACATAAAGACCGGGGACATATTTTCCGGGCCGAATGGCTGGAACTGACTCATGACCCTGAAGAATTCTTCATTTATCTCGGAAAAAGAGAGCTCGGTATCGATGAAAACCCTTGGCAGCAACTGATCTTCAGTGATAGTGCTGTTTACATATTGTTCAAACCTCTCGATGAAGGGCCGGATGTTCTCTTTTTTAAGAGTCAGTCCTGCGGCATACATATGTCCGCCGAAGCTTTCAAGCAGATCACTGCATGCCTCTATCGCCTGGTAAAGGTCATAGCCCTGGACTGATCTTGCAGAACCGGTTGCAAAACCATTCGATTCGGTCAGGATGACCGTTGGCCGGTAATATGTTTCGATCAGGCGGGAGGCGACTATGCCTATTACACCTTTTTTCCATGAAGGATTGTAAAGCACTGTGGTTTTGGCATTTACAGTACTCTGATCCTCCGAGATCATCCTCATTGCTTCATTGGTGATTATGCGGTCGACACTTCGCCTTTCAATATTATAATTGTTGATTTCCTTGCTGATGCCGGTAGCAAGTTTTGTATCATTCGAAATGAGAAGCTCAACAGCTCTGCCGCCGCTCTCCATCCTGCCAGCAGCATTTATTCTGGGTCCGATCTTAAAAACAACATCCTCAATCGTTAGTGCCTTGCAGACTTCCGCCTCTCTGATTATTTCCCTCAATCCCATGCGTGGTGACTCATTCAGCTGCTTCAGCCCATAATATGCCAAAACCCTGTTCTCACCGGTTATCGGGACAATATCCGATGCAATGCTTACTGCAACAAGATCGAGGTAATGGGCAATTGCACTGAAAGGAATTCCCTGAACTTTCGAATAAGCATGAATCAGCTTGAATCCGACTCCGCATCCTGAGAGTTCTTTGTAGGGATAGCTGCATCCCGGCTGTTTCGGGTCGAGAACCGCAACTGCCTTTGGTATCTCATCGCCGGGGTAATGATGATCGCAAATGATCACATCGAGTCCTTTGGTTCTTGCATACTGGATCTTTTCTGCTGCTTTAATGCCACAGTCAAGAGTGATAACCAGCTTGCATTTATTTCGGAAGGCATGATCGAGTCCCTGGATCGAAACGCCATAACCCTCCTTGTATCTGTCGGGGATGTAATATTCGATGCTTGAAGAGTGCTCCTTTAGAAATGAATACACCAGGGCAACTGCTGTCGTACCATCTACGTCATAGTCGCCATACACCATTATCTTTTCATTTTTCTTTATTGCGGTTGAAAGCCGGTCGACCGCAATATTCATATCCTTCATCAGAAATGGATCGTGAAGATAATCCAGGCTTGGATTAAAAAAAGTACGAGCTTCCTCCGGAGTTGTGATATTTCTTTGGACCATCAGGTTGGCAAGTGAATCTGATACTTCCAGCTGACCTGCAAGATGTTTCACAACAGCACTGTCGCCACTCTCCATAAGAACCCATTTCTTTTCCATCAACCATTCAGTTTATCCAGACCAGGTCGAACTGATCTTTCAATTTTCCCCTCAGAATTTCTTTTACGTCCTTTAAATCAGGCTTCCTGCCCAGCTCTTTTTCAAGGGAAGTAACTCCCTTATCAGTAAACCCGCACGGATTTATGTGATCAAACCAGGAGATATCAGTGCTCACATTGAATGCAAAGCCGTGCATTGTTACAAATTTGCTGGCCTTTACCCCTATAGCACATATCTTTCTTGCCTTTCCCCTGATCTCCGGATCAAGCCATACACCGGTACCTCCTTTGAGTCTTGAACCGGACAGGCCATATTCCCCCATTGTTTCAATTACAGCTTCTTCGAGCCTGAAAATGTACTCTTTCAACCCAATTTTAATTCCTTCAAGGTCAAAAATCGGGTATCCGACAATCTGTCCCGGACCATGATAAGTAATATCTCCTCCCCTGTCGATCCTGTAAAACTTTGCATCCTTTGTCCTGAGCTGAATATAATCAAGGAGCAGGTTTTTTTCCGATCCGCTCTTTCCCAGTGTATAAACATGAGGATGCTCAACAAAAATCAGAGTCCCGGGCTTGTCTCCTGAGCTGTTTGCAGGCAAATTTTTACCCGCCATTTTCTCTCCGGTAAGCTCTCTGAACTTTGAGATCTGATAATCCCAGACCTCTTTATAATCTCTAATGCCAATATCCTCAAATTTAACACTATAGCTCACTTTTGCCCCCTGAATTACATTTTGACAATATAGTGAATATTATCCAGCCTTCACATGTTTTTCAGCGTGAAAAGATGAACGTACAAGAGGAGCACTTTCAACAAATTCAAAACCCTTTGCGAGAGCAAGTTGACCATATTCAGAAAATTTCTGAGGAGTGATATACCTGATCACCTCCATATGATCAGGTGAAGGCCTGAGATACTGACCAATAGTTAAAATTCTGCATCCTGCATTTAACAGATCATCCATTGTTTCCACAATCTCCGTCTCATCCTCTCCGAGTCCGAGCATAAATCCCGATTTGGCAACCATCCTTTTCTGAGCAATAAACCTTACAACATCAAGGCTCCTTTCGTATTTTGCTTTCGTCCTTATTACAGGTGTGAGCCGTCTGACGGTTTCGATGTTATGTGAAATCACATCTGGTCCCGCATCGATAATCATTTGAATATTTTCCTTCCTGCCATCAAAATCGGGGATCAGCGATTCAATTGTTATCAGGGGATTTACTTCTTTCACCTTTCTTATCACCTCTGCCCAGAATCCTGCGCCTCCATCGGAAAGATCATCACGGTCAACGGAGGTGATGACGCAGTGTTTCAGTCCCAGTGTTCTGATTGATTCCGCAAGGCGCTGAGGTTCTCCGGGATCGGGAGGGAGCGGCCTGCCGGTTCGCGTATTGCAGAATTTACAGGCTCTTGTGCATATCTCACCAAGGATCATGAATGTAGCAGTACCGGCATTCCAGCATTCTCCTATATTGGGACAGTTACCGCTTGTGCATATTGTATGGAGATGGTTATTTGTCACCAGGCGCTTAATCCCTGAATAATTTTCCCCGCTGGCCCGCTCCATTTTAAGCCACCCCGGCAGCTTTTTCCGCTCCTGCATTCTCTTCACTTTTTTGGATATGCAAAGGTATAAAAAATGAAAAACTTACACAGAGTTCACAGAGAACACACAGAGTTCCACAGAGAAAATATTATATTTGTTTAATGGAAAAAACAGAAATCATTTAAAAATATCAGCTATGGCAACAGACGATTTTAAGGTAACAGGTAGTTATAAGACAGTTATCGGTGATTTTCCGAAAGTAGGCATACGTCCGGTAATTGACGGCCGGGAGCGTGGAGTAAGAGAGTCTCTTGAAAAACAAACAATGGATATTGCCAAAACCGCGGCTACTCTGATCTCCAAAAACCTGAAATATCCCAACGGAAAGCCCGTGGAATGTGTTATTTCGAATACCACTATCGGTGGCGTTGCCGAAGCTGCGGCCTGCAGGGAACAATTTAAAAAACAGGGAGTTGGTGTCAGCCTCACTGTAACGCCATGCTGGTGTTACGGTAGTGAAACCATTGATATGGATTATGAAATGCCAAAAGCCATATGGGGTTTCAACGGGACCGAACGTCCGGGGGCAGTGTACCTGGCTGCAGCACTGGCCGGACATACTATGAAAGGGCTTCCTGCTTTCGGTATATATGGACGTGATGTTCAGGATGCCGGCGATCAGACAGTTCCTGATGATGTAAGCGAAAAGATCCTGAGGTTTGTAAAAGCCGGACTGGCAGCATCGTTTATGAAAGGCAAATCCTATCTGTCAATGGGCTCTGTTTCAATGGGTATTGCCGGCTCAATCGTCAGGGAAGATTTTTTCCAGGAATATCTCGGTATGCGGAATGAATATGTTGATATGAGCGAATTTAACAGAAGGCTGAACGAGAATATCTATGATAAGGAAGAGTTTAAAAAAGCACTTGCCTGGACAAAGAAATACTGCAAAGAGGGAAAAGACCTGAATGAAAAACCAAAATCCCGTGCAAGAAAAGATGAAGAGTGGGAGATAGTAGTAAAGATGACCCTGATAGCCCGCGACCTGATGGTAGGCAATCCAAGACTCAGGAAACTGGGATTCGGTGAGGAGTCAAACGGCCATAATGCCATCCTTGCAGGATTCCAGGGACAACGTCAGTGGACCGATCATATGCCCAATGGCGATTTCCTTGAGGCTATACTGTGTTCCTCATTCGACTGGAATGGAATAAGACCTCCGTATCTCGTTGCAACAGAAAATGATGCGATGAATGGCGTGCCGATGCTCTTCGGGTATCTGCTGACAAATACCGCCCAGATGTTCTCTGATATCCGTACCTACTGGAGCCCTGCAGCAATGAAAAGAGTTACAAAAGTCAAACCTGAAGGACTTGCCGCAAACGGTGTTATTCACCTGATCAACTCAGGTGCATCTGCTCTTGATTTTTCAGGCAGGCAGACAAAAAATGGTAAACCCTGCATCAAACCGTTCTGGGAAATAACCGCAAAAGATGCCTCCGAATGCCTTAAATCAACCCTGTGGGAACCTGCCAATCTGGGATATTTCAGAGGTGGCGGATACTCCTCACAGTTCAACACAAAAGGAGTCATGCCTCTGACTATTTCAAGGGTTAACCTTGTAAAGGGTCTGGGACCGGTGCTTCAGCTTGCAGAAGGATGGACAGTGGAACTGCCGGATAAAGTTCATAAAATACTGACCGACAGAACAGATCCGACATGGCCAACTACCTGGTTCACCCCGAGGCTTACAGGCGAGGGCGCATTCAGGGATGTCTATTCAGTGATGGCAAACTGGGGTGCAAATCACTCGGCATCAAGTTATGGACATATTGGTGCAGATCTTATCTCCCTTGCTTCTCTCCTGAGAATACCGGTGTGCATGCACAATGTGCCTGAAGACAAGATCTTCCGGCCAAGCTCATGGAGTGCATTCGGTATGGAAAAAGAAGGCTCGGATTACAGGGCTTGCAAAACATACGGTGCTCTCTACAAATAATTCTCACATTCCTGACTTATGGAAAACAAGGATGAAAAGAAAAAAGAGGAAAGGAAAATAGAGGTCGGGCAGGATACATTGGATATCCTCAATACAACACGTAAATGGACAATGTTTCTGGCAATCATCGGATTTATCGGCATAGGAGTACTGCTGGGAGCAGGAGTGGTTACAGGTCTCTTCCTTACTGTTTTTAATACCACAGAAACTAATCTGGGATTTCCTGAGAGTTTTGTTTTTGTTGCTGTCATTTTTCTTGCCCTGGTCTACTTCTTCCCGGTACTTTATCTGTTCCGGTTTTCAAAGCATATAGCAGAGGCGATCAGAACATATGACAAAACAAAATTGCATGAAGCTTTCTGGAATCTGAGAGCATATTATTTTTATATCGGGATCCTTGTAATAGTTGTCCTCTCTATTTATATAATTTTCTTAATTGCATTAGGGGCATCAGCACCATTTATAAAGGATCTGGGACTTGTAAAATAGTTATTATAACGCGTTGTACAGTTAACAATCTTCTCTGGCTGCATGTACTCAATCCTTCCTTAGGATGAGTTCATGTCATTAATTGATTTCTTTCTATGCATAATAAAGATATAGTTATCGTTTTTGACTGCGGCGCAACTAACGTCCGGGTCATTGCCATCAACAGCAGGGGAGTGATTATTGCATCGGAATCATTGCCCAATAACACAAAACCGGATCCGTATTATCCGGCTTACAGGATCTGGGATGTAAATGAGATCTGGCAAAAGATGTGCCTGGCTTCACAGAAGGTTATCAGCCGGATAAGCCCTGATAATATTGCCGGAGTGACGGTTACGACCTTCGGAGTGGACGGGACGCTTTTTGACAGATCGGGGAAAATGCTCTATCCGGTAATATCATGGCAGTGTGAGAGAACTAACCCTGTGATGGCAAATATCGGTAAATACGTTCCGCTTGCCGATCTTTACAGAGAATGCGGAGTTCTTCCTTTTACGTTTAATACAATAAATAAACTTATCTGGTTTGCCGAGCAGAAGCCAGAGCTCATAGAGAAAAGCGACATATTCCTGTTCATGCCCTCCGTCTTCACATATATGCTGACCGGTGAGATGGTAAATGATACAACAATGGCAGGCACTTCGATGGTTACAAGCCTGTCTACCAGGAAATTCTCTGTACCGGTACTTGACAGGATAGGCTTCCCGGCGGAGAAACTCGGAGATCCGGTTGAAGCCGGAACCATTATCGGTAAATTAAGTAATAAAGCTTCTTCGGAGACAGGCATCCCCAAAGGAAAACCGGTTGTTGCTACCGGTCATGATACCCAGTTTGCCATTTTCGGATCGGGCGCCGAAAGGAACGAACCGGTCCTTAGTTCAGGCACATGGGAAATCCTTATGGTACGCTCTGAAGCCTACAAAACAGGGAAGAAACAGCTCGATATGGCTATAACCACTGAGCTTGATACCCGGCCCGGATTATACAATATCGGTAACCAGTGGATAGCTTCGGGAGTTCTGGAGTGGGCCAGGAAAAACCTGTACGGCGACATCACGGAAAATGTTTATGAAACAATGATCTCGGGAGCCGGGAAAGTCCCGCCCGGTTGTAACGGAGTAACTGTTGTACCAAAATTTTATGAGGAGCTAAAGGGGAAGCCGGGCGGACAGATACTTGGCATTACAATGGAAACAACGCGGGATGAAATATACCGGGCCATGCTTGAAGCTCTTTCCCGAAGACTGGCTGAGGGGAAAAAAGTACTCGAAGAAGCTGGCGGATTTAAAACCGAAAGCATCCTATGCGTGGGAGGCGGATCAAAAAACAGGCTTTGGAACAGGTTAAGAGCCGAATACACAGGTGTGCCAATCAGGATCATCGATCAGAAAGAGACAACAGTTCTGGGTGCATCCCTGTTCGTCCAGGCTGCATGCGGAAATGCGTCTTCCCCGGAGGAGGCAAGGAGCAAAATCAATTATAACACACAAATAATCGAATCCACTTAAACCAGGCAGTTTGCCGTTGCGCTATTACGCCTTAAATTTCAAATCATGGAAACCTCCTTCTTCAACGGATCCTACCTTCCCTCAGCCGACATCAGGATCAGTCCCGATGACCGCGGATTTCTTTTTGCAGACGGCATTTATGAAGTGGTAAGATGGTATCAGGGATTCTTTTATGACATGGAGGGGCATCTTGCCCGGTTAAAAAGAAGCATGGGGGAAATACGGCTTAGCTGGCCCGGTGTGGATTCCTTTCCCGAAGTTGCAGGGGAACTGATAAAACTTAACAGCCTGCAGGATCTCCCGTCGCTTGTATATTTGCAGGTCACCAGGGGCGCTGTGAAAAGGTCACATGCATTTCCTTCACCCGCAATCGATCCGACAGTCTATGCTTTTGCAAGAAGCTTCCGCCCTCAACCTGAAATGATCGGGAAGGGATTGAGTGCAATCCTCAGAAAGGATAACAGATGGAAGAGGTGCGATATTAAATCAATATCCCTGCTTCCGAATATCCTCAGTTTTCAGGATGCAATAGAGGCAGGCTGCTATGAATGCATATTCGTAAGATACGGAATGATAACAGAGTGTGCTCACTCAAATGTATTCTTTGTGATTGATGGTATTCTTTATACACATCCCGAATCGGAGAATATCCTTTCGGGAATAACACGGAAAAATGTCCTGCGCATAGCTCGCAGGGAAGGGATCCCTGTAGATGAAACTGCAGTCCCTGAAACCAGACTTCATGAAATAAACGAAGCCTTCATTACAAATACTTCTTTTGAAATTGCACCGGTGATCTCAATAGATAATATTGCCGTTGGCACTGGGATTCCCGGACCTGTGACAAAACTGTTGCGGGAGAAATTCCATGCCGAACTACTGAATCCGCGGGTGTGAAAATGAGGTAAATGCTGTAGCCTTAATTTTTCTATATTTGCACAAATTTTTATCAGGCTATGAGCAATTTTACCTTAAGTGAGCAGGAACAAATAAGAAGAAATTCCCTTGATGAACTGAGAAAGCTTGGAATAAATCCCTATCCTGCTGCAGAATATAAGATCAATACCTTTGCAAAGGATATCCACGAAAATTTTACTCCTGAAAAGAATAACTATCCGGATGTTAGTTTAGCCGGTCGATTAATGAGCCGGCGCATCATGGGGAATGCTTCTTTTGCAGAGCTTATGGACTCAACCGGCAGGATCCAGATCTATGTACGCCGTGACGATGTTTGTGAGGGTGAGGATAAAACACTGTATAACAGAGTATTTAAGCATCTCCTTGATATCGGTGACATTATAGGCGTCAAAGGATTTGTCTTTAAAACACAGGTGGGTGAAACGACCGTGCATGTTAAGGAATTTACAATACTCAGCAAATCGATCCGTCCTCTTCCCATCGTAAAGGAAAAGGACGGCATTCTTTATGATGCTGTCACTGATCCGGAAATGAGGTACCGTCAGAGGTATGTCGATCTGATTGTAAATCCGCAGACACGTGATGTTTTTCGTAAACGGACTCAGATAATTCAGTCAATGCGTGAGCTTTTCAATTCAAGAGGTTACCTCGAAGTTGAAACACCCATCCTCCAGCCGATTCCCGGTGGCGCCGCTGCCAGGCCATTCATTACTCATCACAACACTCTCGATATCCCTCTCTATCTGAGGATTGCAAATGAACTATACCTTAAGAGACTTATCGTAGGAGGATATGAAGGTGTTTACGAGTTCGCCAAAGACTTCCGTAATGAAGGTATGGACAGGACGCATAATCCTGAGTTCACCGTGATGGAGATCTATATTGCTTACAAGGACTATATCTGGATGATGAGTTTTACCGAAGAGATCATAAAAAAGGCAGCAACGGACCTGCATGGAAAAACGGTAATAGCCTACGGCGATAAAACTATTGATCTTACGCCTCCCTATAAGCGTTTAAGCATGCTAGATGCCATTAAGGAGCATACAGGAATTGATATTTCCGTAATGGAGGAGAACGAACTGAGAAAAGAGTGTGACAGGCTTGAAGTTCCTCACACCCCGGATATGGGAAAAGGAAAACTCATTGATGCAGTTTTCGGAACAAAATGCGAACATCATTACATACAGCCGACTTTCATAATTGATTATCCCGCAGAAACATCCCCGCTGACGAAAATGCACCGAAGCAAACCAGGGCTCACAGAAAGATTTGAACTGATTATAAATGGAAGAGAAATTGCCAATGCATATTCGGAGCTGAATGATCCGATTGACCAGATGGAACGATTCAAGGATCAGCTGAGACTATCGGAAAAAGGCGATCAGGAAGCAATGTTCATCGATCTTGACTTTGTAAGGGCTCTTGAATATGGTATGCCTCCGACATCCGGTATGGGAATCGGGATCGACAGACTTACCATGCTGCTGACAAACCAACCCTCAATACAGGATGTGCTCCTTTTTCCACAGATGAAACCGGAGGTTCATAAACCGAAGGCCGAAAGCGGTGAACAGAACTAAATTTCAGGTTTCGGGAGGCGCAGGTTCTCGAAGTACTCCAGTAATCTCCGTATAAGATTGTAATACAGAACCAGGTATAACCCTGACGATCCGATCCAGATGAACAGGATGTTAAACCAGTGGGTGTCAATCCGTATGTTCCCGATCTTTTTTACCGGGGCATAGAAATGTGCCCGTCCTGTTTTTGATGTTGGATCCATATAGCCGGGTTGCCCTTTTATAATTATCTTATCCCTGGTCTCGGAGATTTTCTCAATCATATTATAACCCAGAACCAGCTCTTTAAGCCATTTGTTTTCATAGCTCTCACGAAGTTCAAGCATTCCGTCCTTCCCTATTATTGCCTCCAGTGAATCATTAACCGATGTCTCCCGTCCGGTTGCTTTTTTCCATCGCTTCGTGAACACCTTTTTTGATGAGTCAAGATAGACTTTTATACCTTTTTCAGTTTCGAAATTGAACTTTTCTTCATTTATATCAGATTTCCACGGTCCGGAAGGAATTCCCGTCAATTCTGATAATTTGTCAATATAAAAACTAAGCTTATAATAATTATCTCTTATATCATCCTGATATTCAGGGCTGTTCCTGTGCCTGCTAATCTCCTGTAAATTCTGGTCCAACTGATCAACAAACTGACTGTAGCTGAGGTTCATGCTCATTTCCTTCCTGTCCTTAAAAAAGTGCTTTTCGTAGTCATTATCCTTGAACTGGGTAACCGCAAGCGCTTCGAATGACCAGCGGGCAGCCATCAGGTCTCCGATAACCGGAACATATTCCCGTGATGAATAGCCCTTTAAATGGAGTCTTTCAAACCTCACCAGGACTCCACTGAACAATAATTGCGGAATGATAATGAAAGGTATGATTATGTAGATTGTTATAACTGAATTAAAAGCTGAGGAGATATTCAATCCCAGCATATTTGCAAAACAGGATGTGGAGAATAATATGAACCAGAATGTGAATGTCATTCCTTTTAAACCAAGGATCAGATTTCCTGTCAGTACAAATGCAAATGTCTGGATAGCCGAAATTATAAAGAGGATCATGATCTTCGAATTCAGGTAGCTGAACCAGCTAAGATTCAGAAATGATTCCCGTTTAAGGATTTTCCTGTCCTTCACAATTTCTTCGGAGCTGACCATCAATCCAAAAAACAGGGAAGTGATCACGCACATAAAGAGGTATGGTGTTATGTTGTCATTATCAATAAATTTATAGTCAGGTCCGCTTGAATATCTGGTGAAATATGCCAGAAAAAATGCCAGAACCGGAGACCCCAGAAGACTTATGATAATGTATTGTTTGTCGGCCAGCTTTGATAAAAGATCGCGGGTGAAAAATATTTCAGATTGTTTTTTCAGTCCGGGAATGCTGAAATTATTCTCAGGTAAAATCTGTTTTTCCGTGGAAACCTCCGGCAACTCTTCCAAATCATGTGCCTTGAACTTTTCGGCCCATTCAGCAGGGGTGACTTTACGGATCCTGGTTGCTCTTCCGCGTTCATCCACGACCTTCGCCTCAACGATCTGAAGGATCTGGTCAGTATCGACATTCCCGCACTTAACACACTGATCCTCATCAGGATTAGCATGATGGGTCATTTTCTTGAAATAAATTATTGCTTCCGTGGGATTCCCGAAAAAGATCTGGTATCCACCCTTATCAATTATCATGACCTTATCAAACATCTTGTAAGTCTCGGAGGCCGGCTGATGGATATTGATAATTACAAGCTTCCCTTTGTGGGTTTGTTCCTTAAGGAGATTCATAACAACTTCTGAATCAACTGAAGAAAGCCCTGATGTTGGTTCATCAACAAAAAGTATCGTAGGTTCGCGCAACAACTCCAGCGCTATATTGATCCTTTTCCGTTGTCCGCCGCTTATTACTTTTTTGAGGGGATTCCCTACTTTGAGATCCCTTATTTCTTCAAGTTCAAAATCAATAAGTGTTTTATTCACCGTCTCAACGATCTGTTCTTCCGTAAGATTATTGAGGCACATTTTTGCGTTGTAATAGATATTCTGATAAACGGTAAGGTCTTCGATCAGAAGATCATCCTGGGGAACAAATCCGATAACTCCCTTGAGAAAAATCTTTTCCGACTCATCGTACAGATTATATCCGTTTATCAGTACCTGGCCGCTCTGCGGTTTAAGCGTTCCGCTGAGAATGCTCAGCGAGGTCGATTTACCGACACCACTGCCGCCCAGAATACCGATCAGTTTGCCTGATTCACCGTGAAAATTCAGGTTGTGTATACCGTTTTCGCTGTTCCTGAACCGGAAAGAGACATCGGATGAATCAAGGCTGACCTTAAATTCACTGGCTGCTTCAGAAATATGACTGCTTATTTCAGAAAAGTAGATCGTTTTAATCCCCGAACCCCGGATTGATGATCCATGGTCAAAAATGTAGGTCTGACCCGAGTTTATTATCTGACCATTCAGATAAAGGTCATCTTTGCCCTGATACCTTAAAATATAGGTATTTGTGCTTGCAATATACAGGAACGATATATTACCTTTCAGGTTTTCATAAAGAATATGTTTGATCTCCTTCAACTCAGGGTGCTTCTTATTGTCAATGTAAATCACCTTCCGTTTCTCTTTGATATCCAGGGGATTAATCATTATGAAGTTTTTAATGTCCCTGTATTCGGTCAGAGGTATGAAAAAGGAGTCTGCAACGGTCGTAATGAAGTCAAGCTCAGTCCCGGTAATTATCTCATCCAAAGTTATGTAGTCAATCAGCTGGATAAGTACGTATATTTTCTGCTTCTGCTGAAGCTCTTCATTAATCTTTTCACATATTCCGAGAATTTTCACAGCATTAAGAGAAATACGCTTCCGATCTTTGATACTGTCCCTCTTGATATGCTCCGAATTATACATTGCAAGATATTCATTGAATTCTTTCAAATACCTTGTAACCAAATCATTATTCAGATGTCGGGAGAGGAATGTTCTTACAAGTTCCCTTTTTCTGTTGGTTATTACAGTATCATCGTGAATATCATTTATCAATGCAAAGAGCTGCACCAATGCATTCAGAATAGTTTCACTCATACGGTTTGTTAATGACTAAAACACGAGATGGAAAATTTTTGAAAATTTGTTGTGAATCAAATCCTGTTAAATATTTTTAAGATTATCTTTGTTTGAACAATTCCAAGATAGGAAATTATTGAAATAAAAAAAAATTTAGCTAAAAGGTTAAGAGAGAGCTGATCTTTTAACATTTTCTTGTTTATTTGAGATTGTCTCTGAAGCAACATTCTAAATAATATGCGCGAAACAGGAAAATTCCTGGATTATTCCGGTCCGGTAGATTACGAAGTGATTGACAGGCTTTTAAAAAATCTTAAAAATACAGGTGAATACATCGGTCTTAACAAGAGTGCCGCAAAAAGAATTTATGCCATTATTGAGGAGTGCCTTGAAAATATTGCTAAACACTCAATCAAAAACACTAAGTCAGCCATCCGAAAAACACCCTTTATTACGGCATCTGATATAAATGATAAAATTCTGATCAGGTCTGGTAACACAATCCTGGATGAGAAAAGACCCAGACTGATAAAAATTCTTGAGCATGTAAATAGTCTTAATCAGGATGATCTCATTCATTTATACGAGGAGATAATCAACAGGGAGCTGAGATCAGAAGATAACGGTGCAGGTCTTGGTTTCATCATAATGAAGTTAAGATCAGGGAACAAGCTGGATTATAATTTTAAAGAATCAGGTAACGGAATCTCCGATTTTGAAATTCAAATTTCAGTAAATAAATATGCCATGAGAAAGTTATTCATTGAGCGGACGACAAACTCACCGAAAGTGAATTTTGACCCTGAGAATAATATATTTGAGATCTCAGGTGAATCAAGACCCCCCGATGTTGCCGGTTTTTATACCGAAATCCTGAACTGGTTTGATGACTACTCAACATATCTCAGCAAATCACAGTTAGTGAAGGACCCGGTTGTTTTTAATTTCGATTTCGAATATTTTAATTCATCTTCAGCTAAGTATATCCTTGATTTTTGCAAGCAGATAGCCGCAGTCCGTTCAAAAGGAAAAGAAGTCGGCGTAATATGGAATTATGAAAAAGACGACAATGATATGCTTGAAGTTGGCAAAGAAATGTCACGGATAGCCAGGGTTCCATTCCATTTCAGCCTTAAAGACATATAGACTAATACAATCGGGACGATACCCGGGAAATCTCTTTGATCAAATGGCCAAACAAGCCACAGAAAAAGAAATCCGGAACTGGTTATCGGTTATCTGCAGTCCAGACAATGATCTACTCCGGGAAATAGCTTTCAACTGGAATGAATACAGGAAAATTTTCATTTACAGTATAGCCAGATATCTTTACACCGACATGCAGCGGACAAAGCACTTATTTACTTCACCCGTTTCTTTCAGTAAAGATTTCACCAGGCTTTCCGGTGAAGAAAAATTAATCTGGTATAACTTCGCATCAGATATTCCTGTAAAACTCAGATCGTTAAATCTGCGCATCAGACCTTTCAGGGATTTCTGCAGGACCTGCTTAATACCTTATGCGGATCTTGAATCAATGGCACTTTCAGATTATGTCAATTATTGCCTGAAACAAAGGCTGGTAAAACCTGCGACAGGAAATAAAGGAAATAACAATCCGTCCCGGGCCCCTTTCCGGGAGTTACCGGAGAAAAGAAAGCGTTTCTATATTGAACTGAATCATTTGATGCCTGTTGCGCTCAGGAAGATAGGATACGAGATTGTAAGACCCGAAGAGATATCCGAGATAAACGACAATATTGTCAGAAAATTCGCCAGGGCAATTCATTCCAGGTACAGGAATGAAATGAAAAAACAAAAATCAGGATCAAAGAATTTTTATATTTTGTGGGTATACAACACAGGCAATAATAAATACCAGAACGCAATAGATTTCGAGGATCTGCCCGAAGATATCAAAAATTCCAATCTTGATAATGCATATCATATACCTACCAAATTGCTGGCGATCGGTTACAGGATCAGACTTGTAGCAAAGGGATTTAAGCCTGCCACGCTGCATCTCAATGACGAAGAGGTGGAAATAATGGCCAGGGTGGAACATATAAGGTGGTGCTGGGATAAAATAATGAATGGCTGGTACTATGGCGACGTCAAAGACAGCCGGAGGAAAACCCATCCCAGCATTATTCCATATGAAGACCTGTCTGAATCCGAAAAAGAAAAAGACCGTGAACTTGTCCGACTGATCCCTGCACTCCTGCAAGATGTTAAATTTGAAGCAGTCCCGGTAAATCCTGATAAGATTAAAAAGCTCTCCTATGCAATAAAACCACACAGCAGTATTCACAAGCTGCTGAATGACACCCGGGAACTTAACGCCGAAATAAGTCAACTGGCATTCACTTCTCCCGGAATTAGGGACAAAGTCAGAACTATTAATGAAAAAATAGAAGAAACTATAAATGAGGTCAGGGGGAATTATGATTACGCGCAGCATATCCAGGAATCATATCTTCCTGATAATCTTTATATAAGGGAGTGCTTCCCGGATAGTTTTCTATTGTTCATGCCAAAAGATATTGTAAGCGGTGATTTTTATTTTTTCAGCAAAAAGGATTACAAAATTGTTTTCGCCGCAGCCGATTGCACAGGACACGGGATTCCAGGAGCCATGTTAAGCACGATAGGGTTCGGCATTCTTGACCAGGCGGTAAATGAATTGCAAATTACAGATCCTCTGGTCATATTAAAACATCTGTACAATAAAATTCACGGGTTTCTGCAAACGGAAAAGAGTGCTGTCAGGCATTCTGATGATATGGATATTGCACTATGCACCCTGGATACAAAAAATGACCTGCTTGCATTCTCAGGAGTCAACCAGTCTTTATATCATGTTTCCGGAGGAAAGATGACCGAGCACAGGCCTGGAGATCTCCCGGAAAACAGTGTGGATAATGGAGAGTACTCATTTGCTTCCCTAAAGATCCCGGTAAAACAAGGTGATACGATTTACTTATGTACCGATGGATATGCCGATCAGTTCGGAGGCAGACATCATAAGAAATACCTGAGCAGCAGGTTCCGTAATCTTCTCATGGACCTGCAATCATTTTCAATGCCGGAACAGAGTGATCGTTTGTATGAGGAAATCGAAAGATGGAGGGAAGAAAATAATGAAGACCAGACGGATGATATACTTGTGATCGGGATCAGGATCTAATTTTTATTATTCCATGCAAGTTCTATATATTCTGATATTGTACAATTGATCTGTTCTACGTAACCCTGATGATGTGAAATAATACTTTCTTTGTAATCTTTCAGAATCCCGTTCATACCTCTGTAATTATTTGCAGATTCAAATAACCCGGCCAGTTCTTTCATAGTATTAAGAATAAATTTATTGCTTTCTTTAATCACTTCCCTGACTGTGTGGTCTAATGAACTGGCCTTCGGCGAAAAGCCATAATAATGGGAATAAACTGAATAATAGATTCTCGCCCATCTTAATATATTCACAACCCCTCGTGCATCATTCAACCATTCTGCAAAACATTCATTTATAAAATCATGATATTGGTTGAGTGATGCTTCATAGAAATCATAATCCCGAAAATCGGGAGTTCCTTTAAGTCTTCGCTCCTTCCTCAGTTCCTTTTCAACATCAGTTTTAAAATATGGCAATAATTTATTGAACACTACAGGAGTATATCCATCACTGCTTATCAGTCCTAAAAAGTCAAGACTTTCCTTTATTGATGCGTAAGTTGAGGAAGGCTGAAAAAGCATGAATCCGTAATCAAAATTAATTCCGAGCTTTTTGAGAATATTAATGCTCTTCAAACATTGCGCTATCGTCATATGTTTATTAAGTCTGAGTAATCCGGTATCCGTGCCATCTTCAATGCCAATAAAAATCAAAAACAAACCACAGCGTTTCATCATATAAATATCCTCTTCATCGATCTCATCCGGACGACAGTTTATTTTCCACATGATCTTGTCATTCAGCCCTTTATGATCAAGTTCTTTGCAGAACTTTTTTATCCACTCTGAACTCTGACTGGCTTTAAGCGGGAAATCATCGTCCTGGAACATGAATACTGAACACTCTTTTTCGAGAAACAGCAATTCCATTTCCCTTACAACCATTTCAGGGTTTCTTATTCTCTTGGCTGGCCCGGGAGCTTGCCTGTAATACTCCCTCAAACAGCAGTATGAGCAGTTATAAACACAGCCTCTTCCGGCAAGAATTGTAGCAAACTTTTTACCAAACGCATATTCTTTCAAGGGGAATCTCATTGGAAAAGGATACTTATCAAGATCATTTTCAAGGGGACGGAGCGGATTATTGATTATTTTATTCTTCTCTTTATAGACTAATCCATCTGTATTTCTCCACTCTTTCCCGGTTGAAATGCATTCTGTCAGTTCAAGCATGGTGAATTCCCCGTCAAACCTTACAATAGAATCGATAGATGGAATCAGATTAAAAAGTTTTTTATACCTGAGGCTTGCATAGTGACCGCCTGCAGTGAAATGGCAACGTATTCCTCCTTCCCTTAATAAGTTTGCCAGTTTTTGAAACTTCCTGATAAAAGATTCAAAAATTACGGAGAATCCTATCACTACAGGATCCAGTCTTTTTACCAGGTGGAGTATCTCATAATTATCGTACCGTAAGTCAATAACCCTTGTTTTAAACCCTTTTTTTGATAATACAGCACACAGATAACCTGTTCCGAGGTTGTCAAATTCCTCGAAAGCAATAAAAACCACAGGTCTGGATAGAGACCTCAAACTTCTCAGATCTTTTTCTTTTTAATAAATTCCTGGATCGTGTTTAACATTTTACTTTCGGCATCAGCGCAATCCTTCGCAAATTGAAGCCTGGCTTTATATACAACTAAATTCAGCTCATAGCCTGTTTTTTCGGATAATCCGAAGTCCAGCATTTGGGCATGCATAACAATTGGTGGAAACAATCCACTACGTGATTCGCATTGTTTTTCTTCCAGTTCGCTCATAATCTTTTATTTAAGACTTAAACAATTCTGGTCAGGGATACTGACCTTTTATATTAATTTATATGAGTATCAGCAATTAGTAATAATCTGCAAAATATCAGGTGTGTGAAAATTACATCGTATTAATTATCAAACACTTTCAATTTCATCTTCTTACCCCCTTTCTTATTTCCCCCAGGGGGGAAATGGTCACCTTCCTGGGGGAAGGCTGGGAAGGGGGTAATAAATGTAATTTTGTGAAACTGAATTTATTCATGATTACCGATAGTCATATTAATTTATAGAATATTTACTGATCAGGTTTTGAAATGCCGGAAGGATTGCCAATGGCTCCCAGACAGGATCGAGGTGCAATAATTTTACAGAGAAATAGGATGGATTCATTAATAAATATTCAATAGTACTTATTGCTTTATCATAGGCTCCGACCTGTGTATATATTTTTGCCAGGCTGATTATCAGATCACTTTTATGCATATTATCATTCCCTGAAAGGTCAAGTGCTTTCTCAGCTTCTGTAATTGCCTGTTCCCTGTTTCCAAGCCCGGCATAGGCGAATGCCAGATTGATGTGAAGAAAAGGATTGCTATAAGCCTTAACAAAATCCTGGCCACAGCTCACAAGGGTGGAATCAAAATAGATCCGTGCTCTATCGGGATTATTTAAATACTTGTTAATCTCAGCCAGATACAGATACTTGCTGCCTTTGAACATAATTTCGGAAAAAAGTAGTTTTTCTGCCTTAAGTAACGCATCAGCATATTTTCTGTCATAAATATCGATCAGGATTTTTATTTCCATCAGCTCATTACCCGTTTTTATTTCGGCAGTGTCCACAACATTTCTTGCTTCGTCAGTATTACCATTTTTTAATATGAGTGCCTGAATTTTATGGGAATAAGGAATCATCCATTCCGGCATTATATCAATGGCTTTCTGATGGAATATCAGTGCAGAATCAAATTGATGCAAAAAAGAATAAGATAAACCTATATTTGTCACGTAGAGTGCTTCCTGAGGATTATATTTTATTATCCTTCTGATCAGTTCCTGTGACTTGCCCCATTCTCCCATCTTCCTGTAAACTATTGCCATATAGAACAAGGGTTGGTAATCATCAGGAGCCTTTTCAGATGCCATACGGAAATGATCCAGGGCATAATTAAACTCATTACTACAGTAATAATAATAGAATCCCAGGGCTGTTTGAGCATCTGGAAGGTCCCTGTTAATTGTCAGGGCTTTTTCAGCGTCTTTCCGGCACTTTTCAATCTGAGTAGAGTCAAGCTCGCCAGTGTAGTATCCCAGCGAACGGGCAATTGCACGTTTTGCATAAGCCAGGGCAAACAGGGAATCATCTTTTATTGCCTTATCATAAGCAAGTATTGCAGAACTAAAACTTGTAGTACTCATAAATTCGTTACCCATGGTAAATGACGACCAGGCGTCATATGACCTGACATTTCCATATCTGAAATTCAGATTGGCATCACTGTTCCCGGTCGGTTCGTATTCAAGCTGCTTTATTTCCTCTGATGTGAGTTTCATTCCTGAGTTGATTGCTGTATTCCGGATAATTTCATAAACAGTCTGAGAAATCCTGTCCTTATCCCACAAATACTCTTTTGACCAGAGTTGCTTATCAGCCTTTGCAGATATTAATTCAATCCAAAGGATTATGTTGTTTCCACTCCTCTTTATGTTTCCGGTAAGCAAATAGTTTACTTTAAGCTCTTTCCGGATCGTCTTTAAAGACTTCTTTGTGTCCCTGTACGCGAGTGAAGAAATCCTTGACCGTACAGTTGTTATTTTAATTTCCCTTAGTTTGGAATGTATTGCTTCAGTAAAAAGATCACCATTGTTTTTTAGTACAGTATCATTCCCTGGATAAGCCAGTGGGATAATGGCAAATGTCTTCGATGTCTTTGACGGGTTAATGACTTTGTAAATTCCAAATGCACCGGCTGAGCCCAATACAATCAAGAGCAATATTATCAGCCGTTTTATTGATTTAATGCTGAATATTTTTGAGGCGATCAGCTCCCTTCTTTTATAATCTCCTGTAACTCTATCCCAGAACTCCAGCGATGGGACTATGTCTTTGTCCGTTGAATCAGGTTCGGATAATAATCCTGAAATTACTTCCCTTATTGCATTAGCAGTTTTATTTATCTGGTTTTTGAACCTTGTCCTGTTCAGGTTCTTTTCTTCATCATCCTCCGGGGTCAATGGCCTGTTAACTCCGGGTTCCCTGTAAACAAAGTCAACACCCCGGATTACTCCGCCGAGTACCGATTCGTATAGTTTTACATCAGGTACATCAAGTTCGTGAATCCGGACCGGAAGCACCCGGCTGGCAACATTCCCGTTTGGCAGCTTTATTTTCAGGCCAAACCTGTCGAAAGAAGCTTGTTCAACAAATGTCTTGAATTCATGTTCCCATGCAAATGATCTGGGATCACAATAAGTGCGTGACATGATCGGAATAAAAACAAGGCATTTTAGCTTCTCCTTCAGTGAGTCATCAACATCATGTGTCTCTAAAAGTCCGTCATGAGGATTTATATCGAAATAAACACTTACCTCTTCCTTAAAAGTGGACTCCAGTTCTGTCTTT
>Ga0105101_10000200_pt1 | contig 23895 bp, 17 predicted proteins | sample PPLLak21cMay2015_2_FD_87037 | JGI IMG/M metagenome (GOLD analysis project Ga0105101, IMG submission 87037) | Freshwater sediment microbial communities from Prairie Pothole Lake near Jamestown, North Dakota, USA - PPLs Lake P8 Core (1) Depth... | ecosystem: Environmental > Aquatic > Freshwater >... | reverse complement strand
TGAGGTCGAGGGTCACGGCGGGTTCGTTGAAGCCTTTACAAAAGGAGTCATTCAGAAAAAGATAGGGGAATCAGCAGCAAAGCATAAAAAAGAAACGCCGGCACATCAGATAATTTTGCCGGAAATAAGTCCGGATGCAGTTGAATCTTCTGCCGGTCAGAGAAAAGGAAAGATTTCCGGACCGGAATTCAGCCCCGACATCCTGGACAACATACAATTTCCGGAAGAAGATCTTAATGAACCTGATAAGACCGGTAATATCATTGAAGACTGGATGACTCCCGAAGGTATCCCTGTGAAGAGTGTTTATGGGATGGATGATCTGAAGGATATGGAGCATCTTGATTATGCGGCCGGATTACCGCCCTTTCTTCGCGGACCTTATTCCACCATGTATGTTCTTCAGCCCTGGACTATCAGGCAATATGCAGGTTTCTCAACAGCCGAAGATTCCAATGCTTTTTACCGGCGTAATCTTGCGGGTGGTCAGACAGGACTTTCAGTGGCCTTTGACCTTGCAACTCATAGGGGCTATGATTCTGATCATGATCGGGTTGCAGGAGATGTTGGCAAGGCGGGTGTGGCTGTTGACTCAATCCTGGATATGAAAATCCTCTTTGACAAGATCCCGCTTAATAAAATGTCGGTGTCGATGACAATGAACGGGGCTGTTCTGCCGGTCATGGCATTTTACATTGTTGCCGCTCTTGAGCAGGGCGCAAAGCTGGAGGAACTTTCAGGCACGATACAAAACGACATACTTAAGGAATTCATGGTAAGAAATACCTATATCTATCCTCCTGAATTCTCAATGAAGATCGTATCCGATATCCTTGCTTTTACTGCGGCAAAAATGCCAAGATTCAACTCAATCAGCATTTCCGGGTACCATATGCAGGAAGCTGGCGCAACTTGCGACATAGAGCTTGCTTATACTCTGGCCGACGGGCTGGAATACCTCAGGTCCGGAGTAAGGGCAGGCCTGGATATTGATGCTTTTGCACCAAGGATCTCGTTTTTCTGGGGTGTAGGGATGAACCACTTTATGGAAATAGCTAAGATGAGGGCGGCAAGGATGCTTTGGGCTAAAATTGTAAAAGGTTTCAATCCTGAGAATCCGAAATCACTGGTTCTCAGGACACATTGCCAGACATCAGGATGGAGTCTTACTGAACAGGATCCATACAACAATATCGGCAGAACGTGCATCGAAGCAATGGCTGCCGTATTTGGCCATACACAGAGCCTTCATACAAATGCCCTGGATGAAGCACTTGCCCTGCCGACGGATTTTTCAGCAGCGATCGCACGGAATACACAGAAATATATCCAGGAAGAGACACAGATATGCAGGGCCGTGGATCCATGGGCCGGATCATATTATGTTGAATCCCTGACACATGAGATTGCTCATAAAGCCTGGGAACATATTACGGAGATTGAAAAAATGGGAGGTATGGCAAAAGCAATTGAATCAGGCATACCAAAAATGAGGATCGAAGAGGCTGCAGCAAGAACACAGGCCAGGATTGATTCGGGATTGCAGATCATTGTTGGTATGAACCGGTACAGGCTTGATAAAGAAGCTCCGCTCGAAACACTTGAGGTCGATAATCCGGCGGTGAGGGATTCCCAGATCAGGCGGCTCGCAAAGCTACGTACCGAAAGAAACGAGTCTGAATGTCAGACAGCACTGGATGCGATCACAGGGTGTGCCCGAACAGGTAAGGGCAATCTTCTTGAATTAGCAGTCGTGGCTGCATCAAAACGTGCAAGCCTCGGAGAGATTTCTTATGCATGTGAAAAAATAACAGGGAGGTATAAAGCAGTGGTACGTTCAATTTCAGGTGTTTATTCATCCGGATATAAACCGGACAGTGATCTGAAGGAAGCCAGGGCACTGGTTGGCAGGTTTGCCGAAAAGGAGGGACGCCAGCCCAGGATAATGATTGCCAAGATGGGCCAGGATGGGCACGACAGGGGCGCCAAAGTTGTTTCAACCGGATATGCCGACATCGGTTTCGATGTGGATATAGGTCCTCTTTTTCAGACCCCCGCCGAAGCGGCAAAACAGGCAGTGGAAAACGATGTTCATGTGCTTGGAGTATCAAGCCTTGCAGCAGGACATAAAACTCTTATTCCTGAAGTGATAAGTGAGCTGAAACGTCTTGGGAGAGACGATATACTTGTGATCGCCGGAGGAGTGATCCCGCCACAGGACTATCAGTTCCTGTATGATGCCGGTGTGGTTGCCATATTCGGTCCGGGTACTTCCGTTTCAAAAGCAGCAAAACAAATACTGGAAATATTGATGCACCATTTTGAATAAACCGGTTAGAATTCTTAAACGAAGATCAAAGGATGAAAAATATAATATTCCTTATCATATTGAGTATCTTAATGATATACAGCTGTAAAATGAAAAAGCCTGCTGCAAATACTTTACCGGTCACCGAACAAACAGGTCAAATAACCAATTTCTCTGAACAATCAACCTGGCTGCTCGGATATTTCACAAGGGAACGCATGTCCGGACCACCTCATTCCGAATGGTATCAGAAAGGTTATGATGGTTATAAGTGGGATGAAACTGCTGTTAATAAATTAACAGTAATAAGTAAGGATAACCTGACGATCAAAATTGTTCTTGGATCATGGTGTCCCGACAGCAGGAGGGAGGTCCCGCGTTTCATGAGGATCCTGGATCTCTGGCAATTTCCTGCGGAAAAAGTAACTTTCATCGGAGTTGACAATAATAAACTTTCTCCCGTGGGAGAATATGAGAAACTAGATATTCAGAGGGTGCCGACATTTATTTTCTATAAAAATAATATTGAAACGGGACGCATCATTGAAGTTCCTGTAACGTCTTTAGAGCAGGATATGATAAATATTCTGACACAGGAATGAAAATATAAACAAGAGACTTAAAGCCATGGAAGAAAACAATAACAAATCGGGACAAAACCTGGGTATCGCTGCACTGATTACCGCAATAATAACTTTTGTCATCGCAGTGATCCCCTGCGTGGGTTTTGTCGCAATAATCCCGGGGATAATTGCAATTGTGCTTGCGTCTGTCGGCCTTTCCCAGGCATCAAGAAGTAATTTACCGCGCGGGGTCCTGATAGCAGGTCTCGTTATTGCAGTTATTGCTTCGATGATATCATTTTCTCAGATCTTCTTTGCAGGAAAGATACTCGATAAAGCCGACAAGTGGCCTGATAAGATTGAAGAATTTGTCGATGACGTTCAGAAAGATGTCATCAAAGACCTTGAGGATGCCCAAATCAATATCAAGATTGAGAGCGGTGATGAAAAAGTGGAAATAACTGCGGGCAAGGATAAGGAAGAATTGGAAAAAACTCTCGAAGATCTCGAAAAGGAAAATTCACCTGCCGATGATACCCTGGTACGCAAAAAATGATAAAGGCGCTCTGTCACAGATAGTTTCACGAAATGAGCCTTACCTGGTAATAAACATAGTATTTACCATTCTGATATTGTTTATTATAGCTTATTCCGGTATTTTTTCCCCGGATAAAGACAATTACCCCATCGTATGCATTCATGAAGAGCTGACAGGTGAATCCTGCGCTTCCTGCGGGATTTCCCACAGTTTCTCACTTATCCTCAGGGGCAGGATCGATGAGGCTTATGAATACAATAAATACGGTATGAGGCTCTTCATTTTCTTTGTTTCACAATTCTTCCTGAGGATTTTCTTCTCAAGGTATTATGCAGGTTATCCTGCCATCCGTAAACAATTAATTTTATTCGATATAACCGGATCGTCCATAATCTTCCTTATTGCATTCCTGCCATATATTGTAAGTATTTTCAAGTGGTTCTGAGTGTGGGCTCTGCTTATAATTCCGGATCATTCAACAGATCATATAAAAGACTGCTTTCAAATCCTTTTGACAAACCGAATCGTAAAAGTTTTCCCTTCAGATCGTACTGATTTTTTGCTTTTACCGATCTGCGATGAGAGGAAATAATCTCTTTCATCGACTTCATATATAATTCATTATCAATGGAATCAAGAGCAGATTTTACAATTTCCGGGGGAATCTGTTTCGCTTTGAGATGTGCAGCAAGTTTCACCTTACCCCATTTGTTGTATTTGAACTTATCTCTTACAAATGCTTCTGCGTAGCGTTTTTCATTTATAAAATTCTCTTTAATGAGAGAATTTATGATCCTTGAAATGTCGGTTTCGGAAACTCCCCATTGCCGGAGTTTGCTTCTGATATCATCAGTGCAGTACTCGCGCTGTGAGCAGAGCATCATGGCTTTTGACAGTGAAGCTTCGTAAAGTTTGTTTTCAGTCATTATGGATTCCCTTAATAATTCTGTCTTTCCCGTTTATATCCTTTATTACCCTGACATTTGAGTATCCTGCTGACTCCAGCAGTAGTACGATCTGTTTACCCATCGTCTCATTAATTTCAAAATAGATCTTTCCTCCGGGAGTAAGGATGGCAGATGCCAGCCTTGTAATTGCGGAATAGTAAACCAGCGGATCGGCATCAGTGACGAAAAGTGCTGTATCAGGCTCATAATCGAGCACATTACGTGACATTAATTTTTTTTCCGATTCCCGTATGTACGGAGGATTACTTACTATGATATCCGTCCCGGCGAACATACCGGGATTGATATTGAAAATATCAGCCCTGATAAATGAAACCTTCACTTTGTTAAGGACCGCATTTTCACCCGCTTTAACCAGAGCCCCATCGGATATGTCAATTCCTGTCACTGCCGATTGTGGCAAATTGAGGGCTAAGGCGATAGCGATGCAGCCGGATCCGGTTCCGATATCCAGTACGGAGCCGGAAAATTCACGATTCTCCTTAATGATCAGATCGACGAGTTCCTCAGTCTCCGGACGAGGGATAAGTGTATCATTGTTAAGCCTGATTATGCAATTATAAAAATTTGTGTAACCCATTATATATTGTAATGGCTTGCCTTTTTTAAGCTCCCTGCAAATACTTATTATCTGTCGGACCTGCTTTGGTGATACAGCGGTTTCAGGAAGAGCAAGGTTATGGAGTGATGATGAATTAAGTACCGACCTTAGAATTATGGCTGAAATTGCATTTATCTCAGACTCAGGATAAAATCCATTAAGTTCCCTCGCGAGGTAAAGCCTAATTTCTTTAATTGTTTGTATCTTGACACCCATATTTCAAAAATAGCACTTTCAGGAGAATGCCGGCAGGTGATGATATTAAATTCATGCAAAGATGCCTGGATCTGGCAGGCAAGGCTGAAGGGAATACTTATCCCAATCCGGTTGTGGGATCCGTAATCGTTCATAATGGTCTGATCATCGGTGAAGGATATCACCTTAAAGCCGGTGGTCCACACGCCGAGCATAATGCAATTAATTCAGTCGCTGATGCTGAATTACTGCGATCATCAACATTGTATGTAAACCTTGAGCCTTGTTCCCACTTTGGAAAAACGCCTCCCTGTTCACAGCTTATAATATCGTCGGGGATAAAGAAAATCGTAGTTGGGACCATGGATACAAGTGATAAAGTATCAGGGAAGGGGATAGCTGAACTTGAAAACGCAGGATGCAGGGTTGTAACAGGAATTCTCGAAAAAGAGTGTCGCCGGATAAACAGACGGTTTTTTACATTCCATGAGAAAAAACGGCCGTATGTGGTTCTGAAATGGGCACAGAGCGCAGACGGCTTTCTGGACATTGAAAGTGTTGAGGATCATGAAAAAAGACCTGTTTGGATCACCGGGAAGCCTGAAAGAGCGCTTGTACATAAGTGGAGGGCTGCCGAACAGGCTATCCTGGTTGGAGCAGGAACAGTGAGATCTGACAATCCCCTGTTAAATGTCAGGGAATGGTCAGGGAATGACCCTTTGAAGCTGATATTAAGCAAGTCAGGGAATTTGGATAAAAGTTCATTTGTTTTTAATCCACCCGGTAAAACTGTTGTGTTCACACTTAACAATGATGCTGAGACCGGCAATGCAGCTAAGGTTGTGCTAAACAAAGACAAACGTCCGGCAGATCAGATCCTGGAATATCTTTTAAGTTCAGGAATCCAGTCGGTGATGGTGGAAGGTGGAGCTGAGGTGCTGAATCACTTTATCTCAGTGGGATTATGGGATGAAGCAAGAGTTTTTTACGGGAAACTTCCCTTTAAAAAAGGGACAATCGCCCCGGAGATTAAAGGAACAGTTTTTTCAGAAACCAAATTCATGTTCAGCTCCCTAGAAGTAATTTTAAATGACGACAATAGACCCTCCGGAAGGATTGATAAACAGAATAAAATTTCGTAATTTTGATAATTTATAACGTCAATAGGTGAAAGTCATGAATAAGCGAATATTTTACCTGGCATTTGTTATGCTGTTTCTCTCTGCCGGAACTTATGGGCAAAGTGCCAAAAAGTATTTCAAGGCAGGAAATGTTTTTGTTAAGAATATGAAATACGAGGAGGCTGTAAACCAGTTTACCAGTGCTATCCAGCTTCAGCCATCTGAATCTAAATATTATTATGCAAGGGGCAGAGCTAATGAGGTGCTTGAAAAATATGGTGATGCCAAAGCCGATTATGAAAAAACAATTGTCTTTTCGCCCAGGGATGTTAATGCAATGATCGGTATAGGGAAAGTTTGCAACAAAATGGGGCAATTCGGGGAAGCGCTTGTATATCTGAACCGGGCTTCCGGTCTCGAAAAGAGGAACGCTCAGATCTACCCCGAAAAAGTAATTACCCTGATCGGACTGGAACGGTTTGATCAGGCTCTACGGGTGTCTGACACGGCCATAATAATAAAGGAAACTCCAATGAACTACTATTACAGGGGTATCATTTATACTAAGCTGAATAATGACCTTTATGCAAGAAGAGAATTTGAAAAGGCAATTTCAAAGGATAAAAAGCTTGTTGAACCAAGGCTTGCCCTGGCCGATCATCTTTTATTGCATGATGATAATGAGGGAGCTCTGAATCAGATCAATGAAGTGTTAAAAAATGATGACAGGAACACCGATGCCTACCTTTTGAGAAGCAGGGTCTTCAAAAAGAATTTTGATTACCCCGGCGCAATAAATGATCTTTCCAAAAACATACTTATCGATCCGGACAATCCTGACTTTTACCTCGACAGGGGAAAATGCTATCAGGAGTTCAACCAGCCTACAAATGCAATAAACGATTTCACGAAATATATCTCTCTTAATGATAAGAATCCGGATGCATTCTTTGCAAGAGCTAAATCGTATGAAGACATATTTGATTTCCCGAAAGCAATGGATGATTACAAGAGGATTACTGTCCTTTCGGAATTCAATCAGGAAGCAAGAAAATTACTGAAAGCTGCGCAGGAGAGGCTTTATGAACTGAACAGGGAAAAAGATGCTCCTGAAATCACAGATATGAGTCCGGTTCCTGAAGGAGAGTTGTTAGAGATAAGGGGAGATGCATCAAATCTGCTTATTACAAGGCAAATAAAAGAACAAAGTAAAATCAAATCATTGGTAATTAATGATGAACCGGTTCCAATAAACGAGAAGAATGCCGGGAATGAGTTCTTTGCAAATATAAATGTTACCGGAAAGAATTCACTAACAATAACAGCTCTTGATGATTATGATAATGAGAAAACCCTGAAATACTCGCTGTACCGCACTGAGATCATTCCTCCGAAAATAAATGTGATGGCGCCATACGCATCTGATGACGCCAGGATGTATCTTGATGATAATTCCCCGACTCTTTATCTTCAGGGCAGGATAACTGATGAAAGCAGGATTAAATCCATCCTTATCGAGGGAGTAACTGCAAGTTATCCTCTGAGCGATCTGAATCCGGTATTTACAGCGACCATCGATATTCTCAACAAAAACAAAATAACAATCGAAGCTGAAGACATCTACGGAAACCGGCAGTCATCAGTGTTCAGCCTTAGCAGGGAAGGAGCTACTATTGCTGAAACAAATCCCATGGGCAAGACATGGGTGGTGTTCATTGAAAACTCTTCCTATTCGAAATTCACGCCTCTTGAAGGACCCGGTAAAGATGTTAATCTGATGAATGCAGCATTTGCAAAATACCAGATTCATAAAATCATTCATAAACAGAATATGACCAAATCCGATATGGAAAAGTTCTTTTCCATTGAACTGCGGGATCTTGTCAGAACCAATCAGGTCAAATCATTGCTTATCTGGTATGCAGGACATGGAAAGTTTATTAATGAAGTAGGGTACTGGATACCTGTTGATGCCGAACTTGATAATGAATTCTCCTATTTCAATATAAATACACTTAAGGGATCGATGGAGACATATATGAGTTATCTTACTCATACACTTGTTGTTACAGACGCATGTGAATCAGGCCCCAGTTTTTATCAGGCAATGAGGTCGGATCCTAAAATAAGAAGCTGTGACGACTGGCAGGCAACTCAGTTTAAGTCGTCCCAGGTATTTTCATCGGCAGGATATGAGCTCGCTGTTGATGACTCACAGTTCACACGGACCTTTGCATCGGCATTATCCAACAATCCAAATGCCTGCATCCCGATAGAAGAAGTTGTTATGAAAGTGGCTACAGCAGTGGGGGATAATAACAAACAAAAACCTAAATTCGGGAAGATAACAGGTTTAAGGGATGAAGACGGCACATTCTTCTTTATCACCAAATAATGGAAATAAGATTCCGATTGAAATTTCTTAAGGTCATCAGGCACCTGAGCCTGATGACCTCATTTTTAATAGTAACTTTCTTCCAGCTTGAAGCACAAACCTGGTTTTTTGAAAAATATGGCGTGGAACAGGGGCTAGGTTCATCAAAAGTATATTCGGTAATTCAGGATAAAAACGAAAGAATCTGGCTGGGAACGGAGAGCGGTGTATCGCGATTCGATGGCTCGGAATTTAAGAATTTCACCTCTGCAAATGGTCTGGCAGGAGGGGGAGTTTACAGCCTTACCGAAGATTCGACCGGAAGAATATGGTTCGGTCATCTGAATGGAGGATTGAGCCTTTTTGACGGGATCAGATTCACCGACCTGAAATTTGATTCTATTGAAATTGATGGTGATGTGACCAGTATTAATCAGATGGGCAAATTCCTCTGGATCACAACTATCAGCAACGGTGCAATACTGACGGAATTCCCTGGTGAGGGAGATACTATACTTTCTGGTCGGCAATATAGCGGGAAAGATGGATTGGGAGATCAGGTTTCAGGTGTATGCATAGACAATAACAACGATTTCTACTGCATTATTCCCGGTGCAGGAATTAAAAAATTCAACAGGGCTAAAAATTCCTTTGAAACCTTCCTTCCCCCTGATCTTACTAAATACTTCGACATAATAGTTATGTATCACGACAGTAAGGGGAATTACTGGTATGGTACCCACAACGGGGGATTATATAAATATGAAGCAGGTGAAGGAAAAATGAGGGTATTTGATATCCGCAACGGACTCTCAGGCAATATGGTTTCATACGTCACTGAAGATTACCGTGGAAATGTCTGGGTCGGAACCTTTGGAGGTGGCATTACTGTGTTTGAGGGAGATAAACTGAAGGTCTACAACAAATCAAATGGTCTTGAAGCAACTTCAATACATTGCATCACTGAAGATAAGGAAAAGAATATGATCATAGCCGATCATGACACCGGTATAAGTATTTACAAGGGTGATCATTTCGTTACATTTTCGGATGATAAAATGTTACCCGATAAAAGTGTTTTTGCAATAGAGACTGATAACGAAGGAAAATACTGGTTTGGCACTAATGCAGGGATCTCTGTCTGCGATTCTACCCTTCAGGGTGGTGGTATTCAGATATATGGTGACCTGAAGAATTCAATAGGTGATAAGATCCGGTTCATTAAAAAGGATAATAACGGAAATATCTGGATCGGTACTGAAGGGAACGGCCTCTCAATGTATGATGCCAGGCAAGGGAAATTCATTTTTGATGCCCGTATCAACAGTTATTTTAATAAAAACGGGATCATCACCGCAATGATAGTTGATAATGAAGGCAAACTCTGGATCGGCAATATGGACAGGCTTGTTGTATGGGATGATGCCGGTAAAGAGATTGCTTATTTTACCCAGCAGTCAGGAATGGCAGGAAGCTGGATCAAGGTATTGTTCTGTGACAGGGATAACAATATCTGGATCGGATCCGAGAACAAATCAGGATTGACAAGATATGTTCCAGCCACAGGAAAATTCAATATTATAGATTCATTCGAAGGGTACGTCCCGCAATGCATTGCACAGACAAATGATTCAAGGATCTGGGTTGGAACAACAGGTGGTCTGTTTGCTCTTGAAAACGATACCATTACAATCAGGTTAAATGAGGAGGATGGGTTGCTCTCCGGTAATATAAAACTGCTTCAGCCTGAGGGAGATAAATATCTGTATATAGGGACAAATCTTGGTCTGAACAGGTATAACCTGGCTGATGGTACCATTGCTTCATTTACAAGGAGAAATGGTTTCCCGGGAATTGAAACCCGTCAGAATGCTTCAGTTTGTGATGACAGTGGGAACCTATGGTTCGGAACGGCAGCGAATGGTGTAACAATGCTTGTTCCGGGTAAAATGCCTCCGGTTGACACCAGCCCGGCTATACATATCAACAGTTTGCAGGTCAATCTTAATCCGCGCGATATGAAGAGTGACCTTAAGTTGAATTATAAAGAAAAATCCCTGATATTCAATTATTACAGCGTATGCCTCACAGATCCGGATGCTGTGAGGTACAAGGTAATGCTGAGGGGTGCGGAAACTGAATGGAATCCTTCCACCGGACAAACAATTGAAGATTATCCGACACTTTCTCCCGGGCATTATACATTCATGGTGAAGGCATCAAACAGCTACGGTTACTGGAATGAGACTCCGGCAGAGTATTCATTTACTATTAAACCACCTTTTTACAAGTCACCCTGGTTCGTGGCAATCTGCCTGATTCTGGCTGCAACCGGGATTATTTCATATATAAAGTTAAGGGAAAGAAACCTTATAAAGGAGAAGAGAATTCTTGAGACAAAGGTGGAGGAGAGAACTGCAGAGGTGGTTCAGAAGAGCATGGAGATTGAGGAAAAGAACAGGGATATTACCGCAAGCATAAGGTATGCCCAGCGCATTCAGCATGCAATGCTGCCCAGGGAAAATACTTTCAAAGATACCTTTGTCCTTTTCATGCCCAAGGATATTGTCAGCGGCGATTTTTACTGGATGTACGAAAATGGTGATACTCAGTTTATTGCAGCATGCGACTGCACAGGTCACGGAGTGCCGGGTGCATTCATGTCAATAATCGGACATAATTCCCTAAATAAAGTTGTAAGGGAATATGGAATTTTAAAACCCGGTCCGATCCTGGATCAGCTGAATATTGAGGTTGTAAAAGCGCTGATGCAACGGAATGAAGAAACTATCAATGATGGCATGGACCTGGCCCTTATTGCGTTTGACAGGAAGAAGTTCATCCTCGAATTTGCCGGGGCATACAATCCTTTATATGTTGTCAGGAATTGTGAATTATTTACTTACAAGGGTGACAGATTTCCTATCGGGATGTCATCGGTACAGGCGAAAAAGACCTTCATAAACCAGGTTATCGATATCATGCCGGGCGATATGGTTTATATGTGTTCCGACGGTTATGCAGATCAGTTCGGAACATCAGGTGTGAAAAAATACAAATCGGGGAATGTTAAAAAACTTCTGCAGAAGATATGCAATCTGCCGGTAGAAGAGCAACGCGATCAGCTTCAAAAGGAGATACTTAACTGGAAGGGAAACCTGCAACAGGTTGACGATATATTGTTTATAGGCACAAGGATTCCCGGGAACTAGATCTTTGCGATCTTACGCCATTCCTCATTTCCTCTGTCATTCCTGCTGAGGGCAATCATCGCCTCCTCAGGAGTGCTGACCACTTCCCAGATGCTCTTATGTTCATACCTCAGAAAGTTATGTTCTATCATATGATCAATAAAACCGAGCAATGAGTTATAGTATCCGAGGGTATTGAGTAAAATGATCGGCCCGTCAAAAAGACTTAGTTGTTTAAGTGTAATGGCTTCTGTAAGTTCCTCCAGTGTTCCCATTCCACCGGGCAATGCAACAATGGCATCGGCCAATTCAAACATCTTTTTTTTCCTCTCACTCATATCCCTGGTGGTTATTGTCTCATTCATTCCCTGATGGCTCCACCCTTCCTCCTTCATAAATGAGGGGATCACACCGGTTATTCTGCCTCCGTTTTCGATAACAGCATCTGCAAGCTTTTTCATCAGGCCTATGCCTCCGCCACCGAAAACAACATCAGTCCCGGACTTTGCCAGCAAAGCCCCGAGTCGGGCAGCTGCTTCTCCATATTCACTGTTTACCCTGCTGCTTGAACCTGCAAAAACACAAACTGTCATATTTTTAGTTAAAAAAAAGCCGTCACAGTCAGCTGTACGGCCATTTCATTCAAATAAAATAATTACAGAAGAGGATTAAGCTTGTTTATAAAATTGTTTTTTGGAACTGCCCCGACCAGCTTGTCGGCAATTTTACCCTCCTTAAAGAAAAGAACTGTCGGAATATTCCTGATGCCATATTTCACCGTGGTCTGCGGACTGTTATCCACATCGCATTTAGCTACCAGGACCTTGCCTTCATACTCTTTCGAAATATCTTCAACTATTGGAGCGATCATCCTGCAGGGTCCGCACCACTCAGCCCAGAAATCAACGATAACAGGTTTATCGGATTTGATAACGACATCCTCAAAATTCCCGTCATTTACATCAATTGCCATTTAATTCAGTTTAAAGGTTTAAAAAGAGATAAAATTGATGGCGGCAAAGATAGCTAATTAACTTTAAATTCAATGCCGGGGTGATCATCGAGGTAAGAAATAAATTCATTGTTCAGCCTTACCCGCAGTGTTCGTGAGAACATGGGAAGGGAGATCCTGTCATCAGTATCAAGGAAAAGAAACCTGAGCTCCGTTTCGCCCTTATTTTCACGGATTAGATCTTTGAGCTCGTTTATCATTTCAGTGTTGATATTCTCCGGGTCGATCTTAAGTGTAACAGTTTTAATAAGTTCATCCTTGACGCTTGAAAGCAGGTTGATTTTCCTGATACTGAACTCGAGTTCATCATCCCTGTACTTTCTTTTCTGGACCCTCCCTTTTACCAGCAGGTAATAGCCTGTAGTGAAGAATTTGCTGTTATCCAGGTAATCCTTATCAAACATCATAAATCTGAACGAGTCGGTGTAATCCTGAAGCGTAAACGACCCGTATGGCTTACCATTCTTACCTATCCCGTTTTTAGTATCAGTTACCATACCTGCCACAAAAACCTCCCTGTCGAGATAATCCTTAAGATTCTGAAGATCGGCAAGTGTGGCAGTCGTAAAAGTATTTATCTCAAGTTTGAAATCATCCAGCGGATGGGATGATAAATAGATTCCGATCACTTCTTTTTCCCTGTTGAGCTTTTCCAGCTTTGGCCAGTCAGGGCAGGCTGATGGTTCAGGTTTTATCAGGTCGAATCCGCCCGAATCCCCGAAAAGTGTCTGACTGCTTGACTGTTTTATAGTTTTGGAATTGTTGCCGTAACGGATAAGGCTCTCAATAAAGCTTGAACCCCTGGTGTCAAGAGCAAAATACTGTGCCCTTGTTATGTTCATAAAACAGTCCAGTGCACCTGCAACAGCCATTGCTTCAAGGTTCTTCTTGTTGAGTGCATTAAGATTAACTCTTTCAACAAGATCATAGATATCCTTGTATAAACCGTCTCTTTCTCTCTCCTCAATCAGCTGAATAACAGCACTTTCACCAACGCCTTTAATAGCTCCCAGGCCAAAGCGGATATTCCCGTCCCTGTTCACTGTAAATTTTACATTACTTTCGTTGACATCCGGACCAAGAACCTCCATTCCCATCCGGCGGGTTTCATCCATCAAAGTCGTGATCTTCTTTATATCATTAATATTACGGCTTAGGACTGCTGCCATAAACTCTGCCGGGTAATGTGCCTTAAGATAGCCGGTCTGGTAGGCAATGAGGGCATAGCATGTGGAGTGTGATTTATTGAATGCATATTGTGCAAAAGATTCCCAGTCGGACCATATGCTGATTGCAACCTCTTCATTGTATCCGTTCTTTTTACACCCCTCCAGAAATTTAAGCTTCAGCTCATCCATTATGGATTTCTTCTTTTTACCCATTGACTTACGCAGGTTATCCGCCTCGCCCCTGGAAAATCCCCCGAGCTCCTGGGAGAGGAGCATGACCTGTTCCTGATAAACCGTAATGCCGTATGTGTCGTTCAGGAACTTTTCCATAGCGGGAAGCGGGTAATCGATCCTGCCCCCGTGTTTTCTTTTAATAAACTCACGGATATTATCCATCGGGCCCGGCCGGTATAGGGCATTCATGGCGATGAGGTCCTCAAACCTGTTGGGTATAAGATCCCTCAGGTATCTTTTCATCCCGGCAGATTCAAACTGGAAGATCCCGGTTGTATCACCGTTGCTGAATAACTCGAAGGTCTTCTTATCGTCAAGAGGTAAAGATTCCAGATTAATTTCAACTCCTTTCGATTTCTTTATATTTTCAATTGCATCCCTGATTATTGACAATGTTTTAAGGCCGAGGAAATCCATCTTGAGGAGGCCTACTGATTCCACATGGCTTCCTTCATATTGGGTTACATAGAGTTCAGCATCTTTTGCCGTGCACAAAGGGATATAGTTATCGAGAGAATCCTTGCCGATAATTATTCCGCAGGCATGCACCCCTGTTTGCCTGACTGAACCCTCAAGCACCCCGGCATATTTGAGCGTTGTTGCAATAAGTTTATTGGATGATTCCCTTTCCCTGGCAAGTTCGGGCACCTCACTGTATGCCTGTGTGAGGGTCACTCCGGGGCGTTCCGGCACCAGTTTGGCAAGCCTGTCGGCATCGGGTAGCGGCAGCTTCTGAACACGTGCGACATCCCGTATTGCCATTTTAGCTGCCATCGACCCAAAGGTTATTATATGTGCGACTTTATCGTGCCCGTATTTATCAACCACATACTTCAGAACAGAATCCCTTCCATCCTCATCAAAGTCGATATCAATATCCGGCAGTGAGATGCGGTCAGGATTAAGGAACCGTTCGAAAAGTAAACCGTATTTTATGGGATCTATATCAGTGATCCTCAGGCAGTATGCCACAGCCGATCCTGCTGCCGAACCTCTTCCTGGGCCTACTGATACGCCCATTTTCCTTGCAGCATTCAGGAAATCCTGTACAATAAGGAAGTATCCGGGAAATCCCATTTTTGCAATTGTCCCAAGTTCAAAATCGATTCTGTCTGTCTGTTCATTGGTGAGATTGCCCCATCGCTCTTTTGCACCATTGTATGTAAGGTACCTCAGATACTCATCCTTGTCGGTATATCCTTCAGGCAGTTCAAATTCAGGCATGACCGGGTCATGATCGAGCTTGTATTTTTCGATCTTTGAAACAACTTCAGCGACATTTTCCACAGCTTCAGGGATATCTGCGAAGATACTTCTCATCTCATCCTCGCTCTTGAGATATTCCTGCTTTGAGTATCTTAACCTGTCAGGATCATCGATATCCTTTACAGTGTTTATGCATATCAGCCTGTCATGTGCTTCAGCATCGCCGGCATCGATGAAATGGACATCATTTGTTGCAATCAGTTTGACATTGAATTTTACCGACAGCTTCTTCATTCCTTCAATTACTTTTTGTTGAAGCGGGAAGACGCTCATATCGGCATCCGGATCATTTGTTTCATGCCGTTGCACCTCGAGATAGAAATCCTCACCGAAAATATCGAGGTAACTTTTAAGCGCAGCTTCAGCGCCGGCCATGCTTCCATTTAGTATCTCATCAGGAATCTCCCCGGCCAGGCAGGCTGAGGATGCAATCAGTCCTTCCCGGTACCTGGCCAGAAGTTCCTTATCTATCCTCGGTTTGTAATAAAAGCCTTTTATCCAGGCAGTTGAAACAAGTTTTATAAGGTTTCTGTAGCCAGTGAGATTTTTAGCAAGAAGTATAAGATGATCGCCCGAACGGTCTTCCTTTCCTGTAACATCTGCAATCGATCTTTTGGCAACATAGATTTCACAACCAATTACCGGTTTAACTCCCTTTTTTATAGCCGTATTATGAAATTCCTTGACGCCAAACATATTGCCATGATCAGTAATTGCAACGGCCTCCATTCCAAGTGATTTCACCCTTTCGATAAGCAGAGGTATACTTGATGCCCCGTCGAGTATGGAGTATTGAGTATGAACGTGTAAATGTGAAAAAACAGCCATAGAAAAGGAGACTTAATTTTGTTTGGTCGGTACACAAAAATACTCAAAAAGGAGTTAAAATTAATCGGATGTTAATAACTGCATGAACATTATCCATTCACCCGGAAATACCAAATGTAAACCTGATCGTACAATCCGTCAATTCAACTGATTAAATATCAACCCTGTAGTTTAATTTTAATTTGAGTGAGACCAGGTCACTATCAGGGACAGTAAAAGTGAAATAGTCATTCCCTGGATTTTATTTTTAAAACTAAACTAAATGTTATGAGAAAAATTCTCTTGATGATTTTTGTCTTTTGCGGGTTTGTGCTGTCATCCAGCGCTCAGCAAAAAATTGTTTCCGGAACCGTCACCTCTTCTGTTCCCGGGGAAGGAGCAATGATTGGTGTATCTGTTTCTGTGAAAGGAACAATTACGGGGATCAACACTGATATAAACGGCAAGTACACCCTGTCAGTTCCGGAAAATGCTTCAACACTTGTTTTTTCATATATCGGGATGAAGAAGCAGGAAATTGAGATTGGTAACCGTTCCCTGATTGATGTTATCATGGAACCGGATGTAATGGGACTGGAAGAAGTGGTTGTTACTGCTTTTGGCGTATCCAGGGAGAAAAAGGCCGTTGGATATTCAGTCCAGGATGTAAATAATGATGTTATAAAACGAACCGGCAATACTGATCTTGCAGGTGCAATGCAGGGTAAGATCTCAGGTATTGACATCAAACCTTCAAGCGGGATGCCGGGAGCCTCATCACAGATCGTTATCAGGGGTGCCCGTTCTTTTACCGGTAACAACACACCCCTGTATGTAGTGGACGGGATGCCTATTGCCTCCACTGCCGATATTCAATCAGGTACCAATGGCAACTTTTCGCTGGTGGGATTCGGTGTAACGGGATCCGATATTTCAAACCGTGCAGTGGATCTTAACCCTGCCGACATTGAAAGCGTAAACATTCTGAAGGGTCAGGCAGCAGCGGCACTTTATGGCATTCGTGCATCTAACGGGGTCATTGTTATTACTACAAAGAGTGGCCGTAACAATGCCCTGGGCAAGCCGGTTATCTCAATCTCCCATACAAGCGCATTTTCAGAGGTATCCCGTATCCCTGACTATCAGACCACCTATGCCCAGGGTTCATCCGGTAATTATGTTCCCAACAGTCCATTATCGTGGGGACCTAAAATCGTTGATCTTCCTGATGATCCAACATACGGCGGCAATACCCAGTCCCATCCCGGAAAATATTATGTTCCTCAGCTGGTACAGGGACAGATTGCAGATGCATGGATGATCCCCCGGGTATTTAATAACTGGGAAGGATATTTTAAAACTGGTTACTCAGCAACCAATAATGTCTCCGTAACTCAGGCAATGGAAAGCGGTATTTTTGCCCTCAGTTTAAGCCAGACATCACAAAGTGGTGTAGCCCTGGCATCCGGGATGGATCGTTGGAACGGAAAAGCTTCCGCTGAAAGGAAGATGGGAAAGAATTTTTCTGCCGGATTCAATGCCAATTTTTCAAAAACCGACATTGACAAGCTTCCCACAGCGAACGATGCTGCACTTGCCGGTGTTTTAGGAGCTCCTGTAAGTTATGATCTGAATAATTACCCTTATGTCGTTCCGGGAGATGATTATACTCAGATTTATTACCGTGGAGGAAGCTGGGACAATCCATACTGGTCTGCAGAACATACAATTTTCAATGAAAAGACCGACAGGTTTTTCGGAAACGGGTATATCAATTACTTCGGCAAATTGGGTGAGAGGATGAATCTTAAGGTCCGTTATCAGCTGGGTGCAGATGCATATACAACAAATTTCCAGGATATTTTTGAATATGGTCATGGCGGAACTTCCGGAATGATAGATAATTACGGCATAACATCTTTTATAGTAAACTCCTTGTTTACGTCAAATATTGATTGGAAAATTAGCACTAGCCTGACGTTAAACGCCATGGTCGGGACTGAATTTGACCATAACAATTCAAAGACTTATTCTGAACATGGAGAGGAGTTCAATTTCGGAGGTTGGGCACATATCAGGAATGCCAATATTGTCACAGCAGACGAATCCCGGAACCAGAACCGGACCGTGGGTACTTTCGGAAGCCTTTCGCTTCAGTATAAATCACTGGTTTTTCTTACCGGCACAGGCAGGTATGATGTTGTTTCTACAATGCCCACCAATAACAGATCATTCTTCTATCCTTCTGTTGCATTCAGCTTTGTTGCATCCGAATTAGACGCTGTGAGAAGCCTTGACTGGATATCATTTGCCAAACTACGTCTTTCGTATGCCGAAGTAGGCCAGGCAGGAGCATATACTCCAAATTATTATGGCACTCCTTTTTATGGAAGTGGTTGGTGGACAGGCTCTCCGATCCAGTATCCGATTGACGGGATAAACTCCTACATCCCCAATAATATTCAGTTTGATCCAAACCTGGTACCTCAGAATACCAAATCCTACGAAATAGGAACCGAGCTGAAATTCATCCAGAACCGTTTAGGAATTGATTACACCTACTCCTATCAGAATGTGGTAGATCAGATATTCTCAGTTCCCCTGGCAGGTTCCACGGGAATATCAAATTTGCTCATGAACGGCGGGCAAGTTCATACTTCAAGTCATGAAGCTGTGTTATTCCTGATCCCGCTTGCAACTAAAAACCTGCAGTGGGATTTCAATTTCAACTTTTCTAAAATTGATAACTATGTGGATGAACTTGCTGAAGGAGTGGAAAGCATCTTTATCGGAGGATTCACGACTCCCCAGGTCCGGGCCGGTATTGGCAGTACCTATCCGGTTATTTACGGAGATTCATTCCTGCGCAACGAAGATGGGAAAATAATTGTTGAAGATGATCCTTCATCCCCTAATTATGGATTTCCTCTTCAGGGGGAACCGGCTGTAATCGGAGAAGTATCTCCGGATTTCATACTGGGAGGCGGCACCAGTTTTACCTTTAAAAACTGGTCATTGAATGTATTGTTCGAGTGGAAGCAGGGCGGTGAAATGTATTCCGGCAGTAACGGATTATTGGACTATTATGGTTTGTCGGCCAGAACAGAAGACCGGGAATCGACTTTCATCTACGACGGTGTAAAGCGTGATGGCACACCCAATGATATTGTCAGAGGAGGGCCATTGGATCCATATGCATTGCAATATCTGCATACCAATATCCTTACAAATATTGATGAATTTTATATCTACGAGAATTCCTTCGTCAAGCTTCGCGAGCTCTCTCTGAAGTATCAGCCTGCTAAAAAACTGTTCAAAAAAGTTGATCTGGGGGTTTCTGTCTTTACACGAAACAATCTTCTCTGGACCGCTCTTCCTAACCTGGATCCCGAGTCGAGCCAGGGGAATACAAACATGGGAGGGTCTTTCGAAAGGTTCACCGTGCCTCAGACAACCAGCTTTGGTTTTAATCTTGATTTAACCTTTTAATTATAATTGTCATGAGAAAAGTACTTTATATATTATTTTCTGTAGTTCTGGCCCTGTCATTTTGGTCCTGCTCGGAATCCATTATGGATGAGATCAATAAGAACATAAATGATCCGAGTGATATGACGTCAAACCTGATTATTACTGATGCTATGACGACCAGCGCTTTCAATGTAACCGGAGGAGATTTTGCTTTTTATGCATCCATTTATATTGAACATAATGTCGGTTCATGGGGTCAATTCTACAATGCAGATATCAGATCGTCAGAGCCTTCAAGTTCGACATCATACAACAACGCCTGGAATGCTCTTTATGCAAACCTGTATACATTGAAAGTAGTACGTGAAAAATGCTCTGAAGGAGGTTCGGAACAGGGGAACTACCATACCCTGGGCATTGCACAGATTCTTACAGCATATAACCTGGGATCACTTACTGATGCGATGGGAGATGTTCCATGGACACAGGCTCTGCAGCCGGGTGTAATATTTACTCCTGTTCTTGACAAACAGGAAGATATATATGATGATATCTTTCAACTGCTTGACGATGCCATTGCCAACCTGGAAAAGGAGACAATTTTCCCTTCGCTTGGCCTGCAGGATCTTATTTATGGCGGAGACATCGATCTCTGGAAAAAATTTGCCAATGGATTGAAAGCACGTTATACTATGCGTTTATCGCTTAAGGCTCCGGCATATGCCGATGTAATCACATTTGCAAACCAGTCTTTCACGTCAGGCGACGAACAGGCTCAGTTCAACTATAACGGCAATACATCACAAAGTCCCTATTATTGCATGTTCCAGGACAGGGATTACTATAGCGCAAGCCAGAGCCTCCATGATAAACTGGTGGCAAGGAGCGATCCCCGGGATAGTGTATTCTTTATGCCTCATCCGGATGCAGAAGAAGGATTAGTGTTTGCTCCAAATGGCACCGCAAACCAGGTGCAGGGTTTTTATTCAATTTCAGCGATAAGCACCATAACTGCACCTACTTACCTTCTGAGCTATCATGAATTAGAGTTTCTGAAAGCTGAAGCATATGTACGAACCGGTAATCTGGCTCTTGCCGATACTGCATTAAAGAAAGGTGTAACAGCTGCATTTCAAAAGCTGAACATCGGATTGACTGCTGCTGATGCTGTCGGTTATTTTAATTCCAGTGTGAGACCTAAGTTCACTGCAAACCCATTATCAGAAGTGATGAACCAGAAATATATTGCTTTTTTCGAGGAAGAAGCATTTGAGGCCTACAATGATTACAGACGGTTACAGGCAATGGGAGATAATGTGATCCAGCTGAATAATCCTTTGAATACAAACCGGTTTCCTTTGCGTTTTTCGTATGGATCCAGTGATATTACAACAAACTTTAATATTCGCGAAGCCTATGGCGACGGTATGTATGTTTATTCTGAGAAGGTATGGTGGTCAGGAGGTACACGATGAACTTCAGTAAATGCAGAATAATAAAACTTAAATTATTAAATATGAAAAGGATAAAAATATTAGGACTAATCTTCACGCTTATAACGATATTCTTAAGTTGTGATGAGCTTCCCGATCCGGCTGGGGAGAGGGGAACGGCAGTAGTTCCCGGCATTTCGGGCCTTAATCCCGGGGTGTTTGATGTCAATGATCTCCAGAATGCATATGTACAATTCACAGTAAACATTCCTGAAGGTACTTCGGTAAATAAAGCTACCTTAATCGGTTCTTATAATAACAATCATGCAGATGTCACAATAACTGAGTTAACTTCATTCCCGGTAATTGTAACGATCTCATCTTCTGATGCTGCTCAGAAACTGGGGATTGCCTTAACTGATATAGAAAGAGGTGATATTTTTGATTTCGAACTGTTAATAACAGCCGGTGGTCGTACTACACGTTCCACGCCTCTTGCAATTCCTGTAGCCTGTGTTTATAATGTAAATATGGCTACAGGAAGTTATCATTCAGTATCAGGAGACTGGAACAGCGAGGGTGATATCACTATAACAGCAGAACCGGGTAATCCTTACAAGATATATGTCTCAGGACTTGAAGAGATGGAAGGACTTGTTGAAGACCTCGGGCCGCTGGTTATGTTTATTGATCCTATTACATATGCCGTCACTGTTCCCCGGAAAGCAATAGCTTCAGTTGCATGGGATTATCATAACATTGCTTATGAAGGCACCGGTACATTCAGCACATGTGACGGGATATATACAATGAATTTCATAATTTCGGTAGATGAAGGTTCATGGCCCGCCAGCTCATTCATTTTTACGAGAAACTGAAACAAAATATAAATTGATTTAAAAGAGGCTGGCTTTAAAGAGTTCAGCCTCTTTTTATTGCCTGGAAATTCAAGCCATTCATTTGTCCGGTAAATTATTACTGCTATCTTTGCACCCACAATTTAAAAACAGGTTAAATAAAAAGCGTTAAAATTTAATGGCAGTTAAAATCAGATTAGCTAGGAAAGGCCGCAAAAAACTGGCCTACTACCACATCGTGGTAGCTGATAGCAGGTCGCCACGGGATGGCAGATATATTGAAAAGATCGGAAAATACAATCCGCTCACTAACCCCGCCACAATCGAACTCGATTTCGATAAGGCTCTGGGTTGGCTGCAAAATGGCGCGTTACCTACTGAAACATGCAGGGCTATCCTCTCGTATAAAGGTATTCTTATTAAAAAGCATCTGCTCGAAGGAGTTAAAAAAGGTGCTTTTGATGATGCAGAAGCAACAAAGCGTTTTGAAGATTGGATGAAGCAAAATGAGGAAAAAATTGAAGCTAAAAAATCAGGCCTCGAAAAGTCTAAAGACGATGAGGTGGCCACTCAGCTGGCTGCCGAAAAACAGATAAATGAGGCAAGAGCTGCTAAACTGGCTAAGAAACAAGCCGAGCTGGCAGCAAAAGCTGAAGCAGAAAGCCAGCCTGAAGCACCCCCTGAAGAGCAGTCTGCACCAACTGAAGAACAGCCTGCTCCCTCTGAAACCACTGATACGCCTCCGGCAGCTGAAACAAGCACGGAACCGGCTGCAGAATAATAGCACAAAACCGGGTGAGATGTCTAAGGGTCAGTGATCCAATGGCTTATAATGCTACCATATTGCTCGGAAAGATTACGAAGGTGCACCGTTCAGATGGTATTGTTACCGTAAAGCTGGAAAAGAATTTCACTGAGGATATTTTAATACTAGAATCGGTTTTCCTTGAAATAGAGGGGAACCCGGTTCCTTTTATTATAAATGAATCGGATCATCCGGGGGGAGATATTCTGAAACTTAGATTTGACGGGTATGATAAACCTGAAAAGGTAAGTGAATTCACGGGATGCCGGGTATTTCTTACATCAGGCAATGCAAGTAAAAATTCCGGCAGGGATCCCAATGACCTGAAAGAATATAAAGTACAACTTGCCGACAACAGCCTTCTGGGAATCGTAACCGGGATTATTGACAATCCGGGTCAAAGCCTGCTGAGGGTTAAGACGAAAGAAGGTAAAGAGATTCTGGTGCCCCTTCATGAAGATCTTGTGCTTGGCATCGATAAAAGAAAGAAAATCATTAAGATGGATCTGCCGGAAGGGCTGTTGGAGATTAATTTGTAAAAGCCCCCTTTAGCTGCCCGGGGGTTGCATCCATAGCCATCAACTTAAGGAGTTTTGGGAACAAAAGTTTCCCCTCCTTTTGAAGGAGGGGTGGCCAGACAACGAAATCATTTGACGTGCAGAATATAAATGGTCTGGCCGGGGTGGTTGATTCAATTTTATTTATTACTTTTATTCTAATGGATAACAAACACCTCTTCAACCGAAAAAGTCTCAAATCTCTCTGATAATATCTGAGAAATAAGTCCACTTCTGCTGAATCCGTTTTATGGGATCAATAAAAGTCAAAGAATCTTGAAGGAAGAAAATTCAGAAGACCACAAAGTATCGGTAATTAAATCAACCACCCCGGCCGGGAAAGCAGAATTGTAAACATTTCAAAATCAGCAATCCCGGCCACCCCTCCTTCAAAAGGAGGGGAAACTTATTTGTTTATAAACCAG
>Ga0105101_10000199_pt1 | contig 24007 bp, 19 predicted proteins | sample PPLLak21cMay2015_2_FD_87037 | JGI IMG/M metagenome (GOLD analysis project Ga0105101, IMG submission 87037) | Freshwater sediment microbial communities from Prairie Pothole Lake near Jamestown, North Dakota, USA - PPLs Lake P8 Core (1) Depth... | ecosystem: Environmental > Aquatic > Freshwater >... | reverse complement strand
TTTCAGAATGAAACTTTAAAAAGTCAGGTAAATCCGCATTTTCTCTTTAACAGCCTGAATACAATCTCATCATTGGTTCAGACCCAGCCTGAAGCTGCCGGGCTGTTTATTAACAACCTTTCCTCAGTCTACCGTTATATACTTGATAACAGTCAAAAAGATACCGTGCCGCTTCAGGCAGAGCTTGACTTCATTGAAAATTATTTTGATCTTCATAAGGTCCGTGATGAAGAAAAAATTCTGCTTGGTATCAATGCGCCGGGCTCTGAGGCGTACAGGATCCTCCCGGTATCGCTTCAGATTCTCCTGGAAAATGCCATAAAACATAATATTGCCACCCGCGAAAACCAGCTCAGGATTTCAGTTTACATTGAAGATCAGTTTATTGTGGTTAAAAATAATTTGCAAAGAAAAGCCACGCAGCTGCCATCAACCAAAACAGGCCTTAAGAATCTTGCCGAACGCGTAAGGCTTGCTACCAGTAAAGAACTGATTATTGACGAGACGGATGATTATTTCACAGTAAAACTGCCATTATTGCAATGAATGTACTGATTGTTGAAAATGAAAAACCGGCTGCCGACAAGATCATCAGGCTTCTGGGCGATATTGATAAATCAATAAATATTCTGGGAGTGATCGAAACAGTTGAAGTTGCAATCAACCGTTTACAGTCAAAACCTGAGCCTGATCTTATATTTATGGATATCCAGCTCGATGACGGTCTTTGTTTTGAAGTATTCGAAACGATCAATATCGAGATTCCGGTAATTTTTACAACAGCATATGACGAGTACACCCTGAAAGCCTTTAAGGTAAACAGTGTTGATTATCTTCTTAAACCTATTGATGGAAAAGCACTTGAATCAGCTCTGTCTAAATTCAGGAAGTTTTACTTTTACAACAAAGATCCATTTAAGAGGGATTTCAGACAACTCATCAACGAATTCAGACACCAGTATAAGTCGAGATTTCTTATAAAAATCGGTGACAAATTCAGATCAATTCCTGCCATAGAGGTAAGTCATTTCCACATTACCGAACATAATATCTTTCTCTGCGATTTCCAGGGTAAAGATTATGGAGTAGATTACTCGCTTGACCAGCTGCAAGGCATGCTGGATCCCCGCAAGTTTTTCAGGATCAACCGGGATTGCATAGTTAATATCAACGCTATAATAATGATGCATAGTTATTCATCGAGCAGGTTGCAGCTGACATTAAAAAATGCAGAAAAGAGTGAAGAATTTGTTGTCAGCCGTGACAGGGTTTCTGAGTTTAAAAAATGGGTTGATAAATAATGGTTTTAAGGCATAAAGGCGTTAAGGCGTTAAGGCGTTAAGGCGTTAAGGCGTTAGGGCGTTAGGGCGTTAGGGCATTAGGGCATTAGGGCATTAGGGCATTAAGGCTTGCTCTTAGTCCCTGAGACCCTTAGGTCTCCATATCCTGAATTCTCCTGAGCAATGAAGTATTCCCATTAAATAGAGCAGTCCATCATAATATCTTTCATTAAAGGCTGAGGGTACCGGTGTATTCCACAGGGCTTCGACAAAATCTTTTGCCAGCGGATGTGTTGATGCCAGGCTGACAACAGCATTAGTTGCAACCAGACCTTTTGCATGGCTTTTATTCAGTATCTGTCCGTCAAGGGTATATTCCGTGCCATAGGTATCCATACCCTGAGATGCAAAAAAAGCCTGCAATCTGTTGCTCAGTTCCTGCTGGCGGGTATCCTTTCGCCACCACGACCAGTCGACTGCCCAGTTCATCTGGGTCCTCCGTGCATCGAATGAGAAATTGCCGGAACGTTTATTACGTGGAGTGGAGTAAGGTGTGCCGTCAAAGTTTGCATAATCCGGAGCCAGTCCGGTTTTGGGATTTGTTACTTTAATAAAGAAATCACGGCTTGAATCCGCGGCTGCTGCCCAGAAAGCCCTGTCAGCCGCAGGTCCCCATCCTGCCCATAATTCATAGAAGGCAGGCAGGTGATATGAGGGATCGGTAAAATCATCTTTGCCGAAATTAGGTACGAAACGGATCATTTTATGCTCTTCATTCACCATGCTGTGAACAGTCCGGGATCCGAATTTTGTTGGTCCGGTTTTGGACGGGTGGTGCCTCATGGTGGTGAGAATCCTGTCGGCCCATTCCTTATAGTTGTAGATGCCTGTTCTATCACCCCATCTTGCTGATGCGAAATAGAGCGCCATCACCATATACTCTTCCCCGTCAGGAGCGGGTGTCTCCGAATTCGGGGTACCATCCTTCTTTAATGACCACGCGAAATAGCCTTCCGACGGATGGTCCGCGGAGCTGACATACATATAAGTAATTGCCCAGTTCCAGATTGCATCAAACTCAGCTTTCTTATCCATCTGGACAGCTATCATCATTCCATATGAAATCCCCTCACTGCGGACATCATTATGAAGAACATCACTTACATACGCCAGGGTACCGTTTTCATTCCGGCCTGCCTCAAAATAAACTGCCTGGGTTGCAGAATCCCCGTGGAACAGTTGCCGGAATGCAGCTTCATTTTTTGCTTTGATCTCCTTTTTCCCGTGACCATTTTCAAGAAACAGGTTCCGGTATTTACCGGTATAGAATGCACCCCGCTTACCATCAGCTTTCTGGCAGTATAATACCGTAAATGCTGATACAGAAACACATATGCAGATCAGAATAATTTTTTTCACAATGAAGTGGTTAATATCCTGAATAGTCCACTAAATCTTTAAGTTGAGCCTTTGAGCCGTTGCGCTATTACGCCATTACGCCGGCTCTCATTTCACCGTTTTATCCAATGGCCGTCCCAGACTTTCATACAAACTCTTCCTCCCGGCCTTGTCACCTGTAAGTATCTTGCCGGCATGTTCGGCCACTTTGGCAGCAACTGCACGCGGAACAACCACCACACCGTCGCCATCAGCCACCACAACATCGCCGGGACATACAAGCACCCCTCCTATGGTAACCGGCCGGTTCACCGATTCTATCTCATTTCTTCCCGGACGTATCCCGCGCCCTTTTTTTCTCAGGTACAATGGAACACCTTCGAGTCCGACTTCATCAGTATCCCTTGCGCCTGCATCGGTTACAACACCAACGGCTCCTGCCCTGAACCATCCAAGAATGTTATTCGATCCTATCGATCCGATATCCCTGTCTTCGACATCATCAATAACAACCGCTGAACCGGATCTTAAAACCTGGGTAAAAGCTTCATGTGAGTAGGTACTGTAGAAATTACCTTCCCATTTCGAAAAATCTTCCCCAGTCGCAGGAAGCGCAGGGCGCTGGGTGGGAACATAACGTACTGTGACGGCAATACCCCTGAAAACATGTTTAAAATCCTTAAGGTCAACCCAGCAAGCCTGGATCTCGGGAATTACCAATCCGGTTCCGGGAAGTCCAACCATATCAAGCCCATCCGAAACATCAGCGACACGCAGGTTCTTGTACAGATCAAGGATCTTTGCATCCTCCTCCGCAGTATAGGTTTTGGTTTCAATGAAGTTTACACCTTTTGCCAGGGCGGCTTTATCGGGTTTCTGGGCTGCTACCGGAAGAATAATAATGATTGAAAGCAGCAGTTTAAGGCAGATCAGTTTTTTCATACGTATATAATTTTGTTTTTAAAGGTCGTATGGAACCTCCATGTTTGTAAATTATATTCATGCTTATTTGTGTTTTTTAAACATGGAGGTTTCATAATCTTTCAATTTTATTGATAAAAGTACAAATTTATCTTATTATTTTGCCGGAAGGAATACATTATAAACCACAGTAAGGAACCGATAGGTCAACCAACCACTATCTTGCTTAACGTTCCGGCACCGGTTATCTGTGACTCACCGTTTCGGCAACGATCATAAATCGGCGCCAGCGTGGTAGTCTTTATTTGCAGATCTTATTTATTTTTACGATCTTTGATATTATATCCTTAATTTATGCATTTAGGCTGGCTGCTTGAATACAAGATCAAAATCAACCGTTCCGGGCTTTGTTTATCCTCGGGGAAGTAGATACGGTTCCCATCCGAAAATTTAAGAGTGATGCTTATCTGTCTGAGAATAATACTCAGATAAGAATCATTCTTAAATGATAGTTATTCTCAGCTAAGAATCTATTCTAAATAAGAATCATTCATAACAAACAATTATTCCGGACAATATTTAACTGAAATATAATAATGAAAGAATTAATTATCACCGGCTCAAACCTGTCAGTTCATGATGTGGTTAATGTTGCCCGTCATGGTCAGAAAGTGGCGCTTCACCCCGATGCACGAAAAAGAATTATCGAATGCAGGGCAATGCTCGAAAGGAAAATAGCGGCTCACGAGATAATGTATGGTGTAAATACCGGCATTGGCGAGTTTTCAGAGATGGTTCTGGATGATCATCAGATTAAAGATTTCCAACGGTATCTGGTTTATAACCATGCGGCCGGCATTGGCGAACCTGCCTCAACTGAGATTGTCAGGGGAGCTATGCTGGGAAGGATCAATGTTCATGCACATGGCAACTCAGGAAACCGGTCGGAGATAACCGAAACGTTGGTTGAGATGCTCAACAAAGGGGTCACACCATATGTCTGCCAGAAGGGATCTGTCGGTGCTTCAGGCGACCTGGCTCCTATGTCCCAGATTGCACTGCTGCTGCTGGGCGAAGGAAAGGCATATTACCAGGGTGAGCTTTTAGACGGAGCAACCGCAATGGAAAGAGCCGGCATACCAATCCCCGGGCTCCATGCCCGTGACGGACTGGCTGTAATAAACGGTTCGAATATGCTAACCGCCATGAGCGCTATCTGGCTTGTCGATGCCAATAACTGGTTGAAACAGGCTGAGATAGCAGCATCAATGTCACTTGAAGCACTTAAAGCCAATATGAAACCATACACTCCCCTGCTTCATGAAGTAAGAGGCTTTAAGGGTGCGGTAAGAAGTGCAAATTCTATAAACAAGTGCATCTCCGGCGGTGATCTCAAGGAAGAAAGGATCAAATCAAAAGTGCAGGATGCTTATTCAATGAGATCAACACCACAGGTCATTGGCTCTGCACACGATATGCTTGCATTTGCCAGAAGCCAGGTGGAGATCGAGTTGAACGGGGTGGGTGATAATCCGATATTCTTCCCCGACAGGAACATCCAGCTGTCCGGAGCCAACTTCCAGGGCTCCCCGGTCTGTGTGCCGATGGATATGGCCGGCGCCTGTATAACCATGGTAAGCGTGATGTCGGAAAGAAGAATGAACCGCCTTAATAATGTTGCGCTCAGCGTGGGTCTTCCGGATTTCCTTACAAAGGGTGCGGGAATGTTTTCAGGAATGATGCTTAGTCAGTATACAGCTGATACACTGATAGTCGAACAAAGAATTCTTTCAATGCCGGCTTCAGTTCAGTCGATACCTGCCGCTGCCGACCAGGAGGATTTTGTTTCAATGGGAATGAATACGGCGATCAAGAACAACCAGATCCTGGATTGCGCATACGGGATTCTCGGGATTGAGTTCATGGCAGCTGCACAGGCGCTCGATTTCAGGAAGGAGGAATACGGATTCGGCAAAGGAGTACAGAAGGCAAAGGATGTCATCAGGAAACATGTTGAATTCCTTGATATTGACAGGCCTCTCTATCCCGACCATACTGTCATGAAAGAACTTGTAAAATCATGTGAAATTCTTACTGAAGTTGAGAAAGTAATCGGAAGTCTCGAATAACCTTTTATTGATCTCTCGGGATTTCCTCTGTGACTCCTCTGTGGAACTCTGTGAAAATTTTTCATTTTTTTTGTTACACAGAAGTAACACAGAGAAGACACAGGGAGACACAGAGGTCATAACACTGATTATTTAAGATATACTTCGAGTACGGGAATTTCTACCGGGGGTTTCAGTACCGGGAGTGATACCGACAAATCATTCTTATTATCTTCTCTTCCGGTAGTCATGCTTACCTCAGAAGCATCATGCAGAAACTGAACATACTTTATCTTATCTGCCATGTTCGGAAGTGTAAGTCTCCCCATCGGATAAGCCAGCAAATGAACATATAACCTTTTTGTTACCGGGTTATAAGTCAGCAAGGTATTTGCCGGAGCTGTAAACCCGGCCGGTGCTTCGGTGCATCCGTAAACTGAACGGCTGTTCACTCTCATCCAGTCACCCATTGCTTTCAGCCTCTCCTGTGCCCTGTAATCGAAGGTGCCCCGTGCTGTAGGACCAACGTTGAGCAGCAGGTTGCCACCCTTGCTTACTGATTCAATCAGAAGCTCCAGCAGTTGGGAAGGGCTCTTCCATGTAGTTTCATCCCTGTAATAACCCCATGACCCGGAGAAGGTCTGACATGTCTCCCACGGCACTCTTCTGCCATTGACTTCCGGCCATTTAACCACCTTATACTGTTCCGGAGTCGTAAAATCCCAGCCTCCCTCAACATCCCGCAAGTCAAGACGGTCATCGACAATGATCCCCGGCTGAAGTGAACGGGCGAGCTTCAGAAGGTTTTGTGAATCCCAGTCATCACGGCCTTTACCGTTCTTCCCGGGAAATGAAAAATCAAACCAGATAATGCTTATCTCACCATAGTTGGTAAGCAACTCCCTCACCTGATTCTTCATGTACTCACGATATTTGTTCATATCCTTCCCTTTGTTAAGCCTGGCATAGGCAGTGTCCGATTCCTGCCTCTGCGGATGATTCCTGTCGATTGTGTAATCAGGATGATGCCAGTCGATCAATGAGTAATAGAATCCGACCTTTAGTCCCTCTGCCCTGAATGCATCAACATATTCCCTTATCAGATCTTTTTTGAATGGTGTGTTAGTTGCCTTATAATCAGTGTATTTGGAATCAAACAAACAGAAACCTTCATGGTGTTTAGCCGTAAGGACAACATACTTCATCCCCGCTTCCCTGGCATTTTTCGCCCATTCCTTTGGATTATAAAGATCGGGGTTGAAAAGTTCAAAGTATTTCTGGTACTGTTCGTTGGTCATCCTCTCCCTGTTTTTAACCCATTCGTGACGGGCAGGCAGGGCATACAATCCCCAGTGAATGAACATACCAAACCGTGCTTCGGTCCACCATTTCATGCGCTGGATTTTCTGAGCTTCATTCTCTTTCGGTAACTGTGCCGGTGCCAGCTGTGAAATGATTAACAACAACATCATAAGGCAGGTTGTAAGCCAGGTCGTCTTTTTCATGATCTTTGGTTTTTAGGATTATAAATATATTTCTTAAAAGTACTTTAAGTTTTTAAACCAATCATTCTCCCGATCTGTTTTTTCATCTTTTCATAGTGGGATCCCTCCCAGTATATGCGTTCGCATCCGGCACATCTCTTAAACTTCCTGTAGAATTTTCTGGTGTTTGGCTGAAGATATCCCGAAATTTCCTCTTTCGGAACATTCTCAAGGAGTGTGTTGCATTCCATACACCGTGTGAAAGGTTGTAAGCTGCTCATCAGGTCAAATCTTTCGAACACCTCTTTAAACTGTTCCCCGGTAACCGATGACCTTATCCAGTACCCATGCGTAACCCGCTTGTTTTTAAGCAGACCTCTGTCACGCGTCAGTATGATCCTTTTATCAGAGACTGATATGCTTATAATATCATTGTCGCTGATATCCTTTTCATAATATGTATCAAAACCATATAATCTCAGGTATTTCACCAGCTTCCCGAGATGCACATCAGAAATAAACCTGATCTCCCTCAGCGGTTTGCCCCGCAGGTGCGTTACGTTAGAAATATCAAGACTCTCAAAAACGGGGTAAACCGAAATAACATCTTCATTTTTGACTTTATAGTTGAAACTGACCGACATGCTGTTAACAAGGATCATATCAACCTCGACATGCGGGACTCCAAGCGATTCAATAACGTCTTTTACGGATGGATTTCCGGTGAAAGTTACGGTAAAGGATTGCCTCCTTTTTGCGGAAGGCAAAAAGTCGTTCAGCTCTTCATAAAACCGAAATAATGCGATACCCATTACTTAATCAATGAAAACCTGATAACTGTTTTGTATTATCTCTGTGTCTCTCTGTGTCTCCTCCGTGGAACCCAGTGTAACAAATAGAAATTTAAGAACTTACACAGAGGAAATCGGAGAAGTCACAGAGAGACACTGAGATGAAATCATAATAATCTGTGGCTCAAAATTTCGATCAGATCTGCAGTTTCCAGTTTTACGGGGTTGTTCTTGCTTTCCGTAATCAGTGCAACTTCTTGCAGATCATTCTCCATTATCCCCCATTTATTCAGTCCTGGCAATTTTAATTCAACAGTCAGGCTATGAAGGTACTTTATAAAGCCATCAACATAATAATCATCACTTTTATTCTCCTCATCAAGAAATAGTTTTCCAAGCCGGGAGTACTTTCTTAATGCATCCGGACTACCCATTCCATCTCTTAATCGCCTGACAATCACTTCATTTGAAACTGCCATGAGAGTCCCGCAAACTACACCATGCGGAATATCAAACCTGCCTCCGACCGATGATGCAAACCCATGCACCACTCCCAGTCCTGCATTTGCAAGACAGATCCCGGAGGTCAGGGCAGCGAATGACATTCCCGTTCTTGCACCGATATCCAATCCGTCGGAACAGCTTTGCACAAGAGACGACTTAATTGCCTTAAGTCCTTCAATAGCAAGTGCATCGGTGTATTCATTTGCCTTATCCGACAGGTATGCTTCTGTGAGCTGAGTGAAACAGTCCATACCACTTGCTGCCGTAATTTCCTGCGGGCAGGAAAGGGTCATTTCAGGATCGACCAGTGCAATGTCAGGAACAAAATTGTCATGGCGAAGCGATTTTTTGAAACCTGCTTTCCCGACCTGAGATATCACTGCATTTTTGGTTGCTTCACTCCCGGTGCCGGAAGTTGTGGGAACTGCAATAAACGGGATCTTTATTCCAGGGTGATTTTTGAATCCTACGCCTTCAAGATAATCCTTCACAGTTTCACGGACCGGAATCATTGCCGAGATTGCCTTGCCGGCATCCATCGCACTTCCGCCACCCATTGCTACCACAACATCCGGTGGGGTATCCGTAAACCGGACTGTTGCTTCGTCGATCATTTCCGGTGAAGGCTCACCCGGGATTGTCAGATGGTCGATTGCGATTCCCAATTCCTTTGCCGATCTGGTAAATTGTATTCCCGGAGCACTTGTAAGGAATGAGTACCTGCCGGTAACAAGCAATACTTTCTTTCCAAACATCATAACCAGGGCTGGCAGTTCGGATAATTTACCATAGCCGAATTTTATCAGCGGAAGCCTGGCAAACTGGAAAGGATTTACCATCGCTACTTCTTCTTTGGATACAATATATTGTACCTCACTCCTTTACGGGATTCAGCCATCATTTCCTGTACACTGTCACGCCATTTAAGGTAATGAGCAGTGTTTTTATGAGCCGCAGCGGCTTCTTCAGATTCATAAGCTTCATAAATCATGAACCGGTAAGGATCATCAGCCTGCTGAACAAAATCAAAGCGTATATTTCCAGGCTCTTTGACCGATGCAAAATGATTTGCTTCAGAAGCAATTATAAACTCCTCCAAAGCTTCGGGTTTGACGTGCACATAAACACAGGTAACAATCATATTTACTATTTTTGTAATAAAATTAAGATAAACACCTCATATATAAGATCAGGAGTGATTATCATTTGTTCATTTATTCTTCATCTTTGTTCTTTATATTTGCCCAAGGATGATAAAATTTCGGATTAATATTCTGATATCATGCAGATTACAAAAATAAACAATGATAAATACTTAATAATAAAATAATATGAAGAATCTGAATAAAATACTTTATCTTACACTTATTCTGGTTTTTTCAGCTATTGTTTGCTCTGCACAGAATATCCCTGTAACTTCTGATTCAATAAAAGTCTCCCAGGCAAGTTCAGGAGATCAGGAAAAGACTCAGACTCAGACTCAGACTCAGACTCAGGAGCAGAATCGGGGTCAGGAGCAGGGTCAGGGCAAGGGACAGATCCAGGATCAGAACAAAAACAGGAGCCGGCAAAAGGATAACAACCAGGCAAGTGCTTCGCGACCCAGGGTTAAGCAGGTAAAAAGCGCCCGCCCCGATTTCAGCAAGGCAAAGGGAGCACGTCCGAATATAAAAAGGCCTGCCGGATCGGGTATACCCAAAGGGGTTGGCAAACCCGGAGGTGTGGGTAAACGAGGTGGCAGATAATTTCTGAAACAATGAAATGAGACGATATTACACAATAATATCTTCCGGGATCTTATGTTTTTTTTTGATTCTTTCCAGTCAGAATATACAATCACAATCAAGCAATCAAATTACCCTGAACCAGCCTGATACTTCAGCATCAGATGGTTCACCCCATTCATTGTTTACCGGACTTGGATACGGCAGCAATATGGTCTATCTTGGTTCAACCATATCACAGGATCAGCCATTCGGATACTCAGCATTAACTTATGGATACAGGGATGCTTTATATGCCACGGTTTCAGCGGTTCACCTTGCAGAAAGATCTCCCTTCCTGGCTTTCTGTTCAGGATCATTAAGCTTCAATCATACATTTAATTCATGGTTTGATATCTCTGCAAGTTTTTCAGGGTATAAGGCTGCTCCTTCACTGGCAGATACCCTTTTCAATAAATTTTTATATGGTGATCTGACACTGGGATTTGACTGGAGGCTTATTTATACAAAGATTACGGGTGGTATTTTATACTCAGACGAGATAAACGGATATTTTCAGATCAGGAATTCAAGATATTTCGAAACACCTGAGTTCACAAAAAATAAAGTAACATTATCATTTGATCCGAATTTCTCAATTCTATTTGGCCCTCTTACAAAAGTTGAAACATCTGATGGAAGGATAATTACAATTTCTCCACCATACAGGAAAGGTGGAAAATGGGGAAACTCAACACCGGTGTCAATCATTTCCACGTCATTTGGCCTTATAGAACTTGATTTCGGATTACCGGTTTCATTTAACGCATCCAGGTTTGCAATTGAAGCTGAACCGGCTTATATTCTTTCTGTATATGATGACCCTGAATACCCCGGATTAAAAGGATTCGTTTTTCTCTTAAGCGGGTATTTCAGAATCATGTAAATTTACAGGTATGAATGTTCTGATTGTCGAAGACGAAAAAAACCTTTCAATTGAGATCGCTGAATTTCTTAAAGCAGAGAATTTTCTCTGTGACCTTGCATTCACCGGAACGGAAGCATCTGAAAAAATTGCTGTCAACCTGTATGATTTTATTCTTCTCGACCTGGGATTACCGGATTATGAAGGCCTTGATCTGATCAGGGAGGCACGTAAAACAAATAACGAAGCGTCATTTATCATTATTACTGCCCGCGGAGAAGTGGAGGATAAAGTCAGAGGCCTTGACCTTGGTGCTGATGACTACCTTGCAAAGCCTTTTGCACTGATCGAGTTGTTATCACGCATAAATGCAGTTGCCAGAAGGAAATTTAATATAGCAAATACTGATATACTCCTCGATGAATTCAAAATGGAGCTGCATTTGCGCAGACTGGTTTGCAAAGGCAATGAAGTAGATCTTACAAAAAAAGAGTTTGACCTCCTGCAATATCTTGTCCTCAACCGTGGAAAGGTACTGACAAGGCAACAACTATATGAGCATATCTGGGGGAATATTCTTGATGACCAGTACGACAGTAATTTTATCGATGTTCATATTAAGAACCTGAGGAAAAAGCTTAATGCCCATGCTCCATCCCCATGGCTTGAAACAGTCAGGGGAGTGGGTTACAGAATCAGCTCCATTGAATAAACAATCAGCAGGCCGGTTATGAAACTCAAGGTCAGACTTTCGCTTTTCAATCTATTTTCGAAGCTCGTTTTTACAGCAATCTTCCTGCTACTTATGTCATTCATTATCGAAAGGATCAATCTCAGGCAGGTTGATAATGACCTGATCCATAAACGGGAACAGGTAATTACTCTTATTTCCGAAATCGGAATAGAACCCTTCATCACATCTGATTCATCGGATACTTTCGGAAGCTATAATATTCTGAAAGAAGAATTTATAAGCCTTGAAAGAATTGATCCTGAGGAAGAAATGAATTTTATTGAGGTTACATCCAGACTGATCGAGGACGAAGAGATCGATTACCGTATACTTAACTATTCCATTGAAGTAGACGGGCAGAAATATCTTCTTGAAGTGGGGAAAAGCCTTCAGAGCATTGTTCATACAGGGAGGAACATACGACAGGTAATGCTGGTATTTCTCATATCCATCATCATTTTAACCTTTATCGCAGATTATCAGTACACACGGTTACTTCTGCGACCATTGGAAAAAATCAGGAATAAACTTAAGCGAATCTCTGATCCTTCTCTTTTCGATATGTCACCGGTAAACACGACCACTTCTGATTTTGTACAGCTTGATAGTGCTCTAAGGGAACTTATGTCACATATTAACCTGCTTTTTCAGAAAGAAAAGGAGATCACTGTCAATATATCACATGAACTGCTGACTCCGGTTTCCGTTCTGAGGAGCAAGCTCGAAAACATACTCCTCAGGGAAGGTCTCGATCCCGAAATTGAAGCTAAAACAGAAGAATCGCTTAAAACACTTCATCGCCTTCAGAGTCTTATCAACTCAATGCTGATGATCGCCCGCATTGAAAGCCACCAGTATCTCCGGGAGGATACTTTTTCGATAAATGAAATCCTGACAGAAATCATCAATGAGATAAATCCGGTGGCTGAAGATGCAGGCATAATGATAATGAAAGAGTTACATGATGATTATCAATTGAAACAAGCCAACAGGTCACTTATCTTTTCGATGTTCTATAACATTGTTAATAATGCAGTTAAGAATAGTCCCGCAGACGGTCATGTCCTCATCAAGAGTGTCAGACAAAAAAACCGTTACATTATTCTGATCTCGGATACCGGACCGGGATTGACCGAAATTCAGAAACAGTTCTTATTTTCGCGATTCAAAATGAGAAATAAAGATAGCGGAGAAGGAACAGGTATCGGTCTTGCCATTGCAAAAACGATTGCTGACTTCCATAATTTAGAAGTAAAGGTTGATTCAGAACCGGGCCAAAGCACAAAAATTTCTTTTGTATTTCCTGAAATTTCATGATTTCTTCATGTTCACAGTCTTAGATTTGGCAGGAAAATCAAATTAAACTTAAATTTATTTGTAATGAAAAGATCAATTATTATGACAGTCATAGCTGTGATGATAAGTGCAGGCATAACAGCACAGGTCACAACCCGGCAGCAGAGCCAGACTCAGACTCAGGAGCAACAGCAAACGCAGGATAAGGTGCGTAAGCAGGACAGGATTGAGGACGGCAGCGGGCCAAAGGTTAAACTTTCCAAAGAGGAAAGAAAAATGATAAAAGCTGAGAGGAAAGCTCAGAAAATGGCTCAGAAAAAAGCCAAACATGGCCGTATTGTTAGTGAGACTGCAAGAAGCACTCAACCAGGCCCCGGCAAAGGTGAGGTAGTCAGCACCCAGGCAAAAACCCAGGGTCAGTCACAGCAGGCAAATAAGGGTGCACGCGGTAACCCGGGTCAAAAAATAGGGAAAGCCCCTGCCGTCAAAACAGGTCGTAAATAAAGATGTGAAACTAAAAATGTAATCTAATGATGAAAAAGTTATTCATTTCAATTTCAGCTGCTGCAGTTATACTGATGTTTTCTGCATGCAGTGAGCGTATCTCATCCGATAATAGCGGAAACGGCAAACTTGTTATAAAAATAACAGATGCCCCCTTCCCTATTGAATTTGTTGATTCTGCTTCGGTTACAATAACCAAAGTCGAGATAAGGAAAGCCGGCGATGGAATGGATGATGGTAATCCATTTATAGTGGTATCGGATGATACTATGACATTTAATCTTGTGGAACTGAGGAACGGAGTATTTGAATCTTTACCCGAAATTGTGATCCCGCAGGGAGATTATGACCTCGTAAGGTTATATGTCGATGAGGCTAGTCTGAAGATTAAGGATGGTGGTCTCTACACTGTGAAGGTGCCGGGCGGTAAACACTCAGGCATTAAAATTTTCATCTATCCTGCACTGTCAATCGCCGGTGGGCTCACCTCAGAACTTCTGCTTGACTTCGATCTGTCAAGGTCGTTTGTTGTACAGGGAAATCCTATGACACCAGCCGGTATTAAGGGTTTCCATTTTAAACCAGTCATCAGGGTTGTGAACATGTCGACTGCAGGAAGGATAGAAGGTATGGTTACCGATACTTCAAAGGTTAAGATCAAGGAACCGATTGTCTGGATCAAACAGGATACAGTTGTTGCTACGGTTATTGGCGATACCCTCGGACATTATGTTTTACTTGGAGTTCCGGCAGGTACCTATTCAATCTTTGCAACAAAGGAAAATTATGATACTGTAAACTATGACGGCCTTAAAGTCATAGCAGGAAATAAAACAATCCGGAATTTTGCACTAACGAAAGACTAACTGAACTAAAAATGAAGTAAAGGGCTTTGATATCTCAAAGCCCTTTTTTATTTTCTACCCTTTCTTACTGACTTTTACCCTTGCCCCACTCTTTGTTGGGATAAGGTCCCATTTCGAACCGGAGCGTTCCCCCATTCATCAGCTCCTCGTGTGTGAACCAGGGAGTTTCAAGTGGTATGTCATTAAGCCAGGCTTTCTGAATATATTTATTTACTGAAGTACCGCCAGGGGCTTCAACAGAAAATGTTTTCCCGTCAGGCAGGTTTATAGTGACCTTCTCAAACAGAGGAGTACCGATTGTATAAACCGGCAATCCCGGGGTCAAAGGGTAAAAACCCATTGCGGAAAAAACAACAAAAGCCGACATACCACCTCCGTCCTCATCGCCGGGGATGCCGAAAATATTATCCGGAAACCAGGCATCGAGAAGCATCCTTATCCTCTTCTGTGTTTTCCAGGGCGAATCGGTCAGATTATAAAGATACGGGATGTGAAATGAGGGTTCGTTACCCATGCTGAACTGTCCTACAATGCCTGAGAAATCCGGAAATTTTGCCCATGTTTCGTATTTGGAACGTCCGAGTGGCTCCGTGAATAACCTGTCCAGTCTTTTCTCAAAATTCTCCTTGCCCCCCATAAGACTTATCAGTCCCTTCAGATCGTGCTGTACCTGCCATAGATAGGTCCACCCATTATTTTCGTCGTAGTAATCCCTGCCACCCATACCACCATCAAAGGCCGGATCAATTTCAATCCAGTCACCTTTGGCATCCTTTGGCATGAAGAATCCCTTTTCGGGCCACCATAGATTTTTATAATTTTCCGACCGTTTCATAAATACCTCATAATCATCCATTTTCCCGAGTTCTTTGGCCATTTGTGCCACTGCCCAGTCGTCATAGCTGTGACCGAGGGTTATGGCAACAGCCTGTCTTTTTTCGAACGGATGTACCCGTGTAATAGTCTCGGTTTCATCCGGGTGAAGTGCAGGGTACCAGCCGTTCTCGTAATAGAAAGTGTCGAGAGAACAAGCCGGACCATTGCGCCATGGCAGCATGGTAGCCTCAAGGGCATTCTTTTTCATTCCCTCATAAGCTTTGTCGACATTAAAATCGAGTATTCCCTTCCTGTATGCATCAAGGATCATAATCGATGAATGAAACCCATTCATGCAGGGATTGTCGCCCCATAATATCGGGAAAGTCGGCATCCAGCCGCTCTGTTCGTACATTTTAACATACGACTGGATCATATCAGCCTCAAGGGCAGGATCAAGAATTGAACGCAACGGATGATGTGCCAGGTAAGTGTCCCATATCCAGTCGTCAACATAAAAATCACGGTCAGCTTCATGGATCCTGCCGTCATAGTTGCTGTAATACCTGTCGCCTTCGGTAACGTTGACCATCCGCTCATAACATCTGTAGAATGCAGTATAAAAAGTCCTTCGTTGAGCCTCTGTTCCTCCTTCGACCTTAATTCTGCCAAGAGTCTCAGTCCAGGCTTTTTTCGCTTTTTCCTGTAGTTCCACAAATGACCATTGCGGTATCTCATTATCCAGGTTTTCCTTTGCCTGTTCGGTTGAAATGAATGATATTGCGTATTTAAATCCGATAACCCTCTCTGTTCTTTTATCAAATGAGACATAAAGCCGTCGGCGACCTGTGAATGAAGTGTCTGAAAGATATGCCGGCTGATTGAGTTTTGCGTAAACATAAGCTTTCATTCCTGCAACAGAATCTTCGGCGATGAGTGTTGTTGCATCGAACATCTGCCATTTACCGTTCCGGATGTTGGTCAGGAACAGACTTTTTATGCTATTGTCGGGGTATGTAAATAAGAAGTATCCTGTTTTCATACCCGGAACAAATTCAACTGTTATATCATATGTTTCAAGCCAGGTCGAAAGATGATATGGGGTTATGGTCTCAAGCTGGTTATCCCATTCTGAGACAGGCGGATCAGGAGTGATTTCACCTGACAAGGGCATTATGCCGAACAACTCTCCATTCCTGTGGGAAACAAGAGTAAGAGGGAAATACCTTATCTGATCGTCAAGATAATCTCTCCTGACAGGATAAACCCGGATCATCTGGTTCGGAACCTGAACAGTGGGTCTGGTAGGTTGCAGCAGAAGCCCCACCCCTCCGATATCAGGGTCGACATAAGTGAGTTCATTGGTTGCGTTCTCGGGACTACAACTGACGAGAATAAGAAAACCCGCCAGGATTGTAAATTTAACAAATTTATTCATATGATTAATTTCTTATAGTTTAACTTCCGGCTTCCGGCTTCCGGCTTCCGGCTTCCGACTACCTACTTATCCCATGTAACTTCCACCACTCCCGGACTTTCGGTCCTTAACTCATAAAAACCGAAACCGGGTCTGGCAGTCCTGTCGTGTCTGGTCAATTTTGCACCATCAGCCTTTACATTGAGACAACTTTCCGGTAACCTGATAACCATTGTGGCTGCAGTACCGGTTTTGATTGTCATCACGTTCATTGCTGAATTCAGTTCAACATTATCGAGCCATCCTGTTGATGACACAACACTGAATCCTGTTCCTTTATTTGGAATTATAAAAGCTTCGCGGGTATCATCAGGTTTTGTGAACTGGAATGAAAGATGGATCACCCCTTCTTCAATTCTGTAAGCATGACTAAGAACGGCAAGGCAACTGTCCGTGCGGACAATCACTTTATAAGGCTGATTCAGTGCTGATCCGCTGAAGGCGATAACCTGTCCCGCACAGGAAACGTCATTGATATGGGTATAGATTTCCGGAGAAGCACCTATTTTTCCTTCAACCTTAACAGGCAGGTGAGAAATATATGGAAGCACCTGTTTGTTTTTCATGACCATCTGTCCGGCTCTCTGCCTCTGTGCCGTTGTCATCATCTTCAGGTTGCCCCAGAAGCCCCTCCCCCCGATAAGAGTAGTATTCACATTATATCTTTGTGCATCATAGGGTCGTACCTGATGGGGATAAACAGCCTGGGTAAACAGTTCAACAGGAACGATACCCGCATATTCATTGATAACCGTACGCATCGATTTTGTGCGTATTGTACTGTAATCATTATAAGCCGAACCGCCGTTATTCATCCAGAATAGCTTGCCTTCCTGCAATGGCATCAGACCTATGATACACCGCTCTTTTTCAGTGAGATCTATTTCAATAACCACATCATGATTGTACTCTCTGAGCTCCTTCATGGCTCGTGCTACATAAAAGGGCAGCATATATCCGTAACGGTCGCGGATCTCTTCCTTCGGATATGCTTTGCTTCCGTGATGCAATCCGGGCAAGGTGCTGTTAAAAGTATTTATGGCATCCCACTTAAAAAACCTGATGCCCTCATCAATCAGTTTCTTGCAATCAGCAACAAACAAATCATAAAAATCGCTTACAAAATCGAATGCAGGAAGTCCCCATTGTGCCCTTACAGGTTCGCCCAGATAGTCACGCAGTACCCAATCCTGATGTTCTTTGTACCGTGCGGCCATCGGATCAATACCCATTGGAGAAAGCCATATTCCCGGAATCATGTCATGTTTCTTCATTTCGGCGATCAGAGGAGCCAGTCCGTTTGGCAAACGCACCGGATGAGGGCGCCAGGCACCTAACATCTCTTCCCAGCCATCGTCAAGCACAAACAGGTCGACATTGAGTTCGGCAGCATATCCAATCTCTTCGAGGATGCGTGCTTCAGTGAAAATCTCCCGTAACCCTGTCTTGTTATTATTGTCGCGTTGCATTCCCCAGGTATTATAGTAAAAATGGCTCTTCCTGGAGGCAGGGTTTTCGGTTATCTGTTCCCATAAATACTTATGTATTACCTGCTTCTCCTCATCGTTACCAAAGAAAAAAGCCGATGCCGACCATACCGATTCATAAGGTTTTCCTGCGATTATCCCCTCGCCTTCGAGATACCCTCCACGCAGGATTTCAACATGAATCTGCGTTGAAGTCTTGTTTTTTGTTCCGGCCACCGCAAGGAACCAGAAGTCATCTTCCCCTTCGGCAATCCCTGATGCTCCCTCTACACCCTGCTGCAGGTCTGTTCCCTGGGTTGCCAGGCTTCTTTTCCAGGCATTGCCGAATTCACTGCCGTAATTCTTATCCTGGGATGCATGTTCGTAGGTCATGAGCCATGAGTACAGTGGGGTGCGGTATACCGCAAATGGCCCTTTCAGCATAAAATTGTCGCCGGTGGTAATGACATGGTTAAGGATTTCGGGATGGAACATATGGCAGTGCGACAGGTTTTGACTGAACGTTCGGTCATCCCTAGAAAGATCCGGATTATAATCAATTATAATCTCTTTATCGAATGTTGCGATCCTTGTTTCAGTAAGTTTGTCTTCAACCGGACCGCTCTTCAGGTTATATCCGGGAAAAATAAAATGCAGTTTACCATTAAGCTTACTGAGCTTCAACGTCTGACCTCCGGCATTTTTCAGCAGGATCTTTTCGCGGACCAGCGTCGAGGACGGGAACATCTGCCGGACAATATCGACCCGGAGGCCTTTTATCCGTCCTGATGCTGCAACCGTTATTGTTATTTCAGAACCTCCGTTATTGATCTTTCTCAATTCCTGCCCAACAACTCTCCATATAGGCTGTTCGGAACTGATTACCCGATTATTGATAACAAATTCGAACCATGCATACTGTATTGTTTTATCCAGTAATTCAATATTTCCTGCCTTAGAGAGAATGGATACCGGCCTGATTGAACCTTTTTCGAAGCTGATCACCTGACGCATCACTTCGTTTTCCATTATAAGCCTGTTCTTTTCGAAAAGTATCTGGGCTGACATCCGGCAACTCAGCAACGTAAGCAAAAGGAAGGATAGAATCCTGACCATACTCATTCTTTATCAATTAGTTAGTGATGAATAATTTACTTTACAATGTCAATTTGTTTCTTCTCCCTGAAGAAGAATATGAAACAAATGAGCACTGCAATTGCAATATAAGCGGGTACAAACCAGATACTTCTCCACTGATAAGTCTGATCGACTGAATAGTAGGATGTAACAAATCCTGAAAACCAGGTCCCAATGAACATTCCAAGTCCGTACGTTACAAACGTGAATAATCCCTGCGCTGCATTTTTAATCCTTTCATTTGATTTCTTCTCAGTATACATATATCCTGTAACGAAGAAAAAGTCATAACACACTCCGTGAAGGATTATCCCGGTATACAGCATCCAAAGATTTGATCCCATGTCTCCGAATGCAAAGCAGAGATACCTGAGTATCCAGGCTGTCATGCCTATAAGAAGCATCTTTTTCACACCTATCCTGTTGAAAAGGAAAGGTATGGCAAGGATAAACAATGCTTCGGAGATCTGTCCCATCACCATTTTCCCGGCAGCATTCTCCATCCCCGACTGGTTCAGGAAGAGGTTGGCAAACCCGAAATAAAATGAGAGAGGTATACAAACAAAAATGGCAGCAATGAAAAATATAAGATAAGGTTTGTCTTTGAACAGGACAAACGCATCTATGCCCATTATTGATTTTGCCGATGAAGGTGTTTTTGCCAGAGGAGGGGTATCCGGAAGGAAAAAGCTGAATAATCCAAGTATAACGGAGACAATAGCAGCCATATAGAATGTAGAAGGAGTCTGCTCAATGCCGAGGATAGCAATCATAAATCCTGCGATTACCCAGCCGACAGTGCCAAAGACCCTGACAAGAGGAAATTGTTTGCCCGGATCGCTCATCTGGCGGAATGCAACACTGTTTGAAAGAGCCAGGGTAGGCATGTATGCCAATGAATAAAGCAATATTACCCAGTAGAACGGAGCATTTGTTGTTATACGCGATGCCAGGAACAGCAATAATCCTCCGAGCAGGTGCAATACTCCCATTACTCTTTGTGCAGCAAAGAAGCGGTCTGCAATCATCCCGACAAAAAACGGGGAGATCATTGTGGCGATAGCCAGAGCTGAATAGGCTGCCCCGATCTGGATCCCCGAGGAACCCAGATATTTGGTCATGAATGTTCCCATGGTCACGTACCATGAACCCCAGATATAATACTGGAGGAACATCATAAACGAGAGAATAAAGCTGGTTTTCAGTTTCATAGAAAGATTATTTCAGGATTAACAATAAAATCGGTCCGTGTAACCGGAACAGATCCGCAGATCAATTACGGGTTCACAGCTTTAAAATTAAAAAAAGAAGCGGAATTACTACTCTATTTGGGAAGGAAATGGAGTCTTTTTAGGGATCCTCCCGGAATGATCAGTATCACGGGAGAACTGGCCCCCGGGATCCGAATCACGAACATAAAAACCATGCTGAAATTCATAACCATTACCCCGCAGCCACCTGCGCAGAGCTTTTGCGATCTTCCTGCTTCGCAATACTACCTTGCCGGTTTCTGCCGATGTAATCTGGTAAAATGTTCTCATTTTTCTATCCTGAGCACATAGTAAAAATAGTATATCAACTAATATTATCAATAAGTTAAGAGCCGCACCACAGGCAATTGGCAGTACTGCAAAGTTCTCTTGTCTGTATAATTCCCTTGATCGTTAACAGCCAGGTTTAATTTATTTATTCTCAGGAGTTATTCGTCAAAAACGGATAATTATTGACAAATATAATGACGGGTATCTGCAGTAAATAGTCTATTATTCAGTAATCAATTGTTAATATGTGCTTTACAAATATTCTACAGATAGAATACCTGAACAGCCGATTTTGACAAACGGCATGAATAAAATGACAGGAATTTATCATAAAACCTCCGGATACTGAGATAAATTTATTTATACCTTTGACAGCTTTCTCCGCAAGTAATAAACTCAATCGGGGAATTGTCTATGAGAAGTCCTGTTTTCAAAACGGATATTAAAAAGCTCTCCCTTGCAGGCGCAATAATAACCCTTGGAATCGTTTTTGGCGATCTCGGCACCAGTCCGCTCTATACAATTAGAGCAATTATTACCGGGGGTTCTGATAATTTTAATGAACTGCTTATTTACGGAGGTTTGTCCTGTATTTTCTGGACACTGACCCTTTCCGCCACAGTCAAATATGTATTAATAACACTAAGGGCGGACAACAATGGAGAAGGAGGAATTTTCGCTCTTATAGCACTGATTAAAGGGAAAAAAGCATGGGCTGCGATCCTTACTATGATTGGCGGGTCAGCCCTGCTGGCAGATGGCGTTATTACCCCGGCGATCACTGTTACCTCTTCCGTTGAAGGATTAAAGCTCCTTGATCCTGAGATACCTGTTGTTCCAATTGTTTTATTTATCCTGGCACTATTGTTTTTCATTCAGCAGTTCGGTACCATTTTTATCGGCAGATCATACGGACCGATAATGCTTATCTGGTTCAGCACACTCGCAGTTCTGGGGCTCTTGCAGATAATTCGCCATGCACAGATTCTTCAGGCAATAAATCCTGCATTCGCTTTCCGGTTCATTACTGAGTATCCCGGTGGATTTGTACTGCTGGGAGCTGTTTTTCTTTGTATTACGGGTGCGGAAGTACTCTATGCTGATCTCGGACATTGTGGTAGACTGAATATTCAGGTATCATGGGCATTTGTCAAGGTAGCTCTCCTTCTGAACTATTTCGGACAGGGTTCCTGGCTGCTTATGAATATGGGAACAGAAATGAACATTAATCCGTTTTTTGAAATAATGCCAAAATGGTTTCTCATGCCCGGGATAATCCTGGCGACCACCGCCGCTATAATTGCGAGTCAGGCAATAATCAGCGGATCATTCACCCTTATCAGTGAAGCAAATTCACTTAATTTCTGGCCCAAGGTCAGAGTTCTGAATCCCACATTAGTCAAGGGACAGGTTTACATTTCTTCTGTGAACTGGTTCCTCTGGATTGCATGCAGTATGACCGTTCTGTTTTTTAAAGAATCGACAAATATGAATGCCGCATATGGCCTTGCCATCAATATAACGGAAATAATGACCACATGCCTCCTTTCGTATTATTTACTCCGGAAAGGACTGAACCACAGGATTGTATTGATCCTGTTTATGACGTATCTGACAATCGAGGGAAGCTTTTTAATAGCCAATCTCCACAAGATAAAGTCCGGCGGCTGGTTCACCCTTCTGCTGGCATCCATTTATTTCCTTATTATGTACGGGTGGTATTTTGGCAGGAAAATCAAGAACAGGTATATCACTTTTTCCGATCTGGACAAGTATCTTGATATGTTCAGGGAACTCAGCAGGGATAAATCCGTTCCGATGTTTGCTACTAATCTGGTTTACGTCATACATGCGAACAGGACCGATCAGGTTGAATCAAAAGTCATTTATTCAATATTTCAGAAACAGCCGAAAAGAGCTAAAACTTACTGGTTAATTCATGTAGACAGGGTAGAAGATCCAAACCGTTTTGAATATAAGGTCAGGCAGATAATTCCCGGAATACTCATACGTGTTGATTTTCATATCGGATTTAAGGTTGATCCGAAGATCAATCTTTATTTCAGGGAGGTACTGGAAGATATGGTTCAGACAGGCGAACTAAAACTTGAAAGCAGTTTTGAATCACTCAGGAAACACGGATTCCCGGGTGATTTTAAGTTTGTCCTTATTGACAGGATCATGCTCCGTGACTTTAAGCTTACTAATACTGAAAACTTCATACTGACATTACACGGTGTTATTAAACATCTCAGTCTTCCCGAAGAAAGGGCTTTTCAGCTCGACTCCACAAGCACTGTTGTCGAACGAGTCCCAATCATAATAGATCAGCCGGTGGTAAAAAGGATCGGGCGACTCTGAAGACGGGAGAACTACACACAGAAATCAGTATCCCTGACTTTTTATTTATCCCTGGCACATCGAACAGAGATGCCAACATTTAAATTGAACACGTATTGCAATGATTTAGTGTTTCCATAATCAACAACCCAACCCGGACCATATTAAGGATGACATTTTAACTACGGGATAATCTGATAATGTCTGGCACCTCAAGGATTTGTTTCTCGTAACCCCGGATCGCCGAGTTTATCATAGCTAAACCCACTTCTTTCAGAGTTGAGACATATTTTGGGATAACTGCCCTGAATACCGGATAGAGGAATTTTATGAGGGAGTAAAATTTGTATGAATTTTTTAGTCCATCGGTAGGTTGTATATATCCCGGTCTGAAGGCATATACTCTTTTAAATGGCAGCTTCATCAGATCATTTTCTGTTTTGCCTTTGACTCTGGCCCACATCAATTTACCTTTCTCTGTGCTGTCGGTTCCTGCGCCGGATATATAGCAAAAGGTCATATCGGGATTTAACATTGCAAGCCGTTCGGCAATACCCATTGTTAAGGTGTATGTCAGGGCATAATATTCCGGCTCTTTCTTGCCGATGGATGTTACTCCAAGGCAAAAGAAGCAGGCATTGAATCCGGCCAGACGGTTTTCACTTGATGAGAAATCATGGAAATCTGTAAGAATGATCTCGGTCAGCTTCGGTTCTG
>Ga0105101_10000197_pt1 | contig 24054 bp, 22 predicted proteins | sample PPLLak21cMay2015_2_FD_87037 | JGI IMG/M metagenome (GOLD analysis project Ga0105101, IMG submission 87037) | Freshwater sediment microbial communities from Prairie Pothole Lake near Jamestown, North Dakota, USA - PPLs Lake P8 Core (1) Depth... | ecosystem: Environmental > Aquatic > Freshwater >... | reverse complement strand
ATCACAACCGCCAGGGCTGCTCCTAACACGCCGGCTCCCAATATAATGGCAGTTCGCTGCCTTTCGGCACGGATTTCCGCACGAACTGGTTGATACTGATGGACTATCTGGTATCGCAGGCGGCGAATATATTCCGGGCGCGGCTCTACCGGCTGAAGCGCCTCATCCAAGTTGGCCTCCAAAGACCCAAATTGATCGTCCTGCACTTTTCCCCTGTGAATTATCCCCATTAGTTTTGCTCTCATATCGCTCTTCTCTTCCCGTTCCCAGATAACATCGTTACTGAGTAATGTTCGTCGGGGCTCGTTTGTTCTCGAAACCGGTCATACTCATCTCGCAAATTGAGCAAGGTCCTGTGGTACAGGCTCTTCACCGCTCCTTCCGAACGCCCCATAATTCGTCCAATCTCAGCATTCGATAAATGTTCGACAAATTTCAATATCAGTAGCTGCTGACGGTCGGCTGGCAAATAACGAATGACTTTTAACAGCTTTTCCAGCTCTTCGTTCTGTAGCAGCTCAGACTCTGGATGGTCCCCGGTTTGGTGTCCAAACACAAATTCATCCAGTGGTATCTCCCTTCGCCGGCTCTTGTCTCTGTACCAGTTTGCCACCAGGTTGTGAGCAATCCGGTACAACCAAGCCGAGAATGGCAGCCCTCGGTGCCGGTAATTACCGATATGCCGCATCGCCCGGAAAAAGACTCGCGCGGTTAAATCCTCTGCGTCGTCGCTGTTCCCGGTTCGATAATAGATATATGTATAAATGCGAGCAACATAGCGTTCATAAAGAACGCCAAATGCTTCACCATCACCCTCAGAGGCAAGCAACAGGGCGGTTTCGTCAGTAAGCTCTAGCATTATCCTCACCCGTCACAGTGAGGATTTCTACAAGTAGAAACCCCACCGTACTCGGAAAGTTTCATCCGAGTATAACATGAACAAAACTGTAATGTGATGTATAATATTTACACGACGGGGATGACAGGCTTCGACGGGAGAGGTTGGTCCCGGACTGCGAGCCGAGAGGCGCCGACCTCGGTAAATCAGCGCAAAAAACAAGTGCCAACCGCACTAACTACGCTGCTCTGCCTCTCGCTGCATAAGCGAGTATCGGAGTGGCTGGCTCTCTAAAGTAGAGCCACGTCCGCCTGCCCCGCTCTCCAGCCGGAGGCAGGAGCGGGCGTGAGAATGCTGGAGTGCCGCCTGGAACACACCGCTAACCAGGTGAAAGAGGGTCTTTCGGGTCCCAGCGGTAAGTCAGCAGACTGCCTTTGTCGGTCGTGGAGCTTCTGACGATAATGAACGATCGACTATGCTCGTAGACGTTCGAGTATCGCTTCTTTCGGACTCGGGTTCGAATCCCGACATCTCCACTAAAATGATAAAGAGAGATTACATCCGTGGTCCCTCTTTATCATTTTTAATGTTTACACACAATCAGCCCTTTTAGGTAGGACCCTTCGGGAAAGCTCAATAACACCGGATGGTCTGGTGCCTGGAATAGCCTTTCCAATATCTGCGCATCCACACCCGCATCCTGAGCGGCTGCAAATATGATGCGCTGGAAAAGCTCGGCATCTATGCTCCCCGAACATGAAAAAGTGACCAGGATACCGGCGGGTCGCAGCAGCTTTAACGCCAGAAGGTTAATATCCTTGTATCCTCGTGCAGCCTTCTCAACCTGAGATGCGCTGCTGGCAAATTTGGGCGGATCAAGCACGACCAGATCAAAACTTCTACCCATATCACGAAAGCGCCGTAAGACGTGGAATACATCTCCTTCCAAGAACTCGACCTGATCCTGGGGAAATTCATTCAGTTTACAATTCTCGCGCGCCAAACCCAAAGCAGCTGCTGAGGCATCCACTGCAAGAACGGAGTTAGCCCGGCCCGCCAGAGCCGATACAGTAAAGCCTCCGGTATAGCAAAAACAATCCAGCACATCTTTCCCAGCTGATAGCTGACGGAGGCGCCACCGGTTGACCCTCTGGTCGAGATAGAAACCGGTCTTATGCCCCCCCTGAATGTCTACCCAGTAGTCCAGCCCATTTTCTTGGATGCGCAGGCGTGCTGGAACAACCTCGCCATGCAGCGTACCACAGCGCTCCGGCAATTTCTCCAAGTCGCGGACATCTGCATCGGATCGTTCATAAATCCCCTGTACAGGTAAAAGCTCAGCCAGGAGGCTCGCGATCGTCATCCGCCAATATTCAATCCCACTCGAAAGAGCCTGAATTACCAGCCAATCCCCATACCTATCAACGATCAAACCTGGCAGCCGGTCGGATTCGGCGTGCACCAAACGGGAGGCCCCTGAACCTTTCCAACCTGGAATCATCTCCCTTAACTCAATTGCCCGACGAAGCCTGCCGCGGAAGAAATCCTCGTTGATCGGCTCGTTCTCGTCCCAGGTCCAGACGCGGGCCTGAATCTGCGAGTATGGGCTGTAGGCGCCGCGTGCGAGAAAATGATTATCCAGGGTGAGCAGATCTACCGTCGAGCCCTGTTCTGGGTCCCCAACAACATCCGCCACCCCCCCCGAGAAGACCCAGGGATGGTGGCGAAGCAGCGACTTCTCCCGACCAGGTTTGATAATTAATGCCGGGTGCAAATTTCCCTCGTTATGGTTAATTGGTGTAGATCAGCTCACAATACCTATTTTCTTACCGGCATCATAAATGACATCCATTGCGTGTTCGATTTCGTCAGGCTCATGCGCTGCGGTGACGGTAGCACGTAATCGAGCAAGACCTGGAGGCACTGCTGGAGATACCACCGGAAGCACAAAGGTATCTTCGTGTTGTGCCATGGCCGTCATGGAGAAAGCAAGCTCATCTGTGCCGCACACGACGGGCACAATCGCCGTCTCGGTGAGCAACGTATCGAAGCCGCGCTCTTTCAATCCATTGATGAACTGGTGGGTGTTGAGGTTGAGCTTCTCGACCCGCCACGGTTCCTCGAGAATGATCTCGAAAGCCGCCTTCGCTGCTGCTGCCTGGGCAGGTGGCAGCGCAGCAGAAAATATATACGCTCTGCTGGTATGCCTTAGATATTCGATCAAATCTTTTTTCCCGGCTATATAGCCCCCTACCGATGGGATCGTCTTACTCAAGGTACCCATCTTGATATCGATGCTGCCTGGCATGTTATAGTGTTCTTCGATACCCCGCCCAGTTTTACCCAGCACCCCAAGCGAATGAGCCTCGTCGATCATCAGCCAGGCATTATAGCGGCGGCACAGGTCAACCATCTTCGGGAAATCGATGAGATCCCCATCCATGCTGAAGACCGCGTCGGCAATAACCAGCTTTGCGGCTCCAGACTCAACTTGCTGCAAGCGCTGCTCCAGTGATTCCATATCGTTATGTCGGAAACGCAGGAACTTCGCACCCGACATCATGCAGCCATCGACAATGCTGGCGTGGTTAAGTTTATCGGAGATTACGTAATCGCCGCGCCCAACCAATGTCGAGACCACCGTAAGGTTGGTGACATACCCCGAAGTGTAGGTGACAGCAGCTTCCGCTTGCTTGAACTCAGCAATTTTCTGCTCCAATTCCTCGTGAAGCTTGAGCGTGCCCGCCAGAGTACGTACTCCATGCGTACCAGTCCCATATTGGTCGATAGCCGCGTGTGCGGCAGCATTGATTTTCGGGTGCCCCACCAATCCAAGATAACTGTAGGAAGCGTACATCCCCATCTCGCGCCCATTGACCAAGACGCGAGATCCGCCGCGCAGCTCAGTGATGGGCTGGTTGTAAAAATACAAATCCATCTCCTTCAGCCCCTGCACGCGTGCGTTCATCGCTCGAATGCGTTCGGTAATCGAATCTTCGATCATTTCCAATTCCATGGTAATCTCCTGTTGGTGGTCTTTACCAGATCATCTCTTGCTAACCAGACGGACTCTATTCACCAGCAAGGCTCTGCAGTCCACTCTCATCCAGTATGGGAATCCCCAATGAGCGGGCCTTGTCAAGCTTTGAGCCTGGATTTTCACCCAATACCAGATAGCTGGTCTTCTTACTCACCGAATCGCCGACCTTGCCGCCGCGTGATTCAATAAATTCCTTTACACTCTCGCGGGTATAGTTCGCTAAGGTCCCGGTTACCACAAAAGTGAGGCCATTAAAGACTCCTGGGGATTTTGATGCGCCAGAGGCAGCGGTTCCTATAGGCCAGACGCCAGCTGTATGCAGTTTCTCCAATACCCGGCGATTACCTGGACGGTTGAACCAATCTACAATCGCCTGGGCGGTGTTGAGTCCAATCCCCTCAACTTGCTGGAGATCTTCCAGGGTGGCGGAGGCAAGATAATCCATATTTGAATAATTACGGGCCAGATCTGCAGCCATTACCTCCCCTACACCGTGGATGCCCAATGCAGTGATGAGACGGGTGAGCGAACGCTGCCGTGACAGATCAATTGCAGCCAGTAAATTATCAGCCTTTTTTTCAGCAAAGCCTTCCAGCCCTAGTAAATCTTCACGCCGGAGTGTGTACAGGTCTGCGACATCATTCACAAGACCTGCCTCCACCAGCTGCTCGACGATCTTGATCCCCAAACCGATGATATCCATCGCGCCGCGCGAGACAAAATGCTCCAGGTTGCGGATCAGCTGGGCCGGGCAGGCGCTGTTGACGCAGTACCAGGCGACCTCGCCTTCAAGGTGTTCGACAGTCTGGTTGCACACAGGGCAGGCAGAGGGTGGCGTGAATGGTCTTTCAGCTCCTGTTCTGGCAGCGATAACAGGTCCAATCACGTAAGGTATCACGTCGCCTGCGCGCTTAACCGCCACGCGGTCGCCAATGCGGATATCTTTCTCAGCGATATAGTCAAAGTTGTGCAGTGTTGCCTGTTTGACGATCACTCCCCCAATATTTACGGGCGATAGGATTGCATATGGAGTGAGCACCCCGGTTCGTCCTACATTGACACCGATATCCATCAGCTGGGTTGTAACTTCCTGGGCAGGGAATTTATAGGCAATCGAGCCGCGCGGGTCTTTGCCGACGAAGCCCAGATCGGCTGCTAGAGAAAGGTCATTTATCTTAATCACGGCTCCATCCGCCTCGTAAGCAAGCTGTCCGCGCCGTGAAACGAGATCTTTATAAACAGCAATTGTCGACACCAGATCAGTACAGAATAAGGCTTCCACAACCGGAAATCCCAATTCCCTTAAGTATGCAAGGGTCTCTTGTTCAGTTCCAAACGTCGATCTATTGGTGCCATTTTGAGCCACAATTGCATAGGTCAGAAGGGTGAGTGGACGTGTAGCCGTCAAACCAGGATCAAGCTGGCGCAGTGACCCGGCAGCCGTATTCCGTGGGTTAAGGTACGTCTTTTGACCTGCCTCTTCCAGACGGCGATTGAGCAGCTCAAAATCTTTGACATTTATGTATACTTCACCGCGTACAACCAATGATCCTGGCGCTGGCGGTCCATTAGATGAAACCGGAATTTTAAGCGGCAGAGAGCGGATCGTCCGTAAATTTGTGGTAATATCTTCGCCAACGATGCCATCTCCGCGAGTGGCCCCCATCGAGAAAACCCCATTCGTATAGTGCAGCACCACTGTCAGCCCGTCGATCTTCGGCTCGACAACATATTTCGTTTCTGCAACCCGATCATCCAGACGAAGAATCCGCTCGTACCAGGCACGCAAATCAACTTCAGAAAAGGCATTCGCCAGGCTGAGGATAGGGGCAGGATGGTTTACCTTGGTGAATTTATCGATCAGCGCAGCCCCGGCCCGTTGAGAAGGCGAATCCGGGGTGATCCAGTCCGGGTGCTGAGATTCGATCTGGTTGTGTTCGATAACGAGCTGGTCATACTCGAAATCGCTGATCAGCGGGTCATCAAGGACATGGTAGCGATAATTGTGATAATTAATTTCACGGCGAAGCTGCTCCAGCCGTGAATGCAACTCGGAAGTCTCTTTTTGGGTATCCATGGTTGGTTATTATAGCTGATAAAAATGATCGTATTACCCGATCCTGTCCCTTAGTTGATCTCTCCACCGCCAAGGATAGAGGTAGGGTTCGAGTTAATTGAAACACTGCGCGGCTGCGGTGTCCAGGCAAATCTCGCAGCCATTAGAAGGATCAGTGTGATCCAGACCAGATCAGCCAGCAGCAGATGCAGTAATTGCATCCACCACGGTGCCAGCAGAAGCACATTGATAAAACCAGCCAGCAGTTGGACGATGACCAGGCCAACCAACATACGAGCAAATCGCTTTGCGTCGCCCGTGGAGGCCTGGTATGCGATCAATCCTGCCAGGACAGCCAGGTAAAGGCCAACAATGATAGAGATCATTGGGTGTAAAATGCGCAAACGGATCAAGAAATGAGCAGTAGAGGAAAAATCCTGTCGGATTCCCTCAGCGATTGATTGGACAGGGAACAATGTATCGCCCAACGCCGCCAGGGCCCCACTGGCGCCAATCAACAGTGCGCCTGCGGTACCCAATGCCAACATCCACCCATCCATGCCGGATCCACGCAGCTGGATGCGCTTTCCGCCGGAAGCCCACCACCCTGTCAGCGCCAATGACGCAAGCAACAAAAAGGTATTCAGCAGGTGGATCACAATCGAGATAGCCCTGCCTGTCGAGGTGTCATCTGCGGTCCACCGGAATAACACCAATCCAGCACCAACCAGGGCCTCGGTGATGGTGAAAAGCAATGACAGCCCAGCTCCCAGGCGAACTGCGTGCCCGGCGGGATAAGCACGGAAAGCCCAGATAAATAACCAGATCACCAGCAGCAGGGATAAACCACTGCTCATTCGATGGGTGAATTCGATAATCGTCTCGATCTGCGGGGCACGCGGGATCACTTCCCCATTGCACAAAGGCCAGTGGCTGCCACACCCGGCTCCAGAGCCAGTAGCACGCACATAAGCCCCAAACAAGATAACCCCCAGGTTATAGACCAAAACCCCCCAGGTAAATCGTCGAAAACGGGCATTTTGCATCAGTCTCACCCCAATTGATCGCCTATTCGTATTAAATTATCTTGAATACAACAGCCTCTTCGTGTGTATTTCGACATGTTCGCAGCAGTGTACCACGAACTATAACGAATCTCAAATGAAATTCATGTTCGACGGAGATTATAATGGGCTAGACCATAAGATCACCGTTGTTGGTCGGTAAATGCTGTAAAACTGAATGCCGTCTTCGACGATATTCCAAGACAAGGAGCCTAACAATAATGCCCGAAGCCAAGTTCAAGATCTACGGGACCAATTGGTGTGGGGACTGCCTACGCGTCCGGCGATTTTTAGATCAGAAGGGTGTCGCCTACGATTTTATAAATATCGATTTGGATAAAAGCGGAGAACAGCTTGTCCTGGCGACCAACCGGGGGATGCGCAGTGTGCCCACCATCGTCTTTGATGACGGCTCAATCCTGGTGGAACCGTCAACTACGGCTCTTGCTCAGAAACTGGGCGTACCTGCGTAGATATTCGTAAATTCACCTAACTCCATTATCAAACATCAGGGCTGCTTTGCCACCGATGAACGGCTGTGCAGGTAGCCATGCATGAAATCCTCACCAATCCCCTGATTGGATCTCAAAACTGCCAGCATGCTTTAATCGTGCTGACAATTAATACTGTATTCCCCATACTCTGGCCGCATTTCATCGATCATTTCCCGGCTGGCTTGATGAGAATTTCCCAATTTCTGCTTCAGGCAGCCCCGCTAACAAATCGTTCCGCTGCAAGATAACTGTCACACCGCGCACACCGGAACCGATCGATATTTCTTCCTGAGTAAGCAGCGCCTCGTCAATCAAAATCCGCATTGGTCCAGGCAATCCAAAAGGTGATACCGCCCCAGTCTCGTAGCCGGTTGCCTCCCGTACCTCATCTGGGGTAGCCATGGTCAAACGCGATTTACCCAGGTAGATTCGCAGCGCTGGCCAGGATACCTGTTCAGGTCCGGATATCAGAACCATTACATATTCTCCCTGCCCGATGCGAAATACAATACTGCGCACCACCTGCTCAAGGCGTTGGCCCCTCTCTTGAGCGGCCTGCTCCAGGGAATGGATCGGACCTGGATGTTGATAGAGACGGTGATTTATTTTTAACAGCGAAAGGTGTTTACTTACAGGGGTTGAAACGTCCATAGCTGGGTCAATTTTAATGTATTTGTTAGTAAAGCTAACAAGAATGTAAGGGAAACCCTGTCAAATAGAGGGGTATACTCGTATTTAACATTATTGTTTGCTGTAATTGGAGATATTGCATGAAATATTTTATTTTTACTGTCAAGCTTCTATCCAGGTTGTTATTGGTCATCATGCTCCTTCCTCAAACGCCTGGATTGTCCTTTTCAGAAGATCCATCGCCCGGAGTTCAGCCGTTAACCAGCTCAATTCAGATATCAAACACCACTACATTGCCAGATATGGCCGGTTGTGGTGATACCGAAGCGCCGGTAATCAACAGCGATTACGAGCTGGCAATTGTCGAGCTGGTCAACCAGGAACGTGCCAGTGAAGGGCTCCCACCCCTCGAACGGATTGCCAACCTGGATTCGGCTGCCCGATATCATTCGACCGACCTGGGACAGGATGACTATTTTAACCACGATTCCTACGATCGCAGCGGTGACGAGCTGTTTTATAGTTGTTCAGTCTGGACCCGGATAGGCAGCTACTACAACGGTGCAAGAGGAGAGAATATTGCCGCAGGCTATGGCACCCCCGAATCGGTTATGAACGCCTGGATGAACAGTCCTGGGCACCGGTCTAATATTTTAAGCGCTTCCAACTGGGAGATCGGGATAGGTTATTACGAAGGCAGCGGATCGTACAGCTCATACTGGACTCAAGATTTCGGTCGGCGCAATGGCGTATATCCGGTAGTAATCAATAATGACGCACAGGCTACGAACGACCCGGTTGTGAACCTCTATATCTATGGCGATTGGAGCGAGCTGCGCCTGCGGAACGATATGGAGGCCTGGACAGCTTGGCAGCCATTCCAAAACGCCCTGTCCTGGGAGCTGCTGCATGCTTCAGGTGAGCGGACTGTTACGGTTGAGATGCGCACCGGCGATCAGGTCACTACCAGCTACGATACAATCGACTTGTCCATTGCCGACTCGGATCCACAGCTGTGCGCGCTTACCGACACAATCACCTTTACCTACGATCTAAAGACCCAACAACTTTTCCCAACTTACACCAGGTTGACACCCGAGAACGTCGGTAGCTCAGATCCATTAGAATGGGAGATAGAAGCGGAAAATTACTGGTTCACCATCACTCCCACCCTGGGTACAACACCTGATCCCTTCACCATTACCCCGAACAAACATTTGCCTCCCACAGAACTCATCGATCAAGGCACGATCACTCTGACCGTTGTTTCTCCCGCTGGAGTCGATGGATCACCGCATGTAATCTCAGTATCTATGAAAGTAATCAGTGGAACACTGCGCAGTATTTACATACCGTTGTTGTTGAATCTTCCCCCATAAATAGGTCATCCTTGTTTATACCAGCATGTTATCGGGGATCTGCACCGCGATGATTTCTCCCCGCGCGCACACCTCATCCCCAGCGTAAAGTTTAATTCTCACCACAACCTTTCGCCCCTTGACCTCTTCCACTTTGCCGCGCAGCACTAAATCGATCCCGAGCGGTGTGGGTTTCAGGTAATCGATGTGCAGTGATGCAGTCACAAACCGCAGAGCCGGCAGGCTGTCCATCGGGCGTCCCTCTGCCCGATAAGCTGCCGCGGCTGCTGTACCGGTGCCGTGGCAATCGATTAATGATGCAATCAATCCGCCATACACGAAGCCAGGCACTGCAATATGGTACTCTCGTGGAGTGAAGTGACAGACTGACTCCTCCCCAACCCAGTAGCTTTTTATCTGATAACCCTGCTGATTTAAGCGCCCACAACCAAAACAATAGCTAAAATTCTCTGGATAATAGTCTTGAAAGGCTTTCTCTGCCATAATTTTTACCTCACAGATTAGCGATGCATCATAGTCTTGTCATCGTATCTAACCCACAGTTAGTAATTATCAACCGCCTGGCGCATCATAGTGCCGGCGGCATGCTGTCTTTTCAATTTTACCGCAGCCTGTCGCCATTATAATTTCGGTATGGAGATAGCCCTATTACCTGGCCGAAAGATCAACCGCAGCCGGTTGATAATAGAATCTGATATCAAGGAAAAAGCCGGAGAATTCAGGGACAGGAACATGTCACAGTGACCCCATTTTTCATGAAGATTGTCACTGAATTAACAACAAACATGGGTGTACTATCGGATATAGCTGTGAAATCGACAACAAGCGAGAGGATTAACAATGGTTCTTGAAGACCCTCGAATTGCTGAGCTGCGTGCTCTCCGGGAAAGGGCGCGTCTAGGAGGCGGACTGGAGCGTATTGCCAGCCAGCACGCCAAAGGCAAACTGTTAGCCAGGGAACGCCTTGATTTGCTGCTAGATCCAGGCACTTTCAACGAGTTAGAACCCTTCATCACCCATCAGGGTGACGAGATGGGACTGGCAGCAGAGAAATATCCCGGCGAAGGCGTGATAACTGGCTATGGGCAGATCAATGGGCGCACCGTTTATGTCTATGCCCAGGATTTCACCGTCTATGGTGGAACACTCTCAGAGATGCAGGCCCACAAAATCTGCCGGGTGATGGATCTGGCTTTACGGAATGGCGTTCCAATTATTGGACTGATCGACTCAGGCGGGGCACGCATTCAGGAAGGGGTGAAAAGCCTGGGCGGATATGCCGAGGTCTTCCGCCGCAATGCTCTTTACTCAGGAGTAATCCCACAGATCAGCGTTCTGTTGGGACCTTGCGCCGGCGGCGCTGCATACTCGCCTGCCCTCACGGACCTTATCCTCATGGTGCGCAAACACTCTTTCATGTTCCTGACCGGACCAGAAGTGATCAAAGCGGTGACCGGAGAGGTGATCGATGCTGAGAGCCTGGGTGGGGCTGATATCCATATGGATATCACGGGCACTACTCATCTGGCGGTGGATACTGAGGGAGACGCGCTTGCGCTTACTCGCCGTCTTATCGGTTACTTCCCATCCAATAATGTCGAGAATCCCCCCTTCCAGCCTCCCACTGATGACCCGCTGCGCATGGATATGGAGCTGAATAGCATCGTCCCCATCGACCCAACCGAGCCTTATAGTATGCACGAGGTAATTGGGCGGGTGGTAGACCAGGGCAGTTTCATTGAGATCCAGTCAGCCTTTGCGCGCAACGCGATTATCGGATTTGCCCGCATTGGAGGGCACAGTGTCGGGATCATCTCCCAAGAACCGATGGTAATGGCAGGAGTCATCGACATCGACGCTTCTGACAAGATGGCGCGTTTTGTGCGCATGTGTGATTGTTTCAACATTCCCCTGGTCACATTCGTTGACTCGCCGGGTTTCCTGCCAGGGGTTGGTCAGGAGCACTCAGGTATTATCCGTCACGGGGCAAAAATGCTTTACGCCTACTCAGAAGCCACCGTCCCAAAAATTACCGTCATCACCCGCAAGGCTTACGGCGGCGCGTATGTGGTAATGAGCAGCAAGTATTTGGGCACCGACGTCACTTATGCCTGGCCTAGCGCTGAGATCGCTGTTATGGGCGCCGAAGGAGCCGTAAATATCCTCTTCCGCAAGCAGATCAGCGCCGCACCAGTGCCTAGCCTCGAACGCAAACGACTGGTTGAGGAATACCGCTCCGAATTTAACAATCCCTATTTTGCCGCCCGGGCAGGGTATGTAGACGATATCATCGAGCCGTGCGAGACCCGGCCCAAGATAATCGCTTCCCTGGGGGCGCTGAGGGACAAATTCTCCGCTGCCCCACCACGCAAGCACGGCAATATCCCTGTTTAAATCGATTGCAGACTTATTGCTCATGACACAACAACTTTTCACTGCCTTAGTAATCACCCTCTTAGGTATGGGATTGGTATTCGGAGCCATCTTCGTTCTGTGGGGCGCCATTGCCTTGCTGGTTCACCTGACCCGCTTGCCTACACAACAGGAGCAGACATTTAGCGCAGCAGAACTGGAGCGTAAACGCCAGGCAGCCTTGGCCGCTGTAACCGTGGCACTGGCGATGGAACTGGATACCCAGCCACATGAATTCCCGCTGCCTCCCACTGCTCTGGTCAGCGCCTGGCAGCTGGCGATGCGTTCAAACATAATCAATAAACGAGGTACATCTCGATGAAATACAAAGTTAAGATCAGCGGCAAATCCTATGAAGTAGAGCTAAATGACTTGCATAACCAGCCGATCATCGCCCTGGTTAACGGCGAACCGGTGGAGGTCTGGCTGGAAACTGAGATGGGATTCAAGCCATACTTTGCTACACCAGAGTTAGCAGAACAAGTCGGAAAGCCTCTCGCTGGGGCAACTGTGCCAACACCGATCGCAACACCTGAAGATAGGCAGGAAACCACAGACCTGATCGTAACCGCACCAATTCCGGGTGTAATCATCTCCGTTGTGGTTAAACCCGGCGATCAGGTAAATCCTGGCCAGGCGCTGTGTGTGTTAGAAGCGATGAAGATGAAGAATACCATCCGCGCTGCCCGCACCGGGAAAATTGCCAAAGTCAATATCCAGGTTGGGCAAGCCGTACAGCACCAGGATGTATTGCTAGAGTATGAAACCCAATAACCGTATATTTGTAACCAGTCAGTTATTGGGAGAATAACATTATGGACCTGTCATCCCTTATCGCAGAGCTTACCAAAGGTCTGGCTAGCTTCACCCTGGGAAACGCAATCATGATCGCGGTCGGCGCAATCTTGATCGCCCTAGCGGTGCTGAAAGAGTATGAACCGATCTTGCTGCTGCCGATCGGTTTCGGCTGCATACTGGCGAACATCCCTCTAACCGGCATGACCGAAGGGGATGGTTTGTTCGGAATCATGTATGCAGCCGGCATCAGCACTGAGCTTTTTCCTCTACTGATATTTATCGGCGTGGGAGCGATGATCGACTTCAGTCCCTTGCTCTCTCAGCCGAAAATGGTGCTTCTCGGTGCAGCCGGGCAGTTCGGTATCTTTGGAACCCTGCTCCTGGCAACATTACTGGGATTCCCACTCAACGAGGCCGCTTCGATCGGCGTTATCGGGGCTATCGACGGACCCACCTCGATCTTCGTGGCCTCCAAACTCGCTCCCGAATTGTTAGCGCCAATCGCCGTGGCGGCATACTCCTATATGAGTCTGGTACCGATCATTCAGCCGCCATTGATGAAGGCGCTGACCACTAAAAAAGAGCGGCGCATCCGTATGGATTACGCACCTCGACCGGTGACACGGCGGGCAAGGGTAGTATTTCCAATACTTGTTACGCTGGTGATTGGTCTGCTGGTTCCTGAGGCCACCCCACTGATCAGCATGCTGATGTTAGGTAATCTGCTGCGGGAGAGCGGCGTGGTAGACCGGTTAAGTAAAGCGGCTCAGAATGAAATTGCGAATATCGCCACCCTCTTCCTTGGTGTCACTATTGGCTCCACAATGAGCGCCGGGAGCTTCCTCAATTGGATAACCATCCAAATACTGCTGTTGGGTTTGCTGGCATTTATCCTGGACACGGTTGCGGGATTGCTGTTTGGGAAGATGATGTCTTTTGTCTCCCGCGGGAAGATTAATCCCTTGATCGGCGCGGCCGGGATCAGCGCTTTCCCGATGGCAGGCCGGTTGGTGGCTCAGGTCGCTCAGGACGAAGACTTTGAGAACTTCATCCTGATGCATGCTATGGGTGCTAACACTGCCGGTCAGCTCGGCAGCGTGATGGCAGGCGGGGTGCTATTAGCTATCGTTTCGGGTCTAGTTTAAAACCATAATCTATTGGAGGTCCTTATGTCGAAAACCATTGACGATTTGAAAGAAGCCTTCGCCGGTGAGTCGCAAGCCAGCCGGCGCTACACTGCTTTTGCGAAGAAGGCTGAACAAGAGGGCTACCCGCAGGTAGCCAAGCTCTTCCGCGCCGCGGCGAGAGCGGAAACAATCCATGCCATTAACCACCTGCGAGCTTTGGATGGTATCGGCGGCACAGCCGAAAACCTTAAGGCTGCCATCGCGGGTGAAAATTACGAAGTGGTCAGCATGTATCCAGAATTCATCAGAGACGCTGAAGCCGAGATGAACAAGAAGGCCAGGACATCCTTCTTCTGGGCCATGGAAGTCGAAAAGATCCATGAAGGGTTATACCGCAAGGCCCTCGAAGCACTGGGATCACCCGCCAGTGAATCAGAATTTTACGTATGTCCCTCCTGCGGCTACACGCATGAAGGTCCACCACCTGAGAAATGCCCGGTCTGCGGCACACCCGGCAAGAAATTCGAGCTGGTGGAATAAATCTCCCTCCTGAATGTGCCTGTCAGGTTGATAAGTTCAGTTTCTCATTAAAAGTCATCTAAAAAATGGTTATTTGGGGTGTGTGTGGCGATGAAGCTACCACACACCCCAAAACCTCTTGTTTTTGAGATAGCGTCTAGACAGCCGACGAAATTGGGTAATGCTGACACAAAATAATGGGATGGACAGCACTTCTGTCCTTCCTGTCCTCGATCTGCACCTGACAAGCTACTCCTGCAGCAGTAACGATCGCCTGCTCGTCATCGGCGCGTATTGCAGGGAACAGGCGCATCTTCCCTTTTACGAAAGATCGAAATGTTCGTTTTCATAACTGGCATTTTGGTATCAGTACCCGTGCAACCGGATATCCTTCCTGTTCTGCGGTATGGCGACAAAGGCAAGGGCAATTTCCCATTGATTTGCGGCATGATGAACGTCACATTGACGCTTTGGATAAAGGGTTTTAAACTAACGTAGCACAGGACAATCACTGCTATCATTCGTAGGATAGATAAGCTATACAGCCATCATATCCTCAGAAAGAACCGATGACTGAATAAAAGGAGATATATCTGCATATGACCATCAGCCAGCTTGCCAGGTCAATCGCCGAATCGCCGACATTCGCGCTGAACGAAGAAGCGCGCATACTGCGCGAAAAGGGCGAACCGGTCATTAATTTAGGCATCGGCGAGCCGAAGAACAAGGCTCCAATAACCGCCATCTTGAGCTCAGCGGCCAAGTTGAGTGGCGGCGATATCAAGTACACCCCACCCGATGGGACACCATCACTGAAGAAAGCCATCCTGCGCTACACCGAGGAGAACTACGATAAGCTGGCGGCCCCAGAAAATGTGATTGTATCGGCGGGCGCCAAGCAGTCGCTGTTTAACATCCTGTTCACCATCCTGAATCCGCAGGATGAGGTCATCATCCTGGCGCCTTACTGGGTGAGCTATCCGGAGATGGTAAAGATGGTTTATGGAATCCCGGTGATTGTCACCCCTGAGGATGGCAGTTTCCACCCACGAATGGAAGATATCGAGCGAGCGACCAGCTCGTATACCAAAGCCATTATCGTCAACAGCCCAAACAATCCATCTGGGGAGCTGTTCCGAGATGAATTTCTCGCCCAGGTTGTGGATTTCTGCGAGCGGCGCAAGATCTACCTGATCATGGACGATATTTACCATAAACTGGTCTTCGATGGGCGCAAAGCCACGCCCGCATACCAGTTCACAAATAAAGATCTAGAATCGTCGATGATCATTGTGGTGAACGGCGTGTCAAAACTATATGGCATGACCGGATTCCGCATCGGCTGGGTGGTTGCGCCGCGCAAACTAGCTCAGGTGATGTACAACGTGCAGGCCCAGACAACCTCATGTCCATCGGTGGTGCTGCAAGCAGCCGCTGAAGGAGCCTTGACCGGAATGCAGAGCATGGTGGAGAACCTGCGCCTGACCTTCGAGAACAACCGGAATGTAACGATCCAGGAGTTGCGCAGCTTCTCAGGCGTTAAGGTAAGCAAGCCTGGCGGGACTTTCTACTGCCTGCCTGATTTCCGGGCATACTGCCCATCCAGCGTGGCGAAGGATTCGGCGGAGCTGTCTCGCTTCCTGCTTAAGAAAGCCCTGGTGGTAACCGTACCTGGCAACGAGTTTGGCATGGAAGGGCACCTGCGGCTTAGCTTTGCCGGTTCGGTGAAAGACATCATCACTGCTGTAGAACGCATTAAGTGGGCGCTGGATCCAAACTCACCCAATGAAATCTATATCGGCGATCGCAAACTGGTACGGGACTGGCTATGAACAACATACTCGATATCAAAACTCCGGCAGAATCCCAGGCGACCGCTTTACGCTGCGATTTTGGGTTGGAACACCACGGCTTGACGAACCTGCGCAAAGTCTATTGGAACCTGCCCAACGAAGCGCTTTATGAGGAGGCTATCTTCAGAGGTGAGGGGAAGATTACCCAGATGGGGCCACTGGTCGTGAATACCGGCGTCCATACCGCACGCGCTGCCGGTGACAAGTTTATCGTGAAGGAGAGCAGCACCCAGGATAATATCTGGTGGGGACAATACAACCGACCCTACAGCGGCGATAAGTTCGACGAGCTGTTCAACCGCGTGCAGGGCTACCTGCAAGGGCGGGACATATTCGTACAGGACTGCAACGCCGGAGCAGATCCCTCCTACCGCCTGGCGATCCGCATTATCGCCGAACAAGCCTGGCACAGCCTGTTCGCTCGTAACATGTTCCTCCTGCCGCACAGCGCTGAGGAGTATCGACGGCATGTTCCGGATTTCACTGTTGTCGCCGTACCGGGTTTCAAAGCCTTCCCCCAGATCGATGCGACCCCCGGGCAGACGATAATTGCACTCAACTTCGAACAAAAGATATGCCTTATAGGCAATTCCGGGTACGCAGGCGAGATCAAAAAGTCGATCTTCACGATCATGAATTACCTGCTCCCGCTGAATGGTGTCATGACGATGCACTGCTCAGCCAATATGGGCACTGAGGGCGATGTAGCCTTGTTCTTCGGGCTGTCTGGGACGGGTAAAACCACCTTGTCTGCAGACCCACATCGACGGCTGATTGGCGACGACGAACATGGCTGGAGCGACGAAGGCATCTTCAACTTCGAAGGGGGCTGCTACGCCAAAGTAATCGCCCTTTCCGCCAGCGCCGAGCCGCAGATCTACGCCTGCACCCGCCGGTTTGGTACGATCCTGGAGAATGTGGTGTACGATCCAGTGACGCGCCTGATCGACCTGGATGATGATTCACTGACGGAGAACACACGCGCCTCGTACCCGTTGGAGTTTATTGAGAACGCCATGCCCGAAAAAACCGGCGGGCACCCGAAGAATATAATCCTGCTGACCTGTGACGCATCGGGCGTCATGCCGCCTATTGCCCGCCTGACACCCGATCAAGCTCTGTACCACTTCATCTCAGGCTATACTGCCAAGGTGGGCGGTACGGAAATCGGCCTAGGTGAGGAGCCGGAGATCACTTTCAGCGCCTGCTTCGGCGGACCGTTTATGGTCCACCATCCCTCCTTCTATGCGGATTTGCTGAAGCGCAAGATATTAAGATATGGCGTGAACTGCTGGTTGATCAACACTGGCTGGGTGGGCGGGGCATACGGGGTCGGTAAGCGCATCAGCATTCGATATACTCGTGCTATGCTCAATGCCGCGCTGGAGGGTAAGCTGGCAGATGTGGAAACCTTCACCGATCCGATCTTCGGATTCCAGGTGCCGAAGACGTGCCCAGGCGTGCCGGATAATGTGCTCGACCCTGCGCTGGCATGGCCCAGCCGTGAAGCGTATATCAAGAGATACCGCTCACTGGCCTCGAGGTTTATCGATAACTTCAAGCGGTTTGAGGAAGGGGCGCCTGCTGAGGTCAGGGCTGCAGGGCCAAAAATATAGGGATTTCGCTGCCTGGGCGCAGTATCCACTAAAGCGCCCAGGCGAGTAAAATCCCCAATATTGCCAGGATAATACCCAGGTGCAGGAGCAGGTCGCTGCTCGCTAACCAACCCAGCGGCAGGAACTGGGTAATGAAGTTAGCCAGTACCAGAACGATACCCAACATGGGCAGTAAGCCCTTTCGGTGGGCAAAGTAGTCGGAAAGGCGGTCGAGGAAACGGGAAAATCGCTGGATCATAAAGTCTCTCACCAATCAGGTGGGTCAAGGTCAGGAATCCAGAGGATCGGATTCTTGATTTTCTGATCAGCTATCACCCTGATCCTTACTACCTTGGACCTTCACCTGGAACGGCTGATATCTCGCCAGCAGCCTGCCCGGCAGACGACCCTGTATGATCGTGCCGCCGTGGTACTGCTCGACGCGTTCAACCTGGCCTTGCTCGTGGAATAGGGCAATCAAACTGCCTTGCTGGTAGGGCAGCCGTACAGTCAGAGGGCTGAAACTCTCGAACAGGCGCTCGCTGATGGATGCCAGCAGACCTGGCAGGCCTTCGCCCGTCAATGCTGATATGGCGACCGAGTTTGGGTATAGCTCGACTGCCTGGCGAGCATCAGTGGGATTAGCCAGTAAGTCGATCTTATTCAAAGCCGTAAGCACCGGGATGTGCCCGGCATCGATCTCATCCAGGGTTTGCAGGACAGCATCAGCATGTGCGTGGGCATTGGTATGGGTGACATCCACTACATGCAGCAGCAGGTAGGCCTCAGCGATCTCTTCCAGGGTGGCTCGGAAAGCCGCCACCAGAGCCGTGGGCAGCTTTTGAATGAAGCCGACCGTGTCGGTGAAGAGCGCCAAGTGGCCGCCAGGCAGCTCAACCCGACGGGTAGTAGGATCAAGCGTGGCGAATAACTGGTCGGCAACATAGACATCCGCTTCTGCGATACGGTTGAGCAGGGTGGATTTACCGGCGTTGGTGTAGCCTACCAGGGCAACAACCGGAATGCGGGATTGTTTCCGGCGGGCGCGATACTGCTGGCGGTGGGTCCGGACTTTCTCGAGCTCGTCCCTGAGATGGCTAATGCGACGGCGGATATCGCGGCGATCGACTTCGAGTTGGGTCTCACCAGGGCCGCGCAGGCCGACACCGCCCACACCTCCAGCGCGACCACCGCCGCCTCCCGCCTGGCGGGCCAGGTGCGTCCAGGCACGCGTCAAACGAGGCAGGCGATACTCGTACTGGGCTAACTCTACCTGCAGAGCACCTTCACGAGTGGCGGCATGTTGGGCAAAGATATCCAGGATCAAAGCGGTGCGATCGAGAACGCGCACTGCATCCCCGAATGTCTTTTCCAGTTCGCGCAAGTGGCGCGGCGAGAGCTCATCATCGAATAGGACCACCTCAGCTTCCAGCTCCTCGACAAGAGCGTGCACTTCTTCAACCTTACCAGGACCAATAAAGGTCTTTGAATTGGGCTGGTCAAGCCGCTGAGTGGCTTGACCAATTACCTCCAGCCCGGCAGTATCAGCCAGCAGTGCAAGCTCGGTAAGTGAGTCATCCAGGGATAGTAAGCTGTCCCGGCTGCGCAGTTCGACGCCAACGATAAAGGTTCGCTCGCGCGGTTGTATGGTGAGTTCAGGTTCTTTTTTTGCCATGCGAATATTGTAACTCACTCGGGGAGAGATTTAGCTCCGGACATGCCCGGCAAGTGGCTGTTCAACGGAACCGCGGACATTGTTTCCTGCTAATCGATGAATATATCCTGATCCAGGTTGGCGTTGGTAGGGGTCTGGAATAAGCGGGCGATCTTCACATTCGGGGGCTGTTTTCGCAGCGGCAGAATAATATGGAAAGTAGCTCCGGGGAAGCGCTGCTCGTCATAGCCTTCGGATTCGACCCAAATAGCGCCGCCGTGGGCTTCAACGATGCCCCTGGTTATTGCCAGCCCAAGTCCTGGCCCGCCTCCCTTGAATTTTGTCTTTCCACTGGAGTGCAGGGCCACCCGTCCCAGGCTGCCGAACTTTTCGAAGATAAGATTGTGGTACTCAGGATCGATACCGATGCCGGTATCAGACACGATGATCTCCAAAAACCCGGGCAGACAGCGCCCATCCACCACAATCTCCCCACCGTCCGGAGTGTACTTGATCGCATTGAGCACTACGTTGCGCAAAGCCTGGTAGATGCGCTCGCCATCGGCAAAGATCTGCTCGTCAGAACCTGGGAATGGACGGATGATCAGCTTAAGGTTGCGCTTCCTCAGGGTCTCTGATTGCTCGTTCTGAATCACATCCACTAAGCGGTTGATCCACACCGGCTGGAAATTCAGCGCCAGCAAGTCGTTATCGATCAAGGAGACATCGATCATATCATCGACGATCTCTCCCAATCGGCGAGTTCCATTGTCGATGCCCTTCAGCATGATTTCAGCTTGCTCGCCGACTGCAACCTGCTCAGCCAGCATGGCTGCGTAGCCTTCGATCAGTGTGAGTGGGGTCTTTAATTCATGTGCGGCGATCGAAATAAAATCGGACTTACTCTTATCCAGGTGCTCGAGTGTTTGCTTCGCCTTATCAAGCTCTGCTGATATATGCAGGATGTGCTGCGTGGTTTCCAGGCGGGATGAGTAGTCGATCAGGTGCAGGTAAACAGGCAAGACCGCTTCCACCAATTCCAGAGCATCAGGGGCTGATAGGGTCTCACGGGCGACAGAGCAAGTAGCCTGGAGGAACTGTTCTATGATTGGCTGGAACGTGACCTCGCTCTGCTCCAGTTCTGTGACAGTCTGCGCCTGGACCCATTCCCGAATTACAGGCTCTAACCAGGCCGGGTTGCCGCTTTCGACCGATTGGATGAGCCTATCGTAGAAAATTTCGAGCTGTTCCTGGAAGCTCTCCCGGATGCCTTCACCGCGCGCCAGGCGGTGAGAAATCCGGCTGATCCAGATCCCCCGGATGCTCATGAGCGAATCAATGATGGGCATTAGTAATATAGTTTACGCTACTTGAGGGCTTTTGGGAATACGAACATAACAGGAGTGTAAATTCGGATCTCATCAGTCCCCCCTAGAGAAAATGACGGGGTATTAATCCTGCATGGTAGCTATCAACCATGCACGTAAGGTATCGCCTACGGTTTTGAGGCTGGCAGGTGCAACTTTATCGGCAGTGTCAGAAGTGGTATGCCAGTATGGGTAATCAAAGTCGATAATATCCACGGCAGGGATGCCGGCGCGCAGGAAAGGTGTGTGGTCGTCGAGGATTGCATAGCCCGGTTGCGGGATGAATTGATCGCTGTAGCCCAGCGCGGCGGCTTCCGCCCAAATCTCGGCGGTTATACCGGGATTGGAGTTGCGTTCCTGGTAGATATTCAAATTGGCATCGCCGATCATATCCACGATGATCGCAGCGTCAGGGGCACCCTGCAACTGTTCGACGAAAGCGGTCGAACCCATGATCCACTCCCAACCGGGGATATTTCCGTTGTCCTCTGCGTCGAAGAACACCAGCCAGACCTCGCCGGGCAGATTGCTTGGGAGGCTGCGTGCCAGCTCGAGCAATACCGCCACCCCGGATGCGCCGTCGTTGCCCCCGGGGACTGGCTGCGTGCGTTTGTCGGGATTGGGATCGCGATCAGCCAGCAAGCGCGAATCGTAGTGCGCACCCAGGATAATCCACAAGCCAGCTCCATTCGTTCGCTTACCAACCAGGTTGTAAATCGTATGTCCGAGAATCTCTGCTTGCTGCACTTCAGTCTCCCAGCCAGCGTGCTCGAGCTCATCCAGCACGTACTGGCGCAGCTGAGCGTGAGCTGTGCTGTCCGGGGTGCGTGCCCCCAGAGATAGTTGATATTCGACATCCATCATGGCTCGCTCGCCGTCGAAATCGGGAAGGGAGTCGACCGGCAGCATCGGCAGCCAGATGTTTGCCGCGATAATTCCACCAGCAAGCAAGAAGACCGCCAGGATGATGATCACACGAATTGATTTCTTCATAAAACCCTACTAAAACCTATTGATATTCCATCGGCGATTTGCCGCTGCACAGGGTATCAAGTCTATCACGGAATCCCCATGGCAATAAGGTAGCTGTTCAAGTCTGCCATCGCACGCTGAGCGTTTGCGCCGGAGCGCTCGCGTTTACCGTGTAGATGCGAATTTTCCAGAGGGGGCAGCAGGCCGAAGTTGGCTTTCATCGGCTGGAAATCGGCCGCGCTGGCATGGGTGACATAATGACACAGAGCGCCCAGCATGGTGGTAGATGGCAACACCACGGGCTCCTGCCCTGAGAGCAGCTGGGCTATATTCATGCCCGCCAGCAAACCGGTAGCGATATTGCCGCCATAACCCTCTACTCCGGTTATTTGACCGGCAAAGAACAGGTCATCGCGACCGCGAAACTGCAGCGTGGGATTTAAATGAGCGGGTGAATAAATGAATGTATTGCGGTGCATTTGCCCGTAGCGGACAAACTCAGCCTGCTCCAGGCCAGGAAGCATGCTGAAAATCCGCCGCTGCTCCGCAAAAGTCAGGTTGGTTTGGAAACCAACCATGTTGTACAACGTGCCAGCCAGATTATCCTGGCGCAGCTGGAGCAGAGCAAATGGGCGCTTGCCAGTGCGTGGATCTGGCAAGCCTATTGGTCGCATCGGCCCGAATGCCAGCGAGCGGCGCCCGCGGCGGGCAAGCACCTCAATTGGCAGGCAGCCTTCGAAGAAATGATGCTCTCCAGCCGCAACGCCCATTTCCACATCGCGTTCGAACTCCTTCAGCTCGATGCGTTCTGCGGTCAGCAGAGCATCAACAAAGCTTTCGTACTGCACTTCGTCCAGCGGGCAGTTTATATAGTCGCCACCGTCCGATCCACCTCGTCCGTAGCGAGAGGCGCGGTAGGCGATCTGCATATTGATCGAATCGGCCGCCACGATGGGGGCAATGGCATCGTAAAAATACAGGTGCTTCTCGCCTGTGAGCGCTAAAATAGCATTAGAGAGCGCCGGCGAGGTGAGCGGGCCGGACGCTACAACCACCGGTCCAGAGGGTATATCGGTCACTTCCTGGCGAACCAGCTCGATGTTGGGGTGATTCACAATTGCCTCGGTAACCCGTTGGGCAAACACCTGGCGATCAACCGCCAGGGCGCCACCTGCTGGCACATTGGTCTGATCTGCGATGCCTATCAGTAACGAGCCCAAACGCCGCAGCTCTCCCTTGAGTAAACCCGAAGCCCGATCAGGCAGATTGGAGCCGAGCGAGTTGGAGCAAACCAGCTCCGCCAGGTACGCCCCAGTATGCGCGCCCGTAGAGAGTTGGGGACGCATTTCGTAGAGGCACACCTTCAATCCACGTTCACCAGCCTGCCAGGCGGCCTCGCAGCCCGCCAGGCCCCCGCCGATAACAGTCAAATCTGCCATTTACTCGCCTATTAATCAGTCCCAACCCACGTGGGGATTATTCCATTTCGGTTACCGTTTCAAAGGTACAATTATCGATAAGTAACCTGTCGTCAGGTAGTATAATACAATGTAAGTGTAATTTGGCCTGCACCCGGGAGAATATAATCCGGAGACAAATTATTGAGATATCAGGAGAGACTTCCATGAGATTCGGACCGACCGAGCTAATTATTATCCTGGTGATTATCCTGGTGCTTTTCGGCGTAGGGCGGATTTCCAAGATCGCTGGCGAGCTAGGAAGCGGTATCAAGGCATTCAAACAAGGCCTTTCAGACGACGAGAAAAAGGAAGAAGTCCAGGAGCCAGAAACCACAGACAAGCCGGGTGTTTAATTTCTGCGCAGCCTTGCTAGACCTTTACTATGGTTTTCGCGTTAGTCTGGACGGCAGAGCATGTCAGCCACATGCGGATTACATAGAGATAATCAGCACCCATTCGGCTGGAAAAGCTAAATTGAGGAGAGCGCAGTACCCTCGATGAAGCCAAACAATTGAGTAATAAGACAACACCCAACAGGGACGGTACGACCGTCCCTGTCTTGTTTAATAGGATTCAGGGTAAGTGTGACATTCAGGCTAAAAATCAATGATAGAACACACCTCCCGTTTTTTGTGAATATTAGTACAAATACTTGGAAAAGTAATGATGTAATCTATACCTTCGCCAATTTTAAGCCTGTATTTCGGTGGGACGGACCAGACTAATAACGCTTATCTTTGGGGTGCAATCCCATAATATGTGCCATTCTTGATCGAAAGTGGGGCTTTTATCATGT
>Ga0105101_10000196_pt1 | contig 24063 bp, 17 predicted proteins | sample PPLLak21cMay2015_2_FD_87037 | JGI IMG/M metagenome (GOLD analysis project Ga0105101, IMG submission 87037) | Freshwater sediment microbial communities from Prairie Pothole Lake near Jamestown, North Dakota, USA - PPLs Lake P8 Core (1) Depth... | ecosystem: Environmental > Aquatic > Freshwater >... | reverse complement strand
GCGCCGGTCGAGGACGGGATGATGTTTTCCAGGATGCCGCGGCCGCCGCGCCAGTCCTTGCTGGACGGGCCGTCAACGGTCTTCTGCGTTGCGGTGGCGGCGTGCACGGTGGTCATCAGACCGCGCTTGATGCCGAAATTGTCGTGTAGCACCTTGGCGACCGGCGCCAGGCAGTTGGTGGTGCAGGACGCGGCGGAGACGATGGCTTCGCCGGCGTACTTGGCGTGGTTCACGCCGTACACGAACATCGGGGTCTCGTCCTTCGACGGCGCCGACTGCACAACCTTCTTGGCGCCCGCGGCGATGTGCTTCTCGCAGGTTTCCTTGGTCAGGAACAGGCCGGTGCACTCGATCACGATGTCGGCGCCGACTTCACCCCACTTCAGTTCGGTCGGGTCCTTGACGGCGGTCAGGCGGATCTTCTTGCCGTTGACGATCAGGTTGTTGCCCTCGACCTTGATGTCGCCCTGGAAACGGCCGTGCACCGAGTCGTACTTCAGCATGTAGGCCAGATAGTTGGGTTCCAGCAGGTCGTTGATGGCGACGATTTCAATGTCCTTGAAATCCTTCGCGACCGCGCGGAACACCATACGACCGATACGGCCGAAACCATTAATGCCGACTTTGATTGCCATTACTGAGTCTCCAAGAAAGTTAAATTAAAAATCTTTAAAAACTCAACGCAAAGACGCCAAGGCGCAAAGAAAAGAAAATTTTCTGGGGTTTAACCCGAAAGCCTTTCTTGGCGTCTTTGCGTCTTCGCGTTGAGTTGTTAGCTTACAAAATTTCTTCCACGGCCTTGACGACGTTCTCCGCCGTAAAGCCGAAGTGCTTGAACAGCTGGCCGGCCGGGGCGGATTCGCCGAAGCGATCCAGACCGACGACCTTGCCGTCGAGACCGACGTACTTGTACCAGCCATCCGTAACGCCGGCCTCGACCGCCACGCGCTTCGCGCCTTTCGGCAGCACGGATTCGCGGTACACGGCGTCTTGTGCATCGAACACGTCGGTCGACGGCATCGACACCACGCGCACCTTCTTGCCCTTGGCGGCGAGCAGCTTCTGCGCCTCCATGGCCAAGCCGACTTCCGAACCGGTGGCGATGATGATGGCCTGCGGCTTGCCGCCCTCGGCCTCGCTCAACACGTAACCACCGCGGGCGATACCGGCGAGCTTCGCCGCGTCACGCGTCTGGTGCGGCAGGTTCTGACGCGAGAAGATCAGGCAGCTCGGCCCGGCGCTGCGTTCCACCGCCAACTTCCAGGCCACGGCGCTTTCCACCGCATCGCACGGACGCCACACGGACATATTAGGAATCAGACGCAAGGTGGCGGTCTGCTCCACGCCCTGATGGGTCGGACCGTCTTCACCCAGACCGATCGAGTCGTGGGTATAGACGAAGATCGAACGGATCTTCATGAGCGCCGCCATGCGCAGGGCATTACGCGCGTACTCGGAGAACATCAGGAAGGTGGCGCCGTACGGAATGAAGCCGCCGTGCAGGGCAATGCCGTTCATCATGGCGGACATGCCGAACTCACGCACGCCGTAATAGATGTAGTTGCCATCGGACACGGTGTTGCTCACGCCCTTCGAACCCTTCCAGATGGTCAGGTTGGAGCCGGCCAGATCGGCGGAACCGCCGAGGAACTCCGGCAGCAGCGGGCCATAACCGTTCAACGCGTTCTGCGACGCCTTGCGCGACGCGATGGTCTCGGCCTTGGCATCCACGGCCTTAATGAACTCAGCGGCCTTGGCCGACCAGTCCTTGGGCAGTTCGCCCTTGATGACACGGCGCTCGAACTCCGCGGCGAGATCCGGATAGGCCTTCTTGTACTCCGCGAACTTCTTGTTCCAGGCATCCTCCGCGGATTTGCCCTTGGCCTTGGCATCCCAACCGGCATAGATGTCTTGCGGAATCACGAACGGCTCGTGCTGCCAGCCGAGGTTGTCGCGCGTCGCCTTGATTTCATCGGCACCGAGCGGGGCACCGTGGCAATCGTGGCTGCCGCACAGATTGGGCGCACCGTATCCAATGACCGTCTTGCAGCAAATCATGGACGGCTTGTCATTCACCGAACGGGCCTCTTGCACCGCCTTCTTGATGGCCTCCGGATCGTGGCCATCGACGTCACGCACCACGTGCCAGCCATAGGCCTCGAAGCGTTTGGGGGTGTTGTCCGTGAACCAGCCTTCGACGTGGCCATCGATCGAAATGCCATTGTCGTCGTAAAACGCGATGAGTTTGCCCAGACCGAGCGTTCCGGCGAGCGAGCAGGCCTCGTGCGAGATGCCTTCCATCAGGCAACCGTCTCCGAGGAACACGTAGGTATAGTGGTCGACGATATGATGCCCGTCGCGGTTGAACTGGCCGGCCAAGACCTTCTCGGCCACGGCCATGCCCACGGCATTGGTGATGCCCTGGCCGAGCGGGCCGGTGGTGGTCTCAACACCCGGGGTGTAGCCGTATTCCGGATGACCGGGAGTCTTGGAGTGCAGCTGGCGGAAATTCTTCAGCTCGTCCATCGGCAGGGCATAGCCGGTAAGGTGCAGGAGCGAGTAGATCAGCATCGAACCGTGGCCGTTCGAGAGCACGAAGCGGTCGCGATCCGGCCACTTCGGGTTCGTCGGATTGTGCTTCAGGAAATCGTTCCACAGCACTTCGGCGATGTCGGCCATGCCCATCGGGGCGCCGGGATGGCCGGAGTTGGCCTTCTGCACCGCGTCCATGGCCAGTGCGCGGATGGCGTTGGCCAGGTCACGGCGGCTGGGTAATGCCTGTTTTGGTGTGGCTGACATGGGCTTTTCCTCTATAAAAACTCGAATCGGCGTAATTTAATTACGTAATAATGAAATCCCCCGGCGCGGTGCCATCGTCACCGGATGCTGGCGCGTGCCCGCCGAAAGGGATTATTCGTGTTCGTTCTATAAACTGCCGGACTTCTGCGTACTTCAGGAAAGCGCGCATCCCGGAAAAACAAGCGCGGTATTCTCCCCCAGGCGTCCTGTTTGGGCAAGGGTAAGCAGGTACCGGGACAGCGACGTCTTTTTATGGAGGTATTAGCAATTCGGGTAGCTTAGGGAAGTTCTGATGACTGACTGCAAATAGTGCGCATTGTTTTCCCCCACTCCCTCCGGGAGAGGATTTAGGGTGAGGGGAAAAGGGCCATAAAACTTCCCTCATCCTCGACCGCCTGTTCCCGACGCGGTCTACCGGCTCCATCCCTGGAGCCATGTCCTTCTCCCGGAGGGAGAAGGGACTCAATAAATGCGGCGGTGCGCACTAATTGCCGCTCTCCTCGGTAAGTCCTCCGTTTGTACTTCGGCAAGCCTATCCTTGCGAAATCGCAGGGCTCAGGGCAAACAGTACTTGCTCGGGTTTTCCTTAGCGGTTGACCGCGACCCAGGCCTTCCAGGTTTGGAACAGTTCTGGATCGCGCGCCGCCACCACCGAGCGCGAATCCAGCCCCCGGGTGAACACTTCCTCGCCATCCAGCGTCACGGCCTGGCCACCGGCTTCGGTGAGTATCAGGATGCCGGCGGCGTAATCCCACAGCTTCTGGCCACCGTGCAGATACACATGGAAACGCCCATCCGCGAGCCAGCACCAGTCGAGCGCGCTCGACCCGAAGTTACGCTGCGAGCCATACGGCGGCTCGGCACCGAGTTTCGCGGCCAGCGCCCGGTCGAGGCGCTTAAAGTCGACCACGGCGATGGTGCGCTCGAGTGACAGATGGACAGGCGCCTGCGTCCCCATCGACAGGCCGTTGAGCCAGGAACCGCGGCCGCGCTGCGCCACGAAGCATTCGTCGCGGATCGGGTCGTAGACCAGGCCAATCTCCGGCCGGCCGTCGATCAGCAGTGCGAGCGACACCGAGAAAAACGGCACGCCGGCGGCGAAGTTGCTGGTGCCATCGAGCGGATCCAGGATCCACAGACCCTGGTGTCCGCTGGCGGTGAGCGCCGCATGCTTGTGCCCGGGCATTTCCTCGCCGAGAAAATCGTACTCCGGCCAATGCGTGGCAAGCTCCTGCTGCACGCGGTCCTGCATCGCGTGATCGGCCTCGGTCACGATACTGCCGTCCACCTTGAGCAGGCGATTGACGTAGGCAAAGCGCGGCAGCAGCTCCTCCTGCGCGCAGGTGCGCATCAGCTGCCGCAGCAGCTTGAGATCGGGCAGCGTCACGCGCCGCGCGCCGGGAGTTTGACGACACGCGCCGGCGCAAGCGCCGGCGAACGCCCCTGGAGTTGCACCAGGGCCTTGTGAAATTCGCCGTGCAGACGCGGCATGATCTGCGGCGCCGCGGCCGAGTAGTACACGGCTTCGTAGGCCACCGGTGCATCGAGCGCGCTGCGCTCGCCCGGCCGGAAGTGCTGCCAGGCAATCTCGATCATGCGTCCGCCCTCGCGATCCACGAATATGAACTCCTCGTTGTCCAGCACCGCCAGAAACTGCATGCTGCGAATCGGCACGAACAGACAGCCGCCCGCAGCGCGCGCCAGCAACACGTGCGCCAGGTTATAGGTCGTCGCCGGCAGGGTGCGCGACGCGCGCGCCGCTTCGTCACGGCGGTAGAAGGTTTCTTCTACAAACATAGTTTTTAGTTTTGAGTGTTTAGTTCTTAGTTTTTGATGCGCGCCTCGCGCGCTCCGGAACTAAAAACTCATCACTCAACACTGCCTTTCCATTTTATGGAGCAGCCCATGCTCGGAATCTGGTCCTTCGGCCCATGGCCGGTCTGCGCCACCTGCCTCATGGCCTCGAACAGGTCGCGGCGCGCGTTCGGCGCCGGTTCCTTGCGCGACTCATCCAGCCGGCCGCGGTACTGGAGCTTGAGATCCTTGTCGTAGCCGAAGAAGTCCGGCGTACACATGGCGCCGTATTGCTTCGCAATGTCCTGGGTCTCGTCGTAGAGATACGGGAACGGGAACTGGAGCTCCGCGGCGATCTTTTTCATGTTGTCGAACGAATCCTCGGGATAATCGCCCGGATCGTTGGACATGGTGGCCACACTGTGGATGCCGTGCGCATTCAGCTCACGCGCGTCGCGAATGATGCGGTCGCGCACCGCCTTTACATACGGGCAGTGGTTGCAGATGAACATGACCAGCAGTCCGTTCGGGCCGCGCGTGCTCTGCAGGGTATGGGTCTTGCCGTCCGTGCCGGGCAGGGAAAATTCCGGCGCCGACTGGCCGAATTCACAAACCGGCGTTTCCATTCTGACCATGACAACCTCCGTGAATGGCGGGGTGATGAAGCCTGCAAGGAGTTTACATGGGCCGTTGTGCGGATGAAAACGCCGGATGACCGGGACCCGGGGCGCCGCCTCCGATGGCGGCTATTTGGCGTATGATTAGGGTTAATTGATTGTGGTTATTTTTGTGCAGGCTATTCATTAAACAGGGCGATGGTCCGGAACGACAGTCTTCACTCGGCCGGGCAGGAGAACCCGCATTGCAGTGCACACATCCCCCGATAATCTGGCAACCCCCTCTGCCTCTGCTCCGTCGCAGTGCGGCCGCGGTTCTGCTCGCATTGTGCCTCGCCGCCGGTGGAGCACACGCTGAAGTGAACGAACTGGTGCTCGGCGTGGCGCCGTTGCTGGGCGAGGCGGAAACCCGCGCACAGTTTCAGCCGCTCTGCGATTACCTCGGGAACGCCGCGCGCCTGCCGTGCCGCATCACCACGCGTCCGAATTTCCTGTCGTACTGGGAAATGATGCGGCGCGGCAAGGAATACAACCTGATCCTGGACGATGCGCACTTCACCGATTACCGCGCGCAGAAAATGGGTTATGTGGTGCTGGCAAAGATCCCGAACACCGTGACGTACTCGTTGATCGTGCCGCGTGCCGCCAAACTGGACGACCCGGCGCGGCTGGTCGGACGGCGCATCGCCACTCTCGGCATCCCGAGCATGGGCGCCGCGCAGCTCAACGGCCTGTTCACCCAACCCTCCAAACAGCCCATACCCGTGGAGGTGGACAACACCGCGGACGGCTTTGCACTGCTGCGCGAGGGCAAGGTGGCGGCGGCGATCCTGCCCACACCACTGGTGCGCGAAGAAATCGTGCGCGGCGCGCCATTCCGCGTGCTGCTCAGCACCGCGCCGCTGCCGCACATGGGCTTCTCCGCCGCACCGGACATCAGCCCGGAACTGCGCCAAGCCCTGCGTCATGCCCTGCTCAATGCCCACAAGACCGATGCCGGCCGCGCCATGCTCGCGCGCATCGGCCTCGAACGTTTCGACCCGGCGAACGCCACGGTGTATGCTGGGCAGGGGAAAATTCTCAAGGAGTATTGGGGATATTGATGCTCAAGTCCGCTGACGGCCGGCAGGGGACAAGCAACCTGCTCGCGGCCGATCCGCAGTCTGCGCCGCCAGCGCGCTGTCGTCGACCACCGCCCGCCCCGGCCCCACCAACAGACTCAGCACGGAGCGCGCCACGCAGATGCTCATGCCATCACAAGTAGTCCCGCGAGTCACGGTCTGTTCGTACTGCGTCACAAAAATAAAGCGTGCCGGTATGTAGGCTGCGCGCTATCTTCGCTCTTGGCCGCCCAGGTTTCGTGAAACTAGCGGGGAACGACTTCTTGCCACCAGTCGGGGAACGCCGCCTTCACTTCACCCGATCGATACAGGGCGTTGGCGGTTTCGAGCGCTTCCAGACCCGGACCGGTTTTGATGACGTAGATGTTCGGCCCAATCTCCAGTTTCTTCACAATCTCCAACTTGCGCGCGCTCAACCAGTTGCTCACCGCCGCCTGGTTCCACTGCGGGTTGAGATAGACGATGACATTGCCCGGCAAGGCGCGCATGCGGCCGGTGCTGACCGGCGCATCGTGCAACACGGCCGAATAGCTGCCTTGTGGATGGCTGGCCTTGAGACTGCGAATGGCGGTTTCCGCCGTGCTGTCCAATTGCCAGAGGCGGACAGCAGCCTGTTTGTGTTTGGTGGGCACGACCCTGGCGCCGGCATAGGCACTCTTCATCGCGCTCGCGCCTTCCGTGCCTGGATTGAACTCCGCAATGACCTGGGGGTTCAACCACACCCGCTGCTCGCGCTCACCGTCGTACCAGACATAAGTCTGCGTGAGCGGTGTCGATTTGTTCATGGTCTTTTTCAAATCCGCAGCGCAGGCCACGTTCAAGGACAAAGCGAAAGTCAGGATGGCGGAGAGCAATACCGCCAGCATTTTCCCAACAGGGATATTTGAGATTGTCATGGCATCAATTCCTTCATTAGGTGTTGGGTGACGACCACATTGCGACCGCGTTCGTGCTGGCGATTCGGAGCACAATAACTCACCTGCCGTAAAACTTGAGGCGCCAGGATTGGAAGGTTCCAGTATCGTCAGTCACCAGATCTTTCACGGTCACGGTCCAGTTGCCATCGGCGCCTTCGCCCAAATGGCGGGCGCTGCCGAAGATCCAGCCGTTATGGGGGGTACAAGAAGAACAGGCATGGGTTTCAGCCAAACGGCTAACTGCACCGGTCGGACTGGTGAGCGTGATCTCCAGATCGCCGGAACGGGGATGGTCCAACGCACTGAAAGTGATTTCGACAAACTCGATACTGGTGATGCCGCTGTCAGCAACGGCGATTGGATTACTCACACCGGTGACCGCATCATTGTCCGGAATCGCCACGGTGGGCGAGGAAAGCGGAGTGGTGAAAGTCAACTCCGGCCCGATGTTAACCCAGGTCGACGCCAGCGTTACCGCAGCCTGGGCATCAATTACGCCGAATCCGTATTTGTGATTGAATTCAGCATAGGGTGCCGGGGCAGTGACCCACCCTGCGTCAAGAGTATCGTTCCTGCGCGCGGACTGGGCCAGGATCAGACGCACGTCGCGCCAACCCAGGAGCGGGTTGGCCTCCAGCATCAAGGCGACTACCCCGGCGACTACGGGGGTCGCGGCCGAGGTGCCGTTCATGCATCGGGTGTAGTTTCTGTTGCCGGCGGCGTAGGCTGAAGCCGGATCGCCGTAATCGCCCAGAGTCCCGGTCAGATTGAAGCCAACAGTCCCGCCGGTACGGTCGGTGGTGGTAATGGTCCGCGTATTACAGAATTCGCCGGCTGGCGCGCTGACCCATAGATTGGCGCCTTGTTCGGAATATGAGGACTTGCTCCCATCGTGATGGACAGCGGCGACGGCAATGACGCCGCGGTTATTGGCATAGCCGTCGTAATTGGAGTTGTCGACAGGTGCGCCATTTCCAGCCGCCCAAGTGTAGATAGTACCGAGGCCACCCCGCCCGTTGGTGAGACCGGTAGTAATGGCACTACGCCAAGCCGTGCTGGATGCATCCAGTGTACCGTTACCATCCGTCGGACCCCAGCTGTTGGTGTTGACATGTACGTTCGGCGAGCCGCGCGTCGCGGCATCGGCCTCGTTGGAGACAGTACCGTTCTGCAGAAAGTTGTAACCCACCATGTTGGCCAGCGGCGCGACGCCGCGCCCGCCCAAGCCATTGAAGTCGCGCGAGGCGGCGATGCCGGCGACGGCCGTGCCGTGACCGTTACCCGGGGTTATATCTAAGGGATCCTCCGTGGGATCGGAGCCGCCATTCAGGTAGTTGTAACTCAAACCAGTCGCCGCGATGTTGCTCGCCAGGTCTTCATGACCGATTTCCAAACCGTTGTCCACCACCGCGATGCGTATGCCGGTGCCCTTGTAAGTCGCCCACACCGTATCCACGTTTATGTCTTCGCCGGCGATTCCTCCCAGAATTCCCGTATTGTCAAGATGCCACTGATCCGCATAAAGCGGGTCCACGGCGGCGGCGGCGGCGGCAGGCGTTGCACTGACTTGTGCCGATACCACGCTCTCGCCATTGATGTTCACTGCAGTGACTACATAGTAGTAGGCCGTGCCGTCGTTCGGAAGGCCGGTGTGTGCCCACGGATTCTTGACGAAGGGAATTTTCGTGCCGTTAGTTTCGTTTACACCGGCCGTGGTGGACCAGTAAACATTATAGGCAGTCACGCCGCTGGCGGGCGAGAAACTCGTCCAGCTAATCAGGTTGTTACCGTCACGCCCTGTAGCCGAGACACCGGTCGGCACCGCCGGCAGGAGAGGCGGTGGTGCTGCCGCACTGCCCCCTCCCCCTCCATCCCACCCGCAAGCGGAAAGGGCAAGAGCAATCAACAGGTTCGCACACGTAAATCTGATTGAATATTTCATCTTGCTTGTCCCCCCTCTGGGTAACGGTGCTCTTGTTTTTACTTTAGTTCAATTTCGAATTTTTACATTCGTTCGTAGGCGAGAAAAACACCTGCTTGCCTTCTTCCCGTGCCTCACTGACACTGCCGTTTTGGCAGTGAGTCGTTTTTGCCACATGCTGCATGATCCTGCTCGGTGCCGCCATGAATTGCGCCAGACCGGGAAAATCTTAGCATGATACCGTTTTCCGTACTGCATACCGACCATGGCCCTGTCCTATCAATATATTAGCCAAAGGGATCTTCAAGTTCTCTGGCACCCCTGCACCCAGATGCGCGACCACGAGGACTACACACCGATCGCGATCCAGCGCGGGGCGGGCGTGTGGCTCGAGGATTATGACGGCCGGCGCTATCTTGATGCCATCAGCTCTTGGTGGGTGAACCTGTTCGGGCATGCCAACCCGCGCATCAATGCCGCGATTACCGGTCAGCTCGGGAAGCTCGAACATGTCATTCTCGCCGGCTTCACGCACGAACCGATTGTGACGCTCTCCGAGCGGCTGGTGGCGCTCGCGCCGCCGGGACTGGCGCGCTGCTTCTATGCCTCGGACGGGTCGAGCGCGGTCGAGATTGCGCTCAAGATGAGTTTTCATTTCTGGCGCAACCGGGGTGAAGCGCGCACGCGCTTTATTTCCTTGAGCAACAGTTACCATGGCGAAACGCTCGGAGCACTTTCGGTCGGGGATGTGGCGCTTTACAAGGAAACCTATGAACCGCTGCTGTTGAGGGCGATCACGGTTCCGTCGCCGGACTGCTATCAGCGCGAGCCGGGCGAATCCTGCGCCGACTATTCCACGCGCCTGTTCGCCGTGATGGATGCGACACTCGCACGCCATGCGCACGAAACCTGCGCCGTGATCGTTGAACCGCTGGTGCAGTGTGCCGGTGGCATGCGCATGTATGATCCGGTGTATCTGAAGCTGCTGCGTGCCGCCTGCACCAAATACGACGTGCATCTGATCGCCGACGAAATCGCGGTCGGCTTCGGCCGCACCGGAACGATGTTTGCCTGCGAGCAGGCCGGCATCACGCCGGACTTTCTGCTGCTCGGCAAGGGGCTCACGGGCGGTTACCTGCCGCTGTCGGTGTGCCTGACCACGGACGATGTCTATCAAGCCTTCTATGCCGAGTACGCGGCGCAGAAGGCGTTCCTGCATTCGCATTCTTATACTGGCAACCCGCTGGCCTGCGCGGCGGCGAATGCCACGCTCGACATCTTTCGCGACGACGACGTGTTGAATCACAACCGGCAACTCGCAGCTCACATGGCGAATGCCACCGCGCATTTTTCTGATCACGCGCACGTGGCGGAGGTGCGGCAGCGCGGCATGATCCTCGCGATCGAGATGGTGCAGAACAAGCCGACGCGCAGCCCATATCCGTGGCAGGAACGGCGCGGGCTGGCTGTGTATCGCCATGGGCTTGCGAACGAAGCGCTGCTACGGCCGCTCGGCGATGTCGTGTACTTCATGCCGCCGTACGTCATCACCGAGACGGAAATCGAACAGCTGGCCAAGGTGGCGTGGGAAGGGATTGATCGTGCCACTCGCTAACGAATACCCGTCGAGATCTCCGTAGATCTTTAACCTGAAATAAATAGGTGCGTGAAATGCGCCCCACGAGCATGGTGCAGCGAGCGCTTCGCGCCTAGCGGCCGGGATAGAGAGCCTTGGCAAGCGCCATAAAATCGGGGACGCCGACGGTGCGTTCATCGAACTTGAGGGCGGCGGCGATGTAGCGGAAGGAGTCGTCGATCGCGGCCGGTGCCACGCCGCTGTCGATGATGCGGGACTGCGGCTCAGACGCGGACAAGATGCCGACGAACTCCCATGGCTTGCGCCCGGGTAACGGATAAAGCACCGCCACGCGTGCGCGTGGGCCGGGCGTATGTCCTGCGCCGCCGACCAGAATGTCGTACGACACCACTGGCACCGGGCGCAGTCGCCAGCCGAGTACGCCCAGCAACCACGGTGGCGCATGCGGCACGCGTGCCAGGCGCGGCAGTGCCACCACCTCGGCCAGGCAGGCGCTCGGCAACAGCAACGGCAGGTTGTCGGTCGGCACTTCGAGGGCGTGCACCGGATCGCGCGTGATGGCGCTCATGCCGCAGCCTCCAGGCGCATCAGGTAATCGGCGAGCGCGCCCGGCTCGAACACCAGCACCGGCGCATGTCCGCCACGCACCCAGGCGCCGCCGAACAGATGCCCGGCCGGCGTCGGTGCCGCCCCGGGCGGCGTAAACGGCTCGACGCGCACGTCTTCGCGCGCCAGAAGCTGCAGTTCATCGGCGATCAGGCCGAGCGTTTGGCCTCCGGCCTGAAAAAATACCGCGCGCTGCCAGGCGTGGCGCGACAACGGATTGAGGTTGGCATCCACGGAATAGGCTGGTGCGCGTCCGGAGGGTGTGGCCTGCCAGGCGGCAATGAGCGCGCCCGGCGCGTCATTGATTTCGAGATGCTCGCGCTTCTCGATCACGTAGCTCGTGCTGTTGGGCAGGAGATAGTCCACACCCATCAGACCGACGCGCAGGTATTGTCTGGATTCGGCCAACGTTTCTCCTCAGCCAGTACGAACGATGTTGGGCGTCATGATGGCGCTGGTCAGGAGGCCAGGTGCGCCGGCAGCAGGGAATTGATCCGGGCAAACAATTCTTCTTCCTGATAGGGCTTGGTCATGTATTCGTTCACGCCGAGCGCTAACGCCTTGTCACGGTGCTTGTCGCCGGCGCGCGAGGTAATCATGATGATCGGCACCTGCTTGAGGCGCGAGTCCGAACGCACGCGCGAGGTCAGCTCGTAGCCGTCCATGCGCGGCATCTCGATATCCACCAGCATCACGTCCGGCACCTGGTCGCGCAACTGATCGACCGCGTCCACCCCGTCCTTGGCCAGCAGCACATCGATGCCGCGCTTCTGCAAATGCCGCTGCGTCACCTTGCGCACGGTGATCGAATCGTCCACCACCATGACAATCGCGTTGCGGCGCGCCGGCGCCGGCACGGAAACCTCGGCCACCATTTCCGGGCTGGTATCCGCAACGTCCGGAATAGTGACGTCGGTCTCGGCATGCAGGCCGCGCACGACATGCATGCCCTCCTCGGTCAGCCACAGGCCAGGCACATCCAGGATCAGTACCACGCTGCCGTCGCCGAGGATGGTGGCGCCGCCAAGTCCTTCAATACCCGCCAGCTGCGGGCCGAGCGGCTTGATCACGACTTCGCGCGTGCCGGCGAGGCCATCCACCTGAATGGCGACCTGGCGGCCGCCGCTGCGTCCCAGCAATACCGGTACCTTGCGGCCGTTCGGCGGCTGCGGCGAAATGCCGAGCCGCACCGCAAGATGCATGAACGGATAAACCTGGTCCTGCCAGTTGAGCAGCGGCCGGCGACCCATCTGGATGCTGTTGAGCTGATCGACCGGCACTTCGAGGATGTTCACCACCGACGACAGCGGGATGGCGTACAGCTGCTCGCTGACGCGCACCATGAGCGCCTGACTGATGGACAGCGTGAGCGGCAGACGAATAATAAAGGTCGTGCCGACACCACGGCGCGTGTCCACGGTGATCGAGCCGCCGAGCTGCTTCACTTCGTTGTGCACCACGTCCATGCCGACGCCGCGGCCGGACAACTGTGTCACCGTGCCGGCCGTCGAAAACCCGGCGACCAGGATGAACTGGATGAGCTCATCGTCCGACAGGTTGGTGCTGCTGTTCATCAATCCGCGTTCGATGGCCTTGCGGCGGATCGCGGCGATGTCGAGGCCGGCGCCGTCATCCGCGAAACGGATCACGATTTCACTGCCCTCGTGGCTGGCCTGGATGCGGATACGGCCGGTCTCCGGTTTGCCGGCGTGCTTGCGCTCGGCCTCGTCCTCGAGCCCGTGGTCGACGGCGTTGCGGATCATGTGCTCGAACGGGCCGATCATGCGGTCCAGCACGGTGCGGTCCACCTCCACCTCGGCGCCGACCAGCTCCAGATCGACGCGCTTGCCGAGCTCACGCCCGGTCTGGCGCACGATGTGGCGCAGGCGCGCGCCCTGGGTCGCAAAGCTGATCATGCGCGTGCGCATCAAGCCTTCCTGCAGCTCGGTGTTGATGCGCGCCTGCTGTTGCAGCACGGTCTCCGCCTGGCTGGCGTAGTTCTCGAGATTGGAGCGGATGGTGAACAGGTCGTGCAGGCTTTCCGCGAGGCTGCGTGACAGGGTCTGCAGACGCGAGAAACGATCGAGCTCGAGCGGATCGAAATCCTCGCCGAGCTGCGAGGCCGCCTCCTGGGCGCGCGCCAGAATCTGCGATTCGGACTGGATCTCGAGATCGCGGATCTGATCGCGGAAACGCGTGGTGTTGCGGTTGAGCTCGGCGAGGTTGTCGCGCAGACCGAAGATCTGCTGCTCCATGCGCGAGCGCGAGATGCTCACTTCGCCGGCGAAGTTCACGAGGTTGTTCAGCAGGCTGGTGCGCACGCGGATCTGGCCGCGCCGGTCGATTTCCGCCGCCGCGCGTCGGTTGTTCTGCGCGTCGGGCGCCTCGCTCTCGGCCATGACCGAGTCTTCGCCTATCGTCATCCCGAGAATCGGCGGCACGGCGTGCACGTCCGTCGGTACGGCAGCGGCCGCTGCCGCGCCGTCCGCGCGCCGATCGATGTGCGTTTCGAGACGCCGGTCGCCGTGCACATCGAGCGCATCGTGCTTGACCGCCGGCACGGCGCTGGCCACGCTCGCGACCGGCGCTGTTTTCACCACCGGCACCTCAGGTTCTGGCGGCTCCACCATCGTCGCCGCCTCCGCTTCCACTGCGGCGGCGGGCGTTTCGGCAACGCTGGGTGCGTGCCCGAGAAGGGCGAGCACCCTGGCGCTGGTCTTCGCAAAGGTCGAAACCGGCTTGTGATCCTGCATCTGGTCGATCATGGTGACCAGGGCGTCGTGCACCTCGTCCATGAGATCCATGAGCCCGCTGTCGGCGTTGACGCGTCCGTTCTCGATCTCTCCCAGCAGGCTTTCGGTGTGGTGTCCGAGGTTGCCCATGACCATGGCACCGGCCATGCGCGCACCGCCTTTCAGCGTATGCAACTGGCGTTTGAGTTCCGCCACCGAAGTCTTGTCGGTGCGGTTGCCACGCCACTTGGTGAGCGACTCCTCGATCGCCGCCATGATATCCGAGGCCTCCTCGAGGAATATCTCGAGCAATTCCGGATCCAGATTTTCTTCCACCGTCTCGCTGGTGTTCTGTGCCGGCGGCGGAGTGGACGCGGGCGCGACAACGGCCACCGCGGGCATGGGTGCCGCCGGATGCAACGCGACGTTCTCCGCGGCCCGGGGTTTTGCCGGTGCGGCGCCCGCCTCAACGCCGGCCAGGTGTGTCTGGAGCTCGTGCGCACCCTGCGTCACACTGGAAAACTCGCTCAGCAGTCCGGTTGCCCGGGTGTCGCCACGACTGAGGCAATCGATCAGGAGTTCGACGGCGGTAATCAGACGCTCGAACAGGGCGGACGCCGTGTCATCGAGCGGGTGCTGGTGTGCCTGACAGGCATGCAGCAGCTTCTCGATTTCGGCGCTGGCCTCGGCCATGGGCTTGAGACCCACGGCACGCGCACTGCCCTGCAGGGTATGCGCGGCGCGCACCAGACTCTCCGACACCTGGCAGCCGATTCCGCCCTCACGGCATTTTTCGATCTCGCTGCGCACACTCTCGGTGTGTCCGCGTGTCTCGTTGCTGAATATCTGCAACAACGTGGCATCGAGTTGCGGCAGTTCTTCGACCGCCACCACGGAGGCCGCGCTCGGCGCAGCGGCTGGCGCCGGTATTTCGTCTGGCGCGCGCGGCGTCGCGGAAGCGGTCAGCGCCGCGGCATCCACCGGACGGTTCTCGGCGAGCGCATCGGCCATGGCGCGCAGTGCGGCGACATCGGCATCCGGCGCCGGCCCGCCTTCGAGTTGCACCACCATTTCCGGCAGCACGTCGCGCGCCTTGTGCAGAAGGTCGAACATCGTCTCGCCGGGCGCGACCTTGCCCTCGCGCACCTTGTTCAGCATGTTCTCCACCGACCACGCGAACTCCGCGATGTCGGAGGCCCCGACCATGCGGCCACTGCCCTTAAGTGTGTGGAACGCGCGCCGCAGGTCGAGCAACGCATCGCGATTCGATGCATCGGCGCGCCAGTCCGGCAGCGTCTTGTTGATGAGCGCGATCATCTCGCGCGCATCCTCGATGAAAATCTGGATGATGTCGTCGTCGCCTTCGACCTCGATGGCCGCGTTGCGGACCGGCGTGGCCGAGGCGGCGGGGGCGGTGGCAACCACGGCTTCCGCCTTGTCCTTGGAAGACGCGCGTGGCAAGGCCCTGGCGAGTTCCTGCGCATGCAGCTGGGTGCGGGCAAGCGTGGCGAGCGCATCGAACGACTGGCGGAGCGTGTTCTCGGCCTCGGCCGGCACGTCGCCGCTTTCCACCATGTCGAGCAGGCTGATCATCTGGCCGCAGAGCTTGCCAAGACGCTCCTGTTTCTGGGAGTCGGCAAGCCAGGCAATGTCGCGCAGATCCTGCTTCATGGCAGACAGTGCGGCGCGGTCGGCGTGATCGGCAAACCACGTCGTGAGATTCGTCTCGATCCCGGCGAGCAGCGCCTCGGGGTTGCCGCTGCCCGGGCGCTTGCCGGTGAGCGCGGCGGTGAGGTCGTTCTGCGCGCTGACCAGCAGTGCTTCGAGGTTCGGGCGGTCGCGCTCCAGCCCCTCGATGTAGGCACCGATGGTGCCGACCGCGACCGCCAGTGCATCGAGGATGGCGTTGTCTGCGCCCATGCGCCCGTCCCGCATGCTCTGCACATGCTGATTGGCACCGACCACGAGATCGGCGGCGCGTTCCTGGCCGAGAATTTGTAACGCACCCTGAATCTGACTCAGGTGCTGGGGCACGCTATCGAGCAGCCCAGTCTGGTCCGGCGCAGCGGCAAAGGTTTCGAGCGCCTCTTCGATCTTGCCGAGATTGATGCGGATCTCGCCGCCCACGGCGGCCACGAGCTGCTTGAATTCGGAATCGGTGAGCGAGGTATCGGAGATCTCGATGCCCGCCATGTCTCCGCCCGGCTCGCCGGCACGTCGCTGGCGGAGACTGGCAATCGTCTCACCCACCTGCTGCTTCCAGCCGCTGCCGATTGCCTGAATGTCACGCGTGCTGTTCTCGAGCAGCAGCAGCGCACCGGCCATCGGCAGAGACAGCGACTCGCTGCGTTCGAGTTCGCCGCGTTGCAGCTGCTGGCACAGGCCCGCGATCTCATCGACCAGTGCCTTGAGCACGTCGACATTGAGCATCTCGAGCGTGGCGGACATCCGGTGCAGCAAGGTAATCAGCGGTTCCAGGGTCGCAACGTCGCCCTGTTCAAAGTAGGTGGACAGCAGGTCCTGGGCCTGTTCGATTACCTTGTTGAGCGCCTCGGCCACCGATTGCATGGCCTCGGGTGTAGGCATCCCGTAATCTTCCTCGCCGCCCGGCAACAAAGCACCGAGGGCAAAGGCACGGCGAACCTCGGCGGCGTAGCGGGTGGCGGAATGCGCCTGGCCGACCTCGAAGAGCATCGACTTGACCAGCGCCTCGGAGGTATTGCGCAGCAGGCTGCGGTCACTGCCGATGGCGATCTTCTTGAGCTGCTGTTCCAGCCGCGCCAGCAGCCGTTTGCGATCGTTATTGATGGCCACCGCACCGGAGGCGAGCGCGTCGAGATAGCCGCGCGATACCCAAAACAGTTGTTCGATGAGGGACTGCGGCGCCTGCTGTTGCAAACGCTCGATCAGCGTGGAGAGTTCGTCGAGGTAACGGCGGTTGCCGGTATCGCGCAGCCAGTTGAGCAAGATCGCCTGGAAGGCCGGCCGCAGTGAGCGGGTGGTCACCGCGTAATCGGGCTCGGAAAGCCTGGCCGCGGCATTCTCGACCCGCGGCGGACGCACATCCAGATCCGGCTGAAAGAGATCCAGCTGATTGAGCGGCTCGGCGCCGCGCAGGTCACGCAGCTCGTTGAGCAGTGGCAGAAAGCGCAGCGGTGCATCGGGCTGACCGGCCTGCAGGCGCGCCAGGTAATCCGGCAGCGTGAGAATGCCGCGGATCAGAGTCTCGATGACGGGTGCTTCGGGTGCAGTCTTGCCGCTGAGAACCGACTCGGCGAGTGCCTCGGTTTCGCGCGCCAGCAGCGCGGCGCCGTCCAGCTCGACCATCTGCAGGGTGCCGAGCACCTGGTGCAGGTAGGTCGCGCAGAAACGCAGCTTGCTCTCGTCGGCGGTATTCTCGGTGTACGTCTCGAGAGCGAGACGCGCCTGTTTGAGGGTCTCGTCGATCTCGGCCTTGACCCAGCCGAGGGTGCTCGGATCGACTTTGCTGAGCGTACTCATGCGTTACCTGGCGCGCGTGGCGCGTTCCGGTTCATACCGTGAGCGCGCAGCGCGCGCCTGTCCCAGGCTCAGGCCGCCGGCAACTTGAAGCCGGCCACCGAAGCCTGCAACTCGCGCGCGAGTTCCGAGAGCTTGCCGATCGACTCCGCCGTCTGGCGCGTTCCGGTGGAAGTCAGCGTCGTGGCTTCCTGGATCTGGCCCATGTTGTGCGACACCGCCGTGGCATTTTCCGATTGCTGGTGGGCAACCGTCGCGATGTTCACGATCAGCTCCGAGAGCTGCTCGGACACCGATTCGATCTCGCCGAGCGCCTGACCGGCGGCGTCCGCCAGGCGCGTGCCTTCGACCACGCCCTTGGTGGTCTGCTCCATCGCCGACACCGCTTCGTTGGTATCCGCCTGAATGGTTTTCACCAGGTCGGCGATCTGTTTGGTGGCCTCACCGGAACGTTCCGCGAGGCGCTGCACTTCGTCCGCCACCACCGCGAAACCGCGGCCGGCTTCACCCGCCATGGCCGCCTGGATGGCGGCGTTCAGCGACAGGATGTTGGTCTGCTCGGCGATGTCGTTGATCAGTTCCACGATTTCACCGATCTGCTGCGAGGATTCGCCGAGCCGCTTGATGCGCTTTGCGGTCTCCTGAATGTGCTCGCGCATTTCATCCATGCCCTTGATGGTGTTCTGCACCGCCGCCGAGCCGCGCTTGGCGGTCGCCACCGAGCCTTGCGCCACTTCCGCGGAGCGGCCGGCGGTGGCAGACATGTCTTCCATCTGTTTCGACATGTCGCGCATGCGATCGGTGGTGTCGGTGATCTGCGACGCCTGGCGTGTGGCCGCCTGGGTGAGTTCGTTCGCGGTCTGCCGGCTGCGCTCGGAGGCGACGGCCACCTGCTGCGCGGCGTTCTTGATACGCACCACAAGGTTGCGCATTTCCTTCACGGCGAAGTTGATCGAGTCGGCGATCGCGCCCGTGATCTGTTCGGTCACTTCCGGCTGAATGCTGAGATCGCCATCCGCGAGGTTGCCCATTTCGTCGAGCAGCTTGAGAATGGCGTCCTGCGTCTGGCGGTTCTGCTCGCCGCTCGCCCGCGCGCGTTCGCGCTGGTCGTTGTACAGCTTCCAGGCCACCAGTAACAGGAATGCCACGGCCAGCACCGCCATCACCACGGTGAGGTATTTGGTGGCCTGACGCTGGTCGTTGAGGGCGGTGTACGCGGACACCAGCTTCTTCGAGTCCTCGAGCAGCGGGTCGGACTGTTCGAACACGAGCTGCGAGGCGCGTTGCGAGACGAACAGCTCGGCGGCGATGGCCAGAATGCCTTCGACGTGGGTATTGAGCTCGTTGAAGATTTCGGTCGCCTCATCCAGCTTGCCGCGCACACTCGCCGGGAGTTTTTCGCGCAACCGCAGATTGGTTTCCTTGAAAAGCTTTGAGTCCTTGCCGAACTGCGCAGCGGCCACCGCGGCCTCGGCGCCGCCCTGGGAAAACAGGTTCACGTCCTTGGCGATGCGCTGCGAGAGCATGCCCTGGCGGCCGGCAAGATACAGTTGGTCCGACTTCATGCCGGCGGCCGCGCCGGCCTCCACCACTTCATCGGACAGGGCAAGCAGCAGCGGTGCCGCCTGGTTGATGCCCACCACGTGGTCGCGCAGCGCGACCATGGACTTTTCCTGCCCCAGAATCTGGTCGACGTTTCCGCGCATGGTCTTCCACTTGGCATTCACGGCGACGAGCGCCGCCTGCACCTCCGGCGGGCTGGGCTCGATACCGAGCTTCGGGTTGCCCCTGGTCAGGTTGCTGGTAATGCTGTCGAAGTCGTCGCGCGATGACTTGAGCGTCGGGAACGCCCCCTCCTGGCCATACACCGCCTCGCGCGCGTCCTTGGCCAGGCGCTGCGACAACATGAGCAACTGGGAAGACTGCTCGATGTACTTGGTGTCGCGTTCCGCCTGGGCAACGTCGCGCGTCACCAGGAAGTACAGGGCGAGCAGCGACAACACCAGACCCAGAAGCAGGAATGGCATGCCGGTCATGAACCTGACCAGATCCTTGTTGATGACCAGGCGCGGCTTGCTCGATTGCAGCTCGATATAGCTCTCACCGAGATCGATATCGGCTTCACCCGCCATCGAGCCCAAGCTGGGCTTGCCTTTCCTGAGAAGATCTAAGATTGCCATGGACTGCACCTCATCTCGCTAGCGATTCCCGCTGCATTATATTCACCCGGTGTTTCTATCCCGATCCGGTCCCTGACCGGCACATCCGCGCCGATCATCATACCGCCACGTGCCGGAACGCTTCGCTCTCGGCGAGCGAATTCATGTCAAACACCCCCCACAACACATTCTCCCGGAGGAACGCCGCGCTGACATGCGCCAGCGCCGGATCATCCATGCCGGTGATGTCCTGTTTCTCCTGCTCTTCGTCGAAATGCCGCAGGCCGGCCACTTCGTTCACCAGCAACGCCGTGCTCAGGCCCGGAATGTTCAAAATCAATAACCGCGACCGATCGTCCAGCCGTACCGGATCCTTGCCGAAGAACTCCGGCAGGTCGACGATGGTGACGAGCGTGCCGCGCACATTGGCAATGCCCTTGAGCCAGCGCTTCGTCCCCGGCACCAGCGTCACCGGCGGACAGGGCAGCACCTCGGACACGTGATCTAGCGGCGTGACCAGTTGCAGATCGGCGACACGGAAACCAAGCCCCGACCAAAGCGGCGCCGCCTGCACCTGTTCCGGCAATCCGGGCGCGGTGCGGCGGCTGTGTTCCTGCATCTGCTGCAGGAGGGCAAGGGGATCGATGCGCGGAGCGGCCATGTCAGAGTGCTTTGATCTTCTCCATCAGCAACTTCTCGGTGACCGGCTTCACGATGTAGTCCTTGGCGCCCTGGCGCAGACCCCAGGCCTTGTCGGTCTCCTGACCCTTGGTGGTACAGATGATCACCGGAATGCTCGCCGAGTCCGGGTTCCGGGTAATCGCGCGCGTCGCCTCGAAGCCGCTCATTCCCGGCATCACCACATCCATGAGAATGAGATCGGGCTTTTCCGCTGCCGCCCGGGTGATCGCTTCTTCGCCGCTGGAGACCACGGAAACCGTGAAGCCGTTTTTCGACAACATCTCGCGCAGCAGATGCACCTCGGTCGGCGAGTCGTCCACCACCATCACATTCTTGATTGCCATAGCCTTAAGCCTCGTTGTTCGATTTTTCGATGCTGCGTTTCTTCTTCGTCATGACCTGCTGGCCAGCATTGAATCTGTCAGTGGACGTATTTCGTGATCACATCGATCAGCTCTTCCTGCGTGAACGGTTTGTTGACGTGCTCCTCGGAACCCGCGATCCGGCCGCGCGCCCGGTCGAACAGGCCATCCTTGCTCGACAACATGATCACCGGCGTGTCGCGAAATTTTTTGTTGTTCTTGATCAGCTGACAGGTCTGGTAGCCGTCCAGCCGCGGCATCATGATGTCCACGAAAATGATGTCTGGACGGTTGTCGGTGATCAGGGACATGGCCTCAAAACCGTCCGAGGCCGTCAGCACGTCATAACCGGCCTTCTTGAGCAACGCCTCCGCTGTCCGGCGGATGGTGTTGCTGTCGTCAATTACCATCACCTTGATGCTCACACTCCACCCCGCAATTGTCGGCTGGACGTTAATCATATGAAAAGTTTAGATACTCGCCGCCGGTTAAGGGTCCGATCCGGAAAGGATTTAAATGTAGTTTCTTGAAATTCTTTCCTAGAATAATGATTTCTTAGCATAAAATGCCAGCAAAATCCATGCGCACCGACTCGCGAATCAAGCAAAACCAGCGTTATCGTTGCCAAAGAGTGATGTCATGCCCCGGCCTGAAAAACACTTGCGGCCACACCTGGCCGCTTTCGCCCGGTAAACTGCCCGTAAGTGTTTGCATGAACCATGCCAGAGAGAATAGCTGAACCGCAATTACATTCTAGACCCGACAAGGATGGGTTACCATGTAATTGGTGAATCAGGAGAAAACGATGGCGATTGAGCACCTGCAGGCCGTACCGCACCTCACCACCGCCCAGCATGGTCCGCTGGAGGAAGTCGAGAGCCACCTGCTCGCCCGCCAAACCGAGATCGAGCAGTGGTTCCGCGCCCAGTGGCAGGCCACCCCTCCCCCCTTCTACGCCTCGGTGGATTTGCGCAACAGCGGGTTCAAGCTCGCGCCCGTGGACACCAACCTGTTCCCGGCCGGTTTCAACAACCTCAATCCAGCCTTCCAGCCGCTTTGTATCCAGGCCATCCAGGCGGCGGTCGAGCGATTCTGCCCCAAGGCCTGCGGCATCCTGGTGGTGCCGGAGAGTCACACCCGCAACATCTATTATCTGGAAAACCTGGCGACCTTCGTGCACCTTCTGGAATTGGCCGGTTTCCAGGTGCGAGTGGGTTCACTGCTCCCGGAAATCACCGCGCCGCAGGCGATCGACCTGCCCTCCGGGCGGCAGGTCACGCTCCATCCCCTGACGCGGGACGGCAACAAGGTCAAAGTGGGCGACCACGCGCCCTGCTTCGTGCTGCTCAACAACGACCTGTCGGGCGGGGTGCCCGAGGTTCTGCAGGGCCTGGAACAACCGGTCGTGCCGCCACTGGCGCTGGGCTGGGTCACGCGCCGCAAATCCAGCCACTTTTCCCACTACCAGAAGGCCGCCGCGGAGTTTGCCGCCGTGGCCGGCATCGATCCGTGGTTCATCGACCCGATATTCCGCAAGTGCGGGAAAATCGACTTCCAGAAGCGCGAAGGCGAAGACTGCCTGACGCATTATGTCGAAGAAGTGCTGAGCGAAATTGGCGCCCGCTACCGCGAACATGGCATCAGCGAGGAGCCGTTTGTGATCGTGAAGGCCGACGCCGGCACCTACGGCATGAACATCATGACCGTGCGCAGCCCGGACGAGGTGCGCGACCTGAACCGCAAGCAGCGCACCAAGATGGCCCGCGGCAAGGAGGGCTTCAGCGTCACCGAGGTGTTGGTGCAGGAAGGAGTATATACCTTTGAAACGTGGGAAGAAGCCGTGGCCGAACCGGTGGTGTACATGATCGACCGGTTCGTGGTGGGCGGCTTCTATCGCGTGCACGCCGGTCGCGGCATCGACGAGAACCTGAACGCCCCGGGCATGACCTTCAAGCCATTGGCATTCGTGGAATCCTGCATCCGCCCGGATCGCACTCGATCGCCGGACGCCTGCCCGAACCGCTTCTACGCCTACGGCGTGATTGCACGTCTGGCGCTGGTGGCCGCGGCGCGCGAGATTCAGTCGGCCTGAACCGTCCGGAAAACGCTCCCTTGACACCCCTCCGGCCGATGTTAACCTCCCGGTAACACTGACATTTTCTCCGCGCGATCCGCGCGCCACGTGATGCGCATCGACCAGAACGACTACGACTTCTCCGCCACCGACCGCCTCGGTCTCGCGCTGTTCACCTCGATCCTGGTGCATATGGTGGTGATCCTTGGGGTCACCTTCAGCGCGCCCCGCATCCGCCTGCCCGGCTCCGAAAGTCTCGAGATCACACTGGTCCAGACACGCAGCGACAAGGCCCCGACGCATGCGCAGTTCCTTGCCCAGTCCAACCAGGACGGTGGCGGATCGAGCGAGACGCGCGACATCGCGCGCAGTCCGTTGCCGGTGCAGGAGATGAGCGACCAGAACAGCCGCATGCCGCTCGCCCAGCCGGAACCGCAGCGACGCGTGAATACCTTGAACGATCTGATTGCGCTGATCACCGGCGAGCAGGCGCGTCGTGCGGTGGCGACCCGCGAACCGCGCCCGGAGAAAAAGGAAGAACGCGTCAAGCCGGAACGCATGGGCCTGCCGGAGCGAAACGCGCGCGAGGCGGAACGCGCGCGACTCAACGCCGAAATCAACCGCAGCTTCCAGGAATACCAGAAGATGCCGCGCCACAAGTACCTGAATGCGCGCACCCAGGAATACAAGTATGCCGCCTACATGGACGCATGGCGCGCCAAGGTCGAACGCGTCGGCAACCTGAACTACCCCGAGCAGGCCAAACGCCAGGGTATCGCCGGCAGTCTGGTGCTGGATGTCGCCATCAATCCGGATGGCTCGCTGCAGGGCGTGCAGGTGCTGCGGCCCTCCGGCCAGAAGGTGTTGGACGACGCCGCCGTGCGCATCGTCGAACTGGCCGCGCCCTACGCGGCATTGCCGGCGGACATGCGCGCCGACATCGACGTCCTGCACATTACCCGCACCTGGAAGTTCCAGGAAACCGGCGTCACCAGCAGCAACGACTAGTACCCAATATTTATCGCTGCGAAGGCGGCCGCTCCTGCATCCTCCGCCTGCGACAAACCCGTGCTTTTCTTTGTGCCTTTGCGGCAGGTTTCACCGCGATGACAGGCGCGCAGTTCGTCCTTGCACCGGCCGCGGGCGTGCCGGATACTAATATCACGTTTATTCTTGAGCAGGCGT
>Ga0105101_10000195_pt1 | contig 24096 bp, 25 predicted proteins | sample PPLLak21cMay2015_2_FD_87037 | JGI IMG/M metagenome (GOLD analysis project Ga0105101, IMG submission 87037) | Freshwater sediment microbial communities from Prairie Pothole Lake near Jamestown, North Dakota, USA - PPLs Lake P8 Core (1) Depth... | ecosystem: Environmental > Aquatic > Freshwater >... | reverse complement strand
TTTTTTTGTATGTTTGTTTTGTGTTTTTTTGGTTGTGTTTTTTGTGTTTTTTTTTGTTTGGTGTTGTTTGTTGTTTTTTTTTTTTGTGTTTTTTGTTGTTTTTTATTTATTTTTTTTTGTTTTTTTTCTTTTTTTTTTTTCTGTTTTCCCAGGTCTTCAATCAGCGCATTAAAGGTATCTGCGAATATAACTGTATCTTTAATTCTGAATGGGTAGTAAGAATCTGTCCTGAAATCGGCAACCGATTCAAGACGCATCGGAGCTTCAGAATCGAATGATGCTTTTGTGCAAAGTCCGAGAAGAGCGGAAACAGCATCAAAAAGCCGTCCTGCCCCTGAAGATTCAGGCGAATTGATTTTACAGATAATCATTTCCCTGATCAGTGATACGTGGTCGTGATCGCGGGCAGTAAATGCCGGAATTGTACTGTAATCAAATGAATCACCATAATATTTAAACAAAAATGAATATGCCATTCTCCACGGTTCGTGAACTGCCCTGTCACCTCCCGGCATCGGAATATAATCAAAGTGGGTCACCCTGACGAAATCATCAAGGCTTGCAACAAAAAACTCCCCGCCCCAGATCCTTCCGTCAGTGCCATAACCGGTCCCGTCGAGGCTTACACCAATCACTTTTTCATCCAACCCATGCTCAGCCATACACGAAGCTATATGTGCATGGTGATGCTGAACACCGGTAACGGGGACCTGGAGCCTGTTCTTCAGCTCCAGGGCATAGTCAGTGGAGAAATAATCCGGATGCAGATCATATGCAACATATTCGGGTGTAAATCTGAAAAGACTCCCAAACCGCTGTATCGATTCTGTGAAAAAATCACAGGCAGTCTGGTTTTTCAGGTCACCTATATGTTGACTCATGACAGCCTTTGTGTCCTTTCCTATGCAGAAGCTGTTCTTTTCTTCTGCCCCCAGGGCAAGGATACCTTCAACAGTGATTTTCATGTCAACCGGGCGCGGAACAAATCCCCGCGACCGCCTTATCAGGCTGATCCTGTCACTGATCACCCTCACCACCGAATCATCCACCCTGTTGTAAATATCACGGTTGTAGCTGATTATCGAATCTGCAACTGAAGAAAGCCTCTTTTCAGCCAGAATATCGTCAATAATAATGGGCTCGTCCGAAATATTCCCGCTTGTCATTACCACGGCAGGCGTTTTAAGCAGCCTGAAGAGCAGATGATGGACCGGCATATATGGAAGCAGTGCACCCGTTGTACCCAGGCCGTTACTGACTGAAGGGGCCAATTGCTTTTTCTGTTTCAGTATTACTACAGGTCTGCGCCAGGAAGTTAATTCCTTCAATTCTATCTTATCGGCAAAACAGTACTCCTTTACTCCCGCTATATCACGAAACATTACGGCAAATGGCTTCTGGTCGCGGTGCTTTCTCATCCTGAGACGTATAACCGCATCATTTTGAAGAGCATCGCATATAAGGAAATAGCCGCCCAAACCTTTCAAAGCAACTGTTTTTCCGGAAGAGATCATGACTGATACCTCTGCAAGTATTTCATTGAATCCGGAAATTGTTCCATGCTCATCGCGGTAAGTATAGTCAGGTCCGCAATCGTTACAGGCTGTGGGCTGCGCATGAAACCGGCGGTCAAGAATATTATGATATTCGTCTGAGCATCTGGAGCACATCCGGAATCCTTTCATAGAGGTTTGGGCCCTGTCGTATGGCAATCCGTCAATTATAGAAAACCTCGGGCCGCAGTTTGTGCAGTTGACAAACGGATAATCCAGCCTTCCGGGATCAGATGCAATGTCGGCAAGGCAATCCTGACAGACTGCAATATCCGGACTGATCTCCGTTATAAGGTTATTTACAGTTCTGCTCCCTGCGATGCTGAATTTATTATACTCCTCTACCAGTTTGGGATTTACTTCAATTGATTTTATGTGAGATGCAGGAGGAGCATTTTCAAGGATCTCATTGCTGAATTTGTCGATTGTCCTGAGGTCCCCCTGAACAATAACAGAAACGCCGTCATTCCTGTTGTCCACTTCCCCTAATAGGCAGTGTTTGGCAGCAAGTCTGCATATAAAAGGACGAAATCCCACTCCCTGGACCAGCCCTTTGATCAGTATTTCATATCCCTGTATAATAGTTCAAGATTTTTTTGCCCGTCGGTTTTCATCATTTTATGCACATAATAGATGACGCTCTCAAGTTCATCACTGAGGTTCACATTGTTAACAACAACATTTTTGGGCACTTTAAGCAAAACCGGAGCAAAATTCACGATCCCGTAAATGCCTATCCTGACAAGCTCATCAGCAACCTCCTGAGCCGATATCTCAGGGACAGCAATAATTGCTACCCTGACCCTGAACCTGTCAGCAATCTCCTTTAGCCTGTTCATTGAATAGACTGGAATGTCGGACCTTATCTTCTGTTTGAAAGGATCTATGTCAAATGTGGCAACGATATTCATATTGCGCTGAACGAATTTGCCATACTTCGACAAGGCAAGTCCCATGTTACCCATCCCTATCAGAACAATATTGTGTTCTTTATTGCGGTGAAAAATACTCTCCATTTTGACCAGAAGATCATCGATATTATATCCTCCGCGCTTGTTCCCCTTGATCCTGAATTCTGAAAAATCCTTCCGGACCTGATCCGGGGTTACTCCGGTCTCATTTGCCAGGGTGTATGAAAAAACCTTTTCAACGCCCATAAGTTTAAGCCTGTTCAGACATACCCTGTAAAGGAAGATCCTTCTTAAACTGTTTTTTATGACGTATTTTGTGATTTTTTTCACATCAATTTATTTTTATTTTATTTTTTATGCAAGATAAATAATTTTTCATTAAAAAAATAATATTTTTATTCAATTGATCTACTGTTTATTAACATCGTTTTCAGAATATTTGTTTATAATTGAACATATTTTTAATTGTCTTTTATTATCATTTAATTATATTTATATGTGATTCTTCTCACATAAATGCAATATCTGAGTATAACCAAGGACGAGTGGGATAAAACATTGGAAAGATTGTTATTATCCTATACCATTTTCGCCACATTGAGAAATGAATCCGGAATAGAGTACGAGCTGGTCAACCCCTCAAATATTACCAGGATTTCATACAACAAGCCAAAACCGGTAACCTCACTTAAGACTTTTTTTCTGCCAGTCAGGGAAAATGTGACATCGGCCATATCACCCGGCAAACGGCGAATTATTATGGGAATTCCAAATTGTGACATAGCCGGGCTTAAATTGCTGGATGAAATTTATCTTGATAAGGATTTTAAAGATATTTACTACCGTGAAAGGCGTGAAAACTCCGTTCTGATCTCCTCCGATTGTTTCGGTGTACAGGAGCACTGTCACTGCCTGACGTACGATATAAAACCTTATTCGACCTCTAATTCAGACCTTGCCGTAATTCATCTCGGCGACTTGATCATTCTGAGGATAATAACTTCCAGGGGTAAGGAATTTCTGAGTCAGTTTTCCCTTGTAAAACCGATGAAAGATCAATCATTAGTATCTGAAATTGAAAAAGAACACAAGGCAACTGAAGCATTATTGCTGAGCTCTAACAAAGGATTGCCCGGTTATTCAGAGACAGGTAAGCTCTTAAGGAATGCCGGTGATGAAATCTGGAGAAAATATTCTGCTAAATGTGTATCGTGTGGTGCCTGTGCGACTATTTGTCCAACCTGTTCCTGTTTTCTGCTTATTGATAAGCCTGGTTTTGAAAAGGTAAAACAGCTTGATGCCTGCCAGTATCCGGGGTTTGAAAGAGTGGCGGGAGGTGAAGATGCCCTTTTTGAGATCCATCGCCGTTTCAGGAACAGGTATATGTGCAAGTATGTCTGGAAGCCGGAGAAGTTCAAGCCCGTGGCTTGCACAGGTTGCGGAAGGTGCATTGAAGCGTGCCTTGGCAGAATAAATAAGAATGAATTGTTTTTGGAACTTGCACTTGATCGGTCATGACGATTGACAGGAACATATATAAGCCTTTCAGGGCAAAACTGACGGATGTAATTGAAGAATCACCCCTGATCAAGACTTTCGTGCTTGTACCCGAGGAAGAGTTCTCGTTCAATACCGGTCAGTTCATTGAGCTTTCGGTCGACGGGATCGGTGAGGCCCCATTCACGCCATCTTCTTCCCCGGTAGTAACTGAAAAGCTCGAAGTAACCGTAATGAAGACCGGTTATGTAACAGAATTCATGCACAATCTGAAGCCCGGTGTATTTATGGGTATCAGAGGGCCATATGGCAGAGGTTACCCTGTTGAAAAGTTCTTCGGAAAGGAAGTTCTGATACTTGGAGGGGGTTGTGGCCTTGCTCCTATAAGATCACTGCTTTATGCACTTGAAAATGTTAAAGATAAACTTGAAAAAGTGATCCTTTGCTATGGGTCCAAAACTCCTTCGGATTGTATTTATAAACCGTTGTTTACCAGGCTCAACAAAATTGAAAAATTTGAAGCCTACCGGACAGTTGATAAAGCCGAGGAAGGATGGAACGAGTCCGTAGGTGTGGTAACAACGCTCCTTAACAAGGTTAAAATAAACCTGAAGAATTCCGTAGCTGTTGTTTGCGGACCGCCAATCATGATGAAATTCGGAACCATACGACTTCTTGAAATGGGATATAAAGATGATGAAATCTACCTGTCGATGGAAAAGAATATGTCATGCGGCCTGGGTAAATGCGGGCACTGTATGATGGGAGAGTTTTTTGTATGCAAGCATGGGCCCGTTTTTACTTACAAAGAATTAAAAGAGACTCCGGATATCTGGAAATGACAAAAACAAATAAATCATGAGCCTTAATAAAGATGATTTAAAGAAGATCAGGTTTTTCGATAATTATACCGAAGAACAGCTGTCAGTGATTGCCGGGTTAAGTTCGATCAGGGATTTTCAGGTAAAGGAGATCCTGTTTGAACAATATGATGAGCTTTCTGAACTCTTTGTGCTGCTTGAAGGCACTCTGTCACTTGGGATAAGTCTTGCAACCGAAAAAAGGATACATCTTGGAACCATAGAGGAAGGGCAGCTCTTTTCATGGTCAGCAGTTTTTGCTCCATATATTTCAACTGCCTGGGTTATGGCGATTACTCCTGCAAAAGTTATAGCAATCGATTCAAAGAAGCTTAATCTGAAGATCGAGGCTGATTGTGATTTTGGATTTAAAACCATGTCAAAAATAGCCCAGACCATTTCGCACAGGCTTAGTGATACAAGGTTCCAATTGATGAACCAGATGATAATCTAATCCGGACCAGAATGCCTCAAAGTATACTGTTAGATATGATAAAGCTGCGCCAGGCCCTGTCGGAGAACTCAACTTTTCAGGTTCCTGAAGGATATTTCTATCAGTCGGTAAATAAAAACGGGCTTAAAACAATCAGGGAGCTTGCAACCTTCAGGTATTCCTGCCGGAAATGTGAGGATGCGCCCTGCATAAGCGTTTGTCCGGCTGAAGCCCTTGAAAAAGATGAAGATGGCATTATCACCAGACATACAAATCTCTGTGTATCATGTAAATCATGCGTTACTATATGCCCTTTTGGCACCATGATGACCGATTTTTTTATACATCACAGAAATAAAGATCTTTTATACGATCTGAATGATAATATGGAACTTGAACTGTTTGCATCTTCCTGTCCGGCAGGAACGGTATCCTTTACGGACGATGATGAGGCCCCTGAAAAGAATATTTACAGGCTTAACGATAAAGTCCTGATAAGGGAATATTTATACAGCACAGAAGAAAAGTAAATACCATAACTATGGCAATTAACATCTTCTATTTTCTTGTTTTTCCCGGACTGCTTTTTGCAGCCGTTGCAGGAGGATTCCTTTCGTGGTTCGACAGGAAAATAACAGCCAGGGTCCAGTTCAGAAAAGGCCCGCCGCTTTTGCAGCCGTTTTACGATTTCTTCAAATTACTGCTTGTCAAGGAAACGATACTTCCAAAACAGGGCTCCCCCATTGTCTTCCTTGCTGCTCCGGTCTTTGCCGTTTTCGGAGCCACCATGGCAGGGGTTTTTATCCTTCTTCCGCTTTTTAATATAACAACCGGCTTCAGGGGTGATCTTATTGTGATCTTCTACCTTTTGACAATTCCTTCATTCTCATATATAATTGGCTCACTGGCATCAGGCAATCCGCTAGCCGCCGTGGGAGGTTCACGCGAAATGAAACTCATACTCAGTTATGAACTCACCTTTCTGCTTTTTACAGCCGGAATAATAATGAAAGCCGGTCAACAGTTTGATCTTTACGGCATTATAAAAGCCCAGCAGGAAATATCGCCCTATATCGGCAGCATTTCCGGCATTCTCCTTTTCATCGTGGGCATCTTCTGTGTCCAGGCAAAACTGGCGCTCGTGCCTTTTGATATCCCTGAAGCGGAAGCGGAGATCACCGAAGGAATTTTCATCGAATATTCGGGAGCAGCCTATGCCCTGATCAAACTTGCCAAGTATATTATGCTTTTTGTCCTTCCGTCGTTGATCGTGGCTGTATTAATGGGAGGTTTCAGGCTTGACGGGATAAATATTCTCTGGAGTATCCTGAAGGTTCTGGGTGTTGTTCTTTTACTCACCCTGATCAGGAATACAAATCCCAGGATTAAAATAAAGCAGGCAGTAAGCTTCTTCCTTATCTGGATGAACCTTCTGGCGATAGCTGCACTGGTTTTGATTGCTTTTGGCTATTAATAACTTAACAAAGTGAGTTTTAAAAGTCACTGTTTTAAAAAGTCCCTGTGGGTCTTTCATTTTGGAGGAGCCTCCTGCAATAATTGCGATATTGAGATCCTCGATTGCCTTACCCCCAGGCACGATCTTGAGCGCTTTGGAATACTTCTGGTAGGCAGCATCAGGCATGCAGACGTACTCCTGGTAAACGGTTCAATAAACAATCACGACAGGGAGCGACTGATCGAAATCTATAAGCAGGCGCCAAAACCGGTGCTTGTGGTTGCCATCGGCGCCTGCGGATGCACGGGAGGGATATTTGCCGACAGTTATGTGTTCGCGGGCCCTGTCGACAAGATTATACCTGTTGATGCCTATATCCCCGGCTGTCCTCCCAAACCGGAAGCGATCATTGCAGGAATTGTAAAGCTGGTGCAGAAATCATAAGATAAATGGAGAAAGATCCGATCATAGAGAAGCTGAAGGAAGAATTCAATACGAGCATTCTTGAGGTGACAGTTAAGAATCAGAAACGAATTACAGTCTCCATCAAGCCTGATTCATTACCAGGCATTGCCGGATACCTTTATAAGAATGCCGGGTTCAGGTTCATCATCGCTTCCGCACTGCATACAAAGAAAGGATTTGAGATCCACTACCACTTCAGCAGGGACAATGAAGGACTTGTGCTTAACATTCATGTAATTCTCGATAAAAAGGATCCTCAGATCGAATCGCTTTCAAACATGTTCAATGCTTCCAACTGGATAGAGCGGGAAATGCATGAGCTTTTTGGCATAAATTTCCTGAATCACCCGAACCAGGACAAACTGATATCGGAGGGTAACTGGGCTGAAGGAGTTTATCCTTACAGGAAGGAATTTAAAACACCGGAGGAAGAACGATGAGCATGAAAACGCTTATACCGATTGGCCCATACCACCCTTTGCAGGAGGAGCCGGAATTATTCAAGCTCTATTGCGACGGTGAAATTGTAACTGATATTCAATGGGTAACAGGATATAATCACCGGGGAATTGAGAAGCTCAGTGAATCGAAAACATACGAACAGGTGTTCTTTCTTGTTGAACGCATCTGCGGGATCTGCTCTACATCGCACCCGTTCGCATTTGCAAATGCAGTTGAGGAAATCGCCGGGATAGAGGTGACCGACAGGGCGAAATATATAAGGTCGATAATTGGAGAGCTGGAGCGTATCCACAGCCATCTTCTGTGGGTGGGACTTGCCGGTCATTTCCTGGGATATAACACGGTATTCATGTGGGCCTGGAAATACCGTGAACCAGTACTTGACCTGTTCGAAATGATATCGGGAAACAGGAACAGCTACGCTATGTTTAAAGTGGGAGGTGTCCGCAGGGATATCGAAAACTATAAAATCGTGGCTATCCGTAAGGTGCTTGACGATCTCAGAAAAAAGACGGATCTGCTGACAGGCGCCGTAATGGACGATCCTGTGATCCATGCAAGGACAAAGGGTGTCGGTATCCTGACCAGACAGGATGTGATCGATTACGCTGCTGTCGGTCCCACTGCCAGGGCATCAGGTCTGGAGATAGATGTAAGGAAGGATGATCCCTATGCTGCCTACCCGCTGGTTAACTGGAAGGTGATCACTTCAAAAACGGGTGATGTTTTTGCAAAAGCGGAAGTAAGGCTTCTTGAAATGTATGAATCAATCTCAATTATTGAACAATGCCTATCACATCTTGAAAAAGAGAAAGAGGGAGATATTACAGTAAAGGTTACAGAAATACCCGAGGGTACTGGTAATGGCCGGGCCGAAGCCCCCAGGGGTGAAGTGTTCCATTTCGTCGTTTCGGATGGGACCAACTCACCTGCCCGTCACAAGATAAGGGCCCCGAGCTATGTCAATATAGCCACGTTCAAAAAATCATGTATCGGCCAGACAATTGCAGATGCAACAATTACTCTTGCAGGGGTTGACCCGTGTTATTGCTGCACCGAAAGGATGGCAGTTGCATATGATGCCGGCTCAGGAAAGCAGATAATGAACGGAAGGGAGCTTATTGAAAATTCAATGGCTCTCACAAAAAAACTGAAAAGTGCTCATAAGGAACGGCCATGAAAGATATAATTACTATAATATCATTGCCTGTACTGGCCGGATTGGTCCTTTTCCTTGTTCCGGACAGGTTTAAAACCGCAAAAGGCATTTTTGCCCTGCTTGTGACACTGGCAGCCGGCTATTTTTCAGTCCGGATCTACGGGACAGTTACACAATCAGGCACTCTTGACCAGGTGTCCAATGGTACAGGTATCCCGGTTTTCGGAATCGACCTTTTCAATGACAGTGTCAGATACGCAATATTCAGGTTCGATAATCTGAGTAAGCTTATTTCAGTGTTTGTCAGCCTTTTTGCAGTTCTGATCCTGCTCTATTCGCTGACATATATTAAAAGAATAAGCGTTCCAGGATATTATTCCTGGTTCCTGCTTACCATAGGTTCTTCCTTTGGTGCTGTATTATCCGATAACCTTTTATTGTTCCTTACCTTCTGGGGAATACTCGGTATAACTTTATACAAGCTGATCCCGGGGAAGAATGAAGAGAGTTCGGCAACTGCCAAAAAAACTCTCATACTGATCGGGGCCTCAGATACAATAATGATAATCGGCATTGCCCTTTTATGGAAGTTGACAGGATCACTTAACATGAGCAGTATTTCCGTACCAACAGACAATGTACTGTCAGTGACAGCTTTTATTGCTCTGATCGTTGGAAGCTTTACCAAAGCCGGCGCATTCCCGTTCCATAGTTGGGTACCTGATTATACAAAGGATGCGCCAGCCTCATCCTCTGCATTACTGCCGGCTTCTCTCGACAAATTACTGGGGATTTATTTTCTGGCAAGGTTAACCACGGGAATGTTTATTCTAAGTGACTGGATAACTTTTATCCTTCTGGCGACGGGGGTGATAACAATCATAAGCGCTGTCATGATGGCTCTTATTCAGCATAATTACAAACGGTTACTGGGATTTCATGCTGTTTCACAGGTAGGTTATATGATACTTGGGTTTGGACTTGGATCAGTTATCGGAGTTGCCGCAGGTTTGTTCCATATGATCAATCATGCTCTTTACAAGAGCGGATTGCTTCTTTCTGCAGGTTGCATTGAGTACCGCACCGGAGAAGAAAAAATAGATGAACTCGGCGGACTTTCGAAAGCCATGCCGGTAACATTTTTTACTACTATTATTTTTGCCATGTCCATTTCGGGAGTCCCTCCTTTGAACGGATTTGCATCAAAATGGATGATTTATCAGGGAATTATTGATTTTGGGAACGGGTCAGGTGTTTCGAATCAATTTTGGATTTTGTGGCTTGGATTTGCCGTTCTGGGATCAGCGCTGACCCTTGCCAGTTTTATTAAGTTAATCGGCGGGATTTTTCTGGGTCGTCGCAAAGTTGCATTTGAAAAAATAAAAGAGGTTCCTGTCCTTATGTGGGCGCCGCTTGTCATTCTTGCATTGTTTTGCATCATCTTCGGAGTATTTGCAACAAATCTGATTGTACCACAGCTTTTTATGCCCGTCTCAGGTGAATTTGAATTTACAGGATTCTGGGATTCCACAGTTGTCTCTCTCATGGTGCTCATCTCGATCATTCTGGGGATCGTCGTCTACTTTGTGTCTGATTTAAAGAAATTACGTACTGAAGATAGTTTCATAGGAGGTGAAAAGATACAGGATCAAACGGGATATCCTACCCCGGAATTCTATAAAACCATAAGTGAAATCGGATTCTTTTCATGGATGTACAAAAAAGCTGAAGAGAAGTGGTTTGATATTTATGATGTTTCAAAGCAGTTTGTCCTCTGGTTCAGTCATCAGCTGAGCAGGGCCCATACAGGCGTTTTACCGGCTTATGTGATCTGGGTATTTGCAGGATTAATAATTATGTTGCTCATAATGACCTAATTAAATCAATTGTTATGGAAGTGGCAATATCAGTTATTGTGGGATTCATGATTATCGGAGCTCTCTACGCGATCCATGCAAAAGATATACTATCCGCTGTAATAGCAGGGGGTATAGTCGGATACAGCCTCGTTATCTGTTTCCTGATGCTGAAGGCTCCCGATCTGGCAATTGTACAGATTGTCGTTGAAACAATTACCCTTATTATCATGGTCGCAGTTGTGCTTGACAGCTCACGCGAGGAGGCGTTTTCAAGGCCTGACAGGCGCGGTTACATATCAGCCGCCATGACTATTGTTGTCGTTGTGACGCTCCTCTATTTCTTCAGGATGTCAATCGATACACTCGACTCTTTCGGAACCGGCACTCTCAGAATGGCCGGACCGTACATTGAAGGTGCGGTTGAAAAAACCGGAAGTGTTAACCTGGTGACGGGAGTCGTTTTCGATTTCAGGGGTTATGATACCCTCGGTGAGGCGACGGTACTGGTGACAGCAGTACTGGGAGTACTTACTATATTAAGGATTAAGGGAAAAAAATAGGAGGAATTTGTTTGAATATCGAACAGGGATTAGATTTATAACCACAGATCATGATCCAATGAAAGGAATGACAATCATAGTTAAAAAAACGACTCAGCTTATTGCCGGATTGGTCTTTCTTTACGGCATTTATATCATAATCCACGGCCATCTGACACCCGGAGGAGGCTTTGCAGGCGGCGTGATACTTGCAGGATCGTTCATACTCCAGATCCTGGCATTCGGAAGCGAATTTACACACCTCCTGAAAGAAGAGACCGGATCGACATTCTATGAAAACATGGCAATACTGGTCGTCCTGTTCCTCGCAGTCTCAGGCCTGTTGTTCGGATTAAAGGTCTTCTTCCTGAACTGGGTGCCTCAAGGTACTCCGGGAGAGATCATCAGCGCCGGGATGCTTCCCCTTTACAACATTTTTGTCGGAATTGAGGTAGCTGCCTCAATCCTGACGATCTTCCTTGCCCTTGTAATATTTAAAGAAGAAATATCAAAATGACAGTCTACCTTTTATGCTTCATATTATTCCTTGTCGGACTTTACGGAGTCATTACCAGAAGAAATCTGATTAAAATAGCCATCTCTTTATCAATCATGGAGTTCAGCAGCTTTCTCTTTTTTGCCCTTATCGGTTTCGTTGATGGCGGGGTTGCCCCTATTGTCGATCCTGCCGATCCTTTGAAAACATATGTCGATCCGTTGCCTCAGGCCCTTGTGCTGACTGCCATTGTGATCGGCCTGGCTACAACGGCAATGCTGATGGCGGTTATAATCAGAATATACAGAAAGTATAAAACATTCGATATAAGAGAGATAAGTAATTTAAGAGGATAAGAGATGAATCCGTTGATACCATTATTTGTCGTCGTACCGCTTGCAGGGGCATTCCTTATTATGATCCTCGGACGCTTCATCAGGGATTTCCATAAGTATTTTACATCACTGGTCCTGCTTTTCCTCGTCATTTTAAGTTTCTACTCGCTTTTCAATTCAGATGGTAATGTATCGGTTTACAAAGTCGGTGGTTGGGAGCCCGTTAACCGTATCCCGATAGGTATCTATATGGTGATGGATGGTTTCACGTTAATCCTTCTCTGTATTGTCAATTTAATCGGATTTCTTTCAGTCTTCTATTCCATTTCCTACATCAGCCGTTACACTTCCGAAAACTTTTTCTACGCCCTTTTCTGCCTGATGATAGCCGGGATGAACGGCGTTGTTCTCAGCGGCGATATCTTCAACATTTTCGTATTCCTTGAAATTTCTGCAATCTCATCGTACGCGCTGGTGGCTTTCGGGGTCGAAAAGAATGAACTTGAGGCTACATTCAAGTACCAGGTGCTGGGCGGACTGGCATCATTCATGATCCTGTTCGGGATCGGTTTTATCTACTGGAAAACAAAGACGCTTAATATTGCAGACATTAAAACAGCATTAGGCACAGGAAACGACAAGTATTATTACCTGTTTGTCCAGATCCTCATTTTAAGCGGGTTTGGACTCAAAGCTGCAATTATACCGTTCCATGCCTGGCTGCCCGATGCTCATTCTTCCGCACCCTCTCCCATTTCTGCCATGCTTTCAGGGGTGCTTATTAAGGCAGTCGGGATATACGTAATTTTCAGGCTATTTTTCAACATGTTCATTCTGACCGAGGCGATGGCTGTCCTGATAACAACACTTGGTACACTCTCAATGGTCGTCGGTGTATTCCTGGCTATAGGTCAGTGGGATATTAAGAGGCTGCTCGCTTATCACAGCATCAGCCAGATGGGGTATGTTGTGATGTCGGTCGGCATTGGAATGATCCTGATATCGCGGGGAGTCAACGATAAAATTGCGACACTTGCAGTAGCCGGTGGCCTGTTCCATCTGATAAATCACGCAGCATTCAAAGGACTTCTGTTCCTTAATGCAGGTGCAATTGAATATTCAACAGGGACGCGCGACCTTAAAGAGATGGGAGGCCTGTCGCGGTCAATGCCCTTCACATCGGCTACATCGTTCATAGCATCCCTTTCAATATCGGGAGTACCGCCGTTCAACGGTTTCTTCAGCAAGCTGATCATAATTATTGCTGCCATAATGGCAAAATTTTATCTCCTTGCCGCCCTTGCGGTCATTGTCAGCATAATAACCCTGGCTTCATTTCTGAAGTTCCAGCGTTATGCCTTCTATAATAAACCACAGGAAAAGGTTAAGGGTGACATTAAAGAGGTTCCATTCCCGATGGTTTTCAGCATGGTCATCCTGAGTGTAATGTGCCTGCTGCTAAGCCTGCTGGCATTTCCGGGGATCAGGGAAGCCGTGCTGTCGCCGGCAATTGAAATTCTTACTGATCCCGGCAGATATTCTTTTCAGATAATCGGATTTTAAAATGAGATATATAACAGTTTTCATATTGTCGCTGATCTTCTGGTTACTGATAACTTTCAAACTGACATTGCCCAATATCATAGTCGGATGTGTTGCCGCAATAATATGCTCGGCTGTTTTTGGCAGATCATATTTTCACGACGTTCACAAGTTCCTGCAGCCGCACCGTTATTTCTGGTTCATTATTTACCTTTTCATCTTTATCTGGGCATGCATTAAGGCAAATTTCGATGTGGCTTACAGGGTTCTGCACCCTGCGATGCCTATCAGGCCGGGTATTGTAAAAGTCAAAACATCATTGAAATCGGATTTTGCAAGAACCCTGCTTGCTAACTCAATAACCATGACTCCCGGTACTATAACGGTGGATATAATCGGCGATTACCTGTACATCCACTGGATCTTTATCAGGTCGGAAGATCCTGAGGTTTACACCGGAATAATTACCGGTGTCTTTGAAAAGTATATTAAAAGAATCGTGGAATGATGAATTACCTTGACATACTGCTGTACATTCAGATCGGATTAAGTGCGATATGCCTGTACAGGATAATCAGAGGCCCGACAATACCAGACAGAATGGTGGGTGTTGACATTTTCGGCATTCTTGTGGTCGGTGTTTGCGCTATAATTTCAATCCAGACAGAGAAATCCTTTATTCTGGATATCGGTATCGCCTGGATAATTCTGAGTTTTATCGGTACCCTTACCCTGGCAAAATACCTGACAGGCAAAAAACTTAATGAATAATATGATAAGCTTGATTTTCATCACGATAGGTATTGTTTTCAACCTGCTTGGCTGTATAGGTATTATCCGGCTTCCCGATACCTACAACAGGCTCCAGGCAGCGACAAAATGCGTCACCCTTGGATGTTGCAGTATTCTTACCGGCGTATTTTTTCAGTTCGGCATAAGCGACGCCGGTTTAAAAGCACTTATAGCTATACCGGTACTCTTCTTCACTTCCACTGTAGCTGCACATGCACTTATCAGGGGAACTTACCATTTCGGGATAAAACTCGGGGAGAAGAGCGTTAAAGATGACTATAAAGAGACATTGACATGAGATATCCCAAGATAAGAGAATTAAAAGAGGCTGTTATTTCTTTGCTTACCCCGGCATATACTTCAAAGTTTCCGGCCGAATCACATGTCCCCTTTGAGAATTTCAGAGGGAAGCCGGTTGTTGATGATGAAAACTGTGTCGGCTGTGAAACATGTGCAAATGTATGCCCTCCAAAGGCTATTACATTCACCGACGATAAGGAAAAGCGGATCAGGACAATCTCAAGGGATTATGGTAAGTGTATTTTTTGCGGCCAGTGCCAGGATCACTGCATAACACAAAAGGGAGTTAAGTTATCTGACAGGATCTTCGATCTGGCCGTGTTTGACAGGGGAAAAAATATCGAATACCAGCAGAAGGAACTGCTTGTCTGTGAATATTGTCATGCCGTGATAACCACAAAAGAGCATCTCCGGTATATGCACAGAAAGCTTGGCCCCAGGGCATTTGCCTCAATCCTGAACCTTAATGTCCTTAACCAGGAACTGAGGCTGGCTGAGGGTCAGGACACTGATGTTGAAATAAGGGACGGACTGAAAAGAAAGGATATGTTCAATATAGTATGTCCGAATTGTCTGCGGCAAATCCTTATAAAATACTTATTCAAAGGTGCCTGAGAATCTTTATAAACTTCTGTCACAGAAAGATAAAAAAATACTTTTTGTCGGAATCGGCAATCTGCTCAAGATGGATGATGGCGCCGGGGTCTATATCAGCAGCAGGATAATAAGCAAACACAACATATCATCTCTGACCGTTGAGGTAAGCATCGAAAACTATATAGGAAAAATTAATTCAATGATGCCGGAGATTCTTATACTCATTGACTGCGTTGATTTTGGATCATCTCCCGGAACTGTCAGGCTGCTCCCTGTAAGCCAGGTTGTGGATCTCACATTTAATACTCACAATATTTCATTGCGAAATATTGCGGACTTCTTCACCATGCCGGTTTTTATCCTCGGAATCCAGCCTGAGAAAGTTGGCTTTGGTGAAAAATTGTCGTACCTTGTAAGGGATGAAGCCGATAAAATAATCAATACTATTAATTCACTTTAAAAGAACAGGAGGTACTTTATGGCAACCGAATACTTATGTAAAGCCTGCAGGGGGGTTTTGAATGCAAAGACTTCTATAATACTCTCAGCATCAAAGATCAACAGCTCTAAAAAAGGACTCTTCTATCTTAATCCTGAGCTTGGAAACTATACGGTCACCACACATCCTACTTTCAAAATGGAAGAAGGTGAGGAATACCTGATTAATTGTCCTATATGCCATGCGCACCTGAACAGTCTCAAATACAACCATCTTGTAAGGATAATAATGATTGATGACGAGGGTAAGGAGTATGACATTTACTTTTCAGATATAGTAGGCGAAAAATGTACTTTCAAAATAAGCGGATCGACTGTTGAAAAAATAGGACCCGATGCGGTAAAGTATGATAAGTACTTTGATGTACCGGAAGAAGACAGGAAATATTTGTAGGTTTATTCTTCCCGGTACCGTTTATTTCCTCTTTTTTCTATTGACAATTAATTCTATTTTTGTTACCGTTAAATTAATAACGGTTAATATTTTTCTTAATGAATAGTGAAATAAACAAAAGAGCCGCAGATAATATCCGGATTCTTGCAATGTCGATGGTTGAAAAGGCAAAATCGGGCCATCCCGGAGGAGCGATGGGCGGAGCTGATTATATCCATATCCTGTTTTCGGAATTCCTGAATTTTGATCCTTCCGATCCAAAATGGATTAATCGCGACAGGTTCTTTCTTGATCCCGGACATATGTCACCCATGCTTTATTCGATACTGACCCTTACCGGACAATTCAGCATTGATGATCTCAAAAGCTTCCGCCAATGGGGAAGCCATACTCCGGGGCATCCTGAACTGGATCTGATGAGGGGAATCGAGAATACCTCGGGTCCGCTGGGACAGGGGCATACGAATGCAGTAGGAGCTGCGATTGCCGAGAGGTTCCTGGCGGCACGGTTCGGGGAGCTGTTTTCACATAAGACCTTCACTTTCATTTCCGACGGCGGTGTGCAGGAAGAGATCTCGCAGGGAGCCGGCCGACTGGCAGGATTTCTCGGATTGAATAACCTGATAATGTTTTACGATTCAAACGACATTCAGCTCTCAACAGAAACAAAGGCGGTAACCATCGAGGATACCGGTATGAAATATACTTCATGGGGATGGAATGTACTAAAAATTGACGGGAATGATCAGGAACAGATAAGAGAAGCCCTGCACAAAGCTGTTAATGAAAAAAACAAGCCTACAATTATCATAGGTAAGACAATAATGGGTAAAGGGTTGCTTGACAATGAAGGCAACAGCTTTGAAAGGAAGACATCCCTGCATGGTATGCCCGTGGGGGAAGCAGGCGGTTCATTTGAAAAATCACTTGTCAATCTCGGGGGAAATATATCCGATCCTTTTGCCGTGTTCGAAGATGTTTCCGAGTTTTATCGGAATGTTCTTTCCGAAAAAAAACGGAAGACGGAGGATTGGAAAAGGAAGCAAGCGGCATGGGCTGCGGAAAACAGCGAACTGGATAAAAAGCTTCATTTATTCTATTCGGGAGGCTTGCCTGAAATTGATTTTGCATCGGTTCAGCAGAAGGAAGGATCGGCTACACGGGCTGCATCAGCAACCATGCTGGGGATATTTGCACAGAAAATTGAAAACATGATTGTTGCTTCCGCCGATCTGGCAAACTCTGATAAAACTGATGGATTCCTGAAGAACACGCATCCATTCACCAGGGGAGACTTTTCAGGCGCGTTCCTCCATTCCGGTGTTTCCGAACTGACCATGGCAGCAGTTATTAACGGCATGGCACTGCACGGGGGTGTGATCCCTGCATGCGGTACCTTTTTCGTATTTTCTGATTTCATGAAACCAGCTGTCAGGCTCGCATGCCTCATGGAATTGCCCGTGAAATATATCTGGACCCACGATGCTTTCCGGGTGGGAGAAGACGGTCCCACCCATCAGCCGGTCGAACAGGAAGCCCAGATACGACTTATGGAACAGTTGAAGAATCACAGCGGGGAAAACAGCATGCTTGTCCTTCGTCCTGCCGATGCAGCAGAGACTACAGTCGCATGGAAAATGGCCCTGGAGAACAGAATCACACCTACCGCCCTGATCCTTTCACGACAGAATATAAAGGACCTGCCTTCAGATAGCGGCAACAGGTTTAACTACGCATTGAGCGCTTCACGCGGAGCCTATATTGTAATGGATTGTCAGGGTGATCCGGATGTTATTCTCGTGGCAAGCGGATCGGAAGTATCGACACTTGTCGAAGGCGCAGATCTGCTTGTAAAGGACAATCTTAAAGTCAGGATTGTATCAGCCCCTTCCGAAGGGCTCTTCAATAATCAGCCGGAAGAATACCGGAAGTCGGTCATCCCTGATAATATTCCCGTTTTTGGGCTTACTGCCGGCCTGCCGGTAACTCTCAGGGGACTTGCCGGTCCCTTTGGCAGGGTATTTGGCGTGAATAGTTTCGGATACTCGGCTCCATACAAAGTGCTTGATGAAAAACTTGGTTTCACAAAAGAGAATGTTTATCGTCAGGTGATTGATTACCTGGCTCAGTATAAAAGGTAAACATTATGATTATTCGTTTAAGGCCGCCTCATCAGCGGCCTTTTTTTCTAAATATTTCTTACATTAGTGTAAATTTTGGCAACGACAGCTTAAAACAATTTAATGCCATGAAAAGGATTATCCCGGTTATAATCTTGCTTTCGGACCTCTTTCTCCAACCTGTATCAGGTCAGGTCGATACCATCCAGTCGCCTTACATGGCTTCCGACACTCAAAACGTAAATGTCAGGCTTTTCGAAAAGGATGACCTGATTGAAATAGCGCTCAGGTTCGATATTACAACCTTCCGGAAGCAGAAATCGAACGAGGAATACCTTCCTGCAATCCTCACCTATTATACAGACTCGAATGATTCAATAAACAAGGATATTAAAATCAGGGCAAGGGGAAATATGCGGCGCACGTATTGTGATTTCCCTCCCATCAGCCTGAATTTCAAACTAAAGGACTCGGTGGAAACTGAATTCGATGGCATAGATAAACTGAAACTGGTTACTTACTGTAAACTGGGTTATGAAGATTATGTATTAAAGGAATACCTGGCATACAAACTTTATAATGTATTGACAGAAAACAGTTTAAGAGTAAGGCTTCTCAGGATAAAGTATATCAACACGGTGAAGGAAAAGAAACCGACTATCCAGTACGGATTTGTAATTGAACCTGTGGAACTTCTTGAGAAACGTACCAATTCAATTGAAGTAAAATCAACGACCCTTACCCAGAAATACATCAAACCAGAAATGATGGACAGGTTCGCAATTTTCAACTATATGATAGGCAATGTCGACTGGTCAGTTCCAAACCTTCACAATTCACTGATCCTTGCTCAGCCCGGATCACTCTTGTCAGGACTGGCAATGATTGTAGCATACGATTTTGATTATTCCGGACTTGTAAATACAACTTATGCAGTTCCATTCGAAACCCTGCCTATTGAATCTGTTCGTGAACGATACTATATGGGCATTTGCAGAAGCGAGGCAGTATTCACTGAAGCTGTTAAGGAATTTGCAGAGAAAAAAGATGAATTCTACAGGGTGATCAATGAATTCCCGTATCTGAAGGAGAGGGTAAAGAAGGAAATGATAACTTACCTTGCGGGTTTCTTTAACCAGTTCGATAAACGGAATACCATTGTGTATAAAATCATGTCAACCTGTAAGGACTTTTAATGTCATTTATTTTAAATACCTTTGCTCCCTGTTTTTGAATATATGAAATACGACATTCTTCCGGGGGTAAAGGGACTGATATTTGATTTGGACGGCACGCTTGCCGACACAATGCCGTATCACTTCCAGGGCTGGAAAAAAGCATGCCTTAAATATGGCGCAGATATTGATAACAATTTCCTCAGAAAACATACAGGCAGTCCGGGTTGGATAATTGCCAGTGAGATAATCAAAGATTGCGGACTGAACGGAAACGTGACTGTTGAACAGATTATGAATGAAAAGCTTGTAGAGTTTTTCAGGCTTCAGCATCTTATAAAACCAATTGAACCGGTGACTGATATTGTGAAAAAATATCATGGCAGGCTACCGATGGCTGTTGGAACAGGAGGCCACAGGGAGGCGGTGGAACGGACACTCGAGATAACTGATCTTCGCAGGTACTTTGACATTGTTGTGACAGCCAACGACGTGAACTCATTTAAGCCTCACCCTGAAACCTTTCTCAAATGTGCGGAACTGATGGGTGTGGAACCGGAATTTGTCGAGGTTTTTGAGGATGCCGATCTTGGCATAGAGGCAGCTCAGAAGGCTGGTATGAAGGTGACCGATGTGAGGTCATGGTACGATTCTGACTGGTAGGAAGAGGGAAGGGATTGCGAATGGCAGATTTTGGATTGCGGATTGAGGATTGCGGATTGAGGATTGCGGATTGCTGGTTATGTAGAGTACAGATTGAACAAAAGCGGGATGGAATTCATTATATTATAAAAGTCAGAGGTTTTGAGAAGAGCGGTCAGGATAAAAAGTTATACCATGCTTCTGGCGTGGTTCATAATCTTCGCCCATGGCGTTGTTCCTCATAAACACCTTGATGAGCCTTCCGCAGAGTGTCATGACCTCCTCCATTCGACATGTGCTGAAGATAATCAGTCGGGCAACCTGTTGAGAAGCGACGGAGAACAGCATGGGAAAAGAGTCTGTCATTATTCCGGATTTGTATTTCATCATTTAAGCGACAATATTATACTTAATTCTTATAAGCCCGGTTTCATAGAACCGCCTGAAGTATGCACTTCAAATAATTTCCATTCAACCGCACTTTTCATTTCCGATCCTTACGGGTGCATTTCTGCCCTCAGGGCTCCTCCTGTCCTGTAGATCAATATGCCTTTCTACTATTGAATTAACAGTTAATCAATTGATTGTCTGTTATTAATCTTTAACTCATTGATAATGAAAAGTACATTAATATTTATATTGACACTGTTCCTGGTTTTCAGTTTTAGCTGCAGGTCAGGTCAAAACGATCAGGAATCGGCCTCCCCGGAACCAGTAAATGAAGCAGGTCATGAAGGAGAGAATGAACCGGATCATACCGTCGTTACTCTCAAAAAACAGCCGTTTTCCTTTGTAATACGTACAGGAGGACGCATAATGGTCGACAGCAAGGACATAGAAATTATCACAGCAAAATCGTCAGGCATCGTTAATTTCAGCGATCATTTTCTTTTTCCGGGAGTCAGGACCACAAAGGGACAAAGTCTTTTCTCTCTGTCGGGAGGCCAACTGACCGAGGACAACACCGAGCTCAGGTTCATGCAGATAAAAGCTGACCTCGAAAAAGCGTCAGCCAATTACGAGCGGGCTAAATTGCTGATAGCTGATAAAATAATTACCCAGACCCAATTCCTTGAAGTGAAGAATGAGTATGATAAGGTACTAAACGAGTTTAACAATCTGAACACAAGTATCGGCGTCGCGGGAAACAAGCTTTATGCTCCCGTCGATGGCTATATCAGGGAAATATATGTCGTTGAAGGTCAAAAAGTTACAGCGGGAGACCCAATTGCTTCCATTGTGATGGATCATAACCTTGTACTGAAGGTTGATCTTTCTCCTGACTATCTTAACGTCCTTCCATCGATCGAGAAAGCTAACTTCACCGTAGGTTACAGCAAAAAGCTCTTCAAAACCGAAGAATTGAACGGCAGGAAGATCTCTTCCGGTAAAAGTACAGGCGAGAATTCATACTACTTGCCGGTATTCTTCAGGATGGACGTTGTGCCCGAACTGATTGAGGGTACATTTGCTGAAGTCTATCTGATCGGGAAAGAGACTAAGGATGCCATTGTGGTGCCAAATAGTGCCCTGATGGAAGAATTTGGCAAGCTTTACGTTTTTGTGGAAGATGAAGATGGCGATTACCTGAAGAGATACGTTAAAACAGGAAACAACGACGGAGAGTATACTGAAGTCACCGAAGGCCTGAGTGAGAACGAGACAATTGTAGCAACCGGTGCCTACAACATCAAGCTTTCACAGATGTCAGGCTCAGCGCCGGCCCACTCCCACAATCATTAATCCCTGCTGCCATGTTGGATAAGATAACAGCGTTCTCGCTCAGGAACCGGCTGGTAATACTGGCCGGTGCCCTCCTTCTCCTGATACTTGGTACATATATCGTAATCAGGATGGATATTGATATTTTCCCCGAACTTACTGCACCCACGGTGGTAATAATGACAGAAGCTCATGGCATGGCACCCGAGGAGGTCGAAAGGCTTGTCACTTTTCCCATCGAGACAACAGTCAACGGATCGACGGGGATCAGGAGGGTAAGATCAGGTTCCTCCATGGGATTTTCTATTGTATGGGTGGAATTTGACTGGGGCACTGATATATATAAAGCCCGCCAGACAGTGACCGAACGGCTTTTCCAGGTTAGGGAAATGCTGCCCGAAGGGGTAAATCAGCCTGTAATTGCACCCCAGGCTTCTCTCCTGGGTGAAATGATGATAATAGCCCTTGAGTCAGATACAATAAATCCGATGGATCTGAGGACTCTGGCAGAATGGAACGTTACCCCCAGGCTGCTTTCAATTCCGGGGGTGGCCCAGGTAAATACAATAGGAGGTGATGCCAAAGAGTACCAGATCCTTGCAGATCCCTACAGGATGAATTTCTTCGGGGTAAGCCTTACCGAACTGATCGAGACGTGTGAAAACCTGAATATAAATACCTCGGGCGGATTCATAAATGAATATGGGAATAAGTATATAGTGAGAGGCATTGCCCGGACTGAAAGCCTGTCGGAGATAGCTGGTTCGCTTATAAAAATAGATGAAGGCAGACGGATCAGGGTCCGGGATGTGGCTGATGTCAATATTGGCCGGACTCCTGCAATCGGAACAGGTTCATACCGCGGAAGGGATGCGGTCCTGATAACTATTACGAAGCAACCTGATGCAAACACTGTTAAACTTACTGATAAAGTTAACGAGGCAGTCAGGGAGATCGAATCAAACATTGGTCCTTCGGTAAAGTTTCATACCGACATCTATAACCAGGCATCTTTCATTAAAACATCAGTGACCAACGTACTGAAGGCACTTATTGAAGGAGGATTCTTTGTCATCCTCATTCTCTTCTTTTTCCTCCTGAATTACAGAACGACCTTTATATCAATACTGGCTATTCCTCTTTCACTGATTGTGACAATTCTTACCCTGAAAGTACTTGGATATACGATAAACACAATGAGTCTGGGCGGTATGGCAATCGCTATCGGGTCGCTTGTGGATGATGCTATTATCTACGTGGAAAATACCTATAAACAGCTGAGAAAAAATGTTTTAAAGCCTCAGTCAGGCATAGAGCCCGTTCAAACGGTCGTCTTTAAGGCTTCATCAGAGATGAGGTCCTCGATTTTAAATGCAACGATTATTATTATTATAACATTTATCCCACTTTTTCTGCTCGAAGGACTTGAGGGGAAGATGCTTAAGCCCCTCGGCATCACTTTTATTATTTCACTTTTTGCGTCACTGATAGTTGCGATCACGGTTACACCTGTACTCTGTTACTACCTGTTAGGCAATGAGAAAAGGCTCAGAAAAGCTGCAAATGGATCGTGGGCGGAACGCAATCTCGGGTCGCTTTACAACAGGGTCCTTAATTACACCCTCCGGCACAGCTATCCGGTACTGGGAATCACCGGTTTACTTCTTGTTGCTGCAATAGTAATGCTGACCACCTCGGGATCATCATTTCTGCCGCCATTCAATGAAGGCGCCCTGACTGTCAATATTTCCACGATGCCCGGGATATCGCTTGAAGAATCAGCCAAAGCCGGAAGGCAGGCTGAGAACATTCTCCTGGGGATACCGGAGGTGACCAGTATTTCGCGAAAAACAGGCCGGGCTGAACTCGCCGAGCACTCTTTCGGTGAAAGCGTATCGGAACTCGATGTACCTTTTGAACTGGTAGAAAGAAGCAGGGATGATTTTTTTGCAGATGTCCGGGAGAGGTTGAAAGCCATTCCCGGCACCAACATTGAAGTTGGTCAGCCAATCACCCACCGCATCGACAATATGTTGTCGGGAACCAAGGCAAACATTGCGATCAAACTCTTTGGCGACGATCTGAACAACCTCTATGGCATTGCCAATACTATAAAAAGCGAGATCTCAGATATTGAAGGTATTGGCGATCTAACCGTGGAACAGCTTATTGAGACTCCCCAGCTAAAGATAAAAGCAAACAGGGAGATGCTGGCAAGGTTCGGGATAACTGTAAATGATTTCAATGAGTTTGTTTCGTATGCCATTGACGGACAGAAAGTCTCGGACG
>Ga0105101_10000194_pt1 | contig 24178 bp, 18 predicted proteins | sample PPLLak21cMay2015_2_FD_87037 | JGI IMG/M metagenome (GOLD analysis project Ga0105101, IMG submission 87037) | Freshwater sediment microbial communities from Prairie Pothole Lake near Jamestown, North Dakota, USA - PPLs Lake P8 Core (1) Depth... | ecosystem: Environmental > Aquatic > Freshwater >... | reverse complement strand
TATCAGGTAATCAATAACATTGTAATCAAACGCTTTGCTGGCATACTGGTCGGTTGATGATACTACTATCATGCCTGGTGAATTATCGAGACTGCCAATAAGATCAAAACTGCCCGGGCCCATCGATCCGACATCAATAAAGGCAAGATCAATATTGCGCCTTTTAATCAACCATTCAACAGCTGAAAATGAATCATTAAAAGTTCCAACCAGATTAAGAGATGAGCATCTTGAAACAAATTCTTCAAGTTGTTTGCTCCCTGCTTCATCATCAATAATAATACAATTCATAATTGAAAAGAATGTAATTAATATTAAAACCCTGAAGAAAATTTCCAATAATGAAATACTTGTGAGGTTTATTAATTGACAAATAAAGCAGGGGAATTGTTTAACAGATCCGTCTTGAAAAATTAAAATTGAATGCTCATATGAACTATAAAGGCAGGTTTATTGTTCTGTAAAAACTTTACGGGAGAACATTACCGGATGAATTTTTAACGATTATTTAACTGACTGATAAGTAAAGTATTTAAACAATGGCATATTTTTTGAAATCTGAAATCTGGATCATACTTAATATTTTACAACTAGTTGACTAACAGTATTTAGTGAATTGAAAGATCGGAAATTAAAAAATATTATTTATGGCTTCGCTTATCAAACATAAAAGGAATTATGGGAGGTATAAGATACGGTCCGCTATATTATTTCTGGCTGCTAACCTCTTAATAAATATCAATGCAGAGGCCCAATACTTTGGCAGAAATAAACCCGGATACAGAAATTTTAAATTTGACGTAATACAAACTCCCCATTTTGAAGTTTATCACTACCTGAAGAACGATTCTTTGCTGAATTCGCTCTCTCAATGGTCGGAAAACTGGTATCAGATACACCAGATGATCTTCAAAGATACCTTCAACACAAAAAATCCGGTTATTTTTTATAGCAATCATCCGGATTTTCAGCAGACCAATACAATAACAAGCCTCGTAAGTGAAGGGACTGGTGGAGTAACTGAAGGATTAAAGAAAAGGGTAATAATGCCTGTTGCTCCGTCACTGGCGCAGACCGACCATACATTGGGTCATGAACTGGTTCATGCTTTTCAGTATCACCTCCTTCTCGATGCCGATACGTCAAAGAAGGTTCCCCTCTCCATTAATAATCTGCCATTGTGGATGGTTGAAGGGATGGCTGAATATTTGTCACTCGGAAGCGTTGACCCGAATACATCAATGTGGATGAGGGATGCTCTTCTGAATAATGATTTCCCGACTCTGAAAAAATTATCTGCTGATTCAAAGTACTTTCCCTACAGATATGGGCAGGCCTTCTGGGCTATGGTCGGAAAGACCTGGGGAGATACAATACTAATGCCTCTTTTTGAAAAAACTGCACAATACGGATTCAACCAGGCAGTCGATTCAGTATTCGGATTCGACGAAAAGACTCTTTCAGGTATGTGGAAAAGTGCAATGGAAGTTCACTACAGGCGATACCTGAAGGATTCAACAGACAAACTTGCCGGGAGACAACTGGTAACGGAGAAGAATGGAGGAAGGGTCAATATATCCCCGTCAATAAGCCCTGACGGAAAATACCTGGCATTTTTCTCGGAAAAGGATCTTTTTACCCTTGATTTGTTCCTCGCTGATGCAAGTAATGGAAAGATTATAAAAAAATTGTCCAGCGTAGTCAGAAACAATGAAATTGACGATTTCAGCTATATTGAATCATCCGGAACATGGTCGTCTGACGGGAAAAACTTTGCATTCGTGATCTTCAGCAAGGGTGCCAACAAAATTGCTGTTCTGGATGTTGAAAAAACCAGGATAACAAAGGAATTTGATATTCCGGGTGTCTCTTCCTTTTTTAATCCTGCCTGGTCGCCCGATGGTAAAAAGATTGCTTTTACAGGTCTGGTTGAAGGGATAAGCGACCTTTACCTTTACGATCTGGAATCAGGAACAGTTGAAAAACTAACGAATGATTTTACTTCCAACCTTAATCCGGCATGGTCATCAGATGGTAATTTCATTGCCTTTTCACAGGAAAATATAAATGAAGCTACCAACAAGAAAAAATTCACTTTCAACCTGGCTATGCTTGACATAAGGAATAAAACAATTAAAAGAATTGATGTATTTAATGATGCATTTAATCTGAACCCTGTCTTTTCACCTGATAACAAATTCATCTATTTCCTTTCCGATGCAGACGGATTCAGGAATTTATATAAATATGACATCGGATCGGACAGGGTTTACAGGCTTACGACATATATGACCGGGATCAGCGGGATCACCCCATATTCTCCTGCAATAAGTATTGCGTCGGGAGGAAACCTGATTGCCTACAACTATTATTTTAAAAATGCATATCAGATACTGGTTGCAAAAGAGAATGAGTTCAATCCTTCTGAAATTGACAAAAATTACCTGAGTTTTGAAGCCGGTACTCTGCCTCCTTTAAAGCATGTGGCATACAACCTGATAGATACAACTCTCCATAACCGTCAGGAGATACCGGGGCTGCCGGCAGACTCATTAAAAGAGGTACCATACCGGCCCAGGTTCAAGCTTGATTATATATCGAACAATGCAAGCATCGGAGTATCTACCGGCATGTACAGGAACAATTACGGAGGAAGTATCAATCTGATTTTCAGCGATATGGTAGGCAATAACCAGATCTACTCCTCTCTTTCCCTTAATGGCGAGATATATGACTTTGGGGGTCAGATAGCTTACATTAATCAAAAAGGTAAGATCAAGTGGGGATCTGCTGTATCACACATCCCATATCTTTCAGGGAGCATGTTTATAACCAGTGATACACTTGATTTTGAAGATCAGAGGATCCCTGTAAACAACCTTGTTGTTGACTACATCAGGTTGTTCGAGGATAACATTTCTCTCTTTGCATCATATCCGCTGTCGCAAACCAGACGATTCGAGGCAAGTATGTCATCGTCATGGTATTATTACAGGATTGACAGGTATAATAACTATTACCTGCCTGACGGATTACCTGCCGGCGGTACCAGGGAAAAACTTCCAGCTCCCAAAGGAAGCAACTATCAGCAGGTTTCAATGGCGTATGTGGAAGATAATTCATATTTCGGCATGACGTCGCCTATGAGGGGTCACAGGTCAAGATACCAGGTTGAAAAATATTTCGGATCTGCCGATATCTTGACCACACTTCTTGATTACAGGCAATACTTTTACATTAAGCCCTTAAGCCTGGCATTCCGGTTATATAACTTCGGCATGTACGGGAAGGATTCTGAAAATGGGGTTATTCCACCTCTTTACATCGGGTATCCATGGTTGCTTAGAGGATACCAGAATATTTCTTATGACGGCGATCCACTTGACGGAAATACATTTAATGTATCATGGCTGAACGGAACGAGAGTCATTGTGGCTAATGCTGAACTCAGGTTGCCATTTACCGGTCCTGAGAGATTGGCGCTCATCAAATCAAAATGGCTGCTGACAGATATCAACCTGTTCTTTGATTCCGGACTGGCATGGAACAAAGGAAGTAAAATAGATTTAGACAGGAATCCGGTTATTGAAGAGAATGACAGATTCCCTCTCTTCAGTACGGGTGCATCAATAAGATTAAACTTTTTTGGAGCTTTGGTCCTGGAACCTTACTATGCTTTCCCCCTTCAGAACGGAGGATTTAAAAACGGAGTGTTCGGGCTCAATTTTGTTCCCGGATGGTAAGATCCCCATAAACTGCCATTCCGGAATGAAAAAATGACAGGCCGGGTTATGCTGCTGTCCGTTCAACTGGTAAAATTTCAAGTTCAAGAATCCTGGTCTGTCGTACTATTTTTATTTTCGTCGGTTTCGATATTAAGTTGCCTCCTATCAAATGTCTCGTAAGCTCACCCGAACCTGAAATATCCCGGCCGTTGAATTCAACTATAATATCTCCTTCCCTGAGGCTGGCCCTGGCTGCCGGGGATGAATTCTCCACTCCTGTTATCAATAGTCCCTTTTTTGAATTTAGCTTGTACAAGTTAATGATCATTGGATTAATCTCGATTTCGTGAATCATCAGCCCGAGAAAAGCTTTTATAACCTTTCCGTGACTTATAAGGTGACTGGCGATCTCTTTGGCAGTATCAATTCCAATCGAAAAACTTAATCCCTGTGCACTTGGAATTATTGCAGTATTGATTCCGATCACATCACCGTCTGTATCAATCATAGGACCGCCGGAGTTTCCGGGATTCATTGCCGCATCGGATTGCAGAATATTATCGACAAGATGTCCGTCCGGTGTTCTCATGGTCCGCCCCACCCCGCTTAATACACCAACAGATACAGAATGCTGATAGCCAAGCGGATTGCCGATCGCTATCACGAGCTGCCCAATTCTGAGATCTCCTGATACCCCAAGTTTGGCAGGGGAATAACCTGATCCATAGACTTTTATAATTGCGATATCAGTGTCCTTATCATTTCCTGTAACTTCTGCCGGGAATTCACTGCCATCAAGAAGTGTGACGATCAGCCTGTCAGAATTTTCTATTACATGTGAGTTTGTCAGAATCAATCCGTCACTGGAGAAAACAAATCCCGAACCTGATCCCGACATTCTCTCAGTACCCATGATATTTGAAAACTTGTCGACCTTGACTACTGCGTTCTTGACCTTATCGACTGCTGTGACTATAATTTCAGAAAAAATATCCATAACCATTCATTTTGATGAAATGTATAACAATCCTGAAGCAAAAAGTATTATCGACAGGATGAGGGATTCCTTATGAAGCTAACCTTCGGACCAGTGAACAATTCTGTCTGACTGGTTGTCTTAGAAATAAATTAAACTGTTATGTCAATTAAAAAAGTATGGATTGAAGAGGGTTGTACAGCAAGCGGCCTCTGCTCAGACATCTGCCCAGAAGTATTTGTTCTCAAGGATGTGTCCACAGTCGTTGAAGGAGTCAAATTTACTGATTATGAGGACCTTATAAAAGAGGCCGCTGAGAACTGTCCTGCGGAGGTTATAAAGTACAGTGAATAAAAGCATTATTCTTTTTGATTCTACCTGTAAACTCTGCAGTAATGCTGTCAGAATCATTTCCAAATTCGACAGCAGAAAAAGATTTTGTTTCCTGCCACTTGCCTCGGAAAAGGCAGCGGAGTATCTGAAACTTTATAGAGGAAATGTCAGTGAGAAAGGTACTATGATGCTGATATCCGGGGAGAATATCTTCGTTAAATCGGATGCCGTATTAAGGATCCTCAGATCGCTGGATGGTTTATGGCCGGTATTTTATATATTCCTGATTGTTCCACGCTTTATCAGGGATCCCGTTTATGATATAGTGTCAAAGTACAGGTACAGGTGGTTTGGCCACTGTATCGATTGCCCCGAATACAGATCATGCTAGGCGGCATAAGTCTTCCTTTTCTTACTGACCCTTGCCATTCTCATCCACACCCGATCCACTGGTAATTATTACCTCCTGACAAATTAATACGATGGTAAAGAAATTGGTATTGACCATTGTAGACTATTAAATCCGTAAAAAAAACTAACTTTAATAGTGGCTTTTCAGCAATCCGTGGAAAATATATGGAACTGACAATATTAAAAGACATTGTAATAATCTTTGCCTTATCAACTCTGGTGAATCTTGTTTTCACCAGGATCAGGGTTCCGACCGTCGTTGGTTATCTGCTTACAGGCATCATTGCAGGGCCTCATTTACTAGCACTGGTTACAGCACAACATGAAATCGATCTGATGGCCGAGATCGGAGTTGTACTGTTGCTTTTCACCATCGGGCTGGAGTTTTCGCTACAACATCTCCTGAAAATAAGAAGGATAGTATTCTTCGGAGGATTAGTACAGGTGCTTACCACAGCCGGATTTTTTGCAATCATATCACGCTTTAACCGTATTGGCTGGGAGGGAGCTGTTTTTATTGGATTCCTTGCAGCATTAAGCAGCTCGGCACTTGTATTGAAACTGCTTCAGGAGCGATCCGAGCTTACTTCAAATTACGGACGTACTGTTCTGGGGATACTTATCTTTCAGGATCTGCTGCTTGCCCCGCTCCTTTTGTTCACAAATCTTCTGTCTGATAATTCTGTTAATGTACCCTATGAAATATTAGTGCTTACAGTCAAGGTAATCATCATTATCGGATTTGTTTATGTCGGTAACAGATGGTTATTACCCAAATTGCTGGATCTGATTGCGCATACAAAAAATCAGGAACTCTTCATGATGAGCATTTTCCTTGTTTGTTTTGGAATTGCCTCTCTGACCTCCAGGCTCGGGATGTCACTTGCTTTTGGTGCATTTCTCGCCGGATTGATGGTTTCCGAATCAGATTACAGTCATAATGTCTTTGGAAATTTTCAGCCGGTGAAAGATGTATTTGCCAGTTTCTTCTTTGTATCTATCGGGATGCTGCTCGACATCTCATTTGTCATTGAAAATTATCGACTGGTGATCTTAAGCGTATTGCTGGTTATTGTTATAAAAACCATTATTGCCGGTGGCACCGGATTCCTGCTGGGGCATACGTTCCAGGGCACAGTATTGATCGGACTTGCCCTGAGCCAGGTCGGGGAATTCTCTTTTATCCTGGCCAAAATAGGATTTGATCATGCAATTTTATCTGAGTTTTTCTACCATCTGTTTCTGGCAGTCGCTGTTATAACTATCGCACTTACTCCATTTCTGTTCTATCTGGCATCCACGTTGTCCAGGGCTCTCCTGAAGCTGCCTCTTCCCAAAGTAATGATAAACGGATTGTTTCCCCTGAAGGAGGTTGAAATACCTGACTATAAATGTCACCTGGTTATAATTGGTAAGGATCCCAGCGCAATTAAGCTTTCAATGATGGCAAAATACAATAACCTGCAGCATATTTCCATTGTTTTTGACCCTTCACTTGCCCGTGAAAAAATAAACAACGAAGACATGGTTGTTTACGGCGACGCTGCCAACGAACCTATTTTAAGAAAGGCGCATGTAGAAAGAGCTGATATTGTTGTGATTTCAGTTGGAAGCATAGTTCCATGCATGGCCATAATTGAAAAAGTCCGCCACCTGAATAAAAACGCTTTTATTCTTGCCAGATCAGCGCATATAAGTAATATAGAACAATTATATAAAGTGGGGGCTGATCAGGTTTTATCCGAGAAGCTTGAGATTGCGATTGATCTGCTGAACAGGATACTTGTCAGGAGACTGGTACCGCAAAGGGAGGTTAACCGGATAATGACACATATCCGGAGCATTAGTTTAGGAGCATTTAACGAAAAGGATTCGGTTAACAAACCATCAATCCTTGATGAATTCTCAAAAATAAATATAACAGCAGTTTCTGTTGAATCCGATTCTCAGGTTGAAGGGAAATCGCTGATCGATATTGATCTGCGTAAAAAGACAGGAGTAACTCTGCTCGCAATAAGGAGGGGCACAGAAGTAATAGAACATCCGGTACCGGGAACAGTCCTGCAGAGCGAGGACATTGCTTATTTACTTGGAAATCCGGAGCAGATTAATTTCGCATCCGAGTTGCTTCACCGGAAAAATCCATAAATCGTGTGACTCAGTGCCAACTCCGTGTAACTCCGTGAAAACTCAGTGTGACTCCGTGGTAAAATAAAAATCCATAAACCACAGAGTTACACAGAGTTACACGGAGAAGAATACGGAGTAAAGTCTCATTATGACAGTATCCTTATCTTTTATAATATCACCCTCCTTATGCCATCTCCGTGAAAACTCAGTGTGACTCCGTGGTAAAATAAAAATTCATAAACCACGGATTTACACAGAGTTACACTAAGAGGAATACGGAGTAAAATCTCAGTAAGACAGGGGTCACTTCTTTGTAAAAAAATCATTAGTTTTTTAAATACGAACCACTCTTCTTTAAAGATGCTGGATATATTATCGTTGACTTTTTTTCCCGAAATATTCCCGGTTTTCGGTGAACTTAAATTCCCCTTTTTTGTTCAAAACATTATTGAACAATAATTGTCTATAATATACTTGACAATATCAATGTAGTAAAAACAGGTAACTCTGTTATAATGACCGGTTAAACACTAAAATTCAAGCATATGGAAAAAATTCTACACAACACTCTTTCAGGAAAAGGTAACACCCGCAGAATATCTGCCCTGATATTATTTATTGCCCTGAGCATCAATCTTTCAGGACAGAAACCTCAAACAACTCTGATAGAAACATGGGAAAACGCAGCCTGGTTAAATTCAACTAAAACTACGTACAGTTACGATGTAAATCAATACGAGACCAGTAATCTGTCACAAGGATGGGACCAGCCATCAACAAGCTGGTTAAATGTTTCACAAATAATCCATACAAATAATCCCAATGGTACCGTAAACAACTCGGTTGTTCAATCCTGGGTTGTTCAGAGCAGTACCTGGAATAATGCGCAGAGGACTTCATACACCTATAATGCGGCAAACAAAGCACTCACAGTTCTCTCGGAACTTTGGACTGGAACAGCCTGGTTTAATTTAACCAGAATAACCAATACATATAATGGCAGTGGTAATCTGACCAATTCATTGGTTGAAACCTGGAATCCTGTATTCAGCGCCTGGAATAACCTCAGTCAGTCAAACCATACATATAATCCTAATGAAACTGAAAACCAGGTTGTTAATCAGGTGTGGAACCTGGGAACAATGTCCTGGGACAATTCAAGAAGGTCAACATTCACTTACGACGCTTCAGCCAGGGTACTTACCGACCTTCAGGAAATCTGGACAACCGGTACCTGGCAGAACGAGTCATTATTCACAAATACATGGGCGGCAAATGGCAGTTTAAGTAAAGAATTATCACAGACATGGAACACTACCTCAACCTCATGGGTGAATGATGGACAATCAGATTATTCGTATAATCCGAATAGCACCGTCAATCAGATCGTCAATCAGGATTGGCTGACGAATGCATGGGTAAACGCAGAAAGAATAACATTTACCTATGGGACAGCAACAGGCCGTGTGGAAATTAAGGATGAAAAAACTTTCACTATCTATCCCAATCCGGCCGATGACTTTGTCACATTAAAATCTGACTTTGACATCTCTGCAACAACATTCTCACTGGAGGATCTGACAGGAAAACAGGTAAGGACAGGAATCCTGACTGACAGGATTACAATCCTTGATGTTTCCGGTCTTGCAAAGGGGGTCTACTTACTCCGTTTAGGAGATAAAAAACAACATATTTACAAAGTAGTAAAGCGTTGAAATTGAAGCTTTAAGCCTTTCCCAATCCGGTATTCCGGGATGAATTAGAGCACATTGGATGAGGATTAAAAATCAGACACTTACATTAAGGTTTTATCAGGGAGCGAGCCGGGTTATTATCCATTTATTGCCAGAAGCTGTATAAATTATCCTGTCGTGTAATCTGTGCTCCCTTTCCTGCCAAAACTCGAACCATAACGGGATCAGCTTGTATCCTCCCCAGTCAGGAGGACGCGGTACAAGCTGATCCTTAAATTTATCCCTGAAAAATTCTACCTTATCTTCAAGATACTTCCGGTCAGGAACCGGCTGACTCTGCTCACTTGCCCATGATGAGAGCTGACTCTGGCGTGGCCGTTTCTCGAAATACTCTGAGGATTTGATCGAAGGGACCTTCCCGAATCTACCTTCAATCCTTACCTGCCGGTGCAATTCAGGCCAATAGAATAGCAGGGCGCCAAACGGGTTTTCGGCTATCTGATTAGCCTTTCGGCTATTGTAATTTGTAAAGAATGTAAAGCCCTCATTGTCAATGTCTTTGACAAGTACTTTCCGGACAGAAACACGTCCTTCGGTTCCTGCTGTCCCGAGAGTTGCTATATATTGCTCCTCATCAGCTCGCAATGGTTTTTCATTCAACCATTTGGAAAATTGGCGGAATGGATCTGCACTGACAGTGATTTCGGATAATGCCTCCATATTAATGTCAGTTTTACTATGATCGAAATCTTCAATATAAAACAGATTCCAGCCGGGAATGTTTAAAAAAGAAGAATTATATAACTTTCTGATTACCCGTATAGTTCAACTGATTCAACCAGTATGTGGCCGAGTCTGAAAATTATCAGTTTATTTCACGGATCTTAATATTCCGGAACCAGGATTCATCATTGTGATTCTGCAGTACAATATGGGCTTTACGCTTACCGGTGAATCCCTGTATCTTATTGAATTTGCTTATTTTATATGCATCCTCGAGCTCTTTAGAACCAAACTCGAATTCCATAACTCTGGTACCATTCAGCCAGTGTTCAACATGCGTGCCGTTGACCAGTATCCTGCTGCTGTTAAACTCACCAACGGGCTTCAGGGAAACATTTTTTGAAGGGATCAGATCATACAGCGACCCTGAGAACTGGGAAGGTTTTAGTTTTCCTTTATAAGATCCATCACTGTCATCCAGCAGCTGGTATTCAAAGCCAAGGGCAGAATACTTCGACCCATATTCCTCGCACATCTCTTCCGAAACATTGTATTTAAGACCACTGTTACCACCTTTGTTTACCTTCCACTCAAAGCTTAGTTCATAGTTATCGAATGTGTCAACTGTTGTCAGATCGCCACCTTCAACCGGTCGGCCATCGGGAAGATTTTTCATATTCCCGGTATTGACTTTCTTGATCATCCCGTTCTCGATAACCCACAGTCCGGCCGGAACATGATCTCTTCCAAGACCCCGCCATCCGTTAAAAGTTTTTCCGTCAAAAAGGAGCTTCCATCCCTGCCTGATCTCGGATTTTGTCAGCTTATTGATTTTTGATGCCTGTTGTTTATCTTTTCCCGGTATTGTATTCCAGCTGATGAGTATCAGTGAAACTATCAATGAAACAACGGTAATCCTGAATTTTAGTGGCCTTAATTTCATATGTGTGTATTTAATGAGTGATTATAAATATATTTATATGGTTCAATCTGCCAGGGGTTAAAGATATGAAGATTTATCACATTGAATTTTATAATATATTTTTTCAAAAAGTCTACATTTACTAAAAGTATTAATCAATGAATAAAAATGAATCTGCCGCACTTGCAGCAAAAATTTTTACAGGGATCTTTTGTGCTATTCCCTGTCTGGTGACAGGAGCAAATTCATTGCCTGAGGGAAAGCCAAACATACTTCTGATCCTTTCCGATGACCACAGTGCCCCATTCCTTGAATGTTATGGTAATCAGGATATTAAAACTCCCAATATAGATCGTCTTGCCAGGGAAGGAATAATGTTTAAAAGAGCCTATACAGCTGCACCACAGAGCGTTCCTTCCAGAGCTTGCATCCTGACCGGCAGGAACGTTCTGGATGTACAGATGTTGCGTTTCTCCGCACCGCTTGATAAAAATATAATCACTTTTCCTGAATTATTGGGAAAAGAAGGGTATTATACAGGGATTTGCGGGAGAAGTTACCATCTTGACGGATCAGGTTCATTGCCAACGGAAACAGCAGAAACTTTTAAGGAATTTGGTATGCGAACCTTTGCCGGAAGGGTTGATTATCTTAAAACGGGGAATGATAATGCAGTCCTTTCACAGGTAACAGAATTCCTGAACCAGAACAACGGCAACAAACCTTTTTTCCTGTGGGCAAACTACAGTGATCCGCATCGTATATATAATGCAAAGGATTATGAACCCGATCCACAATCAATACATGTTCCGGATCTGATGCCGGATACGAAGCTCCTCAGAGAGGATCTGGCCGGATATCTCGGTGAAATTCAACGACTTGACCATAATATAGGAATACTCCTGAATGAACTGGAGAAAAGAAATCTCCTGGATAACACCCTTATTCTGTTCATGGGCGATAACGGGGGAGCACTGCTCAGAGGGAAAGGCACACTTTACGATCTGGGAATACATGTTCCTCTACTGGTAAGATGGCCCGGGAAAATAAAACCGGGCAAAATGTCCGACATTCTGATCTCTGGGGAAGACATTGCTCCAACGCTGCTTGATGCAGCAGGCCTGAAACCGGATGAGAAAATGACCGGGAAAAGCTTTTTGCAAACCCTCACAGGTGAAGAAAAAGATATAAGGGAATATGTGTTTGCCGTTCGCGGAGCCCATGGATCATCATTACCATTGAATTCAGCCGCATTTGATTTATCGAGAGTTGTTTTTAACAAAAACTACAAGCTGATTTACAATCCTCTTTTTCAGCTGCCTTATTATCCCGTAGATTTTAGCGGTAATGAATTCTGGAAGGAGCTTATCCGCCTCAATAACGATAAAAAGCTCGCCAAAAAGTTTGATGGTACTGTTATTTTTACACCTCAGCGTCCGATGTTCGAATTGTTCGACCTGGAAAAAGATCCGGGTGAGTTTGTAAACCTTTCCGGAAAGGAAGAATACCGGGAAATTGAACACAGGATGAAAGCTGAACTACACCGGTGGATGATTATTTACCGTGATGTTGTTCCTTTACCAATACCGCCTCCACCAAAATGAGTTGATCATATCAGGCTGTACAGGCTGGACAACAAACAATTTTGAATTCAAATGTTCTCTATTCAGATTAAAAAAAAAATTAACAGAAGTGTGAATGTGAGTGTGAGTCCTGTGAAAACAGAATGAGGCAAGAAGCAATGCAACACAGATATGCAAAGCGGAAGTACCGGCGTTCAATCAGTTTTATAAATCCACCCGAGCTTAAGTTTTGTGATATGTGTAACACCCAGACCGGTGCCTTCCTTACGGTTCCCTGCACAATGACCAAGTAAAACTTCTTTTCGTGTGAAGTGTATTGCAGTATAACAGTACCATCCATCAGGATCGGTCTCAATGTTTTTTATTTTCTCCCAGGTTTTGCCTTCATCTTCAGAAACAGCTACAGAAAATGGAGTTCTCTGACCTTTTATTGCAGGATCTTCACCATCATTGTTGTTCCAGACAAGAAGCAGATCTCCTGTTGAAGGGATCCTGGCAATTGATGCGGGAGATAAAGGTGATTTGATATTACTGTGTTGAACCGGACTCCATCTCTCTCCTTTGTCTTTGGAGCAGGAGATACATTGAACTCCTGCATCAGAGCGGATGAACATTAAGATATCCCCGTTTTTCAATTCAACCAGACCAGGTTCCTGTGTTACAATGCCCTCAGGATTCTGAACTTCCTGCCCGGAATTCCAGGACCGGCCATTATCATCTGAATAATAACTCCACAAACGACCGATACGGGAGAAATTTTGATCTCCCGGACTTTGATGCAAAGCCACAGCAAAAACAAGTCTGCCATTCTCCAACTGAATGACCCTGTTATTATTAAGGACAAAATAACCCTCCCGGTCTGTAATGCAGGGTTGTGGATCACTCCAGGTTTTTGTTTCATCATTTGAGATCCTTATAGTGGGAATACAATCAGTCATTGAATTTTTCTTCAAATAAAATAAAGCGATCTCACCATTTTGAAGCCTGAGCAGAGAGACTGACATAATATTCAGTGTACCCTCCTGTTCAATTATCTTTTCGCTCTTCCGGGTCCATGTTTTTCCATTATTTTCCGAATATCTCGCAGCAATATAAGCGCTGCCATGATCGCTTCCGGAACTCCCCGTATAATGGGTATAAACAAACATGATCCTTCCACCTTTCAGAGCAATGAAATCACCTTCACTGTTACGTGGATTACCGGGTCCGGGATCAAGTCTGAGAACAACTTTTTTACCAGGTTCTTTATCATTGGTTCCGGTGATACCTGTAACATCACAGGCAAACAAGAGAGTCAGGCAAATTATTAACAGCTTCTTCATTTAGTACAATGTAAATAAATAATTATTATCTTCATGTACCACTTTATACTTTTTATGCATTTCTTTACTATTATTTTTCCAGCATAATAAATCTTTATTAAAACAATCTTATAATTCAAGAACAAATGAACAGACGCAAGTTCATCACTACCAGTGCTTTTGGAGCCGTGGGACTTCCGCTTCTTTCAATCTCTCCACAGAATGTCGCACCAGCCGACAGGATCAGAGTGGCGGTTATCGGCCTGGGCAGCCAGGGAAGAAGTCATATGAACTGGTTTAACAATTTGCCTGATGCCGAAATTGTTGCATTATGTGATCTGGACAAAATCAGATTACAGGAAGCACAAAAACGGCTTCAGTCAATGACTCCTGATTCCAGGGCTGAGATTTACACCGACTTCAGGCACATACTCGACAGAAAAGACATAGATGCAATTACCTGCGCGACACCCGATCACTGGCATGCCCTGATCGCTATTATGGCATTCCAGGCCGGGAAAGATGTTTATGGTGAAAAGCCTCTGACATACTCTCTTGCAGAAGGACAGGCTATGCTCAAAAACCTTGAGAAATATAATCGTATTTTCCAACTGGGGACTCAGATACATGCCGGAGAGAATTATCATCGTGTTGCTGAAATAATTCAATCGGGCAAACTTGGGAAAATCCACACTGTACGTCTTTGGAAGACCGGTGGTTCACCAGGACTGGGATTTCCGCCCAGCCAGACTCCTCCGGATACCCTCGATTGGAACACATGGCTTGGACCGGCGCCTTATGAAGAATATACCCCTGTCCGCTGTCACGGAACTTACCGCCATTTCCTTGATTACTCCGGCGGGGTATTTGCCGATTTCTGGTGTCATATTGCCGATATTATGTTTATGTCCATTCATCCGAAGGGTCTTTACAGCATTGAGAGCAGGGGTGAAAGGCCCAATGATGGCATAGCTGATGCTCCCGCATGGATAGAAAGTGATTTCAAATTTGAAAATCTTAATGTTTACTGGACGACAGTTCCTCCTGAAGCACCCGGTTCAGATAAAATGCACATCGGCGCTCATTTCGAAGGGACCACCGGTACAATTACCTGTGATTATACCACCCGTTTCATAAAACTTAATAATGAGATCCTGACGGATTTACCGGAGGTACCCATCACCCTTCCCCGCTCTCCCGGACATCAGCAAAATTTTATCGACTCGGTGAAATCGAGAAAACATCCTGAGAGCAATCTTCCCTATGCCCGTGAAATGACAATCCCGATGCACCTCGCAATAATCTCATTCCGGCTTAAAAGAAAACTGAAATGGGATAGTATGAACGAAAAATTTATTGGGGATGAAGCTGCTGATTATCTGCTTTCAAGAACCTTCAGGAAACCCTGGTCATTGCCTTCATAAGTGTGTAACATGTTGAATTACAATAAAATGAAAAGAAATATTCTCGTCGCTTCCGTTTTATTTTTTCTTACTCTGTCCTGTTCATCACCCGGTCAGGATTTTGTATCCCTGTTTAATGGTAAAGACCTGACCAGATGGAAACTAGATAAACCAGGTGGATTTGAAGTGGATGACGGAGAATTGATAACCAGGAGTTTTGGATCCGGCACTGATATCTTTTCGGATAAGTTTTATGGTAATTATATTCTCCGGTTAGAATTTCTGTTATCAGAAGTGGGTAACAGCGGGGTATTTATAAGAAGAAATCCATCAGTTTCAGGCTCCGGATTTGAGGTACAGCTTCTTGCGCCATGGACGCCGTGGCGGGATGACCTGCATTGCACCGGTTCATTATACGGTCATGTAGCTGTAACAAACAGACCTGATGAGACAACCGGCCGCTGGTATAAAATGGAAATAAAATGTGACCGGAATATAATTACGGTTTCGGTCAATGATGAAATAACAACAATAGCTGATATTGATACTGTAAAAACAATGGCCGGGAAGCCGGTAACCGGGTATATCGGTTTCCAGGGAAATCATGCTTCAAAAGAGGGACAGTTCGCGAAATTCAGGAATATCTCTATCCGTGATCTTGATGCTGATCCTGTCTATGTGGCAGAAGGATTCAAAAATAATAATTGGGAACACAGATATCTCTCCCGTCTATCTGCTGTAAAGCTTGGTGCTGTAATGATCCTGCCTATGGCTGAGATGATGTCAGATAATGATCCGATGTTAAAAAGCGAAGGCAAACAGGTACTTTTCGATATTGTGGCTAAGGTCTCCGATCCTGAAGCACCCGCCAAAGAGAAAAAAGAGGTAAGACAGGCAATTAAAAAGAGTATAAAAACGACCTCATCGGAAACTACATCCATTTACCTGGAGTGGATTCTGGGGATGATTGAGTAGCGGTATCAGAGTGAAAAAGCTGCCGGTTTGAGGCAAGTAATCTGCCGGATTGATAATTTTATGTGGCAAATTGAAGCTCTGTCAGCGTTTTATAAAGACCATGCTCATTTGACAGAAGTTCGGAATGTGTACCCTCTTCCGCAATCCTTCCATCGTCAAGAACAATTATTTTATCAGCATTGCGAACTGTAGAAAGTCTGTGTGCGATGACAACTGATGTACGGCAATGCATGAGCTTCACGAGAGCTTCCTGAACAAGCTTCTCCGATTCCGAATCGAGGGAGGATGTAGCTTCATCAAGGATCAGGATCAATGGATTCTTAAGCACTGCCCTGGCAATTGCTATCCGCTGACGCTGCCCTCCGGAGAGCTGTATTCCCCTCTCACCTACAATAGTGTCGAGCTTTTCCGGAAAAGTTTGTATGAAATACCATGCATTTGCCTGTACGGCAGCATCGATGATCTCCTCTTCCCGGGCGTCCGGCCTGCCGTAAGCAATATTTTCACGGATGGTGCCGCCGAACAGAAATACATCCTGCATCACAATTGCCATCTGCCTGCGAAGTGATGTTACCGGAAAATTCCGGCTGTCGCGGTTATCGAACAGGATCTTTCCGCCGGTCGGCTCATAGAATTTCAGTAAAAGCGATACAAGTGTCGATTTCCCTGCACCGCTCGGACCAACAAGTGCAACCTGTTGTCCGGGTTTAATTGAAAAACTGATATCCTTCAAAACAACGATATCTTCCCTGGAAGGATATTTGAATTCCACATGATCGAAAGTGATCTGTCCGTTCAATGCATAAACCGGTTCGGGAACATAATTATCATCTATATCCTCTGCAGGCTCATCAATAAGGAGCAGAAGCTTTTCAGCTGCGCCAATGGTTCTCTGCAGGCGTGTATAAACAGCTGCCATTCCGGCAATGTTACCCGCAATGAATCCTGAATAAATGACAAATGAGAATAATTGTCCGGCTGCCATTTGCCCTTTAGAGATCAGTGCCGCTCCCCGCCATATCACTGCCGCCATCGCAATAAAAAATCCGAGTACTATAAAGGAGGAAGCTGCCTGGTATTTGCCTCCCTTGATACCTGCCCTGGCCACTTCGTCAGTCTTTTGGCGATACCTTTTTATCTCAAATAACTCATTTGTAAAAGCTTTCACGTTCTGTATCCCCTGCAAAGTTTCTTCAACAATTGTGTTGGACTCAGCCACATATGTCTGAGCTTTCTTTGAATACCTGCGGATCGCTCTTCCCGAATAATAAGCAAGGAGTGCCATACCGGGCACTATTGCAAGCATGAAAAGTGTAAGCTTGAAGGAGCTTACCATCATGAGTGCTATGCCTCCTGTTATAATAAGAAGTTGTGACAGGATATCTGCCAGGGTTCCGGTCAGCGAATCCTGAAGTAATGAAATATCAGATGAAATACGACTGTTCAGTTCACCGACCCTTCTCTCGGCAAAAAAGGACATCGGCAGCCTTATCAAATGATTGTATACATGCTGCCGGATCGATGCAAGGGTTTTTTCCGTCACCCATACAAAGATCCTGGTCCTGAGGTAGGAAAAGAGAGCCTGGGTAACGAGTATTGCAAGCAACAGGAGTCCCGTCCGGTTTATTTCAGTGAGTATTTTCTTCTTCGTTCCTAAATCGACCATGTCGCCCAGGAATTTCGGGAACATCAGACTTGCCCCGCTGGATATAAGAAGGAAAAGCATACCAAGCGCAAAGATCCACCGGTAAGGCTTAAGAAACCTGTACAACTTAAGCAGTTCTTTTAATCCTGTGCCCGATTTGCTCTTTTCAGTTTCAGGCATTGAATAATTGTTTTGTCAGTAAAAGTAAATCAAATTATCACAGCTTATCAATCCTTTACGATAGACAATTGAATACACGGATGATGGCACTCTTCAACAGTCAGCCCGGGCAGATTGTTCACTGAATCCACGACAGATTTGTTAGTTAACAAATGAATGAATGAAAGTAAGCCGGCAGGCCGGAGGATCCTTCAGGAAGAGCTGCTCAAAAAGGCTGAGAACCTTAAATTCACACTGCAATAATTACTTATGCCGATACAAGATAATCGAACATATATGTCGCATTGACATTATCAGGATCAAGATCCATCACCATTTTGAAATACGATTTAGCTTTATCATAATTAAAGTTCTTCATGTGAGTTCTCCCGATATGATAAAGGGCAGAAACATGATGATTATCTGTTTTATTCAGCAGTTTTTCGAAATGTAAGATTGCTTCATCGTATTTTCCTGTGGCTTTCAATGCTATTCCCATATAGTAATTACCCATAATTGTCTCCGGCCCGTATTCAATCAACTTTCGGTAGGATTCAATGCTTTTCCCCTCTTTACCAAGGTGATAATAGCATAATCCAAGCCATAAATATGCCATCGGCATATATTTACCCGAATCGGCTATTTTATTAAAAAACTCAGCTGCTTCCGAAAAGTGGGTCGATCTGTATAAACTAACTCCTAACCTGTATAGCACATAAGGGCTTGCTGGTCTGAGCTTTAATACTCTGGTGTAAAGAGTGATTGATTTTGCCAGCTCACACAGGATATAATAAAGACCTGCCAATTCCAGAATGACCCGAATATTTTCAGGATTATCCTTCAGGTATTCCTCCAATAGTTCGGCAGACTTTTTCAGGTCGCCATCCAGTTTAAATTCAAAAGCCTTTTCAAGACTTTTCTCTCCATACTCATCCATAGCATAAGATATTAAATATTTCACAAATTGTTCCTCTCCCCCATCGGGATATAAGGATGATCCCCAAAAACATACTTAAAAGCAGGCCTTATAATTCTTTTAGCTGAAAAGGTCAATTCCTCAATTCTGTGAGCACACCAGCCGGCTATCCTGGCCATTGCAAAAAGCGGAGTAAAAAGTTCCCTGGATATTCCGATACATGAGTAGACAAAGCCGGAATAAAAGTCGACATTTATACATACTACCTTCACGTTTTTCTCACCTTTGTAAATACTGAAAACCTCCGGAGTTATTCTTTCGACCAGATCGTAGAGCAGGAATTCATCATATCTGTTTTTCTCAATTGCCAGGTCCTTTGCTTTTTCTTTTAATAATATAGCTCTAGGGTCCGAGATGGTATAAACAGCATGGCCCACCCCGTATATCTTTCCGGTTCTGTCAAAAGCCTGTTTATTCAGAATCTTCAGAAGGTATTGCTCAACTTCGGCCTCATCCTTCCAGTTTTTGACATTAATTTTAACATCCTCCATCATGTCGAGGACTTTCAGGTTCGCTCCTCCATGAAGAGGTCCTTTCAGTGACCCGATGGCTGAAACAACTGCAGAATAAATATCTGTTTCACTCGAACTGGTGACCCGTATCGTGAAGGTGGAATTATTCCCTCCTCCATGTTCGGCATGAAGGACCAGTGCCAGATCGAGCAAGTCAGCTTCCAGCTTTGTGAACTGGTAGCATTCACCTTTTACCATGTAGAGAAAGTTCTCAGCAGTTGTCAGATCAGGATTCGGGTACCTGATCATTAAAGATTTACCCTGGTAAGCATGACTGAAAGCCTGATATGAATATGCAATTATTGAAGAGAATTTTGCGATCATGCTTAAAGTCTGCTTAACCATATTTGGCAGTGAAATGTCATCAGGCTTATCATCCAGAATATAGAGACCAAGTACAGAACGGGCAAGCATATTAAGGACATCTTTACCTTTCATTGAAAGGATCATATCTTTAATAAAAGAATCAGGGAGAGGTCTGAGAAATGCCAGTTCAGCTGAAAATTTCTCAAGCTCCTCTTTGTTGGGAAGTTTCCCGGCAAGCAGAAGAAAAACAGTTTCGTCAAATCCGTGCCTGTCTTCACTTTGAAATCCTCTTGTGATATCCTCAATTTCAATTCCGCGGTAAAGCAATCTTCCGGGAATAGCAACAACTTTATCGTTTTCCTGTTTGTATCCCACAACAGATCCGATATTTGTGAGGCCGACAAGAACTCCTGTAGTATCTTTATTCCTTAAGCCGCGTTTTACCTCATACTTATCAAACAGCTCACTTTCAATCTGGCAGGATTGCTTAATTGAATCGCTTAACCGGGATAAAAATTTCAAATCTTCCATGGTGATTAATCTGAATTAATTAATTGAGTTTTGATATTTAAATATCCTCTGCACAAACTCCATAACATTACACTAAAACAAATTGTTTAAAAGTTGTTCACCAAAAGAAGAATATTTTTTCAAAAAAAATGTCTGGAATCAATTTTTATGCAAAATATATGAATAGACTGATACACTTATACTGTATTAATTAATTCATATATTTGCAAAATTATAAAATTATTTTCTATTTAACTGTATGTTTTTTATCATAGAAAACTGGAAATGATACTGTTAATTAATTAACAACAAAATATTAGTTGTAATTATTTCTTTTTAAAAATTTAAGTAGCTGTTTAAATTACTACAGCTGAATACTTTAAATAAAGACTTTAATACCGGTGTTTTCTGTTTTTGAATTTCTCAAGGCACCAGTTTATTTTATATTTAAATGAAAAATAACTATGACTGTTACAAAAATAATGGATAATAATTCAGTTGTCAGCACAATTCCGGTTTATACCCTGAGTATTGCAGCAGTTCTTTCAGGAATTCCGGTTCATTCAATAAGGCAATACATTGATAAGGCGTTGATAATTCCATTCAGGAAAGAATCAAACCGGAACTTATTTTCTCAGGTAGATATTTTAAGGCTTAAGTATATTCATAAATTACTGGATGTAGATGGTTTAAATATAGCAGGGATACGGGCCTTACTGGCACTTATACCATGCTGGGCAATCCGGAAATGTTCAAACAGGGAACGGAAAATATGTGAGGCATTCAAAAGTGAGACTTTTCCCTGCTGGGAAGCATCTGAAAAGGGGACTCGTTGTAAAAACACTGATTGCAGGGAATGTGAAGTTTATCGCATTGTTGAAAACTATCCCGATATTAAAACATTCCTTAAGACACTAATTCCCTAGTGTTGTAAATAATTTTGATTGTGTGCATGTTATAAAATCCATCAACAATCCCATCAAAATGAAATTTAAAGAGGCTGTCTTATCGGATATTAACACCGAACTGACTGACCTCCAATAAAAAAAGCCTTGCCTTAATAAGGGCAAGACTTCTTCTTAATGTATATTGTTCCCCTTTAAATTATTACGGTTGTGTAACTGTATTTTTGTCAAGAGTGACAGCGGTTTGTGCCAGTGCTCTGCCATTCATGGATGCTCCTGTTTGTACAGTAATACCTGTCTTTGACAAAATAATTCCTTCAAAGTGAGAGGTTGTCCCTAAAGTTACCTGCCCAGCTACCTGCCAAAAAATGTTTCTGGCCAAAGCACCACCGCTCAGGGTAATTTCTTTATCAGAGCTCATTGTAAGGTTCCCCGCAATCTGGAAGATCCATACATCGGTTGAGCTACCTGAAATGGTAACATCTGAGGGTATTAGAACCGTGTTCGTCCATTTATAAATCCCGGGTGTAAGTGTTTTCCCGCCAATATTCCCTGAGTATAATTCGAAAAAATCCGGAGAAGGACGTCCTGCGGCATCGTCATAAGCTGTTATCATATTGCTGACAGCCGTTGTCAGATTAATGGGAGTCGGGGACACCATGTCGGCTGCAAAAATACTTCCGGTTACCTGTGTGGAGGTAGCATATCCGGTTGCATTTGTAAGTGCAAATCCTGTGATATAAGATGTCGCAGCCGGACTAAGACCCAAATCGCCGGTAAGAGTTGAAGTCGCAATATTAGTAATAGCTGTTTTAGCCAGGATCAGAAAATTGACTGCAGATCCAAGATTTACCACTGCCTGAGCTGATGTGGCACCTCCGGTTGTGAAACTCCATACTTTATTCGATGCAAGTGAAATACCGGATAAAGTTTTTGCTCCTGTAGTCATTGTAGCTGTATAAACAGTGGCTGCTGCAAGAACATTTGTTGGTATCAACGTTGCTGTAGTACCGGAATAAGTAACTGACCCTGGAACTGCATTTGCACCTTGCTTTAAAGTAAAAGTAGATGCATTTATCGTTAATGGATCCATTTCTTCGCTGAAGGTAAATGCGATTGCCTGATTTCGTGGAACACCAGTCACATTTTGTTGCGGATCTGTTGAAGTTGCTGTAGGACGCGAGCCGGTATCTTGTTTTTCACAACCAGCCATTAATACAATCGATAGCACTGCTATGATTGGAAACACTTTTCGTAATTTCATTTTGGTTTTTATTAAATGTTGATTTAATTCATAATGGACAAAGGTGAGGCTTCAGGATCAGTAAGTGTTACATAACAAATTAAATATGTTATATAATTCACACATTTAAAATATGTTACACAATTTATTCTTTTAATATGATTGCCCGGATCAATATTTTCCCAGTTCCATTATCCACAATAGAAATCTGATTATTCCTTATGGCATTTCAGACTATGCATCTTCTTACGCGTCTGTTAAATTATATGAGCTCCTGAATGAACTTAAAAACTCAGGATAGCGGTATCAATGAAAAAAGAAAGTCAAAGGCAGTTAAAATATCATTTTTTAGCTAACGATTCCCCGATTTGAATAAAACCTTCAATACCAGCTTCATCCGGTTGCCAGTTAACAGGAATTCCTTCTGACAATAATTCAAAACCTGCGGATTTTAATGCCTCATTAATAATACCAATACTTTCACAATGCCAGCCGTAGCAACCAAATGACATCGCTTTTTTGTTTTTCAGTTTAAGCCCTTTAAGTAATTCCAGCAATCCTGCGATCGAATACATTACCCCCTTGTTAACTGTTGGTGAACCAATTAACACAATTCTGGATTTATAAATTTCGGTAATAATATCGTTTTTATCAGAATTTGATGCGTTAAATATTTTTACTGTAACATTTTCATCGGTCAGCCGAATTCCTTTTGCAATGTTTTCAGCAATTAATCGGGTCCCATTCCACATGGTATCATAAATAATTGTGATTTGATCTTGTTGATAAGCAGATGACCATTCAATGTATTTCTGTATGATTTGTACCGGGTTGTCGCGCCAGATAACTCCATGACTTGGGCAAATGATATCCAGCGGTAATTTTAATGAGCTGAATTCCTCAATTTTCTTTATAACCTGTGAAGAGAATGGGGTCAGGATATTGGCAAAATACTTTATTGCTTCATTATATAGTTCATCATTGTCGACAAGATCGTTAAACAGATTCTCAGAACAATAATGCTGACCAAATGCATCATTACTGAAAAGAATATTATCTACTGTAAGATAGCAAAACATAGTATCAGGCCAATGCAGCATCGGCGCCTGTATAAAAATCAGCTCTTTTTTACCTATATTCAGCTTATCACCGGTTTTTACAGGAACAAAATTCCAGTTTTTATGATAATGTCCTTTAAGGGATTTGACGCCGTTTTCTGTACAATAAATAGGAGTATCGGGAATTAATTCCATTAATCCGGGTAAAGCTCCGCTGTGATCAGGCTCATTATGACAGGCGACAATAAAATCAATTTGCTTGAAATCAACCTCTTTAGCCAGATTTGTAAGATACTCTTCCGAATACTTAGCCCAGACGGTGTCAATGATTACTTTCTTATCTTCAAGAAGTAAATATGAATTATAAGTTGTTCCATGATGTGTCGAATATTCGTCGCCATGAAATCTGCGTAATTCCCAATCGGTTTTCCCGATCCACCAGACATTGTTTTTTACCTTGATTTTCATATCAGTTTTGTTGTAATTAAATGCCTTAAGCTCTTTTAACAGATGAAAGTATTCTTCATGCTCATTCCTGGTTTATGTAGAGCCTTCATGCTAATGCAATTTACATCTAAAATATACAAATGTGAGAGTGAGTCTTGAGAAATCTTTCCAATATTAAGAGGATCAGTTATTTGGTTGATTCTAAGGGCCTCAGAAGGATGTATTTTATGTAAAAAACGTC
>Ga0105101_10000193_pt1 | contig 24187 bp, 20 predicted proteins | sample PPLLak21cMay2015_2_FD_87037 | JGI IMG/M metagenome (GOLD analysis project Ga0105101, IMG submission 87037) | Freshwater sediment microbial communities from Prairie Pothole Lake near Jamestown, North Dakota, USA - PPLs Lake P8 Core (1) Depth... | ecosystem: Environmental > Aquatic > Freshwater >... | reverse complement strand
CTTTGATATGCATCAGCTTTACTTCGTCGAGGCTGCCGGTCATCTCCTTCCTGTACCGGCTTATCAAAGGTATGGTTGCCACGTCATCAAGCAGCCTGATTGTATTCTCGACCTGCCATTCGTGAAGACCGAGCTTTTTTGCAATGAAACTGAAATGCTGCTTTGCGTCCATAACGTGTTTTTATTGAATTGATCTCCGGGAGACAAAATTAAGAAAAAAGACCGAAGACATTATCCACAGAGGTCGCGAAGAATGAGCAAAAATCGCAGAGAATTTCATCGGTTTTATTCAAGAGAAAGTTCCGAAAATTTTCGCAACATTTATTACGAAATTATTCGCAACCCTGCTTATTGCTCCCCGCAACCTGCAACCTGCAACCTGCAACCTGCAACCTGCAACCGATACCTACTCTACATAAAGAACCAGTCCCTTCAGGTACTCGCTTTCAGGATGATAAATATTAACCGGATGATCAGGCGGCTGGCTCATCTGATAGAGGATTTTAACATTCCTTCCGGTGTTAGCCGCCGCTGCAAAAACCGATTTCCTGAAATTTTCCCTTGTTACAACCTGCGAACATGAAAAGGTAAAGATGATACCTCCCGGTTTTATCTGTTCGATAGCCTTTATATTCAGCCTTTTGTAACCCTGAAGTGCATTCGCCAGTACATTATTGTGCTTTGCAAAGGCCGGAGGATCGAGAATAATCAGATCATATTTGTCATTAATATCATTCAGGAAATCAAATGCATCTGCCTGGATTGACCTGTGCCTGCCGTCATCCCCGAAATTCAGCCGTATATTTTCAGCGGCAAGATCGGTGGCGTAAGCTGAGCTGTCAACAGTATCGACCAGTGAAGCATTCTTCATTGCATACACCGAAAAACCCCCGGTGTACCCGAACATATTCAGAACATTCCTTCCGGCGGTAAATTCTCCGAGCAGTCTGCGGTTATCCCTCTGGTCAATGAAAAATCCGGTCTTCTGTCCGGCTGTAAAGTCAATTCTGAATTTGAAGCCATTCTCACTGACAATAACGGGTCCGGATGAGCCATAGAGAAACTCATTTACACCCGCTACTCCGGACATGTGGGGAATGGTTGTTTCACTCTTATCATAAATTGCAGTTATCCTTTCGCCCAGCAATTCCTTGAGTATCTGTGCAAATTCGTTCCTTAACCTGTACATTCCAACCGAATGCATCTGCATTACTGCCACACCATTGTAAAAATCAATGATGAGTCCGGGAAGATTGTCACCTTCGGCATGCACCAGCCTGTAAACATTCGTTGATTGATCACCGGTCAGCCCTGTTGATGCCCGGTAATCCAACGCTCTCTTAATCCTCTTACGGAAAAAACCGGTATCGGGCTCCGTTCCGTTAAAAGAGAGGATTCTGACAGCTATTGATCCGGGCTGATAGTGTCCGTTTGCGAGCAGATTATCCTTGTTGTCGAAAACATCGACTATATCGCCTTCAAGCGGATACCCGATTATTTTCTTAATCGCACCTGAGAATATCCATGGATGGTATCGACGGGGCGACTGGTCCTTTCCCGATTTCAGGATTATCTTTACTCTTTCCGACATTTTGAGGATATCTCAGTTTTAAGAATTGTTACTTTTTAGAGTTCTTTTCCTCATTTCCGTCAGGCAGGTGGTAAGTATTCCCATTCACAAGTGATTTAAAAATCTGATGACACACCCATGCATCAGTCGCGGCATAGATCTTCTGGGCTTCAGAAAGATTATCCGCTTCCCAGTCGGTAACCTGCTGCCGTTTAGATATCTTGAATCCCAGGACTATTGCTGCCAGTTTTTTCAGACCTGAGCTCTGTATTCCATATTCCTTTACCATCTTCTGGAGGTCGACAAAACCAGACGGAACAAATTTACTTATGCCACTGAGGAACCTGATATCATCATGTACTGCCACCCCGGCTTTTATAACTGAAGGGTTTGCCAGAAGATCAGCAAGTTCTGCAGGAATTCCAATCTTATTGATCCTGATAAGCAGGGCAGTATCTTCATTTGCGAGCTGGATCAGGGAGACCTTGTTCTTTCTTCCCTTCCTGAAGGAAGGCCTTGTTTCCGTATCAAAGCCAAGGACTGGCGAACCGAGCAGTTTTGGGAATATCGCCCTGAAGGTTTTCAGATCGTCAATCAGGACGATCTCGCCCCTGAACCACGACACTTCATATTTTTCAAGATCTTCAGGTGTAATTGTTTCAGGATATCTAATTTCCATTTTTTCTGTACTCTTTTTGTCTGCGTGAGATGAACCACTCAGATTTGTCTTTAGCGTCATCATTTTCAACATCATTTTCAACTTTACCTATCTCCTCTCCCGAATAGATGAATTTATGGATGGCTCTCAAAGAATTTACAAGCTTCTGGCCCCAGTAATTTTCGAAATTCATCCTGCATTCCCACACGGCATCGTTCATCACCTCGAGGGTGCCGGTCTGATAAAGAAGCAGGAAATCCTTGAGATCCTGGTAAATATCTGCCATATTCTCCGCCAGGTTTGCTACAACAGGACCCTCTGATTCATTGATCTTCTCATCAAAAACCTCAAGGTAGTCATTTGCAGTGCCGAATTTTTCTTTCAGGATGTCATGAATCCCGAACCAGTCGCTTTCCGTTACAAACTTTTCATTTCCATCTTCAAAATAAGGCTCAAGCGACGGTAAAAGAGATGCTTTCAGGTACAAAAATGGCAGTAAACGCTGCAGTATCTTCAGCATTTCATCACCCTTTATCTCTCCCGCATGTTCGTGATATTTACAAAACTCGTTTGCAACGGCCACAAATTCAACAACATTCCTCGAATATACAGGATTGGAACTGCTATCCATTTCCAAAAATTTAAATAACTGCTAAAATTAGGCATTTTTTGTAGTGTATCGTGATTCCAAAGGAACACAAAGGGTAAAATTTACAATCTATTTTACTATTTTTATGACTTTCAAACGCACAATCAACATAAACCTCTAATAACCATGAAAAACAACCGCAGAAACTTCCTGAAGATCACCGGACTAACCGGACTAAGCCTTGCAGGGGGAAGCCTCCTGAAAGTTCTTGGCGCCGAAACAGAAATTCGTGATAAATCAACAATTGACAATTTCCCGGCTGCAGCCGGCGGGAAAAGGAGCCCGGTATTCAACATGTCAGGTTACGCGGCTCCTAAGCTTGAGAAAGTCAGGATCGGATTTATCGGTCTTGGCAACAGGGGACCGGGTCACGTTTCAGCAATGAGCCTTATCGAAGGTGTTGAAATAAAGGCGCTTTGCGATATTGTACCTGAAGAGGTTGAAAAAGTAAGGAAGAGCCTTGAACCAAAAGGCATTAAGCCGGAACTCTACTCCGGCAACGCTGATGCATGGAAGAGGATGTGCGACAGGGACGATATCGACCTTGTTTATATCTGCACACCCTGGGATATGCATGCCCCGATGGCAATCTATGCAATGCAACACGGCAAGCATGCTGCAATAGAGGTTCCGGCGGCTGTGACGATGGATGAATGCTGGGAGCTTGTAGAGACGTCGGAAAAGACACGCAAGCATTGTATGATGATGGAAAACTGCTGCTACGACTTTTTTGAGCTGCTCACACTGAATATGGCCCGCCAGGGTTTCTTCGGCGACATAGTTCATTGCGAAGGGGCTTACATCCATAACCTGCTGTCAAGCAACTTTAACAAGAAAGCCTACTGGAATATGTGGCGCCTGAATGAAAACTCACGCAGGCAGGGAAATTTATATCCGACTCACGGGTTAGGACCGATCTGCCAGATCATGGACATCAACCGGGGTGACAAGATGGAATTCCTTGTCTCTGTCATGAGCCGCGATTTCCAGATGAATGAAGTGGCAAAAACACTTGCGAGCACCGACGGATTCTTCCAGAAATATGTAAATAATCCTTACCGGGGCAATATGACGACCACCACAGTCCTGACTAACAGGGGACGGACCATTATGATTCAGCATGACGTCACTTCGCCAAATGTATATTCAAGGATACATAAGGTCAGCGGGACGAAAGGCGCAGCGTTGAAATATCCGCTTCCGGCCAAAATTTCGGTTGGTGACAGCTGGGTCTCTGACGAGGAGTTAAAAGTGATTGAAGAAAAATATACACCCGCAATTGTGAGGAAGGTTGGTGAACTGGCCAGGAAAGTCGGTGGACACGGAGGCATGGACTTCCTTGAAAACTGGAGGCTTATCGACTGCCTGCGCAACGGATTACCTCTCGATCAGGACGTATATGACGCAGCTCTCTGGAGTGCAATTGCGCCCCTGAGTGAATGGTCGGTTGCACACAAATCGAATCCCGTAAATGTACCTGATTTCACAAGGGGAACATGGATGACTAATGTACCGGTGGATCTGCTGATGGAGAAGGGGGGGAATACGAAGGTGTTGGGTTGAATGTTACTGTAACAGTTGATATGTACTCCCGATTTTAAAATTCACCGGCACCAGTAATATGGTCAAGATGACAATTTAACCAAATCTACCTGATAATATGAAACAAAAGATCTTTTTCCTGCTGATTATCCTTCTCCCGGGGATATTTTACACTGGTTGTAAACAGGGAGACAACATTCTTTCCGACCAGGAAGCCGAAGAAGGCTGGGTACTTCTTTTCGACGGCAAAACACTTGACGGATGGCGCGATTTCAAAGCCGATACCGTCACAGCTCCATGGAAAGCCGAAAAGGGAACACTGACCTCCCTTGGACTTGGCAGCGACAGCACCGGCTACATTGTTACAAAAAAACAGTATGAGAATTTCATTGTATCCTTTGACTGGAAAATATCGGACGGAGGGAACAGCGGTCTGCTCTATCATGTAGTTGAACGGCCTGAGTTCAGGGTGCCTTATGTAACCGGACCAGAATTCCAGCTGATTGACGATGCCGGCTTTCCCGATCCCATCGAGGAATGGCAGAAGGCAGCCGCCGATTATGCGATGTACACATGCGACACTTCCAGGAAAGTGCTTAATAAAGCAGGAGACTGGAATACTTCAAAGATTGTCTTTGACAACGGTCACGTCGAACACTGGCTTAACGGACAAAAGGTGCTTGAATTTGAAGCATGGACCGATGACTGGTTCAAGCGCAAGGAGAGCGGAAAATGGGATTTCGCCCCGGAATACGGGCTTGCACGCAGCGGACACTTTGCCGTTCAGGACCATGGAAGCAGGGTATGGTTCAGGAACATGAAACTGAAAGAGCTGCCCCGGAAACCGGCGAAGGAAACACTGTTCAACGGGAAGGATCTTACGGGATGGGAAGCCTACGGGACCGAATTGTGGTATGTTGACAACGGCGAACTGGTTTGTGAAAGCGGACCAGATAAGGAGTATGGTTACCTTGGAACTCTTAAATACTACGATAACTTCGACCTGTCCCTCGATTTTAAGCAGATATCAGACGGAAACAGCGGAGTTTTTATACGCTCCTTTATAAAGGAAGGCGTTACCATTTCGGGATGGCAGGTTGAAGTGGCGCCCCCTGACCACGATACCGGAGGCATATACGAATCGTACGGAAGAGGATGGATCGCACAGATACCCGATGAAAAGGAGAAAATACTCAAAAAGGATGACTGGAACACATTACGGATAAAAGTTGACGGCGATAATGTAACAACCTGGCTAAATGGCGAAGTCATGACCGAACTTAATGATGAGAAGATAGGTCAGGGCAAGGGAAGAATTATGCTTCAGATACACAGTGGAGGCGGGATAAAGGTGAGGTGGAGGAATATTGAGCTGACGGAATTGTAGGGAGGAAGACGGAAGACGGAAGTTAATCCCCCCTGAGTGTGGGGGGGTCTTTCCATAAAAGCCTGTAGTCCTTATCCCTTATGATCTTATCATGATCAAGGAGCCACCTGGTCACTTTTATGACTTTCTCTTCCGGGTAAGTACAGAGTTTAACAAGCTCTTCAGCATCAGGCTGTTTATCTGCAAGAATGCCTTTGATTTCTTCAAGTATACGGTCGAATTCATACTTGCTCAGATCGAGTTCATTTCTTTCACGGCAAACATCGCAGGTACCGCACCTGTCAGATTCCTCACCAAAATAATCGAGCAGCATGACTGACCGGCACCTGTTCTTTGATTCTGCATAATCAATCATTTTTTCGAGACGGAGCGAATACTTCTCTTTTACATGAAGGTAATTATCAGGTGATATCATCAAGGCCTTCCTGACCAGACGTTCTTCGGTGAAAATCACCAGGGCAGTCTTCTTTCCGGGGATATATCTTATGATATTCATTGATGCCAGTTTCACAAGATATTGATATACAGTATCCCTGCTTATTGCAGCCTTTTTTGCCAGCGTTTCCTCATTGATTGCCACGAACTCAGAGAACATCCCCGTATAGGATCTAAGGAGCAGCTTTATGAAACCATCGAATGATTCGTTGGCAACCTGGAACTTGTAAAGATCATCCCGTCCCACCACGAAATGGACTCTCGAAGGATTATTGATCTCCTCCGTAAACTCGATATATCCTTCCCTCTGAAGGAATGCAAGGCTGTTGAAGGTCTCGATTACCGGCAGTCTGAAACGGGAAACAAACCCGGCCATATTAAAATCAAAAACGTTATCCTTTCCCGCTCCGTGGGGAACCTGAAGATAGCTGCAAAGAGCCTCATAAATATCCTTGATTTTCTCAACAGGGGGAAATTTATGCTTCAGCGATTCAATAAGCTTGTTCTTATCTGAAGAGGAGTACAACAAAACTGCCCAGGCCGGCTTGCCATCGCGGCCCCCCCTTCCGCTTTCCTGGAAATAGTTTTCAATCGAATCAGGCGTATCCCAGTGGATTACAAACCTGACGTCAGCCTTGTCGATCCCCATACCAAAAGCATTCGTGGAGACTATGACACGGGTTTCTCCGGCTGACCATTCCTTTTGCTTCCTGTCCCTTATTTCATCAGGCAACCCGGCATGATAGTAGTCGGCGCTGATGCCATTCTCAACAAGAAGTTCTGCAACCTCTCTGCATCTTTTCCTGCTCCTGACGTAAACAATACCGCTACCCTTCACGCTCCCGACAGTCTTGACAAGGTACGTGCCTTTCTCTTCTACCTGTCTTACCAGATAAGATATGTTCTTCCTTTCAAAGCTTGTGCGAAGGACATTCTTTTCCCTGAATTCAAGCCTGGTCAGAATATCATCAATAACCTGGGGGGTTGCAGATGCCGTAAGGGCGAGGAAAGGTACCTTGTCGGTGATATGGTTCCTCAGCGAGGCTATTTTCAGGTAGGATGGCCTAGAATCATATCCCCTCTGTGATATGCAATGGGCTTCGTCGACAGCAACAAGTGAAAGGTTAAGCCGGCCTACCCTTGCTTCGAAAATCCGGGTTGAAATTCTTTCAGGTGATATGTAAAGAAACTTATAGTCGCCATAAATGCAGTTATCAAGAACTATATCTATCTCCTCCCCCGACATTCCCGAATGTATTGCCACTGCTTTAATCTCAAGGCTGTTCAGTCGGCTGACCTGCTCTTTCATCAGGGCAATCAATGGAGTTATTACCAGGCATATACCTTCCGCAACCAGGGCAGGCACCTGGAAGGTAATTGACTTTCCGCCTCCCGTGGGCATCAATCCCAGGGTGTCTTTCCCCTCACCCACTGATTTTATGATCTCCTCCTGCAGTGGCCTGAATGAGGTGAATCCCCAGTATTTAGTCAAAACCTGCCTGTATTGTTCAAATTCCATATACTGTTGATCTATCTGCAAATGTAACAACTGTAATCCAATAATAATGAAGGCTAAAAATAAAGATCAAGTTTTCAGAGTGCTGTTTTTTTTCGTAATTTGCGCCATCAAAAATTAAACAGATCAGGAAATGTCATTTATTAAGGATAAGATACTTTACGAAGGACTGACCTTTGATGATGTACTTCTTGTACCTTCATATTCGGAAGTGCTCCCAAGAGAAGTAGATCTGGGTTCCATGTTCACACGGAATATCCGGATAAATACGCCGGTAGTTTCAGCAGCAATGGATACCGTTACCGAAGATGAACTGGCAATAGCGATTGCAAGGGAAGGCGGTATAGGCGTAATCCATAAAAACATGTCTGTTGAAAACCAGGCAGCGCAGGTTAAAAGAGTTAAAAGGGCTGAGAATGTTATGATTTTCGATCCGATAACCATAAATCCCGACGCTACAGTAGCCGAAGCTATCGACCTGATGCTTGTATACAAGATCGGCGGAATCCCTGTAATTGACAAGCAGGGAATCCTGAAAGGAATAGTGACAAACAGGGATCTCAGGTTTGAATACAATCATTCCCGTAAGATCTCAGCTGTGATGACCACCCCTGTCATTACAACCACTCATCAGACCAACCTGACGGAAGCCGCAAGGATCCTTCAGAAACACAAGATCGAAAAACTTCCTATGGTTGATGAGCATGGCAAACTTATTGGCCTTATAACATACAAAGACATAACGAAAGCAAAAGATCGCCCGAATTCATGCAAGGATGATAAAGGGAGGCTGAGGGTTGCAGCTGCGGTCGGGATTGCCGCCGATACGCTTCTCCGGGTTGAAGCACTTATTATTGCAAATGTTGATGTTATTGTAATTGACACAGCGCATGCCCACACAAAAAGCGTAATAAATATCCTTAAGGAAATTAAGAAAAGTTACCCTTCCATTGATGTTGTTGCCGGGAATATAGGGACAGCCGAAGCTGCACGGAAGCTTGCCGATGAGGGCGCCGATGCGCTTAAGGTAGGGATCGGACCGGGTTCAATCTGTACTACCAGGATAATTGCAGGCGTCGGAATCCCCCAGCTTACGGCAATCTACAATGTCGCTAAAGCGATTGAAGGCTCGGGAATCCCTGTAATAGCCGACGGAGGTATAAGGTATTCTGGTGACATAATAAAAGCCCTGGCTGCCGGCGCTGATTCCATCATGGCTGGGTCGCTCTTTGCCGGTGTTGAGGAGTCGCCGGGTGAAACAATAATATATAACGGGCGCAAATTCAAGGCTTACAGGGGCATGGGCTCAATTGAAGCCATGCAGCAGGGGTCAAAGGATCGCTATTTCCAGGATATGGAAGATGATATACGCAAACTCGTGCCTGAAGGGATTGCAGCACGGGTGCCTTATAAAGGAACGCTTGCAGAGGTTATTTTCCAGATGATGGGCGGCCTCAGGGCCGGGATGGGATATCTGGGGGCAAAGACAATCGCTGTCCTGAAAAAAGAAGGGAAATTTGTCAGGATAACAAATTCGGGAATCATAGAGAGCCATCCTCACGATGTTACAATAACCAGGGAATCACCAAATTACAGCAGAAAAATATTTGAATAACGGATCCCGCCATATCCCGATGAAAATAAGATCCATATTTTCAATCATTGTTATCCTTTTACTCCCGGGATCCGTTAAGGCTCAGGACCCCGATAAAAAGATCCTGATGACGATTGCGGGCAGGGATGTAGAAGCCGGTGAGTTTGTCAGGATGTTCAATAAAAGTCTGGATCCGGGAAATAAAACCGCGATCAATTCCTTTCTTGATCAGTTTGTCGATTTTAAGCTTAAGGTTGCAGATGCCATCGCTGAAGGTTATGATACCACCGAAGCATACCGTAACGAATTACAAGGTTACCGCAACCAGCTCGCCCTGGGTTACCTTACTGATTCAGATATCAAGGAAAAGCTCCTGCGCAAAGCATACGAAAGGTCGCTTTCGGAGGTGAAAGCTTCACATATCCTGATAAACTGTGCACCCGATGCAATGCCGGAAGATACCATAAAAGCTTACAGGAAAGCATTGGAAGTAAGGGAAAGAATAATAAAGGGAGAACCTTTTGAACAGGTGGCCAAAGCCGTTTCAGACGACAGGTCAGTGCTCCTAAATGGCGGAAACCTAGGATACTTTACCGTATTTCAGATGATCACACCCTTCGAGGAAGCTGCTTTCAGTCTTACACCCGGAACACTCTCGATGCCAGTGAGAACACCTTTCGGATATCATTTGATTAAGGTTGCTGACAAGCGCCCGTCGAGAGGCAGGATAAGGGTTGCTCACATTATGAAAGCAGTTCCGCCCGGATCAAATGATTCCCTTAACCAAAAAGCAAAATCTGAAATCGACGCAATTTATCTGAAACTTAAGAATGGGGAATCGTTCCATGATCTTGCTGTAACATATTCCGATCACAGGGAATCGGCAGCCAGGGGAGGTGAAATGAATATGTTCGGGGCAGGAGAAATAATCCCTGATTTTGCAGAAGCTGCTTTTTCACTGAAAGACACAGGCAATTATACCGAACCAGTAAAGACTGTTTACGGCTACCATATTATCAGGCTTCTTGAGAAGAAAGCTCCCGACTCATACGAGGAAGCGCGCCCATATCTTGAAAGCAAACTTAACCAGTCAAACCTCACCTCAAGAGGCAGAAGTTCATTTGTTGCGAGGCTGAAAAAAGAGTATGGGTTCAAAATAAACACACCTGTATACAGGTGGTTCGTTACCAATACTGATACGCTTATAATCCGGGGACAAACGAAATATAAACGCAAAAACATCCCCGCGGGAAATATATATTCGTTTGCCGATCAATATCTTACAGCCGGAGATTTTGCAGATTACCTTGAAAACAGGGGAAACATGATTATTACCAATGACCCCGTGAATTACATCGATGCATCGATTGAATCGATAGCTGCGGAAAAAATTATCAGGTACGAAGATTCGATCCTTGAAGAGAAATATCCTGATTTCAGGTATCTCATGATTGAATTTCATGACGGGATCCTGCTTTTTGATGTATCCTCCAAAAAGGTGTGGAATAAAGTTCAGGAAGATTCAACAGGTTTGATGGATTACTATGAGACCCAAAAAAACAACTTCTTATCCAAAAAAGGAATTGAAGGCAGAATTCTTACATTGAATATTTCAGATCAGACAAAAGCAGCCAGAGTATCAAAAAAGCTTGCCTCAGCATACAAAAGATACAAGGGCCGGGCTGATGCCGATGCCAGACTTTATGCCAGGTTTAACAGGAATGGAGATACCCTGCTGGCGATAAATGAAGGCAGGTGGTTTGAAGGAGACGATCGCGAAATCGATAAATTGCAGTGGGTTGAGGGAGTACAGACATTTGTGAAAAACGGGATGCCTTCCCTTATTGACATCAAAAGGATCGAAAAGCCTGAACCACTGTCATTTGATGAAGTTAAAGCAGACTTGATCTCAGGTTACCAGGATTGGCTCACAGAAGAGTGGATCAGACAATTAAAGGAAAAATATCCCGTTAAAATTGACAATCTGGTCTTTGAAGAGGTAAAGAAACAAATTAGTAATGAGTAGGATTCTTTTTGGAATATTGATCATAATGACAATTGGAGGCTGCAACCGGGATGACAGGATGGCCAATCGTATCCCTTTGGCCAGGGCCGGAAACTCGACACTTTACTATGACGAAATCCCTGTTTTGATGATGGAAGGCATCTCGGGCGCTGACAGTACCGCGTTTGTCAGCAACTACATAAACAAATGGGCGAAAAAGGAACTTATGTTCCAGAGGGCTGAAGCCAATTTGCCTCCGGAGCTGAGGAACAATATTGAAAAGCAGCTTGACGAAACAAGAATGAATCTCGTGGTTTATGAATATCAGCGTCAGATGATGCAACAGAAAATGGATACGGTTATATCAGAAGAAGAGCTTGAAAGATATTACTCGGCAAATGAGAACCGTTTCATGCTGACATCAAATATTGTAAAGGCTCTTTTCATAAAATTGCCCGTTGAGACTCCCAATCTGTATAAAATAAAAATACTGGCACATTCCGAAAAACCGAAAGATCTGCAGGAACTTGAGAGCCTCTGCTATCAGTTTGCCGAGAAATTCGACGATTTCGAAGAAGAATGGGTTACCCTCGACAGACTTTCACTTGAGCTTAAGGAGGATATCAGTAACCAGGAAAATTTCCTGAGGAGAAACAAGTATTACGAGGCAGTCGATTCCTCCTCAATCTGTATTATCGCCATAAACGACTTCAGGCTCAGAGGTTCGCTGTCACCGTTCGAGTATGTAAGGGATGATATAAAAAGGATTATCTGGAATAATCGCAGGATTGAATTTATTCAATCGCTTGAAACAGGGATTTACGATGAGGCGTTGAAGGAAAACAGTTTTAAGATTTATTGAAAATGAAAAAAATAACAGTTACAGGTTTGATGATTTTAACTGGTCTGGTGTTGGCATTACCATCCGCACATTCCCAGAAGCTTGTTGAATCGGTCGCTGCGATAGTGGGAAACGAAGTCGTCTACCTTTCTGAAGTGGAGGAAACTGTCACCGAGTACAGGAGAAACGGAGACCGGTCTCCCATTGACGATCTGCGATGCAGGATATTCCAGGAGCAGCTTGTTTCGAAACTTTTTCTCGATCAGGCAAGGATCGACAGTATCGAGATTACGGAGGATGCGGTTGAGGGTGATGTGAATATGAGGATTAATAATGTCATCAGGGAGGCAGGCAGTGAGAAAGCCCTTGAAGCATATTTTAAGAAAAGCATGGTAGAGATCCGCAGGGATATCAGGAAAATGTTGGTTCAGCAGCAGGTTGTATCGGAAGTACAGGCTAAAATCACTGAAAACCTGTCGGTTACTCCAAATGATGTAAAAAGGTACTTTGCATCAATACCGAAAGATAGTCTGCCGGTTGTCCCTGCAAAGGTCCAGATAAGTATTATTCAGCTCGATCCGCCCGAAAATGAGGCAAACAAGGCGGAAGCAAGACAGAAACTGCTCAATATCCGCGCTGAAATTCTTGCGGGCAAAAGTTTCAGTGTTCAGGCTATATTATACTCGGAAGATCCGGGAACGGCGACCAACGGAGGAGAGGTTGGATTCAAGCTGAGAGGTGAGCTTGAAAAGCCTTATGCAGACGCTGCCTGGAGCCTTTCAAAAAACACCGTATCGAAAATCGTTGAATCAAAATACGGATTTCACCTGATTCAGCTGATCGAACGCAAAGGCGATCTGGCCAATACAAGGCATATTCTGATCAGACCAAAGGTAAAGCCTGATCAGGCTGAAAAGGCTGTAAGCAGGCTTGACAGCCTTACAAACCTCATCAGGAAAGACAGCCTGAAATTTGAGGATGTGGCAGTCGCATTCTCAAGCCACCTCGACAGCAGAATCAACGGAGGTAAATTTGTCAGTTCAAATCCCGGGGAAAGGACAAACTGGCTATCGCTCGATGAACTGAGCAAGGATATGTATGCTAAGGTAAGGGAGCTGGAAGTGGGTGAAATATCCAAACCATTCATGACCGAAGATGAGATCGGGAATGTTGTTTTCAGGGTTGTAAGGCTCGATGACGAGATACCTGCCCACAGGGCAAACCTCAAGGATGACTATCAGTTTATTTACAATGCTGCTTCAATGTTCGAAAGGCAGGAAGCATACACTAAATGGATAGATAAAAAGCTGGAGACAACATATATAAGGATCAGTGACGAATTCAGATCATGCAATTTCCTTGAACAGGGATGGTTACAATAACACTCTTCCACGATCTGCACCGCCCGTCAGCTGCCAGGGTTTTACTGACAGTCCTTACATTGCTATTATCCTCCTTTTCTCTCTTTTGCCAGGATATCGTTCCTGCAAGGACAGGGAAAAAAAAGATTGAGGTTCTTCATTCCGCCGAAGGAATAGATGAAATTGAGCGGTCAACCGGAAGAAGGCTGACCCGTCTTCTTGGTGATGTATCCCTTAAGCATAATGAAATACTGATGACATGCGACAGCGCGCACTTTTATACGGGCTTCAACCAGATTAAAGCCTACAGCAGGATCCATATGATACAGGGTGATACCCTTGAACTGCGGGGCGACAGTATCTTTTACGACGGGGCAACAGAGATGGCAGCCGTTGACGGCAATGTTGAACTTATCGACAAGGAAACCCATCTTTACACAAACTCCATAAAATATGATGTTGCAAACGAAATAGCCAGGTACAATGACAGGGGAAGGATCATAAACGGCGAAAATACGCTCACCAGCATCATCGGTATTTACTATGCATCAACCAGCCTCTTCAATTTCAAGGACAGTGTTAAGATCGTCAATCCCGATTATATAATGACCGCGGATACAATGGATTACAACACCAAAACTGAAACAGCCTTCTTTACCGGCCCGTCGGAACTTGAAGGAGACTCTCTTTACCTCTACTGTGAAAAGGGCTGGTATGATACCAAAAATGATATCTCACGCATCTGGAAAAATGCATTGATCGATAACAGGCAGCAGGTAATAAAAGGAGACTCCCTATATTATGACGGCACGACAGGTTACGGACAATCATTCCGGAATACAAGCATAACCGATACCACAAATAGTATAATAGTAAAAGGTAATTATGCCTGGTACTACAAGACCCCCGAACGGTTCCTCGTCACCGACAGCGCCGTGTTTATACAGGTATCTAAAGAAGATTCGCTGTTCCTTCATGCCGACACGATAAGCGCAATAACAATATCCGACACCTCACTTACCGGGTACCGGCTGATGAGAGCATATCACCACTGTAAAATATTCAGTGATGATCTGCAGGCAAAGTGCGACTCCCTGGCCTATTCATTCCGCGATTCGGTGATAAGGCTTTACACAGCTCCTGTGATCTGGTCGGAGGAACACCAGCTTACTTCAGATTCGATAGCTATTTTCACCAAAAACAGGCAGGCCGACAGGCTGGAATTGTACAGTTCTGCATTTGTAGCCAGCCAGGTCGACAGGGAGCGGTTCAACCAGGTAAAAGGGAGGTCGCTTACCGGATATTTCAGGGATAATGAGTTGTATAAGATCAATATAGAGGGAAATGGTGAGACAATTTACTATCTGCTTGACGGAGATAAGGTTGTTGGTGAAAATAAGGCTAAATGCGCCCGGATTGAGATTTTTGTCGATGACGGGAAAATAACAGAGATTTATGAATACCAGAATCCCGAAGGGGTGATCGATCCGCCGTCTGCTGTCAATCCCGGATCACAAAGACTTGAGGGCTTTTCATGGCAGGTGCAGGCCAGACCGAAAAAAGTTACAGATATTTTCAAAGACTAAAAAGACTGACCTCAGCAGCCAGTCCTATTTCCTAATACTCATCTTCATTAAAGAAGAAATCATCCTTACTTGGATAATCAGGCCAGATATCCTCAATACTCTCGTAGATATCCCCCTCATCCTCAATTTCCTGTAAATTCTCAATAACTTCCATTGGGGCACCTGACCTTATGGCGAAGTCAATCAGTTCATCTTTTGTCGCGGGCCATGGAGCATCCTCAAGTTTTGATGCCAATTCAAGTGTCCAGTACATTTTTTATGACTAAGTTTTAGTTTAACAAAGTCCGCAAATATAAAGAATATTTTTAAAAAACAATATTATATCATAAGTTTTTCGGCCGATTAAAAAGGCCACTTAATCTCCTGAATATCAAGCTCTAATGTGATAGTTCGGGATAATATGTACAAGTAGTCGGAAAGCCTGTTAAGAAATTTAGTGATTATTTCGGGGATATCTTCGTCGTTTTTTAGTCTCAATACGGCCCTTTCAACCCTTCTGCAAACACATCGGGCTATATGACAATAAGATACATTGATATGTCCTCCGGGAAGGATAAAATGAGTTTGTTCAGGGAGTTTAGCTCCCATCCTGTCAATCTCATCTTCCAGAACCGATACGGAACCCGGATCAGGAAGTAATGCCTCCATTCTTTTATCACCGGCTTCGGTTGCCAGAGTGGCAGCAATCCTCATAAGCTGATCCTGGATAAAGATCAACAGTTCATCCCTGTTCTTGTTAACATTGCAGTCACGTAACAAACCTATCCAGGCAATGAGTTCATCAACCGATCCATATGCCTCAACGCGCAGGCTGGACTTTAGAACTCTTTTACCTCCGGCCAGGGATGTTGTACCATCATCACCGGTTCTGGTGTAGATCTTCATTGAAAACCAAAATAAGATGAGCGAAATATAAGAAGTTTGAAAATCAACTCTCAGGCTTTTACATACATCTTATTTACATAGTCCTGTGCGATTTCCCCGTCGAAAAGCCTGATTATCCTTGCAGCATGCCTGGCAATATCCTCTTCGTGTGTCACAACAATCACAGTATTTCCATTTTTATGAATGGTGTCAAGAAGGCCCATAATATCGATTGAGGTCTTGCTATCGAGGTTTCCGGTTGGCTCATCCGCCAGGATGATTGACGGTTTGCTTACAAGTGCTCTCGCAATTGCAACACGCTGACGCTGACCACCTGACAATTCATTTGGCTTATGAGTCATCCTGTCTCCCAGACCTACCTGGTCGAGCGTTTCTTTTGCAATTTTTTCCCTGTCGGCTTTCGGGATTCCCGCATAAATCAATGGTAAAGTAACATTTTCAAGGGCGGTATACCTTGGTAACAGGTTAAATGTCTGAAACACAAAGCCTATCTCCTTGTTTCTGATCTCGGCAAGATAATCATCCTCCATTTTGCTTACATCGGTACCGTTCAGAATATAAGTTCCGCTTGACGGAGTATCGAGGCAGCCCAGGAGATTCATAAGAGTGGATTTGCCTGATCCGGAAGGCCCCATGATAGTAACATACTCATTCCTGGCAATATCAACAGTGACCGACCTCAAAGCTCTCACAATAACTGACCCGACCTGATAGTTCTTAACAATATCGTGAATTTCAATTACTTTATCCATAACGACTTAAATTTGAAGTTTCGAAATTAGACTAATTATATCAAATAAGAAATTATTAAAACTTAATTTTTGTTAATACCTTATCACATAATGAATACGGCTGATCCCTTTCCTGAAAAAAACGATTCCCATCCTGAAAATATCAATTGAACATGTGACCTTATCATTTTTTTTTATTTCTTCCCAGGCTTCAGCCATACCTGTTGAATCGTAAATATCATCAATAATGACAACAGTATTGTTATCAGCCATTTCTGCAATCTGGTCGAAATACCTGAGAACTGGTTCCTTCCTGTGGTTTCCATCTATATAAACAAGTCCGGGAGCGATGTTTTCTTTTTTGATTTGGGGCAGTACCTCCTCAAATGAACCATTGAACAATTCAATATTTGAAAATGAGGCTTCACTGAAATTCGACGATGCGATTTCGGAGGTTGCCCGGCACCCCTCAATTGTGTATACTTTTGCGTCGGGAACAGCCGCTGCCAGATACATCGTACTTATGCCAAGCGATGTGCCAAGTTCAATAACAAGTGGCTTGCCGAAAGTTTCTGACATGTTGTACAGGAAATTGCCAAATTTTTTTGGGACCGATGAATATCTTGCTATATCCGACACTTTTCTTAAACTGTTTTTCATCTTTTTCGAACCTGCGCCAAGATCATTTACTACAATTGAACGCTGATCCGAAATCATCTTTCTTCTTACCTTTTCAATGTTAAAGACAATGTCAGGCTCAATTTTATTCCGGAACGTCTGAGAAACCAGGTTGAAGACGAATGGACTGTGGATCCCATGTCCCTTCCTGTGTCGGGAAAACAGAAAGTATTTAAGGTATCTCAGGGCAGGTTTAATATCCATCTGATAACATAATTTCAGGATTAGGTCAGGTCTTCAAAATTAAGTAATTTCGTTATACTTTGACAGATTAGCTTTTGATCTGATTTTTCTGCTTTTTTACCCCTTACCCTAAAGGGAGAAAGCAGAAAAATCAACCTGCACCCCTTGGGGACAGGGGTAAATCAGGTTGATTTTTCGATGTTGTCAGAATCTGTCAAAGTAGAATTCGGATATCTTTTTATGCACTCTTTGCAGGGAATAGACATGCAGGATTTTCTGGAAACGAATATCACATATTTGACGGGTGTAGGACCAAAACGGGCTGAATTATTCAGCAAAGAGCTGGATATTAATACATTCCACGACCTCCTCTATTATTTTCCGTTCAAGTATGTCGACAGGAGTAAGTTCTATAAAATAGCTGAGCTTGATCCCGACCTGCCTTTCGTACAGATTAAAGGGGTAATAAAGGGGTATTACACTGAAGGGCATGGGGCCGGAAAGAGGCTGGTGGCTGATTTTGCCGACGAAACAGGGACCCTTAAGCTGGTCTGGTTCAAGGGCGCTAAATGGATTATCGGAAGTTACTCTCCCGGTACAGAGTTCATCATATTCGGAAAGCCTGGCGTTTTCAACGGAATAGTGAATATCATTCATCCCGAGATCGAAGCCTCTGAAAAAGCAGCACAACGATTGACATCTCCCCTCCAGGCTCAGTATAACACCACAGAAAAGCTTAAAAACCAATTCATTACATCCAAAACTATCAGCAAACTTATCGGTAACCTGCTCAAGCAGATCAAATTCAGGATACCTGAAACACTTCCAACATATATTGTTTCGGGTTACCACCTGATGGATCTTCACGATGCCCTCAACAAAATTCATTTCCCGGCTAATCCCGCAGAAATAGAAAAGTCGAGATACCGTTTGAAATTTGAGGAGCTCTTTTATATCCAGCTGAACCTCCTGAGATATAAAACCGGCCGAAGCAGAAAATACAAAGGCTTTGTTTTCTCAAGCGTGGGAAATTTCTTTAACAGCTTTTATTACAATAATCTCTCCTTTTCACTCACTGAAGCCCAGAAAAAAGTAATAAAGGAGATAAGGAGGGACCTTGGATCGGGCAGGCAGATGAATCGCCTCCTGCAGGGCGACGTCGGCAGCGGAAAAACACTTGTTGCATTAATGAGCATGCTAATTGCAATCGATAACGGATACCAGGCGTGTCTGATGGCACCAACCGAGATACTGGCAACCCAACACTTTAATACAATAACCAAAATGCTTGAAGGGATAGGTATAAAGGTCAGTCTTCTTACCGGTTCATCCAGAAAAAGCGTGCGCAAGGCAATAGATGAAGCACTTCAGGACAATTCACTGAAGATTCTTGTCGGAACCCATGCACTGATTGAGGAAAATGTTAAATTCAGCAATCTCGGCCTTGTGATAATTGACGAACAGCACAGGTTCGGGGTTGCACAAAGGGCGAGATTATGGGAAAAAAGCACTGAACCTCCCCATATCCTGGTTATGACGGCAACCCCTATCCCCAGAACATTAGCAATGACTCTTTACGGCGACCTTGACGTTTCGGTAATCGATGAACTGCCTCCGGGCAGGATTCCCGTGAAAACAATGCATTTTACTGATTCAGAAAGAAATAAAGTATTCGGGTTCATCAGAAAGCAGATCGAAGAAGGACGGCAGATCTTTATTGTTTACCCTCTGATAAAGGAATCAGAAAAAATAGATTACAAGGATCTGGAAGACGGCTGGGATACGATCTCCAGGGTTTTCCCTGCCCCTGAATACTGCATCAGCATAGTACACGGCAAAATGACCCCTGCTGACAAGGAAGCGTCGATGAGGCTCTTCAGGGACGGTCATGCACACATTCTCGTGGCTACAACAGTGATAGAGGTCGGTGTGGATATACCGAATGCATCGGTTATGATTATTGAGAGCGCTGAAAGATTCGGGTTGTCGCAGCTTCACCAGCTCCGGGGACGTGTAGGAAGAGGGGCGGAACAATCTTACTGCATCCTGATGACCACGGACAAGCTCTCAAAAGAGGCTGCCACGAGAATCGAGGTAATGGTAAGCTCGAATGATGGTTTTGAGATTGCGGAAACCGATCTTCAGCTGAGGGGACCCGGTGATATAGAGGGAACTCTTCAAAGCGGGATCCCGTTCGATCTGAAGATAGCGAACCTCAGCAAGGATGGCCAGATAATCGAGTATGTCAGGAATATAGCAGATGGAATATTGTCGAAAGACCCTCTCCTCGAAAATACCGCGAATCAGATCCTGAAAAGTGAACTCACAAGGCTGTTCAGCGTCAGGCAGTCATGGAGCAATATAAGCTGATTTTATTATTTAGAACCATTATAAATAATTCCAGGAAATTATAAATATAACATAAATCAGACACTATCATTTGGAGGATTTGTAAATTTGCCGGCCGTAATCTGATCGGCACTTTTTATGAAAAAAGGGAATACTCACGAGACCATTCAACATGATGGAATAGTGCAGAAAGTAGGAAACGATTCAGTAGTTGTTGCCATATCTGCATCCTCAGCCTGTGCAGGCTGTCATGCCGAAGGATTGTGCAATATGACAGGAAAGGAAGAAAAGATAATAGATGTTCAGGGAAAATACAATGTGGTACCCGGCGACACCGTTACCGTGCTTATGCAGCAATCGATGGGATACAAGGCGATCGCACTAAGTTACCTGATCCCCGTCCTTGTCGTAATCGTCAGCCTTGTCGTTTTGGTTTCCCTTGATATCCCGGAGCTGACTGCCGGATTAATCTCTATTGGAGTACTGCTTCCGTACTTTCTTGTCCTCTTTTTATTAAGAAGAAGAATTAACCGGATTTTTACTTTTACGTTAAAAACCTGAATAATGAGTTCTACAGTAATTATAACTATAATCTGCCTTAGTCTGCTTGCCCTGTTTTCGGCAGTGATCCTCTACTTTATAGCCCAGAAATTCAAGGTAATTGAAGATCCCAGGATTGACGAGATTCAGGCGATACTTCCAGCTGCAAATTGCGGTGGATGCGGGTTTGCCGGATGCCGGAATTTTGCGGAAGCCCTTGTAAAGGCTGACACTTTTGAAGGTCTGAACTGTCCGGTCGGAGGAGCCCCGATAATGGCCCAGGCAGCCGCGATCCTTGGGAAAACCGCACCTGTTGTCGATCCGAAAGTAGCAGTACTAATCTGTAACGGAACACCTGAATCGAGGCCACAAACATCAGAATATGACGGTGCTCCCGACTGCAGGATCGCCAATAACCTTTACATTGGGGAATCCGACTGCAGTTATGGCTGCCTCGGTAAAGGAGACTGTGTGAGAGCTTGCCAGTTTGATGCAATGTATATGGACCCGGTGACAAGACTGCCCGTCATTTCTGACGAAAAATGTGTTTCGTGCGGAGCATGTGTTAAAGCGTGTCCGAGACATATTATTGAATTGAGGAAGAAAGCCAAAAAGGACAGAAAGATTTACGTGGCATGCTCAAACTGCGATAAGGGTGCTCCTGCAAGAAAAGCGTGCAAGGTTGCCTGTATCGCCTGCAACAAGTGTATCAAGGTTTGCGAGTTCGGTGCAATCACCATTGAAAACAACCTTGCATATATTGATTCCTACAAATGCACCTTTTGCAGGAAATGCCCTTCTGAATGCCCCACAAATGCAATAATCGAACTTAATTTCCCGCCAAGAAAAACCAGGACAGAGGTGCAGGCTGAGGTTATCAACGGATAGATTTAGAAGATAATTTAAAAGATAATTTAAAAGATATTAATATTTTGAAAACATTTCCCGAAGGAGGTGTTCACCCACCTGAGAATAAATTAACTGCCGGCTCACCAATTGTGCATCTGCCTGTTCCCGAAAGTGTTACTATACCGGTAGCACAGCATATCGGATCTCCGGCAACTCCGGTTGTCGGCAAAGGCGATGCGGTGAAGACAGGTCAGGTTATAGCTGAAGCAAAAGGATTTGTTTCATCCAATATTCATTCTTCCGTATCAGGAAAAGTCAATAAAATTGACTTTATAGTGGACGGGACGGGTTTTAAGCAGACCGCAGTCTTCATCGATGTTGAAGGCGATGAATGGGTTGACACGATTGACAGAAGCAGTGATATCGTAAGAGAAATAAAACTCACCCCCGAAGAGATCACAAAACGGTGCCTCAGTTCTGGAATTGTCGGACTTGGAGGCGCTACATTCCCCTCACATGTAAAGCTTACCGTACCATCAGGTAAAAGATGCGGGATACTCATCATAAACGGAGTGGAATGTGAACCATATCTTACTTCCGATCACAGGCTGATGATTGAAAAAGGGGAAGAGGTGCTTGTTGGAGTTTCAATACTCATGAAAGCGCTCAGGGTTGACAAGGCTATGATCGGTATTGAGAACAATAAACCCGATGCCATTTCACATCTGACACGGCTTGCTTCCGATTTCAACGGTATCTCAGTTCATGCCCTTAAAGTCAAATATCCGCAGGGCGCTGAAAAACAGCTGATTAAAGCCCTTATTAACAGGGAAGTTCCTTCAGGACGCCTTCCGATCGATATAGGCGCTGTGGTCCATAATGTAGGTACCGCATTTGCTGTTTACGAAGCAGTTCAGAAGAACAAGCCCCTCTTTGAGAGAGTTGTTACAGTTACAGGTAAATCGCTGTCCAATCCGGGCAACTACTTCGTAAGAACCGGAACACCGGTTATAAAACTTATTGAGGCTGCAGGTGGTATGCCGGAAGATACGGGAAAGATAATCAACGGCGGCCCCATGATGGGGAAAGCCATCAGCAATACAAATGTACCGGTTGTTAAGGGTATGTCGGGGATAGTTGTCGTTCCCAAAATCGAAGCATCAAGAAAGGAAATAAAGCCATGTATCAGATGCGCAAAATGCGTGGCAGCCTGTCCGGTTAATCTGGAACCTTATCTTTTGATGAGTCTCTCCGAAAAAGGATTGTTTGAAAGAGCCGAAAAAGAAGGGATAACCGACTGCATGGAGTGCGGTTCCTGCAGTTTTACCTGCCCCGGCGACAGACCATTGCTCGACTATATCAGGCTGGGCAAATCAACTGTAATAAAGATGGCGCGCGAAAGGAATTTGAAGTAACAAGGAATTTTTATCATCCATATGAGTAATCTGCTAAACGTATCTCCGTCGCCCCATACTCACGGAAAGGAGTCGACACAAAAACTGATGTTCAACGTTGTGCTGGCTCTTATTCCCGCCCTGTTTACATCGATCTTTTATTTCGGAGTTGGTGCAATAATAGTAACTGCCACATCAGTAATCTCATGCCTGATCTTTGAATACCTTATTCAACGGTTTATCCTGAAAAAACCGGTTTCAATCACTGACGGGTCAGCAATTGTTACCGGAATACTCCTGGCATTTAACCTTCCCTCCAATTTACCTGTGCTTATTGTTATCATCGGTAGCTTTATTTCAATTGCAGTAGCTAAAATGACGTTCGGGGGATTAGGCAATAATCCTTTTAACCCTGCACTTGTAGGACGCGTATTCATGCTGATATCTTTCCCGGTTCAGATGACAAGCTGGCCCGTGCCCGCCGGATTTGCAACCGGCTACACCGATGCAACTACCGGGGCAACACCGCTGGCAATTATAAAGGAAGGCCTGAAAAACGGGGAACCTTTGTCCCAATTAATGGATAAGATCCCTACGCCCGCCCAGATGTTTATGGGTGATATGGGTGGTTCAATGGGGGAAGTTGCTGCCATTGCCCTGCTCATAGGATTTGTTTACTTATTATACAAGAAAGTTATAACCTGGCATGTACCCGTTTCGGTCGTGGGGAGCATCGCGATCTTTACAGCGATCCTCTGGCTTGTGAATCCTGAACAGAATGCGAATCCAATGTTCCATATCCTTGCCGGCGGAGTCCTTCTTGGTGCAATATTCATGGCTACCGACTATGTTACTTCGCCCATGGTACCAAAGTCAATGATAATCTATGGATGCGGAATCGGCATAATTACAGTAATCATAAGGGTGTTTGGAGCATACCCTGAAGGGGTATCCTTCGCTATCCTGATCATGAATGCATGTGTTCCGCTGCTTAATGCTTATATTAAACCAAAGCGATTTGGTGAGGAGGTAAAAAATGGCTAAAACTGAATCGACATTTAAAAACATGGTATTGTCGCTGACCCTGATCTCCGTGGTTGCGTCAGCGTGCCTCGGATTTGTTTACGAATTGACAAAGAAACCGATAGAACTTTCAAACCTGAATAAGAAACTGAATGCCATACGGGAGGTTGTTCCTGAATTTACAAATAATCCCAATGATGACATGTTCCGTCTGCCAACAGGCGAAGGCGACAGCCTTGAAGTCTATCCTGCGAAGAAAGACAGTACAATTATCGGGTATGCGGTCAATACATATACAAACAACGGTTTCAGTGGTAATATAAGCCTGATGGCCGGGTTTAAACCAGATGGAACGATAATAAATATTTCGGTGCTGGAACAGAAGGAGACCCCGGGGCTGGGCACAAAGAT